>Ga0265760_10000628_pt1 | contig 10008 bp, 8 predicted proteins | sample NZIome_2_FD_200831 | JGI IMG/M metagenome (GOLD analysis project Ga0265760, IMG submission 200831) | Metatranscriptome of rhizosphere microbial communities from Maridalen valley, Oslo, Norway - NZI1 (Metagenome Metatranscriptome) | ecosystem: Host-associated > Plants > Roots > Rhizosphere > Soil... | reverse complement strand
CGCGCAGCGCCTCGTCCACTGTGATGCGCTGATTGGCGCCCCATACTTCGCCATTCCATCCCGTGCGCGTCACCATGCCCTGGATCCCCATCAAAGGCGAGAAAGGACCAGGATCGAAATCCGAACCGGCCGCCGCGGGCACTCCGGCATCGAGAAGCGTGCGATAGGCCATGCAACGCTTCATGAGTTCTTCTCCATAGAAGTGAAATTTATCCGGGTTGTAGTACGCGTACGACGTAAAGAGCGCCGGCACGACGCCGATGGCCTTGATCCGCCGCACCAAATCATCTGTGATGAGCGTGCAATGAGTGATTTTTGGACGTGCATCGGCAGCTGGTATCAGGCGCAAGGCGCGCTCGTAGGCGGTGAGGACATGATCGATCGCGACATCGCCATTGGCATGGCAATTCATTTGAATGCCGGCGCGATGTACGCGCTCGCACCATGCGTTCAGAACCTCTTGAGTTTCGGTCACATTGCCGCGGTAGCCGTTGCTGCCGGGATACGGAACGCTGATGGCCATGGTGCGTTCGGAAAACGATCCGTCCGCCGTGTGCTCGCAGGTCGCGCCCAGCCGAATCCACTCATCGCCCAAGCCGGTCGACATGCCGCCGCTCAACATGGCATCGAGTTCCGGTCCCTCGGCTTCATAACTTACTCGATGCAGCAGCTCGCCCCCGGCGCGCACCTGCTGCAACGCCTGCAAATTACCTGCCTCGTGGCAGACGCTCGTGAGGCCGTAGCGCACGAACTGCTTGGAAATAAAGGCGAGCCCATCTCGATCGCGGCGCATGGCTTCCTCGCCGGCATAGGTCCTGTGCTTGCCCACGGCGGCGAACACCTCTCGCGCCCGGTCCGTGACGCGGCCGGTGAGTTCGCCGTTCGCGTCCCGATCGAAAGTGCCGCCCGCGGGATTCGGCGTATCCTTCTTGACCCCAGCCATTTGCAGCGCCTTGCTGTTGTAGAAGGCGGTGTGCCCGCCGCGATGCTGCACCATCACAGGTAATTGCGTGGAGACCTGATCCAGGTCTGTGCGGGTCAGCGCGCGCTGGTCCTTGACCTTCGTGTCATCGAAGAAATAGCCCTCAACCCAGGTATCGGCGGGTGTTTTCTGCGCTTTGACGCGCAGCTTGTCGATGACGCTGGCGATGGTGACGAATTCAACCTCATAGGGATTGCCGACCAGTACCTCGTATAGCAACTCATTGCCGGGCGCATGATTGTGGCTGTCGTTGAACCCCGGCACGATGGTCATCTGCTGCGCATCGATCGTTTGGGCTTTGCCCGCAAGTTCCTGCATGGCGCGCGTCGAACCGAGCGCGACGAAGCGGCCGTCTTTGACGGCAAAGGCCTCCGCCCGCGGCAGCTGCGGATCCATGGTGTAGATCCTGGCGTTCAGAACCACGAAATCCGGGGCAGCCCAATCCGCCAGCGCACCCGTGGCGGCGCGCGCCGCACGAGAACCCAGCAATGTCAGGCCGGCGCCTGCCATGCCGACGATCTGCCGGCGGTTTAGAGTTCTGATGGTCATGAAGGCACCTCGCTTGGGATCGGTATCCGCATATTGCAATAGATTGGATTGAACGTCATGGTCACGCCAACTGCGGGCCACAAGTTGCGCCATCAATGGCGCGTTTAGTCCGGTATCTGTCCAATTGCGGTATTTATCGTATTATTACGAGGGATTAGACTGGACTTACCTGATACAACCATAAGGCCATTTATGTCCCAATCTCGAACCGCGCTGCTGGTGATCGATGCCCAGCAATCCTTTGAGCATCGCCCCTATTGGGACGCGTCGGACGCGCCGGCATTCCTCGATCGTCTGCAGTTGCTGGTGGATGGCGCCAAGGCCAGACAGATCCCGGTCGCGCGCATTTTTCACGTGGAGGAATCAGGGGCATTTTCGCTGGAGTCAGGATTCGTCAAAACGATGGCGTCTTTGTCCATTGCACCCGACGTCACTTTCTACAAGCATCGTCACAGCGCGCTCATCGGCAGCGGATTGCCAGTGTGGCTCACCGAGCGTGGGATCCAGCACTTGATCGTTTCGGGGATTCGCACCGAGCAGTGCTGCGAGACCACGACCCGGCATGCATCGGATTGCGGATACGAAGTCGATTTTGTCAGCGAAGCCACGCTGACCTTTCCCATGACCGACCGCCATGGGCGCGATTGGACGGCGGCCGATATCCAGGCGCGAACTGAGCTGGTGCTCGACGGGCGTTTTGCTCGCGTGCTGAGGGCAGGCGAAGCGCTGGCGCAGTTCGACAAGAAACGCGCGGAAGCGGAGCGGCATGCGGCGTGATCAAGGCTGAATCGCGCACGCTCGATGTGTGGGTTGTGCTGCCCGAACGGGTGCTGCTGCTGGATATCGCCGGCCCAATGGAGGTCCTGCGCCGCGCGAATGTCGAGCAGAACGCGCTTAAGTTCAATGTTCACTATGTCGGATCGAGTGCGCGCGCCACCTCCTCCATAGGTGTTCCGCTGGCCGACATCGCACCCCTGCCGAGTGCCGTGCCTCCGGGTGCGATGATTATCGTGCCCGGATCCGCCGATACAATTGCCTTCGCCGCGGACGTGAGTCAGGCTGCGGTACGGCAGGATGAGCGGGCAATTGTCGACTGGTTGAGAGCCAGCGTTCGCCCGGGGCACATGCTGATGACGATTTGCTCCGGCGCCTTGTTGGCTGCTCGGGCTGGACTTCTGGATGGCTATTCGTGCACTACGCATCACGCGGAATGCGGCGAGTTGGCCGCGCTCGCGCCGCGAGCCAAAGTCTTGGATAACCGCCTGTTCGTGATCGACGGTGAACGCTATACCAGCGCTGGCGTCACCGCCGGGTTGGACCTGATGCTGAACGTCGTGAGTTCTCTCACCGGACATGCCTGCGCGCGCGCCATCGCGCGACATCTGGTGTTATACCTGCGCCGCGAGGGTGCGGATCCGCAAATCTCGCCCTGGCTCGCCGGCCGCAATCACCTGCACCCGGCGGTGCATCGCGTCCAGGATGCGATCATTGCAAACCCCGCCGAGAATTGGACGCTGACGCGTCTCGCCAAGATTGCCAGTACCAGCTCGAGGCACTTATCGCGTCTATTCAATGAGCACGTCGGGATGAATATCAGTACCTATATCAATAGTCTGCGGGTGGCCCTCGCTCACCAGTTGCTGACCAGCAGCCGTTTGGACATGGAACACATCGCGGAACGCACCGGCTTTAACTCATCGCGGCAATTGCGCCGCGCTTGGCGCCGTTCCTATGACACACCGCCCGTCGCGCTGCGGAGCAATTAGCGTCTTAGGCTAGTGGGTTGCGGCGCGCAGCGCCGCCAGATACTTCATTCTGACCGCGTTGATGTCCTCTGACCATGCAGCCGGCCAGGCGGAATTGATGACCACAACCAAGTGGTCTTGCGGAAACACAGATAAGGTCTGCCCGAAAATGCCCTCGGCCTCGTAGCCGCCGGGAATGATCCACCAGAAATATCCGTAGGGCGGCTTCATGACATGCTCCGCCGTCGCATCTTCGGTCCAGCCGGCGGGCACCACGTCGTGTCCCGCCGCTTTGCCGTGATCCAGCATGAATTGTCCGACGCGCCCGTAGTCTCGCAAGGTCATGCTCACGCAGCAGCCGCCGCGTTCGTGACCGGCAACATCTTCCACCCAGATGCCATCCTGTTCCATGCCGTAGGGTTGCCAGATCTTTTCCGATAAATATTGCGCCAGGGGTTCGCCGACGGCGTTGGAGAGCAGTATCCCGGCCAGGTCGGTCTCGCCGGTCTTGTAGACGAACTTGGTTCCCGGCGCCGCCTCGCGCGGCAGCCGGCGCATGTAGCTGACGACTGGATTGACGCCGGGTTCCAGGATGCTCAAGCCCACCTGGGCGACGTCCGAATTGGGATCGGTGTAGCTCTCGTTCCATTTCACGCCGGAGGTCATGGTGATCAGCTCGCGCACCGTGACCCCTTCATAGGCGCTGCCCTTCAATTCGGGAATGTAGAGCGTGACTGCGTCATCGAGACTTTTGATCTTGCCGTCTTTGAGCGCCGCGCCGATCAATGTGGAGGTGAGGGATTTCGCCACTGAAAACGAGGTCCAGCGATCCTTCGGGCTGCGGCCCAGTCCGTATCGCTCGAGCAGAATCTTGCCGTCCTTGAGGACGAGCACACCCGAGGCGCGAAACTCGCGCATGTAGCTTTCCGTGTTGTAGGTCTTGTTGCCGGCTTGGAACGTGGCGTCGATCTGCGCGCCCCTAGGCAGCGGATGCACGGTCTTGCCGCGCTTGATCACTCGAACCGGCGCGAGCTTTTCCATGTTCCGATAGCCCCAAGCTTGCTGCTCAGGCGACCATGTGAGGATCGCCGCACCTCCGGGCGGAAGGGGCGGGTCCGCAGGCGCCGCAATTAAGGCACCGGCGCCGAACAGCCATGCAAAACCGATCGCTCGGAGAACAATTTTTTTTATCATTTCCTAAGCTCGCGTGAAGGAAGGCGATGCAACACCTTAGCGCAATCGCGGAGCAATTAGAAAATCTGATGCGGCGGGGGCGCCGCGATTGAAGCATTGGCCCGTGGCCCTGGCAGGCCGGCGGCGCCTGGGCTGACCTAAGGGGCGTCGAGCTTTTTCACCGCCCGAGGCTACCGGAAGCGGCCGGATATGTGAAAATCAGGCATTACTCGAGGCCGAGGTGATCTTGAGCGAAGTTTCCGAAGCGACGGGCAAGGCAGCGCAACTGCACGTCGTGCCCATTCTTGCAACGCCGCTGGGCCTTGCGGCGATTCCGGATGCGCAGCAGCTAAATCCCGCTTTGTATGCGCTGTTCGCGCGGCGCGCCGCGGCCGATCGCCGACCCGCGGCGAATCCGTTGCGCTTTTCCAGCACCGATGACCTCATGGAATGGCCGGAACCGGCGGCGCGACGACTGGCGGGCGGAATCGCGGCTGCGGTTTACTCGCTGGTGAGCAGCGTCTGCGATTTGACCGAGGCGCAGCTGCGATCCTGCAAATTAGAGATGCGCTCCTGGTTCACCATTGTGCGCACCAATGGGTCGGTGCCCGCGGTGAATTATCCGCTGAGTTCTTGGTGCGTCGTTTACTGCGTGGCGGGGGCACCGCCCGCAGAGGACCGGTCCGATAGCGGAGTTGTGCGCCTGTACGAATCCCGCCTGGGCGGAACTTTCAAAGACCCGACCAGCTCAGCGCTACGGATTCCTTATTCGCAGTCGCACAACTGGTGGCGACCGGTGGCGGGGAGCATGCTGATCGTCCCCGCCTCGCTTACTCACGAGGTCGCGTTGCTGCGCGCCGCGGGCGAATTGGTGCTGGTCACGGCACGTTGCCGCTTCATCGCACCCGGCCAGCAAGGTTTTTCCCGATGGTAGGCAGCGCGCTTGCGGTGCGGTCGCTGTTCGCAACGCCCTTCGGCGAGGCGCGCCTGCCGAATTGCGAACGACTCAACCGCGAACTGACTGCGCTGTTTCTGCAGCGCGAAACCGACGAGCATCGAAATCCCACACCCAGCCATGTGCCGCAGACCGAGACCTTCGAGAGCCGCTTCAATCTGTTCCGCTGGCCCGAAAGCTGCGTGCAGGAGCTGTGCGGCTTCATGCTGAACACGGTGGCGCAGATGGTGATAGAGACCACCTCGCTGAAACCACAGGATATCGCCAAACTCAACTTCCAAAATCACACCTGGTTTCATATCTCACGCTACGCGGGATCTTTCGTCGCCCACAATCACCCCCTGGCATCGTGGTCCGGCGTCTACTGCGTACGTGCCGGCGAAAGTGTTGCGGAACATCCGGGCAGCGGTGTGCTGAGATTTCTCGATGTGAGGCAGGGCGCCAACGCATATCTGGATCCTGCGAACGCCACTTTGCAGCGCGCGTATGCCTTGGCGCCGCTGGAATTCAAACTCGAAGCAGGACAGCTGGTGATCTTTCCCTCCTATGTTTTCCACGAAGTCGCGCCTTTTTACGGCAGCGACACCCGCATCACGGTCGCCACCAATTGCTGGTTTGGCTGAAGGACTTCTGATGAACAGTACACCGGCTGCCCAAGGCAGCCTGCTCTTGAATGTTGCGCGCGCAGCCATGACGAACAACGGCTTGCTGCCGGATTTCGGCGACGCGGCCTTGAAGCAGATGGCATCTATCAGCGGGCCGGCACGCGATTCAAGTCCCGATATTCGCGATTTGCGCCGTCTGTTGTGGGCGTCGATCGACAATGACAACTCGCGCGATCTCGATCAACTCAGCGTCGCCGATCCTTCCGGTCCGGGCGCGACCAGGATCTTGGTGGCGATCGCCGATGTGGATGCGGTGATCAAGCCCGGCTCGCCGATTGACGATCACGCGCGCGCCAATACGACCTCGGTCTATACGCCGGCGGCGATTTTCTCCATGTTGCCCGAGAAGCTCTCCACTGATCTTACTTCGTTGGGCGAGAATCAGGAACGTCTCGCCCTGGTCGCCGACATGACGATCGATGCCGAGGGCGCGGTCCTGCAGTCTGAGTTATATCGCGCCTGGGTGGTCAATCGCGCCAAACTGGCCTACAACGCCGTCGGCGCCTGGCTTGCGGGGACGGCGCCGGCGCCCGCGGGCGTTGCGTCTGTGACCGGCATGGATCAGCAGCTTCGTACTCAGGACAAAGTGGCGCAGACGCTGCGTGCAGTGCGCCGTGCGCGCGGCGCGCTCGATTTGGAGACCATCGAGGCACAGCCGGTGTTCAGCGCGGGCGCCTTGAGCGATCTTGTTCCCGACGAACCCAATCGAGCGAAACAGTTGATTGAAGAGTTCATGGTGGCCGCCAATGGCGTGACCGCGAAATTTCTCGCCGCCAAGGGCTTCAGCGCGCTGCGCCGTGTGCTGCGCGAGCCTAAACGCTGGGACCGCATCGTCGAGCTGGCGGCGGGTTTAGGCGAAAAATTGCCGGCCGAAGCGAGTGCGCCGGCGTTGAACGCATTTCTCGCCAAGCGCCGCCAAAGCGCGCCTGATCTTTATCCTGACTTATCGTTGTCAGTCATCAAGCTGTTGGGGTCGGGCGAATACGTGCTGGACAAACCCGGACAAGCCGTTGCGGGGCATTTCGGCCTCGCCGTGGTCGACTACACGCATTCTACGGCGCCCAATCGGCGCTTTCCCGACCTCATCACGCAGCGGCTACTCAAGGCGGCGCTGACAAAGCGCGCCTCCCCGTACAGCGACGCGCAACTTCAAGATTTGGCGGCGCATTGCACCCTGCAGGAGCACAACGCGGCTAAGGTGGAACGCGCTGTGAACAAATCGGCGGCCGCCTCCTTGCTGGCCGCGCGGATCGGCGCGAAGTTCGATGCCATTGTCACCGGCGCATCGGATAAGGGCACCTGGGTACGCATTTCCTCGCCCACCACCGAGGGGAAGGTGGTCAAGGGATTCGAAGGACTGGACGTCGGAGATCGTGTGCGCGTGACGCTGCTGCACACCGATGTCGCACGCGGCTTCATTGACTTTGCGAGAACCGAGTAGACATGAAAAACCATGATGCGGAAGAATCCCCGGCGTACCTTGACGCGGAATTTCTCGCCAGCGACGACGCGCGGCCGCTGCGAATTATCGCCGAGTACTTAAATCCGCTGCGCCGTCTGCGTCTGCAGCGCGTGCACGACACCATTGTGTTCTTCGGCTCCGCGCGGCTGTCCGCGGAGGGGCCGCTCGGCCGCTTCTACAGCGAGGCGCGCGAACTCGCGCGGCTCGTCACTGTATGGTCATCGAGCTTGCCCTCGCATGTACATCGCTTTGTCGTCTGCTCCGGCGGCGGGGGCGGCATTATGGAGGCGGCAAACCGGGGAGCGCGGGATGCCGGCGGCCGCACGATCGGCCTGAACATCAGCCTGCCGCACGAGCAAGAGCCAAATCCTTACGTCACGCGCGAACTGCTGTTTAAATTTCGCTATTTCTTCATGCGCAAACTCTGGTTTGCACACCTGGCACGCGCCATGGTGGTCTTCCCCGGCGGTTTCGGCACCATGGACGAACTGATGGAAGTGCTCACGCTGGCGCAAACGCAGAAGCTCGCCCGCAAGTTGCCGATCATTCTGTACGGCTCCAGCTATTGGAACGAAATCATCAACTTCGAAGCCTTGGTCCGCCATGGAGTGATCACTCGTGCGGACCTGAAGTTGTTCATCTTTGCCGACGATCCCGGCGGCGCGCTCAAGCTATTGCAGGATGCGATCGAGGTGTCCACCTCCGAGAAAACGCCGGCGTTTGCCGCGTCTCGCTGCCGTGAAACGCTCTAGGCGTTGCTGACTTGGCAATGCGCGATAAATTGGCGCAGGGGGGCGGAGAGCACTTTTCTCTCGTGACGAATCATCAAGAAATTTCGCGTCAGGCGCGGCAGGGCGGTCGCCAGCACGCTTAAGCGCTTGGCGGCCAGGAGATTGCGCACCACCGAGCGCGACAAGCAGCTGATCCCCAAGCCCTCGGCCACGGAGTTTTTGATCGCCTCGGAACTGCCGAGCGTCATCGAGGCCGGAATGTTGAGGAGATGCGGCAATAGCGCTTGCTCCACGGTTTCGCGCGTCCCCGATCCGGCTTCCCGCAGCAGCCACTCTGCCTGGGCGAGTTCCTTGAGCCTCAGCTTGCGCTTCTTGGCGGCTTTTGCCAGAGGATGAGCCGGCGAGGCGACCACGACCAGTTCGTCCTCCAGCCAGGGAACCACGATGATGTCCTTCGCGTGACAGGGTCCCTCGATGAATCCGATATCAGTTTCAAAATCGCGCACCGCGGTGACCACGTCGAGCGTATTGCCGATCTGCAGCTCGAGGCGCGCGGCAGGGACTCGTTCCTTGAAGCGCGCCAGCAGCGACGGCAAAATATAATTGCCAATCGTGGTGCTGGCATAGATGTGCAGCTCGACCGACAGCGCTTGAGCGCTCGACATAAAGGCAGCTTCAAGGCTGTGCGCGCCATCCAATACCGCCAGCGCCATCGGCAGCAGTGCGCGGCCGTTGTCATTCAGCAAAAGGCGCTTCCCCACCCGGTCGAAAAAACGAGCGCCCAGGACGCGTTCTAACTCCTTCAGCGCGGCACTCGCCGCGGATTGCGACAGCGGAACAGACAAGGCCGCGGCGGTGGTGCTGCCGCTCAGGGCTATGGCGCGAAATATCTGCAATTGGCGCAGGCTTAAGTGCATTGTAGGGTCGTCCCTCTATAACCTATTAAACAACTTAATTATAGACAGATAATCCATTTTACGAATATATAAAAGCCGCGCATAGTGCGGGCGGCGAGAAGAGGCGTGGAGGCCAGCGTTTTTATGCAGGCAGCGACGAATCCCCTGGCGGTACCGGCAAAACCGGAGCGCTGGCGCGGACAGCAACTGATGGGCTTTCTGCCGGGCATTTTGTTGACCGGCGCAATCGCGATACTCGCAAGCGAACTCGCCAAGGGCGCTTGGCTGCAGGCGAACGGGATGAGCGCGCTGACGCTCGCCATTGTGGGCGGCATGATCGCCGGCAACACGGTTTATCCGCGCATTTCAGGCTACAGCGCTCGCGGCGTGGCCTTCTCCAAACAAATCCTGCTGCGCTTGGGGATTATATTGTACGGCTTGCGCTTGACCTTTCAGGACATCGGGCAGGTGGGTGTGGTCGGCGTCATGATCGACGCCATCGTCTTGAGCAGCACCTTTGCCTTGTCGTGTTGGGCCGGCACGCGCCTTTTCGGTTTGAATCGCCGCACGGCGATGCTTATCGGGGCTGGAAGTTCGATTTGCGGCGCGGCTGCGGTGATGGCGACCGAGCCGGTGGTGCGCGGCCGGGCCGTGGAAGTCAGCGTTGCGGTGGCCACCGTGGTTGCCTTTGGCACGCTCGCGATATTCATTTATCCGGCTCTTTACCATTTGAATGAGCGCATGCACTGGCTGTCGATCACACCCTTTGCGTACGGCATTTTCACCGGCTCCACTGTTCATGAGGTCGCGCAGGTGGTTGCTGCCGGTAAGGCGATCGCCGACACCGCGG
>Ga0265760_10000627_pt1 | contig 10012 bp, 11 predicted proteins | sample NZIome_2_FD_200831 | JGI IMG/M metagenome (GOLD analysis project Ga0265760, IMG submission 200831) | Metatranscriptome of rhizosphere microbial communities from Maridalen valley, Oslo, Norway - NZI1 (Metagenome Metatranscriptome) | ecosystem: Host-associated > Plants > Roots > Rhizosphere >... | reverse complement strand
GTCCCGTCGGCGGGCGATACGCTCAGCGTGGTCAGCGACGAGCGTGTTGCTCGCGAAACCGCCGAGAAGCGGGCGACGCGCCGGCGCGACGTTCGCATGGCGGCAACCGGATCGCAGCGAGTCTCGCTGGAGACCTTCATGTCGATGCCGGCCGAGGGAAACAAGGTGCTCAACCTGATCATTAAAGCCGACGGTCAGGGTTCGCTGGAAGCATTGCAGACGCGGATGGAATCGCTCTCGACCGAGGACGTAGAGATTCGCGTCATCCACGGCGGAGTGGGCGCGATCTCACCCAACGACGTCAACCTTGCCAGCGCGTCGAACGCCGTCTTGATCGGCTTTAACATTCGGCCCGACGAGACGGCTCGGCGCTTGGCAGAGAACGAGGGCGTCGACCTGCGCTTCTATCAGGTCATTTACGAGATCGAAGACGACCTCAAGAAGGCGATGCGCGGCATGCTTTCGCCGGTCGTGCGCGAGGTCGTGCTGGGCCGCGCCGAGGTACGCCAAGTCTTCAAGGTGAGCAAAGTAGGAACCATCGTCGGTTGCTACGTCACCGGCGGCAAGATCACGCGCAACGCGAAGGCCCGAGTCATTCGCGACGCTGCGGTCGTGTTCGACGGCGAAGTCGAAAGCCTGCGCCGCTTCAAAGACGACGTTCGCGAAGTCGCCGAAGGCTTCGAGTGCGGCATTCAGATCGCCAAGTTTCAAGACCTCAAAGAGGGCGACGTCATCGAAGCCTACGCTCTCGAGCAGGTCGCCGCGGAGCTGGCGCGCGCGTGAAGGCACAGCGGATCGCGAAGATCGATCACGAGATCCAGCGCATCCTCGGGATGCTGATCTCGCAGGAGCTGCAAGATCCGCGGCTCGCGTTCGTTACCGTAACGCACGTCGAGGTGAGCGACGATTTGCGGCACTGTAAGGTCTTCGTTTCGGTGATCGGCGACCGTCATGCGGCGCGGCAGTCGCTCGACGCACTCACGCACGCGAGCCGGTTCCTGCGCGGTGAGCTGGGACGCAAGATCGACTTGCGCTACACGCCCGAGCTGATCTTCATGGAGGATCGCTCTGCCGAGCGCGCGATCGAGCTGGCAAAGACGCTGCGTGACGCGGCGCAACGTTTGACACCAGAGGAGAGTGAATGATCGAAAGCACCCCACGCATCGCGTCGGTCGAAGAGGTCGTTGAGGAGCTGCATCGCCGCAGCTCCTTCGTAATGGTCAGTCACGTCAAACCCGACGGCGACACCCTCGGTGCCGGACTTGCCCTCGGCCTGGCGCTCAAGAAACTCGGCAAGAACGTCTGGTATTTCCAGCAAGACAACGTCCCTCGCAACCTGCGCTTCCTGCCCGACGCCGATCGCGTCTCCAACGAGCTGCCCAAACCGGTCCGCGACGACGCGCTCTACGTGTTCTGCGACATGAGCGACTGGCGGCGCGCCGGCGAACTTTTGCCGCCGGTCGGCCGCGAAAACATGCTCGATATCGATCACCACTTGGGAAACTCGCTATTCGGCAAGCTGAACTTCGTGCTGGAGAACGAGTGCTCGACCGGAAGCGTCGTCATGCGGATTCTCCGCGAGCTCGGCGTCGTCGTCGACGGGCGGATTGCAACCTGCATTCTCGCCGCGATCATGACCGATACCGGCGCTTTCATGCACTCGAACACCACGCCCGACGTGCTCGACCTTTCGGCAGAGCTGATGCGGCTGGGTGCCGACAAAGAGCGTATCACGCGGGAGATCTTTGCCAATAAGCGCGTCGCCGCGACCAAACTCTTGGGCTGCATCATCGGCGCGATGCGCTTCGAACACGATGGGCGTTACTGTTATTCCTACGTCGACGACGCAATGCTCGCGCAGACCGGCGCGGACGGCGAAGACACCGAAGATACCGTCAACGTCCTGCTCGGACAGGAGGGCGTCGACGTGGCCGCGCTTTTTAAGGCGATCGAAGGTGAAATCCGCGTCTCCTTGCGTTCCACCGGGCGGCTCAACGTGCAAGCCGCGGCCGGCAGTTTGGGCGGCGGCGGTCATTTCCGCGCGGCCGGCTTGACCTACCACGGATCGCTGCGCGACGCGATCGGCAGCGTCGAAGCGGCGTTGCTGGCACAGGGCCTCTAGCGTTCCGCCGGCGCGGGCGGCGACATGATCGGTTTCGTCAATCTCTTTAAGACGGCTGGTCCCACCTCGGCGCGCGCCGTATCGCGCGTTCGTCGAATTTATGCGATCTATGGAGGCGATCGAAAGATCGCCGCCGGTCATCTCGGGACGCTCGATCCGCAGGCGGCGGGCGTCCTTCCCGTCGCAATCGGAAAGGCTACGCGGCTGATCTCGCTGCTCGAGGATCAGCGAAAGGGGTATGCGTTTACCCTCGTGCTGGGCCGCTCGACGACGACGCAAGACGCGTCCGGAGAGACCCTCGAGGAGCGGGCGATTCCAGCGAACTGGCCGCGTCTCTTGAGCGAGGCGCTTCCGCGCTTCGTCGGAAAAATCGCGCAAACTCCGCCGATGTACTCGGCCGCCCACCATGAAGGCCGGCGGCTGTACGAACTGGCGCGCGAAGGGAAAACGGTCGAGCGTAAATCACGGCAAGTAACGATCTACGGGCTGACCGTGCTCGGAGTTGAACTCCCGCGTAGCGCGCGACTGCGCGTGGCATGCAGCGAGGGAACCTACGTCCGCACCCTGTGTGTCGAACTCGGAGCGGCAATCGGCGTACCCGCGCACATGGGCGCGCTGGTGCGCGAGGGCTCGGGACCCTTCGTTCTCTACGAGGCGCTCACCATAGACGAGATTGCGCGCGCGCCCGAACGGGCATTGATCGCTCCCGAGAACATCATCCCGCTTCCCACGATCGTTCTCGATCTGCGCGGATCCGCCGACTTTCGCGCCGGCCGAGTCGTTCCGTTGCCGCAAGGCGCGCCGGCGCGACACGTCTTCGTGCGCGACGAATCGCGAATGCTCGTTGGCGTGGGTGAGGCGCTCGGCACGCTTCTGGCTCCGCGCAAAGTCTTCGTATGAAGCTTCACCACCAGTTGGAGCGCGAGAGCCAGCGGCCACTGGTGCTGGCGATCGGGTTCTTCGACGGATTCCATCTCGGCCATCGCGAGATCGCGCGGCGGACGCTGCGGTTGCGCAAGCCCGGTTGGCGCGCGGGCGTCCTGGCGTTCGCAAATCATCCGGCGACGCATCTTCGCCCCGGGACCGAGCCTCAGATGATTTGCACGCAGGAAGAACGGCTCGATCTTTTTGCTCGCGCTGGCTTTGACGAATGCTTCTTCGTGAAGTTCGACGAGACGATCGCGACCCTCTCGCCCGCCGCGTTTCTCGATCTGCTGGTCGATCGGCTCGGCGCGCGCGGCGTGGTGGTCGGCGATACGTTCCGTTTCGGCCACCGGCGGGCCGGGGATACCGCGCTGATGCGCGAGTACCTGACGCCACGCGGCACTGCGGTCGTTGCGGTCGATCGGGTTAGCGAAGACGGCGAGCGGGTTTCCAGCACGCGCATCCGCGGCCTGATTCTCCAGGGAGACCTGGCCGCCGCGGATCTGCTACTCGGCGGCACCGGTTACGAAATCCGCGGACCGGTGGAGTTGGGCGCCGGCCGGGGCCATTCGCTGGGCTTTCCAACGGCCAACGTCCGCGTCCCGGCCAAGCTGATTCCGAGGGATGGAGTCTACTCTGCCACGGCACGATACGACGGTCGCGATTATGCGGCGCTGGTCTCAATTGGAACCAATCCCCAGTTCGACGGCAAGCGGCGCACCGTGGAAGCGTGGCTGCGCGACTTCGCGCACACGATCTACGGGCGCGAGTTGTGGTTACGGGACCTGCGATACGTGCGCGAACAGCGGTTTTTCCCGGATGTCGCCGAACTCGTGGAGCAAATGCAGCGGGACGTTGCCGCAGTCGGTTATCCGAGCTATGGCTAAGAAGCTTCGGGCTTCGGCCATCGTCCTCGTCTGCGCGCTGGCGGCGTGCGTTCACGCCGGCAGCGCCGATTCCACGGGCTCCGCGAAGGTTGCTCGCGTCGGCGAACCCGCCCCGCCGTGGACGGAGCCGAGCCTACCTGGGCCGACGCTCTCGCTGGCCGCTTTGCACGGCAAGGCAGTCTATCTCAACTTTTTTGCGAGCTGGTGCCCGCCTTGCAACGCCGAGGCTCCCGCGATCGACGCCATTTCGCGCGACTACACCGCTCGCGGCTTGCAAGTCGTCGGCGTGGACGTGCTCGAAAACGCGCGCAAAGCAGCCGGCTTTCGCCAGGAGCACCATTTGACGTATCCGGTGGTCGTCGACGGCGGAACGTTACGCGATCAATATGCCGTTAACGGCCTCCCGGTTCACGTATTCATCGATCGCCTTGGAATCGTACGCCGCATCGTCGTTGGCGAGATGTCGCCGGCAGATATGCGCAGCAATGCCGAACGCCTCTTGCAATGATGGTTCTGCTGCAGCGCGGGAGGTTTGCTTGGTGCTTGCCGCTTGCGCTAGCCGCCGGCTTAACCGCCGGCTGTAGCGGCGGCGGCTCGGAGTCCGGCGTCATGATGCCCGCCGCAAATGCGGGCGGACCGGCCGGCTCAGGTGCGATGGGAAATACCGTCGTACGGATCTTCGTCCCGACCGTGCAGCAGAACGCGCCTAGTCGGGTTCAGACGCCTCAGACGCCCGCCGGCAGCGGGCCACCGGTTCTTGGCGGCATAGTTCCGCCGCCCGTCGGCATCGCGCCGGGCGCCGCGCCGGCTTCGCCGCCTCCGCCAGGTTCGCAGATGCTGGCCATCAACGTCAACGGCCCGGCGGCAATCAGCCAAACGCTGGCGGTTGGGCCGAACGCCGGTGGCTGCGCACCGGCGACGGGCGGAACGAGCTGCCAACTGACGCTCGCCCTTCCGGCCGGAACCTATATGGGGACGATTGGAGTCGCTAGCACCTCCGCTTCGACGGCGATCGCCTTTACGGTGACGCCCAACGGACAGAACGTTTTCGGCGTTACGTTAAGCGGGGTGGCGGCAACGGTCGCGCTCGTTCCCGCATCGTCGCTGAGCGCGCAGAACCCACAGGGCGGAATCGACCTCTACGGTTCCGGACGGCACCCGCTGCTCGTCGAAGCCTTCGATGCAAGCCAGAACGTCATCGTCGGCAACTCTCCGGGAACCTTTACGCTGAGCCAGACCGGCGGTTCGCTTGCAGTCGGCATCACGCAACCCGCAAGCACCACTCCCAATCTCTTCTACGTGTCGGGCAACGGCGTCGGCAATACGAACTCGGCACTTCTGCGGGCCACCGCAGCGTATCCCGGGCCGGGAAATGCGTGCTCGCAACCAAGTGCCGCCTGCAGCGGTACCGTTCGCGTCGACGTGCGCCAGCTTTTGGGCGTCGCAAACTCGAACGCAAACAGCGTCACGCTCTACGTCAACGGCCAAAGCCTGCCGCTGGCCACCGTGCAAAACGGAGTCAGCAATCCGCAGGCGCTGATCTTCGATTCGGCGGGCGATCTCTTCATCGCGGATCAACCCGGGAGCGTGACCGAATATGCACCGCCTTATAACGTTACGCCGACCACGATAAGCAGCGGCGTGAACCGCCCGCAGGCGCTGGCGATCGACTCGCGAGGGAATCTTTTCGTCGCAAACGGCAGCGGAAGCAACACGGTGACGATATACTCGCCGCCCTATAACGGACCGCCGACGGCAACGATCTCGGCCGGAATCAACGACCCGGTCGGTATCACGCTCGATTCGAACTCGAATCTCTTCGTAGCCAATGAGGCGGCAAGCACGGTGACCGAATACGCGCCGCCCTACCTCGCGGCGCAGACGACGATCTCGAAGGGGCTCAATGCGCCGAACTCGCTCGCGCTCGACGTTCGCGGAAATCTCTTCGTGGCAAATCTCAACTCGACGCCGAACTCCGTTGTCGAATTTTCACCCCCGTTTGCCGGCGGCAGCGCGCCGGTTGCGACGATCACGGACGGCGTGAACGAGCAGGGCGCGATCGGTTTGAACGGTTCGGCCAATCTCTTCGTGCCAAACCAAGGCGCGAACACCGTCACGGAGTACGCCGCCCCCTACACCAACCCGCCGAGTACGATCGCCGGCGGTCAGAGCCAGCCCGTCGCGCTGGCAATCGACTCGCTGGGCAACCTCTACGTTGCCAACTACGGCAATAACACCGTTACCCTGTATACCGCGCCGTACATCAGCGGTTCGTGGACGACGCTGAGCAGCGGCATAAGCCTCCCGCTCGCGCTCGCGCTCTCACCGGCGACGAACGCGGCGACCGCGCTTATTCCGTAAGTAGCTAGGCGGCACGGACCCGCAAGGCGCCTTCGTCAAGCGTTACTCGCGCAACGGAACCCTCACGTACGTCGCCGCGCAGCAGCGCCGTGGAGAGCGGGGTGGAAACGTAATGCGAGACGGTGCGCGCGACGTAGCGCGCTCCGCTGCCCGCACCCATTGAAACGCGTGCGAGATAGAGCTGCGCTTCATCGGACAGCTCGAGCGTGACGTTGCGCGCGCCTAGCCGTTGCGCGAGGGCGTCGACGTGGATCGTTACGATCGCCTCGATCTGTGGAAGGCCCAGCTCCTCGAATGGAACGATCTCTTCGATTCGGTCGAGGAGCTCGTGTCGCAGCGCGATTGACAGTTCGTCCTCTTCGAGGTTCGTCGTGAGAATGATGATCGTGTGGCGAAAGTCGATCGCCCGGCCTTTCGCGTCGGTGACGCGGCCTTCGTCGAGAATCTGCAGCAGAAGGGCTGCCACCTCCGGATGAGCCTTTTCCATCTCGTCAAAGAGCACGACGCAGTACGGCCGCCGCCGCACGGGCTCGGTGAGCTGACCGGCCTCGTCGTGGCCGGCATAGCCGGGCGGTGCGCCCAGCAGCCTGGAAACGCCGTGAGGTTCGGTAAACTCGGAAAGATCGATCCGCACCAATGCGGTCTCGCTGCCGAAGAGCGCCTCGGCAAGCGCTTTGGCCAACTCGGTCTTACCGACGCCGCTGGTGCCGCGGAAGAGAAACGTTCCCAGGGGTTTGCGCGGATCGTGCAAGCCGGTACGCGCGCGCCGGATCGCGTTTGAAACGGCGGCGATCGCGGGCTCCTGCCCGATAACGCGCTTGGACAGCAGCGTCTCGAGCTCCAAGAGGCGGTTTGTTTGCGACTCGGTCAACGCTGCTTGCGGGATTCCTGTCCAACGCGTCACGACGGCCGCGACGTCGGCAGTCGTGACCGGAGGAAACTCGACGGCTCCTTTGTTAGCAAGTGCGACCGATGCGGCCGCTTCATCGATCAGGTCGATCGCCTTGTCGGGCAAGAACCGATCGGCGATGTAGCGTGCCGAAAGCTGCGCTGCCGTCTCGACGGCGTCGTCGGTGATGGTGACGCGATGGTGCCGGGCATACTGCTCGCGCAGACCTCGAAGAATCTCGGTCGTCTGCTCGATGCTGGGCTCCTCGATCATGACGGGCTGAAACCTCCGCTCGAGCGCCGGGTCCGACTCGATGTGCTTACGATATTCGTCGAACGTCGTGGCGCCGATGCACTGCAGGTCGCCGCGTGCCAGCTCGGGCTTGATCATGGAGCTCAGATCGAGCGGGGCGCCTTCGGCGGCGCCGGCACCGACCAACGTGTGGAGCTCGTCAATAAACAGCACCACATCGCGAGCGCTGCGCTTTACTTCCTCGAGAATACGTTTGACGCGCCCTTCGAACTCGCCACGATACTTCGTTCCGGCGACGAGCGGCCCCAATGAAAGCGCAAGAATGCGTTTGCCGTGCAGGGCGGCGGGGACATTTCCCGCGGCGATGCGTTGCGCCAATCCCTCAACGACGGCGGTCTTTCCAACGCCGGGCTCGCCGACGAGGCACGGATTATTCTTGCTGCGTCGCGCCAGAATGGACGTTACTCGCTCGATCTCCTGGTCCCGTCCGATGACCGGATCGAGCTTGCCTTCGCGCGCGAGCTGGGTAAGGTCGCGCGAAAAAGCCGCCAAGGTCGGCGTTCCCCCGCGCAGCCTCTTGCCTAGCCCTTCGAGCGGCGACTCACTCTCTCGTCCTTGCAGCTTTTCGGCAAGCAGCGCGCTCCCGGCGATCAGGCCCGCGGCGGCCAGCGCGGCGCCGACAAAAGGTAGCGCGCCGGCGACGGTTCGCTTTTGGGCACAAATGCCGCAGAGGCGCCGTCCTCCATACGAGACGGCGCCGGGGCGGTTCGCGCAAGCTTCACATAAGCCGTTCATTGCCGAAGTCTACTCGGAATTACATCGGCGGGTTTCGCCCACAGCCTCAGGGCTCGGCCAGAAAAACGATCCTAACCGAGGCGGATTCGCTCACGTTCGATTGATCGAGGTTGGTTGGTGTGGCCGACCTCGCGGTGACGCGCGCGATCATGCCGGTTGGCTCGGCAAACCCGTTGTCGGGGTAGGCGATGCTCTTCATCGAGACGATTCGCAGCCCCGCGCTTCGAGCGATGGTTTCGGCGTTGGCGCGCGCGTCGGCAATCGCTTTCGTTATCGCTTGCGCTCGTGCTGCGACCCGATCCGATAGTCCGAAGGACACGCCGTTGATCCCCGTGGCGCCGGCATCGATACACGCATCGGTGACGGTCCCCGCCAGGGCGATCTTACGAACGGTAACCTCAAAAGTACGGGTGACGGTATAACCATACTGTTCGCCTGTCGGATTGGCGGGCGCGACCTGCGGCCGCGGAACGTATCTCACGTTGTAGTAGTCCAGGGCGACGTCGACCCGCGCAATTCCGAGCTTGGCAACGCCGGCGACGATGCGGTCGTAGATCGCGTTGTTCTGCGACACGGCATCGTTCGCGCTCGCCGCGTTGGTTTGGAGGTCGGCCCGGACCGTCGCGATATCGGGCGGCAGCGAAACCGAACCGGTTCCGGATACGGATATTTCCGTGACGCCCGGTTGTGCGGCCGCGGCGAGGCTGCCGGTGACCAAGAACGCCGCGAGCAGGCAAACGAAAGTGCGCTTCATAATACGCTTAGAGTCCATCGCTTGAGCGCTCTCCACCTGTTTGACGTGGCGAGAGTGCGCTCGAGCGAGGGAGCGAGGAGGCATAGGGTGCTCGGCGCGGTGCTTTTTTGGGTCGTTCTCGGCTTGTTAACGGGCCTCGTCGCCCGCTGGATCGTCCCAGGGGACGGGCCGGGCGTCTTGACCGACATGTTCGTCGGCGCGGTCGGCGCGGTGATCGGCGCCTGGTTGTACGGCCCGTTTCGCCACGTGGACGTCAGCGGATTCAGCCTACCCAGTCTGGTTTGCGGATTCATCGCCGCGATCGTACTTTTGTATCTAACGCGTATGTTCAGCAGAGGCCGGTCCTCTGCCTGAAGGGCGCTGCGCTTCGTCGCTGGAAGCGCAACGGTCATGACCTACATCATCACCGAGCCGTGCATCGGCACCAAAGATAAGTCGTGCGTGGACGTCTGTCCCGTCGATTGCATCCACGGCAAGGACGAAGACGAGATGCTGTACATCGACCCCGAGGTCTGCATCGATTGCGGCGCGTGCGTCTCGGCATGTCCGGTCGAGGCGATCTTTGCCGATTCCGACGTTCCCGAAAAGTGGGAAAACTATACCGCCATTAACGCCGACTACTTCAAGAAGGCATGAACCCGACAGTTTCGAGCGACGCTTTCGATGCGTTCTTTGCCTGGGCGCCGTGGGTCGTCGGCATCACGATCTATCTCGTCTTTTATTTCGCCAAGCGCAGCGAGATTGCGACCAGCATGGCTGCAGCGCACGCGTTGGCCCCACAAGCGCACGTGACCCAAAGCTTCGCTTGTTCCCAGTGCGGACGCCGCGGACCGCGCGAGCAAATGGTCGCGCAAGATCATGGTGGCGCAGTCGGCTATCAATGCGCTAGTTGCGCTGCGGAAGCTCTAGGGAAGCTCTGAAAAAGCTTGCGTTGACCTGCTAGAATTAAGTCATGAAGCAGGGAGAGCAGATTTCGTTTGCAAGAGCCGGCTTTGATCGATTCGCGCGCTCGACGAAGCGCGCGAACT
>Ga0265760_10000626_pt1 | contig 10018 bp, 5 predicted proteins | sample NZIome_2_FD_200831 | JGI IMG/M metagenome (GOLD analysis project Ga0265760, IMG submission 200831) | Metatranscriptome of rhizosphere microbial communities from Maridalen valley, Oslo, Norway - NZI1 (Metagenome Metatranscriptome) | ecosystem: Host-associated > Plants > Roots > Rhizosphere > Soil... | reverse complement strand
CCGCTGACCTGCAACCCAGCATCCGACGCGTTCGTGTAATTGTCTGGATCGCACGAGGCCGACCCGGTGTCTCCAGCGGATACCATGACCGTGATACCCTGAGCTGCCGCCTCTTCCCAGAGGCTGCTCTCAAAGGCATCATCCAAGGCGGCCTCACAGGAACCAAAGCTCTCGCTCATAATCGGCGCAACATTGAAATCCACAATGTAAAAGGCAGAAAGATCGACACCGTCTGTTGATGTGGTCTCCTGACTGTCGGACACCACAAGCAATAAATTTGCCTTTGGCGCTACTGAACCTGACCATTCAACGTCCAGTGTGGCTTCCCCGTCATCCGGCTGCTCAATTCCCGGATCAGGTCCGCTCAAGATAATATTATTGGCTGCGGTGAAATTGATCAGGTTAGATATGCCGAATCCAGTTCCGAATTGATTGACGTCCGACACGGCTATGTTTGAACGGGCAACTAGCGCGATCGTTTGGCCCGTGCCGTCCAATGCTCCCGCTCCTGAAGTGGGCGGAAGGTTATAAATTTTTGCAAAGTCTCCCGGCGCTACGGCAAACAATCCTGCACCATTCCCAAATCCGGGCTTCAGTTTTCCTTCGGCCTTGGCCTTAGCCAGCGCTTGCGAATAATGCAAATACGAGTTCTTGCGGAAGTTGTGCAGTGAGTGGATTCCTGATACCACGGGCGCCAGCGCGGCGGGCATCTGCGGCACGGACACGTTTGCCACGTGCGCTTGTCCGTTCACCAGGAAATTATGAATCTCTGTGTGGAACGCACTGCGCACCAGCCCCGCCGTCCCGCTGAATTCGATAAACATGCCGCCTTGACTAGGCTTGATTCCCGTAAATCCCTTTTGGCTCAGCCAGGCCGTCACCTTTTGTATGTCCGCGCTGGCTACGCCAAATTGCTGCGCGAATTGTGCGGGTGTCAGCCAAGCATGGTAATTCGGCGAATTCTTGGTTTGTTGGGTATCCATGAGAGCACGCAGCGCCGTCTCTTGATCAGGGCTTCGCTTCAACACCATTAGCATGCGGTTCATCGGCCGCGAGTCCGGCACAACGCCCTGATCGAATCCGGCCCGCGCCAGAGGATGCACCTTTGTATGCATTGGGACGAGGTTCGCCTCATCGATTGCTTGGGTGATGCGCGCCGCGGCCTGTTTCGTCTGCGCTGCTGCCGATTGGCTGAAAATTGTGAAGAGGGAGGCCAAAAACAGAAGGGAATTCCGAAGAATGAGAGTACTAGTCTTTTTCATAACCCGCCCACGGTGCAGATTTGGTGTGTATTTCAGGGATTCGCCATCGGTCCAGAGGGTGCAACTTCATTTGTAAAGGATTAACCCTTATACAAACTGGCTGCTTTGGCAGGGCTTGGCCCGAAAACGAATACGCCCAAGAAACTGCAGGAGAGGTTACCACAAACCGTTTACAGCCTTACCACTAACTTGCTACCGAACATGAATAAGTGGCATTACCCTCAGGACTGCCTTGCCTATTACCCCGGTCCATCTTCGAACTTCACAACGAATTACAAGTCCCAACAACGGAACCGCAACAGTTTCACATTTATTCCGTTGTTCCGTCATTATTACTTCCGCGGAACCTCTCGCGAAGTTCCCGCGGCTTCCAAGCAACGGTTCGGAAGTCCGCTTATAACAAGTACCTAACCCAGCTTGCTCCCATTTGTTTCGCCGCACCACAAAGAAATTATTTCTCCTGTCGAAGCCTGAGTTCCTCCCCGCGTCATACCTCCAACTCCTCTGGCTTGCAAGCCTTCTCTTCTCGGAGCGTGGCTTCTACCCCGGCTTCGTTGGGTCTTCCTCAGTATCTTCTGTGTAAATCTTTCCTGGCTTTTTTTTCTTCTTGGGTCCAGTGGCATGCTCGGGTTCACGGTCGCAAAAATTGGGGGCCTATTCCGACAAAACACACGTATCTTCTGCCCTTTGTGTCCCTTACCAAGGTAACGCGGAAAAGTCGACGTTGCCGCCGGAGAAGATGATTCCCAGTTTCGGCGGTTTTCCGTCAGAGCGAGCTGCCAGATTGAGCTCAGGGACGGCTCCCGGCCGAAGCAAAGGGGCGATGGCGACAGCGCTGCTCGGCTCGATGATGATTTTCATTCGCTCCCAGACGAGCCGCATCGCGGCGATAATCTCTTCCTCGCTGACCAGCAGGACGCGGTCGAGGTGACGTCGCAGGATGGCAAAGGTGCGCGGTGCCAGTGAGGCCCTGAGGCCGTCGGCGATCGTGTCGCTTGAATCGAGCGACTGAAGAATGCCGCTGGCGAGGGATCGGTAGGCGTCATCGGCGCGGGCCGGCTCGCAGCCAATAACGCGTATGTCCGCGCGGATGGCGTGCGCGCTGAGGCAGGTGCCGCTGAGTAAGCCGCCGCCGCTGACAGGTGCGAACACAGCGTCGAGGTCCGGGACTTCTTCGAGAAGTTCCTTCGCAGCAGTAGCCTGTCCGGCGATGATGCGGTCGTTGTCGTAAGGGTGGATCAGAATGGCTCCGGTTTCGGCTTGCACCCGCGCGGAACTCTCTTGCCGCGAAGTGATCGTGGGCTCGGAGAAGGTGATGCGCCCGCCGTAGCTTTCCACGGCCCTGCATTTTACAGACGGCGCATTTTTCGGCATCACGATATAGGCTGGCACGCCACGCCAGGCCGCCGCGCAAGCCACCGCGGCGCCGTGGTTTCCGCTCGATGGTGTCACGATGCCGTTCGCAGCTTCGGCTTCGGTAAGCGAAAGAATCGCGTTCGCGGCACCACGAATCTTGAACGAGCCGGTTTTTTGAAAATTGTCGCACTTGAAGAAAAATTGCGCGCCAGCCATCGCGTCAAGCGAATGCGACGTAAGAATAGGTGTGTGGTGGATATGCGGAGCGATGCGCGCATGTGCTTCGCGAATGTCGCCCCAGGTTGGCGGCTGAAAACTTGTCGATTCGACTTGTGGCACTGTGCTCATGAGATACCTTGATGCCTTGAGCTTCTGCATTCGGGATGATTCTGTGGCACTGCGTGCGTCAGTCCGATACGAAGCACATTATTGCACAAGGAAGGGATGTCCCGAACCATTGCTGGGGTGAGCTCCAAGGGCACGAGCAGGCCAATGTGGCCGCGAACGAAAGCGAGGCGCTCAGCAGTTGGTGAAAAAATGCTGGCACGCGGCGTGCGATTACCGCTAACCCGCTAATGCGATTTGCGAAGAATGAAGTGTGTCCAGCGCGCCTGTTGGGAGGTACTATCTCCGCGGTCCAGGACGAGGGGAAATCCAGGGAGCCTAGGTGAGTCGATGAGAATTCATGCGAAGAGCGTCGAGCGCGCAAAGCGAGCCTTAATTGCCTCGCTATTGCTGGCGGGAATGAGCGTTGCAGCGGAGGGACAAGTGCGCACGGACGCCGGCAGCGTGGAAGGTTCCACGAGCACGGATGGCAAGGTTCAAATTTTCAAAGGGATTCCATATGCCGCGCCCCCCGTTGGCGCTTTGCGTTGGAAAGAACCGCAACCAGTTCCAAGCTGGCAAGGCGTGCGCAAGGCGACGGAATTCGGAGCACGCTGTATGCAAGGAAATGTATATGACGACATGGTGTTTCGCGACGCGGCGCCGAGCGAGGACTGCCTTTATCTGAATGTGTGGACGCCACATGCGTCCTCGGCCGCGAAACTTCCCGTGATGGTATGGATTCACGGCGGCGGCTTTCAGGCAGGGGCTACGTCCGAGCCGCGGCAGGATGGCGAACACCTCGCGCACAAAGGCGTCGTGATTGTGAGCATGAACTACCGGCTGGGAATCTTTGGATTTTTCTCGCATCCCGAGCTGACCAAGGAATCGGCACATCACGCATCGGGAAATTATGGATTGCTGGATCAGGCGGCCGCTCTGCAATGGGTGCGCAAAAACATCGCTGCGTTCGGCGGCGATGCCGAAAATATAACAATTTTTGGAGAGTCAGCGGGTTCGTTTTCCGTTAGCGCGCTGATGGCTTCGCCGACTTCCAAAGGATTGATCCATCGAGCCATTGGAGAGAGCGGCGCGTTTTTTGGCAGGACGCTTACAGCGAAACCGCTTGCGGAAAGCGAGCAGCAGGGCGTGAAATTCGGGACGTCGATTGGAGCCGACACTCTGGAAAAATTGCGGGCGATGAGTTCGCAGGAGACGCTCGACGCAGCTTGGAAGTATAAAAACGCATTCCGCTTCGATCCAAACATCGACGGATACTTCTTACCGGAGAGGCCATCCGAGATTTTTGCAAAGGGAAATCAGGCGCATATTGCATTGCTCGCGGGATGGAACCACGACGAAGGGAATTACCACATATTTTTCGGAGCCGACGCGCCGACCAAGGATAACTTCGTAAAGAAAGTCAGCCAGACGTATGGAGACAAGTCGCCGGAGGTTCTGAAGGCTTTTCCAGCAGAAACGGACGAACAAGCCAAGACTTCGGCCGATCTGCTGTCCACCGCAAATTTCATCGGCTATGGGACGTGGAAGTGGATCGAGATGCAGTTGAAAACGGGTAGCTCTCCCGTCTACCGCTATGAATTCGATCAGGCGCCTCCGCTGGCACCGCCTGCGGCTGGCGCTGCCTCGGAGGAAAGTCAGGGGGCCTACCATTCGGCGGAAATCGAATTTGTATTTGGAATGCTCGGCTCGAAGAAGCTCCCGTGGCGACCAGGGGACTATGCGCTATCCGAGCAGATGGGCTCGTACTGGACGAATTTTGCGAAGACCGGAAATCCAAATGGCGCGGGATTGCCAAAGTGGCCTCAGTATTCCGCAAAAGACGGATACCCGGTGATGCACCTGGCAACCACGCCGCAGGCTTCAGCGGATCAACAGCGCGCGCAATACGAAGCGCTGGATAAGGCGTCGGCAAAGCCCTAGCGCAAGTCTCGCTACGGCTTTGCAGTTTTATTCCAGGAGCTTCAATCGATCAAGAAGCGCGAACGGCTTCGGGATGGAATTTGATGGCGGCGGCGATGGTCAGCACGATGAAGATGGCCATCACGACCACTTGGCTGATCAAAAAGGGCGGCTCGGATCCTGTGGGCGCGAGTACATGGAGGGAAGGCACCTTCATAAAGAGCTGCGCGATCAAGACGAATACGTTCAAATAGAGGGCAATTGAAGCGGTGACAGCGTAAATCTTGCGCCATGCTCCGGAGAGGTGCTTCACGTAGCGTGCAGGAATCGCCACCGCCAGCACGACCAGCGAGATGACGCCCAGTTTAATTCCCGGCGTTACTCCGTGGAACGGAAAGAAAAAGCCCGTGATGCTAGTCAAAGCGGTGGTCAGCAGGAAAATCCCGTTCCAGCCGTCAAGCCGCTTCCCGGCGATCATTCCAAACAATGCGATGAATCCCGTGAAGATGCCGATCAGACTTATTACAACGTGAAAGAACGTATAGGGCGTCATGCCAAAGATCATGGATTATCTCCTCTGGGCGAAGATGAATGGGCGACGTTTTCCTTTGATGATCTAGGCGGATATAAGGGGTGTAATCTTATGTGCTCGTGGATGGTGTGTGCCCAGTTTTGAGGCCGGGCAGGTAGCTTGGACGACCTAAGCCATGCCAGGCACCTAAAACCGTGGTTTGAGAGTCGGCTTAAGGCCTTTGTGGATTCCAGAGTTTGGAGTACCCCTAGTACGAAGGATTGATGCTTGACCCGGCTTCTGCCTCTGCTACGCTTGGGTACCCCTTCTCGTACGACGCGAGGGCCGCGTCATCACCTCCCTCGCCTAGAGGAGGACATTATGCCAGGTGCAGAACGCAGACAACTTGCCCGCCACAATCATCGCACCCCGCTGCGATTTCGGTCGACAGGGGTGGCTGCGGACAAGAGTGATCATTTCACGGAAGCCCTAAATATCTCACGCGGTGGGTTTTATTTCGCTTCCTCGGCTCCCCTGCAGGTCGGGATGCCCATCGAGGTGACTGTACGGATTCCCGGCGAAGTGACGGGTAGCCAAACCGAGGAGATGCACTGCACAGCGCGCGTCGTCCATGTTAGGAATGAGGCCTACGGCGATGGGCGCATCGGGTTTGGCGCGGAAATCGTGAAATTCAGTTCTTCGCCCGCGCTGGAGCGCCGGACATCGTAAGTTTTCGGACCCGAATCTATCGGGCCTCGTAGAGTCCAATGCTCAGAAAAATTGGTCGTCAAGCGAGGTTTAAAGCGGTTGGGTGCTTCGGTTGGTAGAGACCGATTGCGCCGCCACCTGGAAGTGAAATCCTCGTAACGGAACCCCATCTTTCTTCTTGAACAGCAGAGCACGTCACTCTCTTTTTCGCCAGCGTTGCCATTTCGGACTTGAGGTCTTCGCACAGGAAGTAGAGTTCGTGGGGACCATTCTTTTCCGAGGGATGAAACGCGGATTCGCCGGGCGGAAGGGCGAAGATCAGCCAACCGTGTCCAGCGTCGACGGACGGGAAGCCTAGAACGTCGCGGAAGAAGGCTCGGTCTGCCTCAGGATCTTTCCTTTAAACAATAATGTGAGCGCCAGGGATCATGCTGCCCTTCAGAGTAAAGTGGGCGAAATTCTGGCAGGAAGCGAGTTTAGCGAAAACAGCAAAACACATTCAATCTCAAACAAATTAGAATTCGGCAGAAAATTTTCGGCTTGCTTAAGGTTTGGACTCGACTACGTTGAAAGTGGTTTTTGCGCTGCCAACGTTTTCGAAGCGGTCGTAGGCGCGCACAGCGATCGTGTGTTCGCCAGGGGTAAGGCTGCCCAGCGTGAATTCGTAATTTTCGCTCGGGGCGTCGCTGACATTCCCAACCGGAGCCAGGAGTGTCCAGTCACCCCCGTCGAGGCTGTATTGAGCGCGGTCGATGCTGCTCGCGGAATCATGGGCCGTGAACTTTGCGACCACGGCGCTGGAGTTGCCGCTACGTGACGCGGCGGAAGTTGTTTCCAGGTGTTCGATAACGGGCGGAGTATTGTCGACCTCAAAGCGTTCGCTTTCGCGTTCGGTTTTTAGCGATAGGGCGGGGGGATTCGAAGGAGCGTCCGTCGCGACAATTTTTAGATGGTAAGCGCCATCTGGAAGGGTAGTGCTATCCCAGGAATAGAATTTTTGATCGAGCTTATCCTTCAGCAGTTTCCACTCGTGCTCGTTTTCGCCGCGATAGTAAATGGAATAGTGCAGGTCGTCGTCGTTGTCGTCGTGGGCGCTCCACAAAACGGATTGATAGCCTTTTTCGCGGAAACCTTGCGGAGGTTGTTCGAATTTTGATGGCGTGATGTTTTGAGCGATGAATACATTGGGAGTGTTCGGTGTCGGCGGCATTTTGAGTGCGACGCTTGGCGCTTGGCCGGTCGAGATGATCGTATTGCCTTGCGCGCGCACGCCGGGATCTTGCAGAACGATGGCATCGATGACCGGGGCGACATTCCGCGGGAGATAGGCGAGGCTGACCCAGTTGATGCCGTCGCCGGGACGGCCATCATGGATGACGGCTTTCCACTGGAAAAATCTCGCGCTCGGCGCTTCGATGGCGCTGCCGGGTTTCGAATAGGGGCCGAACCAGCGAGACCATTCTTTGCCGGGATCTTCGGTGTTACCCGAGCGAACGAAAAATTCTAAGCGTGGCTCACCCGAGGCGCCTGCGGTTTTTGCGCCAGTCGCAGTTGCGGGGGGAGGGCCCCACCAATCGAGACGTCCCAACTGTGAAAAGAGTTGCGCGTCAAAAGAGCGCGATTCGTAAGTACCTTCGGCTTCGTACTCTGGGCCAACAGAAAAAACTTTTCCTGGATTCGCGGTACACAAGAAAACCTTGCCAGCGGCATTGCGCGCGATGCCCGTGATTTGCGCGGAGCCAGCTTTGGCAAGCTGCGCGAAAATGCCGTGGCCATCGATAGCGAGAAGAGAACCGCTATTGCCCGTGCCTGCGAGTACGCGACCATCAGAAGCGATACCTAGCGAATAGACGACATCGTCGCGGGAAGTCCAAAGTTCATCCGGCGCGCCTTCGAGAGAAAGACGGTAGATGCTGCTGGAAAGAGTGGGCGGAAAAGCGACGAATGGCGTTCCCTGCTGCACCTGTCCAGAGACAGTTCCAGTGACGCTGCCAGAGCTGCTGGTGAACGTGGTGGTTCCTTGCGGCGAACTGGTGATAGTCGTGGAAGGAGTGGAGATGCCGTGTTGTTTTTCGCCGATGGCGGCAGCGTAAATGGAGCCGTCGGGAGCGACGGCGAGAGCAGTGACTTCGCGCTTGGAGGTTTCGTAGATATCGAATCCCTCGGCAGCGGCTCCGGAAGAATCTTTCTCTTTGCGCGGAGATTTGGCGTCGGGACGAGTGATGCGGAGAATGCGGCCGTTAGGTTCCGTACCAGCGAGGAGATTTTTCTGCGCGTCGAAAGCCAGGACGCGGATGTGTGCTTCGTCGCTCGCGTAAAAAAGTTCGCCTTTGCCGTCGGGCGTGACGGAGAAGACCTGGCCTTTGTCTCCGGTTGCGACATAGAGATTACCGTCGGCCCCGAAGGCGATGTCCCAGATATATTTCGTCTTGGGATCAAAAAACACAGTTTTTTCGCCGGATGAAGCGACCCGATAGATCTTGCCGTCAGGAGAAGTGGCGACGTAGAGAGTGCCTTTCGAATCGAAGGCAATCGATTGGGCCACGAGATCAGTCGATTCAAAAACCGTAGTTGGTTTGTCGCCGTTGTCGAAGCGAAACACTTTTGCGGGTGAACCGCCTGCTGCGTAGAGCGTTCCTTTAGGGTCGAGGCGAAGCGACCAAAGATAAGAAGCGTCAGCGTCGGCGAGGAGAGTAAATTTTGGGGCGAGTTCCAGGCGGCCATCGCTGCGGACGGCTACGCCGTGGGCAGTGCCTTTGAGAAATTCTTCGTAAGTGGTTTGGAGCCAGCGGCGGGTATGCTCCGCGTGAAGAGGCGAGAAAGATGACGTAAAGAAGTAAAGGAGTAATGACAAAGGGGCGATCCGTGCGAACGCACGCGTCGCGATTTGGAAGCGATGCTTGTGCGTCTTAGAGTCCGTCTGCTTGCGACTTGGCATTTGCATGGTCACCGGATTTGAAGATTTAGCGAGATGACGCCGGAAACGGGGCCGCCCAGCGCTATCGAAGATTCGCTGGCCAGCGATTCGCGCAGGACTTGAACGCTACCAGGAGTGGGACGCCCATCAATGACATTAATTTGGGAGAGCGGGATATTGGGCAGTTCTTTGTCGTCCCAAAGAATAGTCGGCGTGGGTGCGAAGAGTCCGACATAGAGGCGGTCGTTGCGGCGCTCGCGGTTCAGCATGGCAATCAGTTGATCGAGGCCGGCGTTGCTGCCTCCTGCGCCGGCGAAAGCAAAGCCGCGTGAGGCGCGATTGAGCATGTCACCGTCGGTGACGAGAACGCGGAGCGTGGTGCCGCGCGTGGCTTGGTCAGGCACGCGCACTGTGGTTTCTTCCACGCGCGCGGGGCCGCGGTACGGGCGAAGCAAAACGCGGACACGAAGGGTTTCCCCTGGTGCGGCCTCACCCTTTTCTAGCCAGGCGCTTTCGATGCTGAAGGATTGGCGGCCGGGAACGCTCTCCACACGAAGCGAAATTCGATCAAAAACGGGAGTTTCACGCGTATTGGTGAAGAGCCGGTTGAACACACTTTGCATGTTGATGGCGATGGGCAAACCGTCGGGCGAAAAAGCGTCGCCGGGCGCAAAAGTGTTCTCGATGAGAACGGGCGCATGGCCGTGGACTAGAACTTCGCCGGAAAGATGGAGCGTCGTGCCTTCGCCATAGAGCGAGTTTTGCGTAAGCCCGTTGAAAACCGTAAGACCGACAAGGAGCGGTGTTAGCTTGGGGTGGTTGACCATCTCAAAGTGCAGCTTCTTTTCGGCACCGCCCATAGCCAGTGTCAGGTCGATCGGAATCATCGGCGGCGGAGCGCCGAGCTTGCCGGTCACGGCCGTGAGATGGTCGCCGGTAATTGTGCCGATCGAGCCGCCGACATTGATGATCTTAGTGGAAGCGAGCTCGGAGGAAAGCGTGGTGACGACCTCCGTG
>Ga0265760_10000625_pt1 | contig 10021 bp, 10 predicted proteins | sample NZIome_2_FD_200831 | JGI IMG/M metagenome (GOLD analysis project Ga0265760, IMG submission 200831) | Metatranscriptome of rhizosphere microbial communities from Maridalen valley, Oslo, Norway - NZI1 (Metagenome Metatranscriptome) | ecosystem: Host-associated > Plants > Roots > Rhizosphere >... | reverse complement strand
GGGCCAAAATGCAGTTGGAATTCCATTAAAAGAGTATCCATGCGAACTTGCGATACCTGCCGCGCTCTGGTAATACCAAAGCCAGTCATCCACTTGGGGGACGTGAACCACCGAAATCCACAGCAACCTGACTAGCGCAGCCGACACCAGGCTCGCGGGAACAAGGTACCTGTGGCCAATAAGGGCGGCAAATCTTTCCCGAAGCACGGTCGCTCCTTTAGTAGAGAGGTCTGGCGGGCACCGCGTTTCCCCGGTTACCCGGGATTTCCATTTTGCTCGAAACGCCGAGCAGTATATCAGCTCTCGTTTCGCTAAATGGGCAAGATATCCGCCCACGCTCTTGCTCGGTCGTATCTAGCACTTCTTGCGTCGAGCACCCGCCTCATCACTTTGTTTCCTTCGGTCGTGCTTAGTGGCGTGGCAGGCACTGCAGAGCGTAATCAGATTCTGTTCTGCATCGTGGCCAGAGTGGCTGCGAAATTCCTGGTGGTGAACTTCCAGGTTCGACATCCTCCCGCACGCTTGACACCTCCAGCCGTCGCGACGCAGTACCTGCTGCCGAAGAACTTCATACGATGCCGGATCCAGCCGCAAGGATACGGGCCTTGGGCCGAGCGAGCTCATGAGGCTTTTTCGTTCAGGCTTACAAGAAACGCCTGTTTGTGCTCACCGGGCAGGAATTGGAAGAACCTCCTCATCGAAAACAGCAGCATATCCGGATCACCGTGGTCCAGGTTCGCCCCGGCCAGAAAGTCTGCACAGATCATCTCCAGGCAGTAGCCGCGAGAGCGGTCGCTCCCCAACATCAATGCCGCCGTCTCGACCGCTTTCTCAATGACCGGCATCTGGCTCTCGTACAGTTTGAAATAGATAATCTCCCACGGTTCCGTCTCCCGCCCCGTTAGCTCCTTCTCGACCTCCTGCTTGAACTGCTTCTGAGGCATTTCCCGTGCCTTGTGCAACCAGATTGCACAATCGAAATGTTGCCTGTCCCTCCTGGCTAGCTTAGCGAGTTCCAGCCCTTTCGCCCAGCCCAGTTCCTTTAGCTGTTTTCTCGCTTGCAGCGGCAAGTGTTCGTGAATCGACATCAGGTAGTACGCCTTCCGCCGCGACCCGGGAAACCGCCTCTCCAGGAACTCGTCGAAGCACTTCAGGTCCTCCAGCCGCCAGTACTGTCCCACCCGCACCTCGCACAGGTAACGTCCCAGTTCCACGAACTTGGTGTCCCTCTCAGTTTCCTTCTGTTGCTCCCAGGCCAGAATCTCGTGGATCTTGCCCAGTACGAACAAGGCGCGGCGACGATTGAATTTCGGCGGCATGGGCGGGTCCCTAGTAATTAAGCTCGTCAAGCCAATCAAGACTGTCTGCTCCTGGACGCCGCACCAGAGCGACGTCAACCATCTCCTGCTTTCCAAGACAAAGCCCCACATACGGACAGCTGCTACAGGGATTCTGTGGGAAGCGGATACCGCTGTGTGGTAGAAAGTCTGCCGACTCGATGCGGCGGATTGTGCTTTCGACCAGGTGTCCAAACTCTTGCCGCTGGTCATCGGTGATGGTGGTTCGCAAGTACTGAACCTCCACGAGCCGTTTGCGGACGAACACGACCTGGGTAACGTCGGCAATGCCCGTCATCCACGAATAACAAACCAATTGCGGATCGAGCGACAATAACCCCTCAGGCTCTTCCGGGTAACGGCTCGAGGAAGTTTTCCACTCCAGTAAGCAGCGCGTGCCGTCGAGTTTGCCGATGGCATCGATGTAGGCGACAAATTCGTTCTTTCCGGCGATTGGCCGGCTGAATTTGATCTGCAGATTCCGCCGAGGCTGGTGGACTTGGATACGATCGTCTTGGCAGAACCGGGTCAATAGCATGATGCCCTGGCGCAGCATGCGATCCCAGGAGTCTCCTTTGGAGTAGTGCAAGCTCTGGCGCTGACACTCAGACCATTCGGAAAACAAGGTTGCTCCGGGATCTTCCCGGCGGAAATAAGCACCTAGAGCTCGTTCGAAGGCGCGGCCGAACAGCATCGCAGCACGTGTGTCCTTCTGCTTCCAGCCATCGAGGTAGCGGTGGCGGTAACGCCGCGGACAGGTTAGGTATTGGCTGATCTGAGTGTAGCTGTAGGTCATCAGGCTACCTGTGGGCTGTCCAGATTTGCCGGCGAAAGCTCGTCCCAACGATCTGCCGAAGCGAAGCCGTCGAATCGGAGCAGCGAAGCGCCGTTGAAAACGATGTGGCTGGTCTTGACGACGCCCTTCAAGCCAACGAGCTGCGTTTCGTCGACCTCATCCCGTCCGAGCAATTCGGTGTCGTGGCCAAAGTCGCGCAGAAACCAGTTCAGCTTCCACAAAGCTTTCGGGTTGCAATAGAGACGGCTCGAAAGGGTGTGGCCTGAAAAGCGGTTTGGCTCAAGAATGTCCAGAGTAAGTGTGTAGTAGGGCTTCTGTGCTTGCCGACGAAAATATACTCGTTGCACCCGAACCAGAAAGATTCCGTCGGGGACCTGGTCGGCCGCGCAGCGATCCGCGGCGTGTAGACCTGTGATCTGGCGTTTCATGCGACACCTTCTTTCTGGCCGAGATAGCTGTTGAGCTGGCAGAGCAGGGCATTACGGTCTTTCTCGGCCCAGTCGGCCAGATGCTTGACGAAGTTGTCCACCTGCTCCCGGGTGGCGTCGCGAAGCGCCTTGACGCTGCAGAAATCTGTGGCGTAGGCCTTGACCAAGTTGGAGTCCAGCTGGTGCTGCCGAATCAATTGGCAAAGGCGATCGCGAACTGTGGGGCTGCCGTGGTTTCCGTTGCTGGGTCGAGGAGGGAGCTTCTTTGACTCTTTTGAGGACTGCGAAGGTTCGGCGAGGGAACCGATCTCCTCGACTGAGCAGATCCCGATTCCATAAGCTTTGCGCAGAGCACGGTTGACCGCGCGAGTCTCCGCCACGCGCATCTCGGCGCCGTGAACGAGGAGGGAAACATTGGAAGGATCCGCGTCACCGTACCCGACAAACCCTGCAGACTTTTGAGATTTATAGACGGTTGCCTTGAACACATAACGACGATTGAGCGCATCAGAAAATTCCGTAATGGGTTGAACCTGAATCCCACTGCAGCGTCGTCGAGTTGCCAAGCGGATCAGACCCGTGTGCGTCACGTACCAACGTGCGTCGAGAAGGAGAATATCGCCGGACGCGATGCAAAGTTGCAGGTCGTTCGAGAGTTTCTTCAGCTGCTCGAGGGCCAATCGGTCTACATCGCCCCATTTCGACCTCGCCAGCCGGAGGTTCGATAAAAATAACGCCTTCTTCCTGTTCGCCGCACTCGCCATAGTCAACTCCTTTCAGGGTAACGCTATTGTAACGCATAAAGCGTTACATGTCAAAACGGCGGTTGACCGAACCATCTATGTTGATTAGCATCCACACGTGGTGACTGGGCTTAAGCCAAAACCATGGCAAAGACTGAGACCTTGAACCTTCGCATTTCCGCCGACTTCAAACGTCGCCTGACGGAAGAAGCGGCGAAGGAAAAGCGTTCGGTCACGAACTATCTTGAAGTGATATTCACTGAATTGTGGGAACAACGCGACTCCCAAGCGCAGCGTAAAGTAGAGAAGCCCCCCCCGAAGATAAAGCGGATGCCCGATCCTCACGGCAGACACCGTCCCAGACCGCCGTCGAATGGCTGAAGACTTAACGGCAGACGCGTGTTGCTTTGACTTACCCGGAGCGATTATCCTTAAGGTGTTACCCTTAGACGTGAGCCAGGGAGATAGGCTGGGACTTGCGATGCCACAAGAAATCTCAGATCAAGACCGCCAATCGGCTAAAGGCGAGCCACAGACGGCCGACCGAGCCGTGTCGATCCGCAAGGCTGAGGCGAACCGTCGGAATGCATTGAAATCCACCGGCCCCAGAACCCCCGCAGGAAAGTTGCACAGTCGAAGGAACGCCATCAAACATGGATTGTTCGCCAGGCATTGGATGGATTTTGAGTTGCTAGGTGAAAATTCGGAGGAATACGAGGAGCTGCTAAACGACCTCTTTGACCAACATCAGCCGGTTGGGAGAGCGGAGGAATTGGAAGTTGAACGTATAACGCTTTGTTGGTGGAAGCTCAAACGCATATGTCGGTATGAGAACTCCGTAAACCATGTCGCCGTACGCGATGTTGGAAGAAAAGAGCTAGAACGGCAAGAAGAGTATTGTCAGACGCTCGACAAGGAAGAAGAGGCTATTATCCTCGAACTGCAGAGAGCGAAGGACGAGATTGAAGCCACGGGCGAAGTCCCCCACGATCTGAAACAGAAAATATTCGCGATGAGGCCGAAGCTCGAACCATTCTGGTTGTCACTAGAGAGAACCGCCGAGGAACAATCGAAGGAGTCGGAGTCGGCTGTATCAAAGATCGCCGGGACGTTAAGTTCTCAGCAACGCTCTGGCCGGGTGCCTTCTGCTCTATCAATTAACGAAAACGCATAAGTGTGCTACTCGTGAAGGGTTCGGTTGGAGGACTGGGCATTAAGTGAGCGTCAGTCTTCTTAAACGGAGGAATCGGACTAAGGACGCCGACAGCAGAGGCCAAGCCCACCTGAGGACAGGATTGTGAACGTAGCCGGTAGGTTCCGGGAACAGCGTAGCTTTCCCGCCAAAGCCGAGTTTAAAATAGTCCATTTTGTAGGCCTGAGTGACAGGCCTGGTTTTACAGGACCCGATCGATTTGGCAACCTCGGGACTGATGCCTCCCAAATCGAAATAGCGATAACCGTGAGATTTTGCCCACCGTATCGCTGCCCAATGCATGGCCTCATTTGGGTAGAGCCCGGGTTGTTTGCCGGCCCAGCCCATTCTCCAGCAAGTCACCGTGTTCCCGAACGCGATCACGAGTAAGGCTGAAAGGGCCTGCTCTGCCATTTCCGCTACAAAAATCTTGATACTTCCAACGGGGGCGAAAGCCCCCCAAACCCTGGGAAAATAGTCTTCATTCGGCGCCGCAAAGCCCTGTCTGTGTGCAGTCGCGCATGCGAGACGGTAGAAAGTAACGAGGTCTGAACTCGTACCCTCGCGCACCGTTATACCACTACGCTCACTCCTGCGGAGGTGTTTGCGCGTTGTCGCGCTCATTTGAGAGAAAATGCGACTGAGATCGCTCGTCACGTTAATGACGACCGAGGCGCTCGGTGCCAACTCTGGGGACGACATCAAGAAACCCCCGTCTCGCAATGCAGCTGCCGCGGTTGGACTGCGCCACGGCGGCTGGACTGCGACAAAGCGGAGCCGTTCTTTTTTAGCGAGCCGCCGGATCTGATCCACTATGATTCGGGCCAGTGAATAGTTTTCGGAGATGAGTACGGGGCCAAGCGGTACATACCCAAAAGCGCCGCCGATCGGGAAGGAGCGAAACAGCAATTGGGCCCCTCCCACGATTGTGCCTCCTTGCTCCACTATTATTCTCCGCGTCTGATACCTTGATCCGCTCTTTGCGTGAGCCCACATACCAGTCTGAGGATAATTGCCACGGGCTGCCGTGAGGAACGCATCCCAAGTCGGATCAATGGTCTGTTCCGATACTCGCACCTCGTAGTCGCGAAACTCCAGAGTTACGGGCACGGACTGAATCGAAGACATACTATCCTGCCTGTTACAGATTGGTATATCCGGGGTCAGTACAAAAACCTAACATTCGCATGCAATAGTTCCTCGAGTTCCCGCAGGTGATTGATCCGGTCGTGAGGGTCGAACGTCGGGCTTCCGGCCACTCACCGCGTTCTTGTTAGAACGGGCACAGATTACTCGTCGCCGGGGTCAAAACACTGTTCAATTTTATACACGTCCGAAACAGCCTGAGTCACGCCTTGAGGGTCAAGCCCAGGTTCGAGGCACGGCTGCCCTCGACGAATCTGAGTGCCAAATCTACTGATCAATCTTGCAACCCGGACATCATTCGGGGAGAAATCGCTTCCCACGATTGGCGCGGATAGATGCAGCCCTGAACGATTGCGACCCATTCACGGACGATTCGACCAATGAGTTCGAGCAAGACGCTGTACCCGAACTCCACAGTTTGTCCGGGGAGGTGGTAATATCAACATGCGGAAGGCTATGTCCCTTTTGCAAAACGAACCCACCAATTCCAGCATCATCAATCGCTTATCTTTTACAGAAGTACCTCAATCAGCGTCGGTCCATCTCCTTCCAATCCCGCCCGTAACGCCTTCCCGAATGCATCCAGCGAATTGACCCGGGTGCCGGGGACTCCCATTCCCTTCGCCAGCTGCACCCAATCGAGATCGGGACGTCCGATCTCGAACATGTCCAAGGCCCGGGCCCCCGGATCGCCTACTTCCAGATAAGAAAACTCACGCTTGAGGACGGCGTAATCACGGTTGGCGAAAACCACTGTGGTGACGTTGAGGCCTTGGCGCGCCATGGTCCACAACGCTTGCAGCGTGTACATGCCGCTGCCGTCGGCACTCAGGCACAGAACTTTCCGACTAGGGCAGGCCACTGCCGCGCCCACCGCCAGAGGCAAAGCAATTCCAATCGAGCCTCCCGTATTACACAGCCAGTCGTGGGGTGGGGCTCCCCGTGTTGCCGTCATCAGTCCGCGGCCCGATGTATTGGACTCGTCGACCACGATGGCGTTTTCGGGCAGGAGCGCACCGACTGCTGCGGCGATTCCCGGCAATGTGATTTCTCCGCTTGGCATCGGTGGACGTTTCGATATTTCAGCCGGCAGTTCTTCGCCGCGTGCCGACAATGCTTCCACGAGCGCGTCAAGTGCGCCGAGATAATCTTCGCCAGGTTTCGCCAGCGTGTGGATCTGACACTGCGGCGAAGTGAATTCACCACTCTTTCCCGGATAAGCGAAGTATGCGACCGGAGGCTGAGCGCCCAGCAGAATCAACTGGCGAAACTCTTTAAACTGTTCGATACCTTGTTCGAGAATGTACTGAACACGATCGACCTCTGGAATCCCCGCGCCGCGTTGCAGACGAGAGAAAGGGTAAGGAGCCAGCAGTTTGGCCCCCGTGGCCGCCGCGATACGTCCGGCTGTAACAAGTCCTTTGCCGTAGAGCGCATTTCCAGCCATTAGAATTGCGGTTCGCGCGCCTGTGCGGAGCATAGCTGCTGCCTGCTCGACTGTTGCCGTCGAAGGTAAAGGAGGTTTCGGCAAAGTGGGCAGGGCGGCAAAGGCCCCGCCTTCGCTCCAGGCCACGTCGGCGGGCACGATCAACGTCGCAATCTGGCCCGGTGCGGTACGTGCAGCGACGATCGCGTCGGCCCCGTCGCGACCTACTTCAGAAGAAGAGGCAGATGTCCGCAACCATCTGGAATAGGGCCGCGCGATGGCCTCGATGTCGGAAGCCAGCGGAGGCTCGTGGCGCAAATGATAAGTGGCGTGCTGGCCGATGAGGTTGACGATCGGCACTTGGGCCCGGCTCGCGTTATGCAGATTCGCGAGACCGTTGGCGAAACCGGGGCCGAGATGCAGCAGGGTGCACGCCGGCTTTTCAGCCATCCGCGCATAGCCGTCGGCCGCTCCGGTCACGACGCCTTCGAAGAGGCCCAGTACGCAGCGAATTTCCGGTGCGCGGTCCAGCGCGGCAACAATGTGAATTTCCGATGTGCCTGGGTTGGCAAAACAAGCGTCGACGGCTCCAGCAACCAGGGTGCGAACTAGACTTTCTGCCCCGTTCATCTCGTTAGACAACTCCGTTCTTTTCTACCTCACTTTAGCATTTGCAACCTTTGCGGGGGCTCTGTCGTTCTTTCTGAAGGCGCCCCTGGGTCGACCGGGAGTGACGCTGTGCGTTCCCTCGCAACCCTGAATCCTTTGCTGGTACGCACGAAGAAGCGGTGTGCGCTACCGAACGGAATAGGCGGAGTCAACCGTGGGCTGGGTGGTTGCGCGGCGTTCCTGAGCGGCGTGAAGCTGGGCAGTCATTTTCTCAGCGAGAACTGACACGTTCGGATCGCTCAGCATCGTTTCCTGATGACCGGGTACGTCGCAAATCTCAAACTTGCCATTAAGAACGCCTTTCCACCCCAGAGTGGAATCGGTCATCAATCCAGACAATTGCCTGCTCGCACGAAAGAGAACGACGGGCCTGTTGTACGGGCGTGGTACATACCGTATGCGCGCTTTGTCATGTTCAATGGCTAGCATCTCCAGTGTGTATGCCATCGACCTGGGCTTTTGTGAGCTGTGGCCGTTGACCGTCCAACCATCAAGTTGGATCTCAGTTCGGGCGCGTGCGATGTCCCAGGTGCGCCGGCACCGCTCGATGATGTGATTCGCTCCGCGATGACGAAGATATTCGAATTCGAGATCGATGCGCTTGGTAGCGCGATACCAGCAGCGCTGAGCCATTGTGAGATCAGGTCTGAAGTAAGCATAAACCGGGTTAATCGACTGTATCAGGAGCACCAGAGCCACTTCCTCGCCCACTGCCAAGAGCTGTTGGGCGGCCTCCAGCGCTAGCATCCCTCCAAGGCAATAACCACCGAGGAAATACGGTCCCTCCGGCTGCAAGCTTCGCAACTCGGCCAGGTGAGCCGCGGCCATGGTCTCGAACGATTGATCCTTAATAATGTTTCCGTCGAGGCCGCGAGCCTGCAGAGCGTAGACAGGCTGATCGGCCTCCAGGCACTTTGCCAGCGGATAGTATTCCAGCACATTCCCGCCATGGCTATGCATGAGAAAGAGTGGCGGTTTCGATCCGCCTGCTCTTATGGGTGTAAGAGAAGACCAGGAGGGTTTCCAATCTTCCTTTCGCAGCACGTCCGCCAAAGCGCTTACGGTGGGTGCCTGCAGAAAAGTGGCGAGGGGTAGCCGTCGCTTGACGAGCCTCTCAATCTCGGCCACGATACGAACCGCCAATAGCGAATGACCGCCTAACTCAAAGAAATTATCGTGAATGCCGATCTTTCGGACGCCTAGGATTTCGGACCATATCTGGGTCAACATCTGTTCGATCGGGTCGCGGGGTGCAACGAATGTTCCTGAAATTTCGACGCGTCCCTGATCCGGAGCAGGGAGTAACTTGCGATCGATCTTGCCATTAGGACTCAACGGCAGTTTTTCCATGACAACGAAGATGGAGGGAATCATGTAAGTCGGCAGATGCTCTGACAGGTACGCGCGAAGATCGCTCATGGCAGGCGCGAGCTCTGTTTGCTGCCGCTCAACGTACGCGACCAGGACCTTGTCGCCAGGTGTCTCCTCTCGTGCAACCACTACACACTGCCGCACTGCCTTATGACGATCAAGGACGGCTTCGATCTCGCCCAGTTCGATCCGAAGACCTCGAACCTTGACCTGGAAATCGCTTCGTCCCAGGTACTCGACGTTGCCATCCGCCAGCCAGCGGCACAAATCGCCTGTTTTATAGATCCGCGCCGCCGGGTCGGCGCTGAACGGGTCGGGAAGAAATTTCTCAGCAGTCAGGTCAGGACGATTGTGATACCCACGTCCGACTTGCACACCGCCGATATACAAGTCGCCAGAGATGCCAACCGGCACCGGCTGCAAGTATTTGTCGAGAATGTAGATCTGCGTGTTCGCTACCGGCCGGCCGATTGGAACTATGTTTCGCTCGTCGTCGCGCAGGCAGGTCCAATGAGTTACGTCTACAGCGGCTTCGGTCGGGCCGTAAAGATTGTGTAGCTGTGCGGGTAACAGCTTGAACAACTGCTCTTGCAAGTTGAACGATAAAGCTTCTCCGCTGCAGATAACGTGTCGCAATGAAACACACTGCTGTGCCCGAGGTTCCGCGAGAAAGATCGCCAGCATTGACGGTACAAAGTGGGTGACCGTTATTCGCTGCTCTGTTATTAGGCTGATCAGGTAGGCTGGGTCCTGGTGTCCGCCCGGCTTGGCCAATACCAAGCGTGCTCCAGTCAAAAGCGGCCAGAAGAACTCCCAAACCGAGACGTCGAAACTGGCTGGCGTTTTCTGCAGGATTCGATCTGCTTCCGTCAGCTGGTACTGGTCCTGCATCCACAAAAGCCGGTTGCAAATG
>Ga0265760_10000624_pt1 | contig 10024 bp, 8 predicted proteins | sample NZIome_2_FD_200831 | JGI IMG/M metagenome (GOLD analysis project Ga0265760, IMG submission 200831) | Metatranscriptome of rhizosphere microbial communities from Maridalen valley, Oslo, Norway - NZI1 (Metagenome Metatranscriptome) | ecosystem: Host-associated > Plants > Roots > Rhizosphere > Soil... | reverse complement strand
CTGGTACTTCTGGATCAGGGTCTCGGTTTCGCGGGCAACTTCGGCCGCCGGGATCTCGACTTGGATCTCCCGCTTGGTGCTGCTACTGGTTTCAGTGGGGCTCACGTTTACCTTTCGGTGTGTCCGCCCGCGGTGTCAGGAGCGCGTGCCAATTCGGTCAGCCCCCAAGCCACCAGCGTCCATTCATGAGTGTAAAGAGTAAAGGAGAGCAGCGTCAAACGCCCGAGCGCATTTTTCTGTGCCATTTTGGGACTTTAGTAACCGGGTGGGGTCGTGCGGAGCGGCGACTCGCCCGCGAGTGGCGAATGAGTCGGGGTGATCTTAATTACAATGGAGCAGCGCTCGCCCTTTCTGGCGGACGTCGTTCCAAGGAGTCGTCTTTGCTTTTCCCGATCGAACCTCTTCGAGGCGGCGGAGGATTTCTTTCTGCCATGCCGCTTCCTCGTCTTCGTCGATTAGTGTCGTCGAAACTCACGATCAAGCTGCCAGATTAGCTGGTTGCGCAGAGTTTTTCTAGAGGGTCGTTTAGGCGTTGTCCTTGCCGAAGATATTTTCGCTCGTCCGTTCCCATTTTCGCTGTCGCCAGAAGGATGGCTGTTCGCGAGAGGGAAGACGCGCTGGCCAAGTACTTGGGGGTTTGCATTGCCTCTGATCGTGTTCCAGAGGTCGCTAGCGCTAGCGCGGCGAAGCGCCTGACCGCGTCAGAATTCGTACTGCGGAAGATTCGCAAGAGATCCTGGGCGTGATCCCACTCACGGTGATCGTGGAACAGACTGAGAATCCATATGCAATAGTACTCTGAAGGTCTCGCGTTCTCGATATCAAGGATAGGGCTAGCACATGCGCCGGAGCGGGACGGGCGAGACGCCCGTCCTCCATCGACACTACGGCGTTCGTGGCCTGACGAGGGGAGTGCAGAGATCCTTCGTTGGGAGTCCTTGGCTTTGCCAAGAACTCCGCGGCCTCAGGATGGACAGGCGGTGGCGGAGGGAAGTTAGTTGCCCAAACGCGCCACATTCTTGTCGCAAACCTCGCACGCGAGACTTGAAAGGGCATGGCTTCAGCCATGCCGCCACGACTCTCATTCTCGATTCAGGCCCCGCAAGGGCGCGGCACCATTCGCACCCCCCTGGCACTGTCATCTTGAGCGCAGTAGCTTCGTCGCGAAGCGAAGAAGCTACGCAGTCGAAAGATCCCTATGGCGCCGCCAATCAAAATACGGCAGAGGAAAATTCCGCCAAATAGGACGGGCCGGGCAGGCGCCCGTTCTCCGCTGACGGGTGAGTGATTGTCCGGTCGGAAGAGCAAACCCAACAGCCGCGGACAGGAGTGTCCGCGCTACAGGACCGCTGCCCCTTTCCTTGCCAGCTGCTCCAGGCGGTCGAACGTGTCAGGATACCTCGCTGCCAGTAACAGGAGGGTGGCGGCCTGGGCGTTGGGCTTGGCGCGGCCTTGCTCCCATTTTTCGAGAGTGCGTTCGTTGGTGAACAGTTTGCGGGCAAAGACGCTGCGGGAGCAGTGGAAGCGGGCGCGTACCTGCTTGATCATTTTCGGTTTGACCTCGGGCAGCGCGCGGGGCTCGACTTTGTAGCTTCGCAGGGTGATTTTCCCGGTGCGATGCGCCTTCATGGCGGTTACGCCGTCCATTAGTTCGTCGAATAGATTCCGCTTGTTTGCCATTTTGTGACCTTTCGACAAGTCTACGCTAATAGCGTATGAGGCTGGGATTCGCCTGGAGCCCATCTTTCGCCCCGCTGGGGCTGTGTTGTATTCCACATTTTCCCGCGGCTTGGCGCCGTGGGCTGTATTCTTACGCCGCTTCGCGGCTGGGTCTAATCGTCCCGCGGGGCCTGAATCAAAATCGGAGTCGTGGCGGCATGGCTGAAGCCATGCCCTTCCCAGTTCACGGGCGCTGGAGTGCAGAGATCCTTCGTTGGGAGTCCTTGGCTTTCGCCAAGGACTCCGCTGCCTCAGGATGACAGGCGGTGGGAAAGGGAGGTTCGTTGCCCAACGCGCCACATGCTTGTCGGAATTCCCCTCTGCCGTATTTTGATTGGCGGCGCCATAGGGGTCTTTCGACTGCGTAGCTTCGTCGCTGCGCGAAGAAACGGCTGCGCTCAAAACGGCAGTGGTTTGGAAAGGGGCTGGAATCCATGAAACGAAATCGCGAATTGACGCACTACTCTTGTGAGCCGTGAAGCAAGTAACTGCATAGGAGCTTGCTCAAGGAGCGAATGACGGGTGGACCTCGAGCAACGCGAGGCAAGGAGTTATTTATGAGCGAATCGAAGCAGAAGAACCAGGCGCAAGCGGCGAATTTGACGCCGGACAAAATCAAGCTGAACCGGATTCAGGCGAAGCGTCTGGCTGATCTTACCAGTGTCGACGTCAAGGAAATCCAGGGCCAGAACATTGCCCAGCTTTCCGAATCGCTAAAGTGGAGAATCGATCCCAACTATTTCCTTTTCGAGCGCGTGTGCGGACAAGTGGTCCGCTGGGATCCTGTGAGCGGACAGTATCAGCCGGTTCCATTTGCCACCGTGCATATTATGGATACCGATTGCGATTTCCTCGGCTACTTTCCCTATCAGGTGAAGTGGGCGTGGCTATATCCGATCTTTTGCTACGAGGAACAGATCACCGAAGTAGTCACCGACGAATGCGGCAATTTCTGTGTCTGGATTCCGCGCTTTGATATTGACTGGATTATTCAATGGCGTCTGGAACGTTATTGTTTCCCGGAAATTCTCGTCAAGCCCAATCTGGGCGATCTGTTGCAATCGGTGGGCGTGCTCCCCACACTGGGGCCTGGACCCGGTCCCGGTCCGATCGAGCTGAACAATGCTGGTTTGTCGCTGGATCGCCTCGCGTCCATAGCTGGGCGCGATACTGCAAGCCGGCTGCTGTTGGCCGGGCAATCGGCCTCCGTCGGTGGAAATCGTTCGACGCTGAAGAACCTGCTGAACCAGCCGGCCTTTCTGAATCGGGTACCTCCGCCGGCATCGTCCAAACTGCGTGATCTGGAAAAGCATCACCGTGAGCACGGAGTAGCGGGGTTGAAGGAGTTTGTCCGGGCTAAGTCGGATCGCGAATACAAGCTCGATTTGAATCATTACGTCGGACCTTTTCCTCTTTGGCGCTGCGAGTGGGTGATTGAGGAAGAATTGGTCCCCATCCTCGAAGTGCCGGACATAACCTTCTGGGTCACACAGGACACAGACGGCGACGGAGACCAGGAGACGATTTACTCCGATGGCTATTTTCAGGTGGGGTGGAAGTCAGGTCCGATTTCCGATGTGACCCTGTACGCATCGCAGATTGCGCGCATCAACAGCACTGGCACTTGCCAGGTGCCTCCGGTGGGCGACTGCGAAGAGCCGGAGATCCTGTTCGCAGGCCTGATGCCGGCACGTGATCCTTATATTGATACGACCGCGAACCCAACCCGCGGTTTCGGGCTGCGACCTAACCCGCCGCACGCTGATGGTGAAATTCGCAGTTCGGTTTTTCCGCCGTCGCTGAGCCCCGATACTCCAGCCAACGCACCATTTATGGGCACGATTCAACTGTACGGGTGCAACCAGTATCAGGGTGGAGAGTACTACCGGCTTCTGTACTCGTACAACGGAGCGGCAGCAGTGCCTTTCACAAATCTTGCGTGGTATGTCGATCCGTTCCCGGGACCCGGGCCGGCGCTGCATGTGGTTCCTGATGCACAGGGCTGGTACCCGATCCTGGCCGCCCCCGACGCGTGGTTTCCGCCCAACGAGTTGCTGGACTGGCCAACCAGTTCTTTTCCCGAGGGCTTATACGACGTGACCATGGAGATTGGCGATGCGGCAAAGAACGTCATCTTTACTACTCCCGATGCGGTGCCATTTTACGTCGACAATACCGCACCCCAGCCTCTGTTCATCAGTCTGGCATGGCGAGCGTTGCCGTCGGGATCATGGTTTGTGTTCCCTAACCTGACATGTCCGATTGTTCAGCGGCCAACGGGGAGCGACATCGAGTTCCAGGTGCAATACCAGGTCTCGGCGTCGCACTTGTTGAAAATGAACATCGCCAGTTCAGGTTGCGGAGGAGGCACGATGCAGCCAGATCCGGAGCCGAATGCACTTCCCTATATGCATTGGCACACGAGTGCCAGTGACAACTTCGAGTCGCAAACGGCGACTTTTGTTCTGCCCGGTACGGCGCAGGCAGGGTGTTATGGCTTCAGCCTGAACGGCTACAGCAGAGCATTCAACCCGAGCGGCGGCGATCCGGACAATCCCCAAGCCGTCGACTGGTACTACGATGCGTCCGAGCTGATCTGGAACCAGGCAGACCTATCGGTGGCTGTGGTGGATATTTAGAGCCAATGGCGGTGCGGCAAGAGTCGCGCCGCCGAGGTTTCGACCATGGCATCGTCATTCTACTCGCTGCTGGTCGGAATTCTGGTCGTATGGCGACTCACTCATCTTTTCTACGGGGAAGACGGACCGTGGAACCTGATGGCGCGATTGCGCCACGGAGTCGGCCAGGGATTCTGGGGCAGCTTGCTGGACTGTTTTTATTGCCTCAGCCTTTGGATTGCCATTCCTTTCGCTTACGTTCTAGGAGAGCGATGGAAGCAGAGGCTCCTGTTGTGGCCGGCGTTATCCGGCGGAGCGATCCTCATTGAGCGCTTGAGTTTGAAATACGAAGCTAAGCCAGCAGTCATCTATAGCGAGGACAAGGAGCACGACAGTGTGTTGCGGCAGAAACCGAATGCAGCAGGGAACGTCGTCGAGCCGTTCCCCGATCCCTAGGGCGGCCCAGGTCGTGGGCCAACAAAGGATGCAGCCGAACGTGTCCTTTATCTATGTTGGCAACACTGGGATGTCGGTGACCGGTCCAGTCTCCGGGATTCAGTATCGTTTTGATCGGCCCGGGTCTCGAGTAGACGTGGACCCGCGTGACCGCGTTCTGCTGGCATCGATCCGCCAACTTCGGCAGGTCACATAGATCGCAAATACCTATTCTTTTCTTTCTGAGGCATGACTGCCGTCGAATTTCTCCTGCTCAAAACAGCCGACATTCGAGTGAATGTACGCGTCTCACTGACGGCGGATGTTTTCTTAGCTTTTCAAGCGACGGAGCAGAGATAGAAGTCGCCAGACCAAAAGCCATCAGAACGCCCGCCCGTGCGGCTTGCCCAGGAGGTGCCAGGCTTCGCGGTACTTGGCGAAGGAGTTCTTGCGGGGGAATGAGCGGGGAGGGAGGAGGATGCTTCGGCGTTGGTTTTTGTCCTATTTGGGTGGGTTTGGCCCATGCCCCCGGATTTCATGGGCGTGAACCAAAAGATCAAAGTGAGCAATTCAGACCAGCTATTTTATTGGACTTAAGCGATTATGACGCTAGAGACGCATCAATTCTCTCTTTCAGGTTCTCTGAGCTAAGTCAGCCCATCTGAAGTTCTCTCCTCTTAGTTTCGTAGCCTCGAAAGGGGCGATTCATGGAAAAGAAATTTCACTTCGGTGGAACGAACTAGGAAATCTCCGAGAACCGCGCCGGCTCGGTAGGTGATCTGTCCGGCGCGAAGAGAAAAGTCAATGAGCTGTAAATGGAGGCAACATCTATGAAACTAGCAGGAATTATCGGCACCGCAGTTCTGTCTTTGACCCTGGGAGCCGCAGCTCCCGTTTACGCGCAGGAAGAACACCCTCAGCAAGAGGAACACGGCCAGCAGGAAGAGAAAAAGGCGCAACCGGACAAGCCTGCCCAGGAACAGAAACAGGCGCAGCAAGAAGAGAAGAAGGCGCAGCAGGAAAAGCCTGCTCAGCAAGAAGAGAAAAAGGCTCAGCAAGAAGAGAAAAAGCCACAGCAGGAGAAGCCTGCCGTGCAACACGAACAGCCGGCACAGCACGCCAGCGGCTACAGTGGTCGCATTCCTGAAGACCGTTTTCACGCGAATTTCGGCCGCGAGCACGTGTTCGTGATCAACCGCCCGGTCATTGTCGAGGGGCAACCTCGCTTCCAGTACGGAGGCTATTGGTTCGGCTTCAGTCAGCCGTGGCCAGTGGGCTGGCTTTACACCGACAACGTTTATGTTGACTACGTCGATGGAGGGTACTTTTTATACAACCCATTCCATCCCGGCATTCGCGTCGTCATTATCGTGATCTGACGTCGCGGCTTTCGAGAAGGTATTGAGCTTGAATATAAGGAGCAAAAGATGCTTGGAACTATATTGATCGTGATCTTGGTTTTAGCGCTTTTTGGTGCATTGCCGCGGTGGTCGCACAGCCGGGATTGGGGATATGCTCCGACCGGCGGGCTGGGAGTAGTTCTTTTCATCGTGGTCATCTTGCTGGTTCTTGGCCGCATTTAGGCCCATGCGCCGGCCGTCCATATCGTCAGGCGCCACTACTAAAGGGTGGCGCCAGTTTTTTATACGCGTCGCGGCATCTGTTCTCATCGTGCTGATGTGCGACGGCGGTTCATCGGCGTACTCCGTTCTGACCCACGAGGAAATCGTCGATCTGCTATGGGCCGACGAGATCCGTCCGCTGCTGTTCAAGCGATATCCGGGCTTGTCGGAGGACCAGATTAAAGAAGCACACGCCTATGCATATGGAGGCGCGGTCATCCAGGATCTGGGGTACTACCCGTTTGGCAGCAGGGAATTCAGCAACCTGGTGCATTACGTTCGCAGCGGGGACTTCGTTCACGAGTTGCTGATCGAGAGTCAGGATGTGAACGAGTACGCCTTCGCACTGGGCGCGCTGGCGCACTACGCTTCCGATATCGCCGGCCATCCCGCGGTCAACCAGGCGGTGGCGATCGAGTATCCGAAGTTGCGGGCGAAGTATGGAAAGTCGGTCAAGTATGCGCAGGATAAGACGGCGCACTTGAAAACCGAGTTCGGCTTCGACATGGTGCAGGTCGCGAAGAATCGTTATGCATCGCAGCAGTACCACGACTTCATCGGGTTCAAAGTGTCCAAAACTCTGTTGGAGCGGGTGTTCCCCGTCGTATATGGGGTGGAGTTGAAAGACGTGCTGGCCCACGAGGATCTCGCGATCGGTTCGTATCGTTACTCCGTCAGCCGAATGATTCCAGAAATGACCCAGGTTGCCCTGCGAACCCACAAGAAAGACATGATGCGGGAGCAGCCCGACTTCGCAAAACAAAAGTTTCTGTACCGTCTTTCCCGCTCGGAATACGAAAAGGATTGGGGAAAGGACTACACGAAGCCGGGATTTGGCACCCGCGTCCTGTCAACCCTCTTGCGATACATGCCGAAAATCGGCCCTTTTAAGGCGCTGGCCTTCAAGAACCCGACGCCGCAAACTGAGGACCTGTATTTCAAGAGCATCAATACGACGGTCGATCAGTACCGGACTTTTCTCGAAGAGGTGCGTACGGACACAGTCGCGCTGCCGAATTGTGATCTGGATAGCGGCAATTTGACCAAGGCAGCGGAATACTCCTTGACCGACGAAGCCTATGCAAAATTGCTGGCTCAATTGTCCGAGCGGAAATTCGACCAGACTTCGCCAGAGCTGCGCGCTAACATCCTTAGTTTTTATGGCGATCTCTCCCTCCCGATTGAGACGAAGAAGAACCAGGACAACTGGCAGAGCGTCCTGACATCGCTCGACCAACTACGGCTGGTCACTCCGGCCCCGCTTGTCGCAGGTAGCGCCACTCGCTGATCCCTGTCCCCGCCTTTACGACCTTGTGAGTCCGTCCCATTTGCCGCAGAAGATAAAGCGGTGCTTTCCGCGGTCTGCGTTCATCTAAGATTTCGAGCATATGGCAGACCACGCTCCAACGCTCAACGACGCGCCGACCGAGATCGCCGGGGACGACGGGTCATCGACTCCTTCCGCGCCGTGGCGCCCCAGTTTCAATCCGTGGCTGATTGCGGTTGTGGTGGCTTTGGCGGCGTTCATGGAAGTTCTCGACACGAGCATCGCCAACGTGGCGCTGCCCTATATTGCCGGCAATCTAGGTGCGAGCAATGACCAGAGCACCTGGGTGCTCACTTCTTATCTGGTCTCGAACGCCGTGGTTCTGCCGATCAGCGGATGGTTTGCCAGTGTGCTTGGGCGCAAATGGTTTTTCATGACGTGCCTGGCGATTTTTACCGTGAGCTCGCTTTTGTGCGGGTTCGCGCCCAGCCTGGGGGGAATCATTATATTTCGTATTCTGCAAGGCACCGGTGGCGGCGGACTTCAGCCCATGGCGCAGGCAATTCTGGCGGACACGTTTCCTCCGGAAAAGCGCGGGTTGGCCTTTGCGTTGTACGGGGTCACGGTGATCGTTGCGCCTACGGTCGGGCCAACGCTGGGCGGCTGGATTACGGACAACTACACGTGGCGTTGGATCTTCTTCATCAACGTGCCGGTCGGCATTGTGACGCTGTTTCTGGTTTATCGTTTGATCGAAGATCCTCCCTGGGCGAAGCGCGTCAAAGGTGCGCTGGCGCGGTTCGATTACGTCGGCGTGTCTCTGCTGGTGCTGGGTGTGGGTGCCTTGCAAATCATGCTCGACAGGGGCCAGGAGGACGATTGGTTTGGGTCGCATTTCATCCTGACGCTGGCGATTCTTACCGTGGTTGGCCTGGTTGGTTTGGTTCTGTGGGAGTGGTTTTACAAGCAGCCGATCATTGACGTGCATTTGTTCAAGAATTTGAACTTCCTGAGCGCGAACGGAATGATGTTTGTGTTGGGGATCATGCTGTTCGCGAGCCTCGTGATGATGCCCCTGTTCCTGCAATCGCTCATGGGTTACACGGCGGAGTTGGCGGGCCTGGTGCTTTCGGGAGGTGGACTTTTGCTGCTGTTTCTGATGCCGATCGCGGGGTTTCTATCGTCCAAGGTGCAGGCCCGGTATCTGGTGGCGTTTGGCTGGTTGACCCTCTCCCTGGCAATGTACTATTCCACACAGCAGCTTGATCTGCAGATCAGCTTCTGGAGCGCCAGTCAGATACGGCTGGCGCAGGTGGTTGGCTTTGGCTTTCTGTTTGTTCCCATCAATTTGAGCTCGTACGTGGGAATGCCAGCTGAGAAAAGCAGCAGCGTCGCTGGGCTGGTTAACTTTATGCGCAACATCGGCAGCAGCGTGGGAACTTCGATGGTCACCACGCTGATCGCGCGCCGGGCGCAAGTGCATCAGGTTTACTTGGTGGCGCATGTCTCGCCGGGGAAGCCCTCATTTGCCGGGGCGGTTGCGGCGCTGACGGCGAGGTTGATCGCATCGGGCGCGGATGCGGACCGGGCGGCGAAGCAGGCTTATGGAATGGTGTATCAGACGGTGATAGCTCAAGCGAGTACCTTAGCCTACATTGATACTTTCAGGGTTCTCGCGATTGGCGCGGCGATCATGTTCTTGGTTTCATTCGCGTTGAAGAAAAATGATCCTGGCGGACGCCGGGTTGCCATGGATTAGCAGCGCTATGATTGATTGGTCGTTATGATTGATGGATCCATGATCCGAGTGATTACGATCGAGCGCGAATACGGGAGCGGTGGCGCCGACATCGCGAAGAGAGTCGCGGCTCGCCTGGGCTGGAAGTTGTGGGATCAGTTGTTGACCAACGAAATCGCCCGGCTGATGGAATGCGACTGCGGAGTGGTCGAGGAACACGAAGAGAAAAGGGATCCTCTCTTCTACCGGCTGTTCAAGGCTTTCATGCGAGGCAGCTTCGAAGGAAGTTTGAATGCTCCGCGGCTGAAGATGGCAGATACCGACTGCGTCCGCGAAGTCACGGAGCGCGTGGTGAAAGGTGCTGCCGAAAGTGGGAAGTGCGTCATCGTTGGGCGCGGCTCGGCCTACTATCTGCAAAGCCGTCGCGATGCCTTTCACGTATTTGTCTACGCGCCGTTTGATGGAAAAGTGCGGCGGTTGCAGGCTGGCGGGAAGAGCGAGACTGACGCCGTCCATCTCGCCGAAACCGTGGATCGGGACCGGGCAGCTTTCATTAAGCAATATTTTGGCGTCGAATGGCCGGACCGGCATCGTTTTCATCTCATGATCAACTCTACGATTGGCG
>Ga0265760_10000622_pt1 | contig 10039 bp, 12 predicted proteins | sample NZIome_2_FD_200831 | JGI IMG/M metagenome (GOLD analysis project Ga0265760, IMG submission 200831) | Metatranscriptome of rhizosphere microbial communities from Maridalen valley, Oslo, Norway - NZI1 (Metagenome Metatranscriptome) | ecosystem: Host-associated > Plants > Roots > Rhizosphere >... | reverse complement strand
CAAGAATATCTTGCAGGCGAGATATACAATCCGTGCTATTCTATATCTTCCTTAACAATCAGAAAGGCTTCACAACCGCACCTCACGCTTGGCCCAATATCCACGAGAAAAGGATCCCCGATGTCAGCTATCGAAGTTCTTCCCTCTTTCACAGATTACGAAGTTGGAGACATCTACGCCGAAGCCGAACTCAGCGGCGAAACCCTGTACCGTAGCCGTTCTCGCAAGGCTCTGGGCGAACTGGGGGAACTCGCATTTTCCTACAAAGCCGCCAGCCTGGGCTTCGGCGTCTCCAAACCACTGGGCGACAACGAACCCTTTGACTTCATCCTCAATACCGGCAACCGTCTCTGGAGAGTGCAGGTCAAGTCCACCTTCCACATGCGCAGGACGTACTTTTTCCGTACTACCCGCGCCGACGTCGGCCGAAAATCCCGCCGCTATTCCGCCGACGACGTTGACGTGCTCGCGGCCTGGGTCATGCCCTTGAATATCTGGTACATGATCCCGGTGCAGGCCTTCGCCACGCGCACTGCAGTGGCCGTTTATCCGCACCGGGAAACAGCGACAGGCCAATTCGAGGCGTTTCGTGAAGCCTGGTGCCTGCTAACCTGCTCAGAGCAACGCACCCCAAACAGCCGAGTCCAGATCGAGCATTGCCAGATGAACGAGAACCTGATGCGCCCCTCCGGCCCCGGCTCGCCCTGCCCGCTGAAAGAACTGCTGTCCCAACTGGAATCCAAAGCCCCCGGCAAAAGACTCCGCCCGCAGCGCCGAGTGTAGCCCCTCTCCTACCCCGTCATCCCGAACAGTACTCCTTCAAACCCGCCCTCTGGAGCGGTACTCCTCTAAATCTGTCATCCCGAGCAGTACTCCCCTAAATCTGTCATCCCGAGCGGAGCATGACGATTGGCAACGCCAATCGTCATGCGGAGTCGAAGGACCTGCTGTTTCTCTGTGCGGGCAAGACCCCCGAAAAGAGCCAACCGCTGACCTGTTCCGACCCTCGGAACAGCGACTTGTCTGGCGCGGGCGCCCGCCCGCGAAAGCCCGCATAGACAGCAAGCGTGGGGACAGCCCCGGCTCTCCAGCGGAGCAAAGCTCCGCAGAAGATGCGATGAGCAGACCCAAACGTGGCGCCCAGAAATTTCACGACATAAGTTCGCGCTGTCATCCTGAGCAAAGCGAAGGATCTATGCATTCTGCCTGTGGCATCAGCGAGTGGCCCACCCTCCAACGATTCTCCGCTGTCATCCTGAGCGCAGCAGACACTTCGCAAAGCGAAGTGCCTGCGGAGTCGAAGGATCCCTACATCAGTGCGGTAAAGAACTGTCAGGACCATCGTGTGACGTCGATGGCGGCCCGCGGAATCCTTCGGTTGGTATCGTGTCCCCATCCGCACATGCGTTAGACGTCTCGCCAATATGGGGAATTCGCCCAGCCTCACCGATACCAACACGTACTTGTCAAACAGCAGCAAGCGACGAACGAGACCGTCGAGATCGACGTCAGCAACATCGTGTTTGTTCGACGATATGATCGCGGAAGCCCCGATGAGTCTCCTGCCGATATCGATCACTCCTCCTGCCTTCCTTTTCACTCCAGGCTTCCTCAGCGCAAAAGCCGCTTCCACAGTAGGGCGATCACAAGAACGACAATGCCAATCAGCATTCCGATGGCGCGCGCTCTGTTAGCCTTTTCTGTCATACGTTCGTTCAAGCGTCTGCACACTGCCGCAGGCGCAGGTCGAAGCTTGTCCTTCGCCCGGTGCGGACAGCCGAGCGCGGTTCCCCACGCGAACCGCTACGCACCTCTTTTCGTCTTCAACTCCACCAGCAACTGCTCGATGCGATCTTCCTTTTCGAGCGCGGCCAGGCGCTCTTCCATGTTATCGGCGGCGATCTCGGACTTTGCCTGGCTCAGGGCTTCGCTGTGTGCGACTTTGCGTTTCATGCGGTCGAAAGCAGCCGCGCTCGATCCGTTGCCCGCGGCCATCTTCACGTCGCTGGCTTTGCCTACAGCCCGTGCGCGGCGATGCTGCGCGATCAGCAGATCGGCCTTGGCCTGGGCCTCGGTGAGCTTCTGCTCCAGTTGCCGCAACGCCGTCTTCAGGTTTTCCACTTGCGCTTTCTGATCGGTGACTTGTTGGGCGAAGCCATCGGTCAGGTCGCGGTAACTTTCCACGCGTTCGAGTGCGGCACGCGCCAGGTCATCCTGCTTCTTGTCGACGGCCAACTCGGCCTTTCGCATCCACTCCGCAACTTTGTCTTCGTTTTCCTTGCGCCGCTTTTCCAGCAGATGCTGATCGGCGATGGCAATCGCCACCTGCGTCTTCACCTGCAGAAGCTGGTTGTGCATGTCGAGAATGACTTGCTTGATCATCTTCTCCGGGTGCTCGGCCTTGTCGATCAGGTCATTGAGGTTGGCCCGGACCAGTGTCGAAACTCTCTCTAGTAATGCCATGGTGAACTCCTTTTGGTCAGTCGTTGGTCGTTAGTCGTTGGTCGTTCGTCTTATGCGAACTCGTGCGCGGGATCGCGACGCCGATCGCGATGCCCACCGCGATCCCAAGCGCAAGCCACGCGCTACCTGCGCCGAGAACGATCGATAGAGCCGCGCCTAATGCAGCTCCCAGCGCGACACCGAGTCCGATCTGCAGGAATGTTTTTTTCATGTCTCCACTCCGTCTTTTGCGGAGGGCGGGCGCGGACGCCCGTCCTCCATCGTTCGCTTATTTTGCTGGGCTGGGCGTTGGTGGAAGCGCGTCGGGCTTCGCCGGCTTGTCTCCAACCGATTTATCGCCAATCAGTCGCACCTTCGATAGCAGGTCGGTCATACTCATTCCGGAGAGCGTTTCAAACAGCGCCGGAACTTGCGCCGCCATCTTGGTGATGTCACCGGTGATCTTGTTCAATCCTGCGGCATCGCCATTGCCGGTCGAGACTACGGTGATTTTGTCGACATTCGCCAGAGGGCTCGCCAATGCTCTGACGATCTCAGGCAAGCTGGTGAAGAGTTTGTCGATCACTGCGGCCTGGTTGTACTCCTGATAAGCCTCGGCTTTGACGTTCATGGCCTTGGCTTCGGATTCGCCTTTCTTGAAAATGATCTCGGCTTCGGCCTCGCCCTGCGCCCGAATCGACGCAGCATGACCTTCCGCTTCCGCCGTCAGACGCTGCTTTTCGGCTGCCGCCAGAGTTTCAATGCGTTGACGCTCAATTTCCGCGCCCTTCAACACGGTTGCGATCAGTTCTTTTTCGCGGCGATTGATTTCCGCCTCCTGCACTTTGACCTGCTGCTCTTTCTCGACCTGCTGCACCTTGACCTGCTCAGCCACAACCTGCTGCTGCATGATGTTGGTCTGAATGTCATACGCTTTGTCGGCTTGGGCCTGCTGGCGTTTTGTGATTTCGAGGTACTGGGCTTTCTTTACTTCCAAATCACGCTGCGACTCGGCTTGTTTAGCCATCGAAAGAGTTTCCGCCAGGACTCGTTCCTGATCAGCTTGCGCTTTAGCGACAGCGGATTCGCGCTGCGCCAGCGCGCGTTTAATCGCGGTGTCGCGATCAGCCTCGGCCGCAGCCACATCCGCATCGCGCTTGATGCGCGCCACATCCGGACGGCCCATGTTGGTGATGTATTCGTTCTTGTCGCGCACCTCTTTAATGGTGAACGAAATCACTTCCAGCCCCATTTTGCTAATATCGTCGGCGCAGGTTGAGCGCATGCGGTCGGAGACCATTTCCGGTTGCTTCACAATCTCTTCCACCGTTAGTTGTCCGATGATGCCGCGCAGATGTCCTTCCATCACCAGGCGGATGAGGCCTTCGCGTTGTGGATCGGTTTTCGTGAGGAATTGTTCCGACGCGGTCAGGATTGATTCGGTGTCGGACTTGACCTTGATTTGTGCTACCGCTTCGACGGTTACCGCTACGCCTTGCTTGGTGTAGAGGTCTTGCTGTGGTGCGACGTCGAAGGACATCAATTCGAGCGAAAGGCCGCGGCAGTTTTCGATCATGGGAAAAATGACTGTGCCGTGTCCCTTCACCACGCGCGTGCCGCGGAAGCCGTACACCACCAGCGCTTCGTGCGGTCCCGCCTTGCGGTAGAGCTTTGCCAACATGCTCATCAGGAGCATGACGGCTAGAACCATCAGCCCCACAATTACCCAAATTTCTATTGCCATGCCGAACATATCGCCTCCTCTTTCCAATCCATCTGCCTATCAAAAACCTTGAACCACTAAGGACACGAAGGTCCACAAAGGAATCAGCGCGTTATCGAATCCAAATCGCGGACGATGCGATCGGGTTCACTGTGTCCCAGGAAAACTTCGCCATCGGTAGTCTGGATACGAACGCCCTGGTTGCACCAGACATAAGCACGGCGATTGCCGATGCCGCGAATCCCGTAGCCACGAAACGGGTTCCAGCTTTCCACCGCATACTGCCTGATGTCTTCCCGCGGAATCGACCGCAAGCGGAAACCCAGGGTGCGGATTTCCACTCCCGCGCTGCTGAAGAAGTACTGGAACCCCGTCCAGACGTGGACAGCGATCACGGCAAACAGCAGGGCAAGAATGGCCGATGCGATGCGGACAGGCGGAGCCGGGATCACGACAGCGGCCGCGAACTGCGCCAACAGCAAGGCAATGAACAGCAGGCTCCAGGCTCGCGAGCCATGCGACTCTTCCGCGATGACAGTTGCGAACGGTAAACTGGCGCCCCGTTTTGTGCCCAGGAAAATCGCAACCAGAGCGATGGTCGCAGCCGGAACAAAAACGGTCCAAAGGTCCAGTCCCATATGTTGTCCGTCGAGGTTGTACTGGATAACGCCGCTGTTTCCGGCGTAGACGAAACCAATGACCAAGTAGAAGAAACCCAGAAGAGACCAGGACAAAAGATCCGGGGCGTGGGTCTTGTGAGCGACGTAAGATATGACCGTGAAGACCACGACCACCAATGCCGTAACTCCCAGGGCAAAGTAAAGGGCGGTTGCGCGCGGCATCGAACCGTTGGGCTGACCATTGAAGTTGAAATGCGTCGCCATCCGAAGCGGCAGGCGATCCCATGCCAGCCAGAAGCGGAATGCCGTTATTGGCATCGCCAGCCACATCACCCAAGTCAACGATTGAAAAACTTTGCGGTTCATCTAGCTCAACCTCTGCACTCAAAAACCTTCGCAACCGGACGGGCGAGACGCCCATCCTCCATTCATCTCAGCTTTCCCCGGCCTCGGCGGACGGTTGTTCTCCCGTCATTTCGGTCCATAGGCGCACGTAGGCTATTCCTTTTTCGTAGCGGGTCACGATTACTTCGACTCCCTTCGTGATGGCGGTGCCATCCTCGGCGCGTGCGCCGCAGGTTTTGCGGGTTCCCGCCTGCGAGTAGATAATTTCTCCCGTGCCACCCTCACGAATGGGAACGGAGGTCCGCCCCAGCACGCCAGTCATCTCGTACTCGGCGGGATCCAGATTCTCCTCTTCCGACATCAGCACCTTGCTAAGAAACAGGTAAATGATTCCCGCTCCAGTCACGCCGCTGAGCAGAGCTATCCCGAGTCCCATGGCGAACCATATCGTCCAAAAGCGGGTCAGCAGATAGCCTGTCCCGCCGAACCATGCCAGGAAGGCGGCAAAGCTCACGAAGTTGAAGGGCGAGATTTGGCCGGACTGCCCACGTGCCCCACCCTTTACCGAGACTGCGTGTCCACTTGCTATGGGACCATGGCCGACGGGACCATGGGGCAAATGAGGCAAGTGCAAATGCCAGCGCACGCCTGCGGTAAAAAACGAAAACAGGGAAAACGCGAGTCCCACGGCAAAGCAGACGAGATAGAAATTCGCCCAAGTCATTGCGCGCACCTCCCGCCGCTCATGCGATTGTTTGCAACCCGTGCTGCTTGCGGCTTCAGCGCCTCGAGCAGCCGGTCGGCAAGGCCGGGCGTATCGAGGATCGTGCCCAGCAGGATGAGGCACCGCCGGGTGTCTTTTTCGCGCGCCGCCTTAATCATGACCTCACTCACTTCCGGGTCGCTGGCGAAGCGCTCCGAACCTTGCAGGAGCCAAACGTCCAGCTTGCCTTCCGTGGTTCGCAGGTCGGAGACCAACTCAGTGTGATAGCCCACGGGATCGTCGACCAGGAATCCGGGATGGACTTTGAAAAACTTCGCCAGCAGGGTGCGGGTCGATTGCGTCATGTGAGGACGCGTGCCGCTTTCGATCTGCGACACGTACGACTGGCTGATGGTCTTCCCCAGTTGCTTACGGATGGCACGCACCAGTTCGAGTTGGGTCATGGGACGGTCCAGGCCGCGGAGCGAGCCTTCGACTTCGCGCAAGTAGCGGATTTTCTCGCCCAGGGTCATATCAATAATCGCAATATTTATATTGCAATTTGTGATTGTTGTCAAGAAGTGGATTTGGCGTGTTTCCATGCGGTTGGGGGTGTGGAGCGAACCGCGCCGATCAGATTCCCGGGCAGTGCGTTGGTTTTCCGAATTACGCGTGATCGGGCGGGGTTTTGAGTGCTATGGCCTGATTACGTCAGTCTGCTATTTTCTCGCCCCGTCAAGGGAGAAGACTTGCGCGAGTTCATTGAAGGCCCGAGAGGCCCGCGCCTGGGTCGATTGAAATCCCCTTCCTCAAACACTCAAGCGCCCGCTTACCATCCTCGTCGTCCTGAGCGGCAGCTTTCTGGAACAGGTCATTTGCTCCGGCTCGGTCCCGAGGCACACCGTAGCCGTAGTAATACATATACCCAAGCGCGTACTGAGCTTTCGCATAACCCTGCTCAGAGGACTTGCGATACCAGCGGACAGCTTCCGAGTAATCCCGTGCAATGCCTTCCCCGCTGAAATACGTATACCCGAGCGCGTATTGAGCCATCGCATAACCCTGCTCGGCGGATTTGCGATACCAGCGGACAGCTTCCGAGTAATCCTGTCCAATGCCCTCCCCACGGGAATACACTAAGCCGAGGGCGTATTGAGCTACGGCATCGCTCTGATCGGCAGCTTCGCGACACCAGCGTGCTGCTTCGGCGTAATCCTGAGGAACGCCTCTGCCTTCGTGATAAGCGTCGCAGAGGCTGTATTCGGCTTTCGGGTTGCCCTGCTCGGCAGACTTGCGATACCAGCGAACGGCCTCAACGTAGTTCTTCGATACTCCCTTGCCGTAGTAATACATTGAACCGAGCTGAAGCTGAGACTTAGCATCACCCTGCTCTGCCCGGATCCGGTACACTGCCGCCGACTTTGCCCACCGACGATGGTTACGCTGAGCGCGGAAGACTATGCCTGCAAAGATCAGAGCTATGATGGTGAAGCCCACTATCACCCAACGATGCTTCATCGACCAATCTCCATACACGAGCGCGAGAATAGATTACAGCACATACAAGCCGCACTCAGCGTGATGTGGGCCACCACTTTGGCTGGTTGGCGTAACATCGCGATTACACTCATTGAGACGGGCATGACAGGACTTCGTAGTGGATCACGCGCGGCCCTCTTTCCAGCAAGAACTTTTCATCTTCGGGATAGAACACGGCCTTCTCCGGATCAGGGCCAGCGAAGGCTTTGATGGCATCCCATGAATCCCAGAGCGAGAACAGAGTGAACTCGGACTTGCCGTCGTCCACACGCCGCAAAACCCACACACCCTGGTTGCCGGGAATGGACGCGTATTCCTTCAACCCTGTTTTCTGAAGATATTCGAAGTAAGTGTCTTTGTCGGCTTCGCGAGTGACGCCTCGCCAGATGCGCGCAATCATGATTTCTCCTGGGTGCTTCAGATTTCGAATTGGATGACTTAGAGGCCGGCTTCGATGCGCGAGCGCGGATCGAGAAAGTCACGCAGGGCATCTCCGATGAAATTGAGGCGCTTTGCGGGCGTGAGCGAAGCGGGCCCGCAGCCGAAATCCCGAGCGACGCGAGGGATCTGATTTCACAAACCCGCTTCGATCCGCGACCTTGGATCCAGATAGTCACGCAGGGCATCTCCGATGAAATTGAATGACAGGACGGCCAGCATCACGGCCATGGCAGGAAAAATTACCAGATGGGGCGCGTCAAAGAGGTGGGCGCGGCCGTCGTTGAGCATGGTGCCCCAGCTAGCGGTTGGGGGCGGTACGCCTAGACCGAGGAAGCTCATCGTGGCTTCGGCGAGAATTGCGCCTGCCATGCCGATGGCGGCTTGCACGATGATGGGCTGAATAATGTTGGGCAGGATGTGGCGGACAATCACGCGTAGATCGCTGGCTCCGAGGGAGCGGGCGGCTTCGACGAATTCACGCTCGCGAGCGGCGAGCACCTGGGCACGAACCAGGCGGGCATAGCCCACCCAGCCTCCCAAGGAGAGCGCCAACACGAGATTGAAAATCCCCGGTCCGCGGAAGGCCACGAATGCAATGGCCAGCAGAATTCCGGGGAAGGAGAGGAAGGCGTTCATCACGACCACGTTGACAAAGCGATCGATGCGTCCGCCGTAGTATCCGGCGATTGATCCGACGATTAGACCCAAGGTCAGCGAGGCGGCAACTACGCAACTGCCGACCAGCATGGAAATGCGCGATCCGTAAATGAGGCGGGAGAGGATGTCGCGTCCGAGTTCGTCGGTGCCGCACCAGTGGGTTGAGGATGGCCCGGCGAGGCGCGTTGGCAAGTCGATTTGGACTGGGTCTTGTGGAGCGATCCAGGGGGCGAAGAGGGCGCAGATTACGAAGAGCGTGACCAGCACGACGCCTGTCGAGGCCAGGACGTTGTGGCGCGCGGCGCGTTGGAGCGAGAAGGCGGTCGTGGACATAATCGAATATTAGGCTGCTACGCGGTCTTGTGGCCGTCCGAGAAATATGTTCTGATTATTGAAGACTATCGCAGCGGGCCAACCGCATGCGCTCCATAAACCAGCACCTCTAGCTTACATTCCGAGGAGAAAAATCATGAGCAAAGTTTCGTATATTCCCAAAGATTACAACTCCGTTACACCATACCTGATCGTCAAGGATGCAGCCAAAGCCATTGACTATTACAAGAAAGTTTTCGGAGCGACTGAAACCGTTCGCATGAATGGCCCGGACGGCAAGGTCGGTCACGCCGAGTTGAAGATTGGCAACTCACACATCATGCTGGCCGACGAAAATCCCAGCATGGGACCGGGACACACCAGCGCCGCCACGGTCGGCGGAAGCCCGGTGAGCCTGTATGTATACCTTCCCGACGTCGATAGCGTGGTTAAGCGTGCGGAGGCGGAGGGGGCGAAGATCCTGAAGCCGGTGCAGGACCAGTTTTATGGAGACCGCAATGGTTTCATTCAGGATCCGTTTGGACATTTGTGGGGCATCGCCACGCATGTGGAAGATGTATCGCCCGCAGACATGAAAGAACGGATGAAAAAAATGATGCCGGCCGCATAGGTCGATTCACAAGAGGCGGGGCAGCCATGCCCCGCCTTAGAATTTCGATGCCTCACTTCCAGCTTGTTCACGCAATAGCGATGGATTAGGTGAAAATCTCTCCATCGACTCAACGAATCGGTCAGGAACTTCATTGCGAGGTACTTGAAGTGATCAGCAAGCCGATCCCACCGGCAGGTCCCTCCACTCATCCTTGCGATTGATAAGGCTAATCGCAACGCTCGGGTCGGGATGACAGAGTTTGGTAGTTGCTGCGCTCCGCTCGCGACGACGGTAATTTGAGATAAGTGTCATCCCGACCGAGCCAGTTGAGCCGCGGCAGCGGATCAACTGGCGAGTGGAGGGACCTGCTTGTCGGGTTGATACATGTGCTTCGTGAACAGCTCGGCTGCTAAGTCATCCCACGTGGGATTTTGGCGCTCGATCAGCCAAATCTTCTTTGTTCTGCTCCAATGCTTGAGCTGTTTCTCGCGGTCGATGGCTTTGAGCACCTCGTCGAACGACTCGAAATAGACGAGACGGTGGCAGCGGTATTTCTTGCTGAAGCCATCTACTAAGTCGTTCTTGTGTTCGTAGACATGTCGCTCCAAGTTGTTGGTCATTCCGATGTAGATGACCCGCGACTT
>Ga0265760_10000620_pt1 | contig 10052 bp, 9 predicted proteins | sample NZIome_2_FD_200831 | JGI IMG/M metagenome (GOLD analysis project Ga0265760, IMG submission 200831) | Metatranscriptome of rhizosphere microbial communities from Maridalen valley, Oslo, Norway - NZI1 (Metagenome Metatranscriptome) | ecosystem: Host-associated > Plants > Roots > Rhizosphere > Soil... | reverse complement strand
AGGCACGTCAATCGTGACCGCAGGCAAGCCCCTCATTCTGGGATCGATGGATATCCCAGGCACCGCGAGGCGTCTCGACATCGAGGTTCTGATGGAACATGTGGTGCAATGACACAGGCGGACGGCCGAGAACTACCCGGCCGTCATGGTGCTTCGGACGCTCTGGGCCATAACCCAAATATATTCCTTCTTGCGCTAACTCAACTGTCGAAAATCGATAGCGATCACTGACCACTGCGAAGGGACTTTGAGCGCAACTGTAAACAACACTGTCGATTCCTTTCGGCCTCAAACACGGTTAAGATTACAGGACGATGAGCCGGTTCATTACGGTGAGTGTTGTGATCCTCGGTCTGTTAGCACCTTGCGCCGCGCAGAAGCTCCATCCATGTAGGTTCGGCGGAACCTCCGAAGTTAGTCACACTCAAGGCATCGACGTCCGCCGAGTTGCTGTGATTGAACCCAACGAGGAAGTGCAAGCCACCGTCCTTATACCCGACGGTGATGAACGTGTGGCGGGTATTGTGTTCTCACATTCAGTGATCCACGGATCCAGCAGCGACGCAGACTTGCTGCGTTTCGCATGGGTACTCGCTCGTGCTGGAGCGGCTTCTATCGTTCTTGACGGAACGATTGATTGGCTATCTCCTAACGACGAATCCATCCGCTCTCCAGAATTTCAGTTTTGTGCTGGCCAGTGGCTGCTCCAGCACGTGAACCTTGACCCAATGCGGGCGGCTGACGCTGGTAATCGCAAAATCGGCTGGCGCGACAACGACGTAACGAATTGCGGGCTGGAATTGTCCAGTAAAACGCGGTGCTGGCCCGGCGGAATGTGGCTGGACTTCGGACAAACGGGAGAGGCCGAATCGCATAACACAGATCGGATGCTGACCTTTGAGGGTCAACTGTGGATGGCTCGGGTCGCGCAAAAGTATCTAAAGCTCAAGGAGGTCAAGCCTGAGTGGCTGACTGAAACACCGAGTGGTCTCCAAAAGTAGGCCAAATTCAGCCGATTCTGTCGAAACATCGCGTTGACACCTTTTGCGGCGGACGGGTTGTCGGGCGATTCTCGGTGACTGTAACCGCCTTATTGTCACCTCGGACAGAGTTCTCGTTAGCTACACTCAGCGGGCAGAAAAGATGTCCCTATGCTATCTCGCGCGGAAGCACGATCTGCGGTTCTAACGCTCAATCGCCTCGGTGCGGAACTTGAACTGCCAGTTGCGCGAGAGGACTATTTGACCGCCGCGCTGCAACTTGGCTACGAGGCCTCGGACCGTGGTTGGACTGCAGACCTTACCAAAGAAAAGGTCACGACCGTTCTGCCTCGCAGTGCGGAGAACGGCGCGCTGAACAAGTTGCTCAATTCTGCAAAAGCCGTGGGAGAGGCAAGACTTCTCCCTTTGCGTTTGTTCCGAATTTCTGCTGAACTCGCAAATGAAGACATGATCAAGTCGCCCCTCGTTTGAGTACGTTCTCCGAGGTCAGTTGTCGTTAAACACATGCTTGAAATCCTACCCGCTCCTCATCACTTCTCATAAGCCGACTCTTTAGGACCTATCCCAGTTCGACGAGCACTTTGGTGGTTAGGCTTCAAGTAAAACAAGTCCGGGGCGACCATCCGCTATTCGTAGTCTGGTTTCAGGGGTGTGAAATATCGCCGTGCGTCAGTACGAAAGAGAACCCAGGCAATCAAGGCGAAGATGATCGAGTGGGTGACGACCTGACGAACTACCGGAAAACTGATCGCTTCGTGAAAGGCCATCCAGACGAGCGCGAGCCAGCGTGCCCAGTTCCGGCCACAGAACATGAAGGTTCCTGCAATAAGAGATAACAACTCAGTAAGTTCGATCCATATGCTCTCGTGTTGCAGCGCTATCAGTTTGGGAAAGTTGACGACAAATCCGATGGTCCCCACGGCAATGTAGAAGCAGGAGAGGAACAAAACCGCGATCGGGCGCTTGGCTGAATTCATGGCAGCACCTCCAGAACGGCGTCGCTGGGTTCGAGTGCTTCGGGGTCCGGCGGTAGATCGGCTCCCGCATCAAGAAGCGCGCGCACCGTTCCCACGAAATCTCCTGTGCTCCGATGCCAGCCGTTTCCAGAAGCGTAGAGGGCCCACGACAGCGCAGTCCCCGCATACTCCCGCGATTTAGTTTCAATATCCGGGTGAAAGCGCAATATGTCACGGGTCATTTCAGCATTTCCATTGAAGCCGGCCCAATGCAGCGCTGTGGCTCCCATTTCGCCCGGAGTATTGACTGGCCAGCCAGCCTCCAGCATCAGTTGGACCGCCTTTGTATTGTTGCTCTGTGCGGCTGCGGGTAGCTTTCGCCGCTCCGCGTCCGACAGCGTTTTGGTTGCGCCAGGATTCCGGGCCAGGTAGTCCTGAAATGTGTTTTCATCGCCCAGTTCACAGGCCAGAGCCAGCTTCAGATCTTCCGGAGTCCGCTCCATTAGCAGCTCAAAGACCTGCTCATGGCCGAAATCGCGTGCGACCACGTGCGCGGTTCGGTTTGCCCCCAGCATCCAGATGTAAATTGTGCCCCCTGCGCGAGGGTCTTTCTTTGGAAACCACGCTTCCGAAACGCTCATACGAATGCAGGCGGGGTCGGTGTCCAGATGATGCCGCACAAGATTTACATCGCCAAGTGCCGTCGCCATCAGGAGGTCGGTTCTGCATCCGCGCGATACAAGATAGCGAGCAACGTCCTGACGATCTCGCGGATAGTGACGCTTTTGCTCAACACGTAACATGTACTGGGCTGGCGTGGATTCGTGGTCCACGTCGAGCGCGTCGATCTCCGCACCATGATCGAGAAGGAATTGAGCAATCTCAACCGTCGACGCGAAGTGCAGTGGCGTCTGCCCGTCTCCACCTTTTGCGTGGACAACGTTCTGATCCGCCGCGACCAATTCAGTCAGTTTTGAGATCATTCCGAGCCGGACAGCCGCGTGCGCGTCAATCACCGCGCCGCGTTCGACCAGAAAATCCACCAGGCCTGGATCACAATCGTCGAGCACGCCGAAACCGCCTGCCCACCACTCGGTTCGTTTGTGAATGTCGGCGCCTGCGTCCAACAGAACATCGATGGTCGCCCGATCGCTCCGTTGCACCGCAGCAAACAGAGCATGTTGACCGAAGCCGTAGTTTGGCAGCGGTTCGTTGATCTTCGCTCTCAATTCTGGATGGCTTTCCAGAAGTTCGCGAACCCGCTGCGCACCCTGATCGCGAATGGCAGCAGTCAAAGCTTCAGCAGGCGGTAGACCCAAGGTGATCACGTACGATTTCAGTTTTGCCCAGTCGGCAAAACCATACTCCCTAGACAGTGTATGCTGCGCATCGGCCAGCTTGCCGTGGGACGTCGTGCGTTGTAATTGTTTGGCTTGCTTCCTCAGATATTCGAGGCTCGGTTTTGCGGGCAGCTCACGAGACATACACTTCTCCTTTTGTGGCCCGGTGTCCGCTGCACGGGCAAAAGAGAAGTCATGAGTCTGTGCTTGCAGGTTGATTCAGGTGGGATCTTCCCTTTCCGCGGACGGGGTGCAACCTGAATTGCAGGAATTCAATATACCATAATGCGCGTTGAGTTGACGCATTCAGGCCACTACAGATGAGCGCGAAGCATTTTTTGCTTCAGGCAGATCGGCGGCGCGATCGCCGCCCACTTCAGCTGTGTCTTCAAAGGAAACATGCGGTATCCCGCCGCCTCGTTTTAAATTGTGACGGCGAGCGTGTTCCACCAGGATGCGCCGCATCAGCTGGGACGAAACGGCAAAAAAATGGGCGCGATTCTGCCACTGCATGCTTTTATAGTCCACCAGTCGCATGTAGGCTTCATTGACCAGGGCGGTCGTCTGCAGGCTGTGACCAGGGCGTTCGCCACGCATGTAGCGCCTGGCGAGTCGGCGGAGTTCGTCATAAACAATGGCGGTCAGCCGATCGAGCGCGGCGCGATCTCCGTCACTCCAGGCTCGGAGCAACATGCTCACTTCCCCACGATCGAGATCCGGCTCCGTTTCATTCGCCGGCAACTTTGAGTTCCCCATAGCCCCCCGCACCGGGAATCATACCTTGCCTAACCAGCGCTTCAAAATTAAACCGGGCCTGCTGATAGTTCCGCGCTGCAGATTGCGCCTACTTAGACGAGAGCGAAATGAGCTCAAAATCAGCCGCATAACGCGGACAAACATTTAGGAGGTCATATGAAGTCGCAATTTCTGCTGTCGTCGTCAGCCTGGTTACTCGCGGCGTTGGCGGTTCCACTGACCATCGCGGCACAGGACACCCAGCAACGTACTCTTCCGCAATACACTGTGACCGATCTCGGTACTTTGTCGGGCGGCAATTTCAGCCAGCCGTTCTTCATTAACAGATATGGTCTGGTAAGTGGCTCGTCGAGCGTCGCCGACGGCAGTCAACACGCAACCCTCTGGCTGGATGGACTGATGGGGGACATCGGCTCGCCCGGGCTGGGCGGACCGAATAGCATCGCATTTGGCGACAATGAAAGATTCCAGTCGGCCGGTGCAGCTGAGACCTCTACTCCGGATCCCAACGGTGAAGATTTTTGCGGATTCGGAACTCACCTCACTTGTTCAGCTTTCTTGTGGCAGGACGGGAAAATGATTCAACTCGCAACCCTCGGAGGCAACAACGGCGCGGCGAATGCGATCAGCAATCGCGGGAAAGTGGCCGGATTTGCGGAGAACTCGACGCCAGACCCAGGCTGCCCAGCTCCCCAAGTTCTCGAATTTAAGCCCGTCGTCTGGAGAAACGGAGTGACTCACAGACTGCCTACAGTTGGGGGCGATCCAGATGGTGTCGCCTACAACGTCAACGACGACGGCCTGGTTGTCGGCGCATCGGGCACTTGTACGATGTTCAATCCGAATTTTCTGAACAGCCTGCTGGCGGTCCATGCTTTGCTCTGGGAAAACGGGAAAGCGACGGATCTCGGCAATCTCGGCGGCCAAACCGGACAAGCGGGCGGAAACGCCGGCTATGACGTTAATAACCGAGGTGAAGTCGTCGGTAGTTCGGACCTGGCGGGCGACACAACTTTTCACGCTTTTCTCTGGACCAGAAAAACTGGGATGCAGGATTTGGGCACACTCTCTGGCGACGTAGCGAGCAACGGCATCAGCATCAACGACGGCGGCTCGGTGGTTGGCGTATCCCTGGACCCGAACTTCAACCCACGGGCGTTTCTGTGGGAAAAGGGCGTGATGACCGACCTCAACACGCTGGCCGTGGGCGATTCTCCGCTGTATCTGCTCACCGGTTGCTCCGTCAATTCTCGCGGAGAAATCACCGGCCTGGGCCTGACCAGCGGCGGCGAGATTCACACCTATCTCGCCACCCCGACTCACGCTTCCGCGATCAGTGAGAGCACTTCACAGGGAGTGGTCGCCCGGAGGGTTCTGAGCGACGACGCCCGCAAGTTGCTTCAGCAACAACTACGCTTCGGCCGAACCGGAGCACAGTCTATGAGCCCGCAATAGTTGTTGTTCACCGCTGGTGTCCGATATCGAGAAATGATGGAAAGGCGGCAAGGTGGCATGGGGAGAGAGCAGGATACGTCCTGCTCTCTCTTCTGTCTTCGTGAGATCAAAACCCGATGCGCTCCGCCGTCAGTTTGGCAACTTCATAGCTGCAAGGAGTACCTTGAATCTTGGCTCGCCGCGCAGCGGATCGAATTCTGGTGTAACCCGCGCGGCCTGCATATCGGCAGAACGTTCGTGTACTGCTTTTTCGAACCAGTCAAGGGCGTGGGGCTTATCGCCGAGCCCGAAATAGATGGAACCGATGGCCCAAGGGCTCACATACCTATGGCGCGACTCGGCAAGCAAGCTGCGAAGTTGGGAATTTGCTTTTACCCGGTCGCCGGACAATCCATACGCATAGGCCAGAGTGGGCGAAATGGTTTGGCTGCCGGGGTTGATGCGATGCGCGGTTTCCAGATCGGCGATACCTTCTCGATATTTACCTTGCAGCAAGAGCACTTTACCGCGCCACAAATAGGCCTCGGAGAACCCAGAGTCCATGGCGATCACTTTGCACAGCTGCTGGTAAGCCTCGTCGTAGCGGCGCTCAAAGACCATGGTCGCGCCCCAATCCGTAGCGATGATCCGCGAGCGTGGGTCCAAAGCCAGGGCTTGCTGCATCTCGCTATTTGCTTCCTCGAAGTGCCCCATCGGCGCTAGATAGCCCTCACCATACCAGTGGTGCGCAGTGGCGTAGTTCGGATCCAGTGCAACCGCGAGATTGAACTCTTTTTCTTCATCGGCGAAGTTGTACTCACGACCAAGTAACAGCGCGAGCGCGGTGTGCGCCTCGGAAAGGTTGGGATCGAGGAGCAGTGCTTGTTTGGCCGCCTTTTTTCCCGCCGCCACGAACTCATCCTTCGGACCTGTGTTGCCGGCGAGGAGAACATAAGTTTGAGCCAAGCCAGCATAAGCCGGAGCATAGTTAGGATCGATGCTGATGGCCTTTTGGAAGTACTCGATCGCTCTCTCCATGGCAGCCCCGTCACGTTTGTTCCAGAAATACCGGCCTTGCATGTAGTCTTCGTAGGCCTCGGGATTGACCGGACGTGCGGACTTCAGCAGAGCTCGTTCCTGGGGAGTCAGCGCAACCTGAATTTCCTGTGCGACTGCGCTGGCCACATCCTTCTGCAGACTGAGAATGTCGTGCAGGTCACCGTCGTAGCTCCTGGCCCAAAGATGCCGATCGAGTGGCGCCTGAATCAACTGCGCAGTGATCCGGACCTGGTTTCCCGACTTCATTACGGTGCCTTCGACTACAGCATCTACATTCAACTCCCGCGCAATCTGGGCGATAGGTTTGTGCACGCCCTTGTATTGCATGATTGAAGTACGGGAAATTACGCGCAGGGCCTTGATCTGTCCGAGGTCCGTGATCAACTGATCGGTCATGCCATCAGCGAAGTACTCCTGGGCCGGTTCGTTGGAGAGATTTTCAAGAGGCAGAACCGCCAGGGAACGAATGGTCGTTGACAGCGGCACCTGCGTTGGGGGCGACACCAATCCCCACGCCAACCTCCTTATCCTCGGAATGGCGCTCAGGGATAGCAGTATCAGCAGGAGCGCCAAGGCAGCGACCCCCCGTACGGCAAATCTGCGAGATTTGGGAGGAGAGAGAAGTGTTTGCGGATCCTCGGCCGGGTCTGGGGTTGCCGCTGGGGCTGGCGGTGCCACTCGGGTCACGGGAGCTATAAACCGATATCCGCGGCGCGGAACTGTCTCGATGAAACGGGGGCTGTCGGCCGAATCTCCGAAAGCGGTTCGCAGCTTGCGGATGGCTGTGTTCAGACCTTCGTCAAAACCCACGTAGGTATCGGCGGGCCAGAGTTGAGTCTGAAGCTCCTGCCGGGTGACCAGTTCTCCCTGACGCTGGAGCAACAACTTCAGAACCCGAAACGGCTGTTCCTGCAACCCTACTTTCCGGCCACTTTTCGACAGTTCGCCCGCGTCGAGGTCAATCTCAAACAAGCCAGTGCGCATCGAGCCGAGCTTGGGTTGAGTGCTCTCCATTGGTACTTCCCTGCGGGGCCCTCATTCTATCGCACAAAGTCAGTTCATGAAACCTCGTAAGCCCTTATGGACACTGGTTTTACGAAGTCATGTAGGGTCTAGGGAGAATTCCTTGACCGATGCGCGGGCATGGGCGAAAGTGGCAGCGATTTCGGGGAAGGCTCGTAAGCTGGCCGGCGCGAAAAAAGATACAAAGCCCTGATAGTTTCCTTCCACGGTTCGCGCCTATGTAGATGAGAGCGACAGAGAACCAACGCCGATCGCCGTTTGGTTCGAGTAACGAACGAAGAAGAATCTTGAGGGGAGTATCTATGAAGAAGCGGAAATTGCAGCTACAGCCAACCGTGAGTGAATCGATGAAGAAAATCGCATCCAGTATCCCGAACGAAGCGTGTGTTCGAACCGTCCTAGTGCTCGCTTTCCTCCTGACGCTCGTTTCGAGCGCCGGCGCACAATTCACGCCCTTATACAACTTCGGAACACACACCGGCGACCCGGCGCACGCCAACTATCCTGGATTTGTCGCCCAGGGCCGGGATGGAAACCTCTACAGCACTTCCCATGATGGTGGAACTGACAATGCGGGCACGGTTTTTAAGATCACTCCTGCGGGCCAGGTCAGCGTACTTTACAACTTCGATGGCGTAACCGGCGCGTTTCCCTCCAGCGGACTCACGCTCGGCACCGACGGAAACTTCTACGGCACTACCTATGTAAACGGCTCCTCGAACTACGGGACTGTCTTCAAAATCAGCTCTAGCGGGAAACTCACAGTCCTGCACGCGTTCGACGACACCGACGGCTCGAGCCCCTGGGGAGCACCGGTCCAGGGCACGGACGGCGCTTACTACGGAACTACCGAAAATGGGGGATCGGCAAACTGCGGCACTGTCTACCGCGTTACTGCCGGGGGAACGTTCAAAACTCTCTATAACTTTGACGGATCCCACGGCTGCCAGCCCCTTGCGCCACTCGTACTGGGAAACGATGGAAATTTCTATGGCACGACTCTCGGCTTGGCCGGGGTAACCAATCCTAACCTGGGTGCAATTTTCAAGATCACGCCGGCGGGCGCGATAACACTTCTGCATAGCTTCGATGGAACCCACGGCGGTGGGCCATATGCCCCGTTGATGCAGGCCAGCGACGGCAATTTCTATGGCTCGACCGTCAACGGCGGCATGTATGGCAACGGCGTTGTCTTTGAAATGAGTCCGGCTGGAGCTTTCACTGATCTCCACGACTTCGACCCCAATACCGAGGGCGGAGAACCATTCTCTGCTTTGGTTGAGGGCACGAACGGATTTCTGTACGGCGCCACGGTCGATGGGGGAACCTTCAACGACGGGACGATTTACTCCATTTCTTTAGGCGGCGGGAGTCCTGACACCTTGTACAGCTTCGATAGCACGTCTGGTAGAGCCCCGGGAGCACCCCTGACCCAGCATACGAACGGAACTTTCTATAGTGACTCCGCATGGGGCGGCAGCGATGATCTTGGGACGTTCTACTCATTCAGCGCCGGCCTCTCGCCGTTTGTCCGGCTCGTTAGCGGCTCGGCAAAAGTTGGAAAGACCGTTGAAATCCTGGGCCAGGGATTCACTGGTACCACTGCCGTTTCTTTCAATGGCACGGCGGCGACGTTCCACGTTGCCTCGAAGACTTATATGACGGCGGTTGTACCGAACGGGGCGACTAGCGGATTCATAAAGGTGACAACTCCAGGCGGGGTTCTTGAGAGTAATAAAGCGTTCCGAGTGATCCCGTAGCGCCCGTTGGTTCATTACTCGCGGAAAAAAACTTGGGAGCGTACTATGAAAACCCTAAGATCTCAGCTGCTCATTCTCATGCTCTGCATGGTCGGTTTGCTGAGCACCGGCTACGCACAACTGACGCCCAGCGCGGATTCGTACACGAACGCTGCTGATCCGACCACAAACTACGGAGCCAAGACACTGCTCGACGTCGAGAGCGCCTCGCAGACGACCTACGTTCGATTCGATCTCTCGTCGATTCCGACCGAATACGGCAGCGCCAACATCACCAAGGCGACTCTGAAGCTCTACGTCAATTCGGTGACGGCCGCAGGCAGCTTCAACGTGGACTACGTCAACGGCACGTGGGCGGAGAACACGATTACTGCTGACCTCGCGCCGGCGCTCGGAACCACGATCGCCGCCAGCGTGCCGCTCACCACGGCGGACAAGAACCAGTACATTCTCATCGACATCACTGCGGCGGTGCAGGCATGGCTGAGTGGAACCACCAATGACGGCATTGCGCTGGTCGGCAACAGCCCGGTGAATGCGACCTTCGACAGCAAGGAAAGCACGTCAACCAGCCATGCGGCCGAGTTGGATATTGTGTTCGCCGGAGGCGGGGGCGGAGGAATCGCTGGCATCACTACGGCAACCGGCAGCGGGCTTATCGGCGGAGGAACCGGCGGCACGCTCAACCTGTCGCTGACCCACACCTGCGCAACGAATCAGATT
>Ga0265760_10000619_pt1 | contig 10063 bp, 15 predicted proteins | sample NZIome_2_FD_200831 | JGI IMG/M metagenome (GOLD analysis project Ga0265760, IMG submission 200831) | Metatranscriptome of rhizosphere microbial communities from Maridalen valley, Oslo, Norway - NZI1 (Metagenome Metatranscriptome) | ecosystem: Host-associated > Plants > Roots > Rhizosphere >... | reverse complement strand
GGAAAGAGCTACCCTGCTTTTTGACGAAGCAATAATCCTCGAGCAGAGTTACAAGTCGACCTCGCGGGCGCTTTGATGTCTGAGCGCCAAGCATGATGACCCGCGGGACGAACCGCTGAACCATGCGCCAAAAACTTAGCTGGAAGCTTGGCTTTGGGCACGCAACGAATGGGCAAGCCTACATCTGCCCGTGGTGGGCAGATCACGAGATTTACGCACTAGCGTATCTTCAGGGCAACGGAGTCGAAATCCCGCCACCAGCTTGGGCACTACTTCAATACGACTACTACTCGCTAATCGTCCGCGCCGTCGCCGGTCTCGGCAGCAACACCCCTGATTCCCGACAGGCTCTCTATGAGCGTGCGCGAGCAGCGCAGCTTAACAGCTTCGACCCGACGCTTTCCCCGGCCGCGATCCAGCGTGAGCGTGATGTATTGGAGCAAGCTATTCGCACGGTCGAGCAAATCGAGAGCGACTCCAAGATCACCTTCGACTATGCGGCCTTTTGTGAAAAGAACGAGATAAGGCCAGACTGCTTTTACGACGCGAGCCTATTGCCCTACCCAAAGGAAGCGATCATTACGGCAATCGAAAGACAGCTCGTTCGGTCGCCACCTGCGGCGCTCGTGGATTGGTTGCGCAGCGGTCCAATGTTTATTTGGAATTTCCTGGAGGGGGTTGGTCCTGACCCCTGCCGTTTAAGGGTTTGGACATTTCGCAGGGCAACACTACGCACTCCATAGCCATTGCAGAGAGGGAGAAAAAGGAAGTCGAGGAGCGAATTGCTACTGCGCTGCGTATTCGAAGAGCCCTTCGCCGTTCCCGTCAGGCGGTGCAATCTCACCGGATCCGGTCATGACGCTCTTGGCCGCTGTGGCCGTTCTCTTGTTCTCCATTTTGCGCTTATTGATGCCCATGGCCGGATCGTTGCCGGTCGCGGGCCCAAGAGTCAATGTTAGCCGGAGGGATTATCGCTGGAGTGTTTATGCATGTGGCCACCATTCGCTACGCATCTGTTAAAAAACTTCCGGACCGAATGACCATTTCCTCCCGCCCTACCTGCCGCAGGATTGCCGGGTACGAGCGGAGGATAGGCTTTGGCGGTTAGAGCATTACACCTCCTTGCGACCTCGGCTCTTCCCGCGAACGCGTTGGTCATCGGCGCAACAGTGATACAAACCGACGCAAGAATTACGCTCCAAAATTTAATTCTAGCCGACATTGTCTATCTCCTAGCTCGTATGCCAATCGTCCCACTCATCGCCATCATTGCGAACATCGCCAAGTTGCTGGGCGGCCAAAGTAGCATGTCTATTCGGCCAAAGCGCGCCTATGCTGACCGGGTGGATTTTCTCAATCTCCTCTTATGGGCGGCCGTCGCGCTAGCGGGCCTGTGCATTTTGGCTCCGCTCTTACGCAATGGCTGGGATGCCTAGGCAAGGAGTATTGCGCAAAGCGCGCCAGCAACACGCAGGTCAGTGAGTGACCGCCGAATCTGCCGCACCTCGATAAGCCATTAAGCTGATCTTAGCCTTGGCACCGCAGAATGGCCTGCGGTTGATGTAAAGTGCGAGGGTAGTCGTGCGTAGTACACATCTGACTGATGACGACTTGTGGCGCGCTATTGCTAATAATACAGACGCAATGTCGGCCTTGATCGAAGAGCAGATTGAGTTGAATACGCAATGGCGGGGGTATCTGATCCCTCCAACAGACAAAAGCTAATTCTTTTCAATGTGCAGGCGATCAATAATTATAATCGCCAATATCGAGACTTTATTGCTGAGGTGCACTGAGGCCGAACTTTGGATCGCCGGAGGGTAGATTTTTCCGGCTTGTTCACGGTGGCGGGCTGGATGCGCCATGAGCTTCTCAATGTCCGCGATGGACGTCGCGCCCGAATACCGGCCCGTTACAGTGGACGGGGAGGAGTCGTGGTGCAACAGGGCCCTCCCCGGACGCCTAGCACCGCGGTTCCCAACGCCAAGCCATTTGGGCGATTTGCTCGTTGCCACTGTTAGGCAGACTCAAGTATTATTGAAGTCGTTGAATGGGGCAGCCGCTATGCGCCGCCTTCTGCCTTTGGCCGCTTTAGTTTTCGCTCTTTGGGCGATTGATTCGTATGTCTTCCACAATCGTTACCAGGCAATAGCTGTGGAAGATATCAATTACTACGCCCAGATATTGAATGATGGGGTGCAGAGATTCGTAAAACGGCTGAGCCCTTGAGTGCGCAGCATTAACGGTCTCCCCTTAAGGTTTATTTCTGGTCGGACTTGCAGCGCCCCTCAGCGGCCGTTAATTTATTCTCGAGCTGAGCCCCCATACAGACCCCAAGACTCAGCTTTCCAAGCCGGTCCCGCCCACCCTTTCACTGCGACCCGACATCGTAGCGACAAATCCGCTACAGGCCACACGGGAACGGCACATGCACAGCGATGTGTTACCATACGCCGTAGCCGCCGCAATAGCTGTAGCTGTCGCTCTAGGTCTTTGGCTGTTCGGTGTGTGGTTTGGCGGATGAGCGCGGCGCAAATGGGTTAGCTCGGCCTTTGCTGCCATTTTTGCTATCCTTGTCAGCATGACAGATTACCAATTCCGCACCCTAGTCTGGTATCTCAGGGCCATAGTCTTGCTGCTGGCCATCGTTGCCGCGATTATTTTCGCTTACGGGGGTCTGCCGGAGTGAACGTCCAGCCGACGCGACGACAAAGAACCGACGACAAAAAAAGCCCGACAAGCCGGGGCCGAGACTTGACTTTGGAGAGGCAAGACACTGCTTGCCCAACCAATAAGGATAGCTCTCCACGAACTGCGCAAGCAGACGATTTGAGATTAATACTGCTAAGTTTTTGACAGCGACCTTCAAATGAACGCAAGCAAAACAATCTAAAACCAAAGCCGCGCCATGATTTCTGCAAACGTTAAATCGGCCTTCTGTATCGATTTGGTCAGTGATGATTACTGGATTCAGTGCGATCAGCTTGGCACTCGGGACGACTATTGTCTATCTGGCAAATAGCCCCGCCGAACATCGCGCAGTTATGGAACTGTGGGCGGTATACTATTAATTGGCGGATTGGGTTTAATGGGTTACGCCCTCGAAGCATACGCCGTGGTCGCCGCAATAGCTGTAGCGATCGCTCTGGTGTGGGGTGGCTGTATCGGTAATCGCGCAGACCGGCCAGTCCGACTCGATCATTCCCGGACGAGTGCGCAAGAACGTCGTCAGATTGGCCAGCCCCGCTATCTGATCGATTGTGGCCGTCTGCACCGTAGCGATCTCAAGCTGGCCCTGGTCTTGCGGGCGATATCGAACCCGCTGGACAACGGCGCACCATGGAGGCCCAGAACAAAGCTTCCGTCACACGGTCGGTTTGATTCTGGCCGGGCTTGGGCCATCCGAGATAGAAAGTGATTGATCCGCCCATCGAGCCGACGCCAGTCCTCGGCTAAACCCTCGATGAGCCGTACCATGCCGGACGACAGCACATCGGGCGGTGCCAGGCTGATGCCGGCAAAGTATGTCCGCCCGTACTCGAATAGGCACTGATCAGGCACGGCGGCATTAATCGATCACCTCATCTGCGAGCGCGAGCAGCCCATCTGAAATCGTAAGACCCAGCGCCCGCGCCGTCTTAAGGTTGAGAACGAACTCGAATTTCGCGGGCTGCGCAACCGGTAGACCGCTCACCCTCTCGCCCTTGAGAAGGCGGCCGGCATAAATACCTGCCTGCCGCGCGACCTCGGCACGATCGGTGCCATGGCTCATCAATCCGCCGTCGCTGACGAAATCGCGCCATTCGTAGACCACCGGCTTTGACGCTCTTGCCGCCAGCGAGACGACTTGTGCGCGATGGCTGAAAATGTTGGGCCCGCTTTCGAGAATGAAGCCGGCGCCTTGCTCGACCAGCGATGCGACGGCTCCCTCGAGATCCCTTTCGTTCGCCACCGGAGCAACCTTCGCCTCCAGGCCGAGGCCCTGCCTGGCACGTTGCAGATCGTTCAGCTCATCATCGAAATCGAGAATGTTTGAATCGACGACGCATCCGACAATCGCGACTTTTGGCACCAACTGGTGCGCCAGCTCCGCCCGTTTCGCGACCAGTGCATTATTGGTGAGGGTGGAGAGGCTCACGACGGTGACATTACCGCTTGTCTGGTCGACGCTCGTGATCAGGCCACGCTTGACCGGATTGCCGGCAACCATGGCGACGATCGGGTCGTCGTGGTCGCGGCCATTGCCGCACGTGTTACGCTTTCGCTGCCGCTCGTGACGATCACGGCAACCTGTCGATGAATCAGCTCGATGGCGAGGTCCGGCACAATATCATGGTTTCCAGGCACCCAACGGTACTCGATCGCGAGATTTCGGCTCTCGGTGAACCCCATCTCCGAAAGCCCGCGACGGAACCCCGTCAGGCTGTGTGCAAAGGCGTCACATCAGAAAGGAAGCCGATGACCGGCAAGACACACTGCTGCCCTGACGCGGCGAGCGGCCATGCGAGCGCCGAGCCGCCGAGCGTGGCAATGAATTTTCGCCTCGCGATGTTGATCGCCATTGATCTCACCATTGGTGGATCACGCTCGGTGCAATAGCTAGACAATAGCACGCCTCACATTTGAGGTCCGTGATCTTTTTCACAGCCCGCCGCGAGATTCATCGTTGGTGTCGACAACGGTAACGCGGCCGCCGGGTTACGCCCTTGAAGCCGTTCTGGGGCCGCCCTCGCGCGCCGCATACAGGCGGACGGGGTCTATGTTCTGCCCAGCGATTGATGCGTCTCAAGCCATAGCGATCGGGCTGCGATGCTCGGGTCGATAGGGGCCGAGATAGAAAGCTGGACCAAACAGCAGAAGGAGAAGCCTTCACGGTCCGAGACAATTCGTCGGCTGATCGAGTTTGCGTTGGCGATCAAGGCCGAAAAACCAAACACCGACGACAAATATAAAATAGTCGATAACGTTAACGACCGAATCGATGATCGGGCCCCTAATGTGCTGATTTAAAAAGGGAAGTGGCCGGTTTTGATGGGGTCGCGATCCTGTTTGCTGCCATTCCACCGCACCCTTAAGGAAGCGGAACTTCCGTTCCTCAATGTGAGTTGGGTTACGCCAAGGCGCGTATGGTCAAACGTGATTTTGGCTATCAAGCTTGAGAGGATATGCCAATGCGTCTTTCGATTATCGGCTCCGTCATGATCGTCCTAGCCTCGACAGGGTTAGCACCTTCTTTTGCCGCTGCTCAAAATGCGACGATGAGAGGCCATTATCATTACTCCAGTTGTAATTGTCATTTCGGCTATCTCAGTTATAGCGAAAAGGGCACCTGTGAGCCCGAGGTCTCCTGCTATAGTGAGGGCGGCCGGTGCTCACAATCATGCATAGCTCCACCTTCATCGGAGTAGCTTTGTTACAGGTGATGGACCGCCCTCCGTACGAGTAAAACTACCGTTCTTGGAGGATCCCTACGGCTGATGTTGCAGGAAATTTAAATTTCGTGGTGGCCGGTCACGATACAGACTTGCGTTTACTTCTCGCCTTTGTCGGGCTCAATTCTGATTCCGAGAGAGCGCCATCTCCCCGCAAAACTTGCCCGTCCGTGGTGCTGCGTGTTTTAGGCAAATTTCCCCCCCCCATCGGCGCCCGATTAAGCCCTTCAGCGGCCACGCCAAGCTCAACAGTGAGAGGTTTCCGGAGAGGGCCCCACAAGGGGCTCGTCGTCGGCGCCATCAACATCCGTCGCGCCGAGCCAACGCCAGCAAGAGATACGCCGATACCCGAGCAATGCTTCTTAGAACAATCCTTGATTGTATTTTGGCAAACGAAGCCATCCTTCCTTCTTTGAGGCCCCTACCGAAAGTGAACGCCCAACCTGGTATCGTCGCGCCACATCACTTTGCAGGTCTTCTGTAGCTGATCTGGCATGACAAACTCAAACGTCGCGGGAATTCCGTACGTGGTCTGCACCACAAGACATGCACCGATTTCCGAAAGATTGCGGACCGTGCATTGCACCTGCCGACGTCCGAGAAGAATCTTCCCGGATTTGAGTATCCGTCGACGCGGAATCTCGCGGCGTTCGTCCATCGCGTTACTGGCCCCGGTCCCCTTCATTATAGCCTAAGGCCGACGAGCACGTCGGTGACCGCTTCGCTGATGGAGCCGCGCTGCGATATTGCCAGGAGATGATCCTGACTTTTTGTCGTTGCGCCCTCAACCAGGGTCTCCTCATCGAGACATTCAGAATGCGAAAGCATCGGCCCGGCGACCGCAATCTCATCGTCCAGAGCCAGTATGCGCGAGGTCTTTCGCGGCGCGTTTGAGCATCGTGCCAGCAGATTGCCGAATTCCGCACGAGCGGATTTTTCAATTGCGGCGACGAGACTGCTCATGATTTCCCGCAACGCCCCTTTAATTCGGTCAGCCACCTGCCTGGAAGAATTTGATGGCATTTTTCCAATGTACTCCAAGGGATCGGCGCGAAAATCTCACTAAGCTGTTCCCCGGAATTCCGACGCTATTCCAGAACCTTTCCAGCCATTTGACAGCTAACATTGTGCGCGTCGGTCTGGACAACAAGCGCCACCACCAATTGCAACTTAAATGCCGCGCTACCTGCGTAGCTTTCGTTGCGGCACACTAGGTGACGTTTGGGGCCGATTGCGTCGCTTTGCGCTGCGAAAAGCAGGCTTTTCGCCGTCGGTCTTCCATAAAATCAGGTTGCAGGCGTCGAATTTGAGGCATGCTATCATACCTCAATGTAGCGGGCGTGATCTCATCGGGGACGTTAAATTGACAAAGATTAATGCTATGCGCAGCGCGAGAACTGTGCTGATTGTTACAGGTGCGCTCTTCTCGGGTGCAGTTAGTGCACAGGTCAATTACGATTTGCTTCCTGGCTATGGTACCAAACACGGCTATCCGCCGACAGTGACCTACCGCGCATGGGTCCTCAGCTTCAGAGATAATAAGTTTTATAGCTGTCTCGCGACTTATGATTTTGTCACCCCGGCGACGCCGACACTGACTTGTAGACCGGCGGGCTCGTTCGAGCCACCGCTAATGAGTGGCGCCCACGTGAAAACCTTGCAGGCTCCCGGCGGTCCTCCTGGTGGCATTGGCAGCGAAGAGATTTTGTCCGTGTTTTTCTGGCAGATCGATCAGGCTACCGGCCAAATCCAATTTTGCATACCAGTGGCAAATATCAACTGTGTTGCGTTCCAAATACCGTAGATCGAGAAATTGGCGACAGTTCCGCTTGTGCTCATGCGCGAAGGTTTGTCCAGTCTCAGCCGATCGGCCGTAATGAGCAACACTAGAAAACCTGCTAAGTACTGGAGACTGGACAGGTGCAGGCAGCAACTATGGCCGACGAGGTGATCGAATGATCCGTTCGCAGCACGGAAACGGAAACTGAAACTAGCAAAGTCACTCTATGGGTCATAGAGTGAGCGAATTGCGATGGTGCGGACGGTTCAGCGCGAACCACTTCCCGAGCGCAAGTTCAATCCTATACAATACCGATTCCGCAGCATGGCAGCGTTTCACTGGCTCTCAGACAGGCACATGTGGAAAAGACGAGAAGAATTCAAAGGATAACGCGTTGGGCCCTCGCAGCCATTTCCGTCACTGGCGTGGCGGCGCTTAGCCTAGCAACTTGGCAGTCATATCAAACGTCAAAACGCGAGGCGGCGATATTTGCTAGCCTCGGCGCGAGCGCTTTTGCGCAAGGCTATTGCGATCGTGCCTTACGGCTTGTCGTTGCTGGGCTGCCGCCTGGCGAAGGTGCTTTTCCCCCATCATTTTGGTCGCTGCAGTTGCAGGGCGAATTGTCATTTTTCGCGTCGTCGACCAATTGCAAATTTCGAGCAGCCTTGGCTGGCCATACCGGCTTGGTGAACAGTGCCCTATTTAGCCCTGATGGGTCACGGGTCATTACCGCGTCATGGGATGGGACCGCACGGTTGTGGGACGTTAAGACGGGGGCCGCTCTGACGACATTTTCGGGTCATACGGCGTGGCTGAATAGTGCTCAGTTCAGCCCAGACGGTAGTCGCATTGTGACTTCGTCCTCTGATAAGACTGCGCGCGTCTGGGACGCCACTACTGGCGTCGTTCTCGCCAAGCTGTCTGGGCATAACGGCCCGGTGAATGTTGCGGCATTCAGCCCGGACGGCTCTCGTATTCTGACGGCGTCAGGTGACAACACTGCGCGAGTGTGGGACGCGGCGTCCGGTGTATTGCTAGTCACACTGTCCGGGCATACGGACGCGGTGACGAGCGCGGCGTTCAGTCCGGACGGTACTCGCATTGTTACAGCCTCGTTCGACAACACTGCGCGGGTATGGGACGCCGAAACGGGCAATGTTCTAACCACGCTCCTCGGACATACTCTGTGGCTTTATAGCGCTGAGTTCAGCCCAGATGGTTCTCGTGTCGTCACCGCGTCTGAGGACAAGACAGCGCGAATATGGAACGCCGCGACGGGCGACACTCTTGTCACGCTCTCGGGTCACACGCGGCCGGTACTCGAGGCAACGTTTAGTCCGGATGGATCGCAAATTGTCACTGCGTCCTGGGACAAGACTGCGCGAGTATGGGATGCGGATGGCGGCACCGTGCGCGCCACGCTGTCTGGACATACTGGCTGGGTGTGGAGCGCAGCCTTTAGCCCGGATGGCTCTGAGGTCGTTACCGCTTCCGAGGACAGCACCGCGCGACTTTGGGATGCTGCAACGGGCACCCCGCTCGCTGAATTCGCTGGTCACGCGGGCCCGGTATTCAGAGCGGCGTTCAGCCCAGACGGTTCTCATGTCGTCACGGCATCGTTCGACAACACCGCACGGCTGTGGGATGCGAAACCGGGCGCCCCGCTCGCAACACTTGCCGGGCATAACGGACCGGTACTCAGAGCCGCGTTTAGCCCCAACCAGTCTCTTGTCCTCACTACATCGTCGGAGGACATCGCTCGTGTGTGGGGTGCAAACACGGGAGATTTGCGCACCACACTCTCGGGGCATCAGGGTCCGATAAACGACGCAGCCTTTAGTGCTGACGGTTCTCGAATAGTCACCGCGTCTGACGACAACACTGCAAGAGTATGGGACGCCCAGACTGGCGTCACAATCGCAACGCTGTTGGGGCATACGGATCGGGTGGTCAGCGCGAGTTTCAACTCGGACGGTTCCAGCATCGTGACCGCATCCTTCGACGGCACAGCGAAAGTATGGGATGTTAGAACTGGCGTCGCATTCGCTAATCTCTTGGGACATACTGATTGGCTAAACGGTGCGGCATTCAGCGCGGACGGTACTCGTATCGTGACCGCTTCTTTCGACCACACTGCGAAAGTATGGGACGCTCGAACAGGCACTCGTCTCGTCACGCTGTCAGGACATACCGATCGTGTAATCAGCGCGGCATTCAGCCCCGACGGTGCTCGCATCGTCACTGCGTCCGCAGACAGAACTGCACGCGTTTGGGATACCAGGACAGGCGTCACGCGTGCTGTGCTCTCGGGACATAGAGATTGGGTCAATAGCGCGTTATTTAGCCCGGACGGCTCTCGGATTGTCACTGCTTCCTTCGACAACACCGCGCGCGTGTGGGACGCGAGGACCGGTATGCTGTCGACCACACTCTCGGGGCATGGCGATCGGGTGATTAGTGCGTCTTTCAGTGCCGACGGCTCTCGCATCGTCACAGCATCCGCAGACAAAACCGCACGAGCATGGGATGCCGCAACGGGCGACGCGCTGACCGTGCTCTCCGGGCATACGAATTGGGTGAACAGCGCGGCGTTCAACGCTGATGGCTCCCGCGTTGTTACCGCATCCCTGGACCAAACCGCCCGCATTTGGCAGCTCCATGAGATCGTCTTGACACCAGCGGATCAACGTCAAGCCTACGTGTGCGGCAAGCTCCTCATCGGCGCAAGATCATTTGACGACAAAGAAATGGAAGATCCGTTCCTTCACAACCGTAACGACCTACGTAGTCCCTGCGCCAGAGTTGGGCCGCTCAGCCCATCCTTTTACTGGCAGGGAGCCGTCGGTCTCGT
>Ga0265760_10000618_pt1 | contig 10068 bp, 13 predicted proteins | sample NZIome_2_FD_200831 | JGI IMG/M metagenome (GOLD analysis project Ga0265760, IMG submission 200831) | Metatranscriptome of rhizosphere microbial communities from Maridalen valley, Oslo, Norway - NZI1 (Metagenome Metatranscriptome) | ecosystem: Host-associated > Plants > Roots > Rhizosphere >... | reverse complement strand
TGTGGGTCTCGTGAGGGCTATCGGTAGCGTATCGACGAATCGCGGCGATTCTTGAGCGCTGTAGACCAGCGCTTACACGAAGGGCGGCAGGCCGCCGACGGTGGCTCTTTTAAGCAGCGGGTACGATGCAACCTTCAATCTGGAGCATACATGACAAATATACAAAGAATTCTTCGGGGCGGAATCCTGTTGAGCCTCATCGGCCTTTCATCCGCTTGCGTGGTCGCAGGGCCGGGTTATCACGAGGGTTACTACGATCGCGATCACAATCGCTACTATCATGAGAACACGTGGCACGACTGCGGCGATCACGACGACCATTGCCGCTGATCTGACGATTGATCTTAGGGTGTCCCTTGACCCGGCAGGGATGCCGGGTCAATGGCAGCGCGTCTTAGCGCTTAGTGCTGTTTAACGCGGTTGCATCCGGATACCGCCGTCGACCCGGATGCACTCGCCGTTGATGTAATCGTTCTCGACGATCGCCACGGCGAGCTGCGCGATCTCGCCGGGATTACCCAGCCTTTTCGGATACAGCACCGATTTGCCGAGTGCGTCCAGAACTTCCGGCGGCAGACCCTTGAGCAGCGGGGTTTCAATCAATCCGGGCGCGATGGTATTGACGCGAACGCCGATGCTCGACAAGTCGCGTGCCATGGGAAGAGTCATACCCACGATGCCCGCCTTGCTCGCGCTATAGGCGACTTGACCGATCTGTCCGTCGTACGCAGCCACCGAGGCGATATTGACGATAACGCCGCGCCCACCGTGCGAGTCCAGCGGCTGATTCTTCGCTATCTGTTCCGCGCAGAGCCGCGCGACATTGAAAGTGCCGGTCAAATTGACTGCAATGGTCTTGTTCCATGCCGCCAGCGGGAACGGCCCATCCTTGCCAAAAGTCTTGTGGGCGCTGCCAATCCCGGCGCAATTGACGCAAATGTGAATGGCGCCAAATGCGCTCATGGTCTTGGCAACGCCGGCGGCAACGGAGCTCTCGTCTGCCACATTGACCTTCTCAAACAGCGCGCCCGCGCCCAGCTCCCGCGCCACCTCCTGCCCCGAGGCCTCATTGAGGTCAAAGATGGCGACGCGTCCGCCCCTCTCCGCCATGGCCTGAGCCACCGCTCGGCCGATTCCGGAGGCTCCGCCCGTAATCACGACCCCTGTGCCAGCAATTTTCATGCGCCCCGCTCCTCTGCGATTTATTTATCTATTTATCAATATTATGGATAATATAGTTAAGGTATTGTGTCACTATCAAGCTTGCAGTCACCCACCCAAGGACAGTGTATCTTCGCGCGATGAAATCAGCACAAGACTCACAAGCCTTAAGCCGTTATGGCTCCGGCGCCATCGGTTTTCACTGGTTCATGTTCGTGCTGGTCGTGTGCGTCGGAGTATTGGGTCTTCTGCACGATTCCTGGCCGAAGCAGACCCAGCGGTTTTGGATCAACATCCACGCGCTTCTCGGACTGCTGCTGTGGTTCACTTTGATGGCACGTTTCTGGTGGCGCCGCCGGCATCGGCCGCCGCCGGCCATGGAAGGCATGGGGAAGTTTTGGCGCCGGACCGCAGCGGTCGTGCACTTCTGCCTCTATGCCCTGCTGTTTGTCACGCCGATTGTCGGAATCATCACTTTTGTCTACCACGGCCGCGCCTTTGATTTTGGGATTTTCAAAGTTGATTTTGGCATCAAGTCGAATCGCGCCATCTTTCATCCGACCGAAGATCTGCACCAATACTTAGCCTACGCAATATTTGCTCTTGCGGGCATACACGCACTGACCGCCCTCTGGCATCAGTTCATATTGCGCGATGGGCTGCTGGAACGCATGTGGCCCGCGCGCGGCATCAGACAGAGCCGCGGCGCGGCTTAAGAGCGCACTGACTTGGCCGCGCAGACGGCGATCTATTTGCCCGCGGCCGCCTTTACCGCGGCGTTCGCGGCTGCTGCCGCTTCCTCCGCCCTCGCACCTGCGAGGATATCTTGCAGACCGTAGTTACCCTCATGACAGGCGTACTCGTATATTCGCCCGCCGGCCTTGCCGAATTCATATTCGCCGCCCCAAGCCTGCGTCCACACCGTCGGGTCTTCCACCTTGAACTGATACAGCACGCGGTCTGCGCCGGCGCGAGTAAAACGTTCCGTGACTTTGAGCTTCTCCCAGGATCCAAAAAAGCTTTGCGAGGCGGGGAAGTTGGTGGTTTCAACCACCAGCGTGTCGCCTTCGTAGTGCCCGACTGAATCGCCAAACCAGGGACGCAGTCCATCGCTGCGATGCGGCGCATTCAATCGGATGATACGCACGTCGTGAACCATCTCCACGACGATCGCCACGGTGTCTTTGCCCTGCACGATTTGATAAGTATTGTTGTACAGCAGCGGCAACATGACAGGTCCGGCGCTGAAGCCGAATGAGGTCAGGCAACGCTCGCCGAGCGCTCGCGTCTCAGGATTGTCATTTTGCCGCAGTCCCGGCGGCAGGGGTGGACCGTAACGGCGTACAGCGGCGCCGGCGGCAATGGCTTCGGCGGTATAGGCAGGTAGGTGTCCGTTGTCAGGAAAAGTGATGAAGGAACTGCGCGGCTCGCCGCGCACGCGCATCACCGTCGTGCCAGGATCGGTCCACGCTGCGTTGTAATTGCAATTCTCGCCGCGTCCGCCGCTGCAGTCGGCCGGTAAATCTTTGACGGTCGCTTTGGGATCCGTGGGCTTGTTTCCCAAGGCAACCAAGTCGCTGTTCTTCTTTTCGAGCGTGTCGACTTCCCGCTGGTTCAAGGCGCGCCGGTTGCCGTATTCTGCCGGCCGTTCGAACCGCGTCAGCGAGGCGTTGGTCCACGTCCCTTCCAGGTCCGGTGCGCCAATGGCCCACGCCGTGCCTACCGCCAAGGTGCCGGCCAGCAGGCAACCAGCAATCATGCCGGCGCTCCCTTTCTGATTCTCCACGTCCACTCTCCCAACCCTTAAAGGCCTGTCCAGTCTAGCTGACCCCGCTTCGATATCAAGCTGTCGGCGCAACCCCGACAGTCGATGGCGACTCTGCTCTCTTGCCGCCGGCGCGCGGCGCGAGCAAGCTCGCGCTCATGTTAAGGCCCTGGCAATGACGCGTCTCTTGAGGGCATTCGCCGGCTGCGGTCTGATACTGGCCGCACAGATTGTGGGCGCGGAGCCCGAAAGTTCGGCGGTCATCGCAAGACATCAGCTCAGCGAGTGCATGAGCAAACGGATGTCTGCCAACCGCAACCTTTCATACAATGATGCGATGCGCGCGTGCAAAGAGCGCTTGCAGCCGCCGAAAGATCTGGCCTCGATCAATCCGGCTGAGACGCCAACAAAAGGCCATTAGGCTCAAGCGCAGCCGGTTCTACTTCTGCGCGGCCGGCGCCGCCTTAGCGGGGTCGATATCAAGCTTGGGCACGCCGAATTGACCCTCGAGCTTGTGCAGCTTGTCCAGGTCAATCGCGCCAACGATGTTCACGATGGTAAATTGCCGCGGTTCGCTGGCAATCAGCGCGAGGCCAATGGCTTGATCATGGTCGACCATGATGTAGATATCGACATCCGCGTGCGTCTTGCGGCTGCGCGTTTCCACCAGCCGATTCCAACCGGGCGCCGCGAGCTGACTTCTCACCGCATCGATATCGGATTGCTGATAAGAGGCATCCTTGTCGAACGTATAGCTGCGGACATAGATGCCTTGCAGACCCTTTAGCACCTCCTTGGTAGCGGCTTCCTGAGGATCGCTGCTATCGAGAAACTTCGCCGCGAGCCCCAGCAATCCCGGATCCAGTGTGATGGTCACCGACTCGGTCGCCTTCTGCGCCAATGCGGAGAAACTCGGGATCGCCAGCTTGGGATTCGGCGCCGCCAGTGCCAGCGCAGGCGTAAGCAGCCAGAACACAATTAGGATGCACTTTCTCATACAGAATTTCCTTCATCAGTCAGCGATGTGGATTGGCTCTTCACCGCTTCATATGCGAGGTTTAGTTTCTGGCTCGTCACCCGCAGCGCCTCGATGACTTCGCGGCGCGCCTCGAGTCCGCTTTGCTGCAATCTCTGTTGTTGCAAGTGCTGATGCACGCCGACCGCCAGAACCAGCGATGCGGCAAGAGTCGCAGAAAACCACCATGCCAGAGGATGCAGGCGCGCGCCGCTGCGGCGGGATTTGTGCGCTGTGGAATGCTGGCTCGCGACATTCGCCGCAAGCCTTTGCGAGAATTCTTCGCTCGGGGCGACGGGGCGCAGCGCGGCGCGCAGCTGAGATTCAATATCGTTACTCATATGAACTACCCTCGCAGCGCATTGGTTGCATAGCGGCGGTTTTCTCCCGCATGATCTGCAGCGATCGTTTCAAATGGCTCTTCACCGTGTTCAGCGGCATCTCCAGCGTTCGCGCAATCTCCACTGGATCCAAATCCTCTTGGTAGCGCAGCAATAACACGGCGCGCGCCGGCGGGCTCAGATCCGCAAGCAATGCCTGCAGGTGCCGCTGCAGCAGCGGATCCGACGCCTCCTCGGCGCTGAACAGCTGCGTTTCTTCATCCAAAGACGTCATCTGTACCCGTGCGCGCCGCCGCAATTGATCGATCGCCCGATTGCTGGTCACTTGCCGCAGCCAAAAGCCCAGGTGCCGATTCGACTCAATCGTGCGCAGGTTGCCGTTCATTTGCATGAATACTTCCTGGGTCAGATCTTCCGCAAGATCCCGCGTTCCCAGCATACGCAGCGCCAAACTGTAGACGGATCGCTGATGCGCCTGGACTAGCAGCGTGAGCGCGGTGCGCTCGCCGCGGCGCGCTTTGCTGAGCTGCTCATCCAAGGCGTCGGAATCATCATTCAAGCGCGCGACCGCTACATCAACAAATTGATGTGCGCATCGGCAACCTTCGGCAGATGCAGGTGGCTCTGCAGCTTCGGCAAGTCCTCGACGCTGATGGATCCGACAATGTTGATGATGGTAAATTCCCGCGGTTCGCTGGCGATCAGCGCAAACCCTTTGGTTACGTTGTTCTCAACCAGCACATACATGTCCACATCTTCGCTCTTTTCGCGATGATGAACCTGCATGATTTGACTCCAGCCGGTCAATTGGCTGCGCACCGACTCGATATCCGCGGCCGAATAAGCGTTGTCGCTGGCGAACTGATAGCTGCGTATCTCGATGGATTTAATACCCGCCAGCAGGTGCTTGGTGGCGACACTATCCTCATCCTTGTCGTCGATGAAAGAACCGGCCAGATGCAGCAACCACGGGCTTAAGCTGATGTTGACCGACTCGGTGGCCTTGCCTGCCAGAGATCTGAATTCGGGCATTTTGAGCTTGGCGTCCTGCGCGGCGCCCAATCCCGGCAACAGCATGCACGCCAGCGCAATCATCACCACTCGCATCTTCATGGACGGATCTCCTATTTGCGGCCCTTATGGGGTTATCCCTCGAGCCTTAATAGGAATACGAACGGAACAGCCGCAGAGGGTGCAGCGCTCGGAGCGTGTCCAGAGCTTGAGCGTGAGCCGCGGCGGCCACGCGCAGTACTCAGACAGGCTCCCTAGTCGGTTTTGCGCCGATCGTGTGTCAGGCGGCGTTCTTGCGCGACTTTGGTGCCGCGGTGCAGGCCGTCGTCCCTTTCGTCTTGGCGGCGGGCTTCAGCGCGCCGGTCGGCATGATGCTTGTACACACAGGTGCAGGTGTCGGAAGTGCTGCATTCCGCTAAGGGCAATCGGGGAGCGTCGCTCGACAAGAATCGCGTCGCCCGGCGCGCCTGAACCGCGTCGCAGCACTGCCCCTTGGGCTTGATCGCAACGGCGTGCCATTGGCTGGACGAGCGCACTGCCACGGCGCGTTTCGCCGATGATTTGGACCTATTAGCCCCGCTGGTCTTTTCGGACACTGGCGCGCTCCTTTTTAGAGAATTCGCGTTATGCAACATCGCGAATAACCCGAGCAATAGCGATCTTTAAGCTGCCAGCGTATTTGATAAGCGCCCGACTTATGTAGACCGGATTCCCAGGTATATCTGGGATTTCGATACGCGTTTCGCGCTTTGTTCGATCGCTAAGGCATAATTCTTGTCGGGTCCATGCCTTGCGGGGAGGGTACGAATGCTGAGCTGGCAAGCCATGCTTTTGAATGGGTTTTTTCGCCTCACCATGAAGCGACACGGGAAGAAGCCCATCAACGTTGAGCGTCTGCGAGCGATGGGCAAAAATGCGCCTCGCAGCGCCTTGGCGGTTCCGCCCGGCTGCACCGTCGAGAGCCTACGCAGCGAGCAGGGACTAGAATTCGATGTCGCGGATGTGTCGCGCACCGCAGCCCAGCGCTCCCCGGTCATCGTGCTGTACCTGCATGGCGGGGGGTATCTGTTCGGTTCGCCGAAGACCCATCGGCAGGTCTTGATCGCGATGGCCAAGGCATTCCAAGCCCCGGCCTACGGACTCGATTACCGCTTGGCCCCCGAACATCCCTTTCCGGCCGCCGTGGAAGACGCCGCCAAGGCTTACCAGTGGCTGCTCGGCCGTCACGCCGAAGCCGATATTGTGCTGGCGGGGGACTCGGCCGGCGCCGGACTCGCCATCGCCACCGCGGTCGGCGTCCGAGACGCCGGCCTCAAACTACCCAAAGCCATCGTCGCCTTCTCGCCCTATTCAGACCTGGCGGTCACGGGCGCATCCGTGGAGGCCAACGCCAAGAGCTGCGCCATGTTTACGCCCCGCGGCGTCCGCGAGGCAGCGGCGATATACCTCGCCGGCGCGGATGCCCGCGATCCACGCGCCTCGCCGCTGTACGCGGATCTGGCAGGATTGCCGCCCATGCTATTGTTTGCCAGCCGTCACGAGATTTTGCGCGACGACACGCTGCGTTTGGCGGAACGCGCATCAGCCGCCGGCGTCAAGGTTGAACTGATCGTGCGCGATCGGCTGCCCCACGTCTGGCCGGTGTTTGTGACGCTGTTGCCGGAGGCCCGCGACGCGTTCGCCACGGTGAGCGCATTTGCCGAAAGAGTTGGCGCGCGCAATGCCGCTTGAGCGCGTAGTTGCAATGGAGAATGTCTAGTGTCGAGCAACCATTTCGATGTGCTGATCGTGGGCGGAGGCCTCTCGGGCATTGGCGCCGCATGCAGCCTGACGACGCACTGCCCCAAAAAGACCTACGCAATCCTGGAGGGGCGCGCCAGCATCGGCGGTACCTGGGATTTGTTCCGCTATCCGGGAATCCGCTCGGATTCCGACATGTTTACGCTGGGCTATTCGTTTCGGCCCTGGGTTGAAGGCAAGGCGATTGCCGATGGCCACTCAATTCTGAATTACATCAACGAAACCGCGAAGGACTACGGAGTCGATAAGAACATTCGCCTCCATCATCGGGTTGTGCGCGCCGCTTGGTCCTCCAAGGATGCCTTGTGGACGCTCGAAGCCGAATGCGGCCCCGATCAGCAGCTGGCGCGCTTCACCTGTCATTTTCTGTTCGTGTGCAGCGGCTACTACAGTTACGTCGAAGGTTATACCCCGGTCTTCCCTGGCAGCCAACGCTTCGCCGGCCAACTCGTGCATCCGCAAAAATGGCCCGAGGATTTGGCCTACGCGGGCAAGCACGTCATTGTGATTGGCAGTGGCGCCACCGCGGTTACCCTGGTGCCTGCGATGGCGAAGACGGCGGCGCAAGTGACCATGCTGCAGCGCTCGCCCACTTACGTGGTCGCGCGTCCCGAGCAAGACGCGCTTGCCAATTTTTTGCGGCGGCACTTGCCTGCCATGCTGGCCTACAATCTGGTGCGCTGGCGAAACATTTTGTTCGGCATTTATTTCTTTGGCCTTTGCAAACGCAGTCCGGAAAAGGTGAAGAAATGGATTCTTGACCGGGTGACAGGCGCCTTGGGTGCGGGCTATGACGTCGGCACGCATTTCACTCCGCGTTACAATCCCTGGGATCAACGCATGTGCCTGGTTCCCGATGGCGATTTGTTCGAATCGATCAAAGCCGGCAAAGCCTGCATCGTGACCGATGAAATCGACACCTTCACCGAGAACGGGATCAAATTGCGCAGCGGCAAGGAGCTCAAGGGCGACATCATCGTCACGGCCACCGGACTGAATCTCGTCGCGCTCGGCAGCATTCAAATCAGCGTCGATGGCCGTCACATCGACCCGGCCAACACCCTGAACTACAGGGGTACCATGTTCGGCGGGATTCCGAATCTCGCCTCGACGTTCGGCTATACCAATGCCTCCTGGACACTGAAGGCCGAATTGACCTGCGACTACATTTGCCGCGTGCTGAACCACATGCAGGCGAAAGGCTATAAGGTCTGCGTGCCGCAAAACGATGACCCCAGCGTCAAGCCCGAGTCCTGGCTGAATCTTAACTCCGGCTATATTTTGCGCGCCGCCGACAAGCTGCCGAAACAGGGTTCTAAAGTGCCCTGGAAGCTGCACCAAAATTACGTGAAAGACGTCTTAAGCCTTAAATTCGGCTCTCTGGATGACGGCGTGATTCGTTTCCTCAATCCCAGCGATTCGCTGCAGTTGCAATCCGCGCTGTCGAGCTGACGATCGCCGCGTGCCGCGAACGCGCGCTGCATGCCGCGGCAGTGAGCGGTTACTGCTTCGTCACTTTCCAGGTACCGGCGATAGCCTGGCCGCCCGACTGTCCTTTCGCAGCTAACGACCAAGTGCCGATGGCATTCTTGGGGTCGAACGATCCGGTAATGGTCACTTCTCCCTGCGGGTCGGGCGGATAGTCATACGCACCGGTCAGCTTGTCGCCCGTGACCGTCACGGTGCTGAACTTCGCGTTGTAATCGCCCATCTCCGTGCCGACCGATACGCTGGCGGCGAGCTTGCCGTCGCTGCCCTTGATGAATGTCATATCGAAGCGCCCGCCCGCACCCGCGCCCTCCCACGTTCCCTTCCAAGTGCCGACGTACTGATCGCCATCCGCGGCCGAGGCCACACCAAACTGCCCCGCGGCACAAATGATCGCCAGCATCACAGCGGTTACAACGGCAATTTTCTGTAGGCGCATACCTTATCCTTATTCTGGCGGCGAGGAACGAGCTCTAAACCGCGGCAGAATGCCGCGCCCCGCACAACGCGTCAAGCTATCATAAGCCGCTCGCTGTATAGTTTCCGCCCGAGTTTTTCCCTGTCCTTCATTCAGAGGTGCACATGTATTCTCGCGTATTTGTCAGCGCCATTTTAAGTGTGATCGCCGGCTTAGGTTTTTGCGCAGCAGCGAGCGCCGCGCCGCTGTTGCTTCGCAATCCGAGCCTTGGCCAAGATCGCATCGCGTTTCTCTATGGCGGCGACATTTGGACGGTTTCCCGCCAGGGAGGCGAAGCCCGGCGCTTGACCTCGATCGGCGCAGTGGGCGCGGGACCCTTTTTCTCACCTGATGGAACGCAAGTTGCGTATTCCGCGCGGGAACACGGGAACTTCGACGTATACGTCGTCGGCAGCGACGGCGGTGTGCCGCGCCGGCTCACTTGGGAGCCGACCGGCAGCCTGGTTACTGGCTGGACTCCGGACGGCAAGGATGTCCTGTTCACCTCCGGGCACGCCAGCAAGTCGGTCTATCCCCGGCTGTTTGAAATTCGCGCCGACGGCGTCGGACCTGCGGAAGTGCTGCCGCTGCCCAGCGTCGATGAAGGCAGTTTCTCGAGCGACGGCAGCACGCTGGCTTATGTCCCCGTGCGCCAATGGCAGGCCGCCTGGAAACAGTATCGAGGCGGTCAGACCTCGCAGGTGTGGCTGGTGAACATGAAGACGCTCGATCTTGAAAAGGTACCGCGTGAGAATTCCAACGACTCGCACCCCGTGTGGCTCGGCGGCACGGTCTATTTTTTATCCGACCGCAACGGTTCGGTTTCGCTGTTCGCGTACGACACCAAGACCAAACAAGTTCAACAAGCCCTCGATAATCACGGTCTTGATTTGAAGACGGTGAGCGCAGGTCCCGGCGGCCTGGTGTATGAGCAGTTTGGCTCGCTGCATCTATATGATCCGAGTTCGCGTCAAGATCACGAGGTGTCGGTGTCGATACACGGCGAACTGGCCGCGCTCGAACCACATCT
>Ga0265760_10000617_pt1 | contig 10073 bp, 8 predicted proteins | sample NZIome_2_FD_200831 | JGI IMG/M metagenome (GOLD analysis project Ga0265760, IMG submission 200831) | Metatranscriptome of rhizosphere microbial communities from Maridalen valley, Oslo, Norway - NZI1 (Metagenome Metatranscriptome) | ecosystem: Host-associated > Plants > Roots > Rhizosphere > Soil... | reverse complement strand
GTCGCATGGGCGACAGTTCCCATACACAGCGCGAGCGCAGCGAAGAAGGCGGCAACACTGCGACTCATGAGCAAGGAACCGTTCTGCGAGTTGTTATTCTGTGTCATCCGTACCCTTCTCCCCCGCCGAATGGCGATATTTAGGGTTATGACGGATGGGTCGGTGCAATCGACACTTTTGCGAGAAATCGGGCCACCAGGCAATTTCGGCCGCCGGCACTTCGCTCAATGTGGCCGGCTCGCGGTGAATGACCGGCGTTGAGTAGGAATGAGCCTCTTAGCCATGGCCCACGCCGGTCCCCTTTGAGGGTTAGTCGCTCAGTTACTTTGCTTGGAGCACGATGCCGCCCGATGCCGGATGCTCGATCTCAAGCGATAGGCTCCGTGACAGAGCTGCCACCATCTCCTCGATCCGGTCACTCGGATAGGTGACTGAGACCCTTACATTCGCCACGCTTTCATCGGCGATCACGATGGGCTCTCGGGAGTAGCGGTTGGCGTCAGCGATGATGTCCTTGAGCGTCGTATCGACATAAACCAGGCGCCCATGGCGCCATGCGGCGGGCTCCCCACGGGGCATGGCTTGCGGATCGGGAATTGCGCCAGCCGGCACCGCGGTAACCTGTTGGCCAGCCGTCAAGATCCGCTCTTCGGGATTTTCGGAGGGCGTGCGAAGGATGGGGCCGATCGCCGCGCCATCGGGAATCGTGGCACTCTCGGGCTGACTTACTTTCGCCGCCAGGTGCACGGTGCGTGGCGCTTCGTGAGAAACCTCGCGCGCGCGCTCAGGCACCTGCATAACCTCGACAGTGCCTTCCACCACAGAAACCCGCATACCGTCCGGGTCGCGCCGGACCTCAAACTTCGTTCCGACGACCCGCACTTCCTTGTCACCGACGAGGACGACAAACGGGCGCGAGGGATTCTTCGATACAGAAAAGAAGGCCAGCCCCGAGGTCAGGGCCACACGGCGCTCGTGCGGACGGAAAGCCACCTCGAGCGAGGAGCGCGCGCCCAATGTGATCTCACTTCCGTCGGTCAGGTGAATCTCCCGCACCTCGGCCACCCCGGTGGCGTAATGCACTGGCGCGAGCAGATACCAAACACCGACCGCAATGCTTGCCGCCGCGAGACTGGCACTTCCAGCCCAGCGCATCGGGTGAACCATCAGGCTTGTGCGCACGCGGCGCCACCACGGATCGCGTGCCTGCCGTAGAGTGGCAAGCGGCTTCAAATCCTCAAGCGTCGCCGCATCTTGCCAAATCGACTCAAAGCGGCGGTACGCCGCCGCGTGTCGCGGATCTTCCGCACGCCAGGCGGCGCATTGCGCTCGTTCCTGCTCTGACGGCGAGTCAAGCGACAGGCGCAACAACCAGTCCCGCGCCGCGGCTTTAATCTCTTCTTCGCTATCGATCGTCATGATGGGAATCATTTGGTCCAATCCGTTCGGCATCCGACAGCGAGGCTTCAAGATCCTTGAGTGCCAGATCGATGTGCTTCTTGATCGCCGACTCCGAATACCCTGTCATCCGCGCGATCGCGGCACAGGAAAGTCCCTGCAGTCGATTGAGCAAGAACGAGCGCCGCCGCGCCGCGGGCATCGCGCGCAAAGACCCCCTCAGAATCTCCAGCCGCTGCTGACCTACTAAGACGCGCTCGGGCGTCCGATCGTCACTGACGGGCGGCGCGTCGGTGTCGGCCGGGTTCGCACGGCGCAATGCGAGGCGCCGGCGCTCATCGACTATCACGTTGTGCGCTGTCCGAAACAGATACGCGCGCGGGTTATTGATGGCATCGCGGTCGTCGATCGCTGCGAACTTCATGAACGCATCTTGTACAACATCTTCCGGGTCGGGGGGGCCCGGACCAAAGTGTTTCTGGATGTAGTGACACAGCTCGCCCCAATGGCGAGCGTAGAGTAGATCCATACTTTGGTCGCGCTGCACCAATGCCGGCGTGTTATTGTCTAATGCGATAGATTTTGCAATGTCGTCCACTCGCCAAAAAGAATACCACAGCGGCGGGGATTCACTCGCGCGGGATCTCAGCGACCGCATGATCTTCGAATTCCGACGCGCGGCATTTTGACAGGCCGTCGAATTATATTCGCTGACGAACAAGACCTACGCGCGATCGGCTTTAGCGTGAGCCGTCCGAAGGAGGCGGATAGTCCCATCATAAGCGCGCCGCACCTAACGACCAGGCGCAGGCGCACGCACGATCAGAATGGTGCCATTGGCGTTCGTCTCGAATTGGAGTCCCGTTCCTTGCAGCATCCGGGTCAAGGCCTCGTTGCGGGTAAGCTGTCCTGTCACGGGCTTCGAGATTTTGCCAGTCGTGAGTTCGCTCGACGCCATCACGATCGCTCCGGTCTGAGCACCGAACGCCATCAGCGCTTCCGAGAGCGGCTGCGCCTTGATGTCGAAGTACTTCGTCGCATCGTCAGCGCGGACCGTGACAAGCGCAGCGAGCATTATCATCAGCACGCAAACGAGCGTCGGGCCCCGCGTGGACCGAAGCCGAATCCACCACCCAATCGTTCCACGCATCCGACTCCCCCGTCCCGCAGTATTCCACTTAGCCTGGGTATGACGTTCGGCATCGGTCGATCGACACTTTCCGCTCCGCTTCGAATCTCCACCTTGAGAATTGAGGGAGCGGCTTGTGAGGGAGTGTCGTTTCTCCAAAACCTGGACTGACGCTGCCGCCGCTCGATTGAGCCTTCCGACATAAAGGATAAGCTTTCCGTCGCAGCGTGCCGGCTTGCCAACGCACGTGCCCAAAGATGCCTAGCCGAGCGAAGCCGGCAGAGGCCACCACGGCCGACCGAGAACTGGCGCTTACGAATGCGGTGCGCGAGTTCGATGCCCGCTAGGGTTATGGCGGCCGCGTGAAAGGACTTGAGCGCAAGCATTGATGCGCAACGGCGCTTGACCGCTCGGTGATCCTGCCCGACGGTTTGGTTAAGATGACAGCGACTGCGTACCACTACGGAGGTCTGCGGCCCCGTCTGAGGAAAGTCGAAATCCGAATATGTCGCTACTCCTCGGAAATCCCTCGAACGCTTGCGCTAGACGGCGCGGAGCCCATGCCCTAGGCGATACACGAACGCGACCACCGTGAGTGGATTCGTGCCGGCGGGCGTCGTGCACTGCGCGACTTAACAAGCGACAGAACGAGCAACCCGACAGTCGGCGCTATGGCGCTCATTGGGCGGCCGGCGCGGTTCGCGCAGCGATGTCGGAAGTATCCGGGTGCCGTGCGCGTAGCGCGCGGGATTGGAGGTCGCTTAGCGCCTTGACGGCGGCGGCGGCGGCGGCGATCGGGACAAAGATATGATCGTGACGAGCCCCTGCAACGACGTTGCACGCGATCCCCTCGTCTGCAAGCGCGCGCGCGAAACTCGCCGTTAGGCCGACGGCTTCCAAATTCGAGTGCACCCTCAACGTAATCCACGCGCAACGAAGAAGTATCGGAAGCCCGAGTTCGTGCGCGCGTTGTTCGCAAACGATCAGCGACAAGCCTTCCGGTTCTTGAATACTTGAGACAACGTCCTGAAGTGTCAGGTATCCCGGGTTGACCGCGCTGGTAACTACATAGCATCCAGGGTTGCGCACCGGAGACATCGTTGCCAGTAACTCATTGAGTTCGGAGATGGGTTGGTCCATACAGATCGCCTTAGTCAATACCGGGCTTGAGTATAGGGGTAGACATACTTTTATATCAGAAGTGTATCGAGGGTTTCGTCAACAACGGAAAACCTTAGGTTGTGACGATCTGCTGCTGCTAGTCCTGGTTGCGGGCTAGACCAGCGCGTGCGTTCATGTGGCGGCCCACCTCATGCAAATCGTGCATGATGGAGACCGTGGTCGGCTAGCGTCCGGCACCTTGGCTTGGAGCCTGATCAGCTCCCCGCCTTCGAGTTCTATCTCCAATCGGTTCGCTGGCCCGCGTGCTTGCCCAAGAAAACTATCCAGCGGCAGGCCCTCCAGTCCATGGACGGCGAGGTTCATTTTTCCTAGTCGGGTAGTGACGCGGTTCTTCTCGTGACCGTAAAACGTTAGCTTGTTTGGGTTCTGTTTGTGGACCTCCATGAAATGGGCGCTCTGCACAAACATGCCGCCGGAGCCGCAGGCGGGGTCGAATATTTTTCCATGATCGGGCTCAAGCACACGGACAATCAGCTGTACGATAGAAATTGGGGTAAAAAACTCGCCGTTATCGTGAGCGCCCTGATCCGCAAACTCTGTGAGAAAGTATTCATAGATACGTCCAAAAATATCGCCGGTCGCCTTCTTCAACTCTTCCGGATTTAGCTGTCTCAGCAACTGACCGAGAACGTCATTAGGGATATTGCGGTACTCATTTTTCGGCAATTGACCAGCGAGATTCGCGTAGTCGCTCTCGATTGATTCCATGGCCTTGATGATGGCTTCCGCACGGTCATCGGCGTCTGTGAGGGCAACCAGTGCATCGAACTCTGCCTTTGGATTAAGAAAGATTGCGCCCTGCTGCGAGAAGTCTTCCTTGGTCAGGGCTCGAGTCTTCCCTCCTCTGCTCGGCAGGCTGGCGACAATTTCGTCTTTGACGGCCAAAAAGCGGCTGTACGCATGTCGGAGAAAGATCAATCCCATGACGGGGAGGAAATATTCGTTGCTTGCCAGCTCGGAATTCCCCCGGAGCGTATCAGCGGCCTTCCACAATCGTCTTTCAATCGCTTCGATGTTTTCAAGTTGAGCCAAGAATGTACTTCCTTTACTTGTAGAGCTGCCCCTTTTGGAGCGCAGCGATATCCTAGTTTTTTTGGTGAAAAATTGATAGTTTATAGTCGTTAATATTCAAAGAGTTAACGAGTATTTCTCAATTTATTCCGCTCTGAATCGACCATGAGGGCCTCGGAATGCAGCGAGCGCGGCAAAAAATGGGGCGCGATGAACGCCGCTTTCTCCGCAAAATCTGCCGCAGAGGTGCTGCGAATTTTCGCTAGGCACTTCATCACATCGCAGATCGGCATCTCCGAGATCAATACTACAGAGAGGTCGGTCAGGTTAGCGTCAGGAGTGCGACGGCGGCGTCAATCTGCGCCTGCCCAAGGCTCGCCGCTTGTGGCGGAATTTCGAGCAAGCGCTTGGCGATTTCAATTTCCGCTTCAAGGTCCACCCCAGCTTCCCTAAACGCAGCGGCGAGTACGTGTTTGTCCACATAATTAAGCGATGCAACCTGGACCAGGTTCAGTAGCCCCTCTGTGTCCCCTATCAAGTCCCTTACAAAGTCCGCCAATGTTGGTCTCGCTTGCGGATCAAGAGTGATGACGTCGATGTTGGTTTGCGGAAGTCCGCGGCCGCTCAACCACGTGGCTCGGCGGATCGCCAGATGACGTCTGGCTTCTATCCAAAATTTTCCGTTTAGCGGGTCGATAGCCATCATTTCGCGAACGGCTTCGTCCAGTAATGGCAGCAGTCTCTCCATCGCCCATCGGCGGTCATAGGGCAACGTCCGCTGGGGTTGAATCAGATGATCAAGCATCATAAGGCCGACGCTGAATTGCAGCATAAGAAGCGCGGATGCGTCCGACCTGCCTTGCCACCCGAGGCCGCCGTTCTCGTCAGCGTCTCCAAATTCGACGATCTCACGTAGCGTCGCGGTCGAACTCCAGAACTTTGTCCAAATGGTGTCGGCGCTGTCGGCCTCGACAACCGAGAGCGCAAGAAGTCGCGGTCCGTATCCGTCCGCTCTTGGCGTTCCCATCTCGAAGGGCATGGCGCGAGCCTTGAGCGTTCGCCCGGCGCTAGAGGACCAGCCCTCCGGTGACAACTCCCAGTCGCCAATAAAGCCCCGCGGCGATGGCATCGGTGTTTTCTTGGAATATGCGACCACCACGCCCGTTGCAAGATGGCACCAGCATTCCCAGGGTTCCGCATCCGGTACCGGTTCAGCCTTCCAGAGATCGGTGGGTATATCGCTAATAAGGGCATCCAGGATTGAAATATCGATAAAGCCTTGTGATTTGGCGTCCGACGGATGAGGCCTCGCATTCGCTGACACCGCTGCAATTCCATTGCGAATAAGCCATGCACCCCATCTCGTTGCGCAGGAGAGAGCATCCGGCCGACGCCCGACAACCCGCGTGACTTCCAACGCCAGTTTTGCGATTTCGGCCGTCGCGTCCGAAACCTGCTGGTCGGTCGCGTCATTCCGGAGAGGAAACTGAAATTGCTCCCGTGCTATCGAGAGCAGGAGGGGAAGGATCAAGGACCCGTTCCAGCGCCCTTCTTTGTCGAAGGCCCCCGGTGCAGCCGACACCATTGCAGCCCAAGATTCGAACTTCCAGATGGCACCGCACCAAGTTAGCGCAATGGCAACCGGCTCGGGGTAGTCGAAGATCTCAAGCAATCGAATGAATTCGACAATGTCGATCTGAACGGCGATAGACAAGACATGATCGTCGTCGCGGCCAAATGGGTCGAAGCCGCGCAAAAAGTCATTTCTCCAGAGCGCAGATAGCTGAGGATGCTTGCGCCAGTGCTCCCGATGATCGGTACCGCTGCCCTTCCTTTTGCTGACGGCGCGGTGGCCCGGGTTCTCTAGAGCATACCGCACCACATCGCGCGCCGTCGCAATGAAACTGCTTCTGAAGGCGGTGTCCGTCGAAGCGGAGACAGTTGCTTGCTCAAGAAGTATTGGCAGAGACCAGGAATCCGACGTGAGAGACCAGAGGAATGCCCACATTTCACGGCTCGGGGCTTGCCGAAAGGCTTCGACGCACGCGAGTGCAAGAATGGCATCGCGCACATTTTCGCCATAAGCTGCAAAGTCTTCCGATTGGAGCCGCGCAGACAATTCGGGCCGTTGTACTTTCGGATCGGTTCCAGCATTGAAACCGTCAACCACCGCCTGAACTAGCGAAAGGAAGGCGCCGGTCGCTCGAGCCTCACGGAGGACTTCCTCTGGAATATCCGATAGACGGAGCGTGATGATCGTGGGCTTGCTTGACCGGCGCCGCCGCTCCTGTGGCCATTCAGCCATGACGGCGTCCCCGTGTAGAATTGCCATCGCCCCGCCAGGCGTCATTGAAGAACCGGAGCGCCTCGTGCTGCTCCGAATCCCAGCCACGGGTGGCGGCGTTCAGCTCCTCATGAAGTCCTCCCACGGTTGCTCCGAAATGCCATAGCTCGTCATCCACGATGGCAAACCGGTCGTGCACGTAGCCAAAATCGCGCTTGAGATTAAAATTGATCTCAATCGTTACGATCCCCTGTCGGTTGCGTGACTTGTCGTTAATTGCCACGGCTCGCTCGGCGAACTTCTGCTGAATTAGATGGTGCTCGGACTCGTCTGCGTGTGCGTTGGTTAAGATACGAACATCGTTGGCCACCAAACGGTCTGGAAACCAATCCAGGATTTTGTCGTATCTGCTCTGCAGGGCCTGATCCTTCTTCGGCTTGAAAAGGTAATCATCGAGAATAAGGATTCGGTCCTGCGCGGTGCGGGCAGTGTCTCTAAATGCTGAAAGAGATTCAGGTGGGCTTGCCGAATGCCGTGCCTTGATGGCGCCGACGGGCGGAAATCTGACTAAATCAGATCCGCCATTGTCGCCATAGCCTATCGCCGAAGGCCAGAGGATTTGCGGCTTCGGTACCGGACGCTTGACCGGTAAGCCAGCGTTTACAAATGGTGGGGGCGCTAGCGCCATGCTTAGCGCGAAGCGAGCGCGTTGCGCCGCCGCGTCGCATAGGCTTCAAAAATGAGTGCCTGGTTCCACATCCCAAGCAGCTTGAGAAGTATTGGCTCACTGTCGGGCACACTCAATATGAGCGACGCACGTTCCCCCAAGGCGTTGAGAGAGTTACCAAGAAACAGCACCTCATCGTCTATCACGAGAAACCGATCGTGAAGTGGGGGCGTTCTTCCGCTGAGGACACGAGCCTCAACGCTCTTCATTTCCCGTGTATGGAGGCTGGCAAGCGAGCGTTCAAAGTCAGATAGCTTTTTGAGCTCCAATTCGGCGCGGCTAACGTGGGTCGAGGATTCACCGCGCGATGGGTTAGAGGCATCAGAGTTGTCTTCGATTACACTTACGCTCTCAGCATTTTCACCCTCGAAAGCAAGCCGCGATGAAAGAATCTTGAAGTCGATTTGGGTTCGGGGAACAGCGTGAAGAAACTGCAATGTTTGGCGCGCGCCAAAATACGGGTCCGCCACCATGACTGACGATCGTGCCCCAGCGATCTGTCGGCGCAAGAATGCAGTAGCTGCGACGCGGTCGCCACCATCGAACCAGGTTTGCTTGTACCGAGTAGCGGCAGCCCTTCGGATGCGGCGCTGCTCAGCTTCGATCACTTTGACGGCCGCATCGCGCCTTGGCTCACCCGCTTCAACCGGCATTTCATGGGAGAACTCTGTGACTTCGTAGCTCTCGGTCGGGCTGTGTGGCGAGTCCGTTTTCGGAAACTCGATCCTAACTTTTCGACCGGCGATCCCGAGGTTAACTCGAACTGCTCGAATGAACGAAAGGGGTGGTTGATAAGCGAGGATGCCATGCACCGGATCGGCAACCGCATAGCCGGTCTGATCGAACGGCATGCCACTCTTGACGGTGATTAGCCCGTCATTGGGCACGTCAACGGTTTCGAACCGCGAAAGCAGATTCGACCGGTGCTCGAGAACTGTCAATTTCAAACCGTCTAGGCTCTGGCCTGAGCGAGGCACCAATCGGAATACAAGGCGTTCCCCCGCTTCCCCGTCTTTCGGCGCGGCCAAGAAGTGCTGGATGCGGCGCAAGACGGGATCGGGGACGACTAGCGCAAGTCCACCTAGGTATTCGGTATAGTCTGCGAGATCGAGATGAAGCCGCCGCCGGAGGAAGGCCAGTGCCGACTGATCGCCGACTACTGCCTCAAAGCGTGTTGTGTCGCCGAACCGGCGATGAAGGCGGGGAGACCCTTGACCACGGAAGGGAGCGGGATCGCCGGGATCGCGCATTCCGGAACGCACATCGGTGCTGAGGGGCATAGCAACAGACGGCCACTCGGGATTGTCTTGGAATGAAGATGCTAGAAGACTTTGACCGTCGTACCGATCATCAATATCGCCCGCGGTAGGCACCGGAGTTTTAGTGCCGTCTTGCCCGGCCGCGCGATACCAAGAAACAGCGTCATGCGCACTGAGCGCTGTGCGCCTGAAGAAGACGCTGCCCCACTTACCCTTTCCGACTGAATGGCGTTCTACCCCCTTTCCGCTGAACGGCCGGGGTCGATCTTTCGTTATTAGGGAGACCGTACCGAACAAAAGTCGCGGCTGGGTATCGCCCGCCTGAAAGTAGGTTGCGAGCCTAATTACCGCCCAGTCGAATGCGTCACTAACCTCGTTGGTCAGGGCGGCAATCATCCCTGCCCTCCACTGCCCCTCGTTAGCACGGCTGTGATCTCGTCCTGAGGTACATGAATAGAGCTTACCTGTGGTGGCAACGTCACGGAATAATTTCTCCCTACCGCGCCCAGTCAGGGCGAATCGATTTCATGGGGCTGATTATCCCGGAAAGCACCGCAAACGATTTATGACCGGTGCAGAATCGCGGGCTCTTGCCTTGGCTCGCCTGAAAGGTTTTTGCGACTCCGGATATCACTTTCTACGAACCCGCTGCGCACGGGGTTATCGTAGTTCTCACCACCAAAGACACTCCCAAGACTTTTTAAACTTCGGTGCCAAATCGGTGCCACGAGAAGCCGCTTGCACCTGTGTTTAGTTGCGTTCTATTGAGCTCTCTTGTGTGCTAACGTATTGACGGATCGAGTAATTCAGTCACGTAAAGGCGGGGTTGGCTGCGTTCGGGACGTAGGAGTCGCAGGTTCAAATCCTGTCACCCCGACCATTGATTTTCTTATATTTTTTCCGACTGATATCCTTGCTGGGTGTGAGTTTCAGCTGCCCTTTTTCGCCAAATTCTCCGATGCGACTGGGGCCAGTGCAGGCCGGAAGTGCACGCGACAAACGTCGCGTCCCGCAGAAAACGCTCCGTTACACCCATTATCTCCTCTGCAATCACACCATCCGTCAAGCGCAACACGATAATCC
>Ga0265760_10000616_pt1 | contig 10110 bp, 7 predicted proteins | sample NZIome_2_FD_200831 | JGI IMG/M metagenome (GOLD analysis project Ga0265760, IMG submission 200831) | Metatranscriptome of rhizosphere microbial communities from Maridalen valley, Oslo, Norway - NZI1 (Metagenome Metatranscriptome) | ecosystem: Host-associated > Plants > Roots > Rhizosphere > Soil... | reverse complement strand
CTTCGTTTAATTTTTTGAATTTTTGGTCGATAGGAGTTTAACGAAGAGCCGATATTTTTTTCGCTACGCCCGGTGACGGATTTATCCTACGGCGCGCTGCAGTTTTTACAATCACACGGCGGCGCTCATGTGAGCAGCGCCCATGCGACATAACGTGAGGCCGCAGGAGCGGCGCGATCAGCCTTGCCTAAGGCCGCAAGCCTTGGCTAAGGCGCAATTGCCTAGGGCAGATCTTGCAGCGCTCCGAACGTGCCCGGCGTAGTCGTACTTTGCAGCAGTACCCCGGGATGGGTCGTCGCTACGCCGCCTTGCATCGGAAAAGTGACGCCGTTGCTGGTTACGATGTCGAGCTTGCCATCGCCGTTGATATCGGCGATCGCGATTTCGTTGGCGCCCGGCGCAGGATAAATGTTCGCCGCCAGGAATTTGCCGGGATTCGCAGGATCGTGCAGCAGGACGGTGACGAAGTTCTGGCCGCCGATGATGATGTCGAGCTTGCCCGTTCCCTGCAGATCGCGCAGTTGGATGGACTGCGGCCGATCCTGGGTCGCGATGGCGTAACCGACCGGCGCGAGGAATGTGCCCTGGCTCGCGGGATTCTGCAGCAGCACGTAGACGGCGGTGGACATGCCGCCCGTCGGACCCGGATCGGTAATCACCAAGTCATTGAGGCCATCGCCATTGACGTCGCCGATCGCGATAATATTGCCGCCAACGACGTTGGCATTGGGGCTTTGGGTAAAGACCGATACCGGCGCAGCGAAAGTCGTACTGGAAGCCGCGCCGGTGTGCATGAGAACTTTGACGCCAACGTTATCGGTGAGCGCGACGTCCGCGGCCCCGTCGCCATTAAGATCTCCCAGCGCAACCCAGTTGGCGCCGCCCGCGTAAAGACTGATCGGCGCGGCGAAGGTCCCCGGCGATGTCTGTACGAACAGCGACACATTGAAATCCGCGGAGACCAAATCAAGCATGCCGTCGCCATTCATGTCCGCGATCGCCACCTGCGAGGCACCCGGAGAATTCAGCACCAGGGCCGGGTTGAAGCTTCCCGGGCTGGTCTTGTTATTGAAAAATACGTCCAGCGCGCCATCATCGAAGCTGGCCGTGACCACATCCATCAGACCGTCGCCGTTGATGTCGGCGTTGGCTATATAAAGAGGGTTGAACCCGTCGGGGGTGGCGACCGGCGCGGCAAATACTCCGGCTGCAGTCGTCAGGTAGGCCTCGATGTTGGAGGCGATCGAAGAGACCGGCGGTTGCACGGTATTCAGCGCGACCACATCGGCGAAGCCGTCCCCATTGAAATCGGCACTGACGACGCCGTTTGAAAATTCCGTCGGTGTAATATTTCCACAGCCGTAGCAGCCGTGATGATAGTCATCGCAGCTCGCGAGCACGGCGCACAGTGCGATAAACGCCACGCGAAGTGAATTAACACGAATTAATGTGTATAACATGCTGATATTTCACCCCTTTAATCCTTGAAAAGCATGTCTGCCGGCGAGATAAGCGCCCTAAACCCATCATGCGGACGGCGTATCCTTTCAACTTAAGACCCGCCATACCGTGTCCTAGTTCAACGTTTGACCAAGGGTTCCGATGACAAGCGCGAGTGTCGAGAAATGTCGAAATGGGCCTGTCTCTCCCGACATTGTCTGACGGAGCAGTCCTGCTCTTTAGCAAACGATAGGAGACCAACATGAACTACATGATGCTGATTCATCACGACGACGCCGCTCTTGCCAAGGCCAACCACAAGGAACTCTGGGCCGATTACGCGGCCTTCAATGAAGCGCTTGCCAAAGCGGGCGGCCGTTCCGGAGTGCGGCTCCAGCCCGCCTCCGCGGCAACCAGCGTGCGCCTACGAGATGGCAAAGCCGAGGTCATTGACGGCCCCTATGCCGACACCAAAGAAAAGCTGGCCGGCTACTTTATGATTGACGTCGACAGTGTCGAGGAGGCGGTGACCTGGGCGCAACGCTGTCCCAGCGCCCGCTATGGCACGATCGAGGTGCGTCCCGTCCATGAACAATGAGGAGGCGCGCCGCACGGTCGAGCGAGTAGCACGCGAAAGTTACGGGCGCCTGATTGCAATACTCGCCGTGAGGACACGCGACGTAGCTTGCGCCGAAGACTTGCTGGCGGAAGCGTTCGCCGCCGCGCTCGAGCAATGGCCCAGCCAAGGCGTACCCATCAATCCCGATGGGTGGCTGGTAACGGTTGCCAAGCGGCGTCACGTGGACCTGTTGCGTAGAGGACAGGTCCGCGTGAATGGTGGGCCGCATCTGCAAATGCTCGCTGCGGAGATCGAAGAAGCCTCGCACCTGTCAGGGGAGCTGCCTGACCGGCGTCTTGCGCTGATGTTCGCGTGCGCACATCCATTGATCGAACCTAAGGCCAGGGCACCGCTCATCCTGCAAGCGGTTCTCGGCATCCCTGCAAAAGCCATCGCCTCGGCCTTTTTGGTTTCGCAGGGCAGCATGAACCAACGTCTGGTAAGGGCCAAAGCGCACATCAAAGAGAGCGGCATTCCCTTCTGCGTTCCGGATCGAGACGAAATGCCGAACCGATTGGATGCGGTACTCGAGGCGCTCTACGCCGCGTATTCGACCGGATGGGACGAAGCGCAAGACGCATCGGAGCTCGCGCCGGAGGCAGTCTGGCTCAGCCGCCTGACCGCAACGCTGCTGCCCGAGGAGCCGGAAGCCAAGGCATTGCTGGCAATGATGCTGTATACGCAAGCGCGGCGCGGCGCTCGTCGCGACGCCAAAGGGTGCTATGTCCCCATTGACCTGCAGGACGTCGCGCTATGGGACAGAAACCTGATCGCCGACGCCGAGAAACTGTTGCACGCCTGCAATCGATCCGGTCCGAGCGGACGCTACCAGTTGGAAGCGGCGATTCAGTCGGCTCATATCGCGCGCAGGCTTACCGGCGCAAATTGTTGGCCTTCGATTGTCTCACTCTACGACCATCTGGTTTCCTTGACGAACTCTCCCGTAGCCGTCCTCAACCGGGCCGCCGCATTGGCTGAGGTCGCGGGGGCGGATGCTGCTTTGGCAGAACTGCGCGCAATCTCTGGGGACAGACGCCTGCTTGGCTATCAGCCCTACTGGGCGACACTCGGCCATTTGAACCTTCGTGCGGGCAACATTGAAGTGGGTCGCGAGGCGCTGCGGATCGCGATTGGTTTATCGACCGACAACGCAGTACGGCAACACTTGCGGCTACTGCTGCCATGATGGTCCGGCGCTAATTGTCGCGATCGGAAGATTGCCAAGGCTATACTGTGTTATCCGCAATAAGAGCTGCCGATAATGGGGCCGATGACACGTTTGTGCATTTCCGCTGTTCTGACCTGCGCCGCCATGCTCTCGGTTTCGGTTCAAGCGGCAGCGCGCTTCGATATCACTGAAATCACGATCGCGCAAACGCAACGCGCCATCGGCGAACATCGGGTCAGCTGTCACCAAGTCATCGAGCAGTACTTGGAACGCATTCGCACTTACGATCAAAGCACGCACTTGAATTCCCTGGTTCTGGTCAATCCCAATGCGCTGGCTGAGGCGGATCAGTTCGACGCAGAGTTCAAGCTCACGCAAAAGATCCAGGGTCTGCAATGTATCGGGGTCATCGTCAAGGACAACTACGACACCAAGGATCTGCAAACCACCGGCGGCTCGCTTGCAATGAAATGGTTCGTTCCCGCCACCGATGCATTCATGGTGCAGCGGATCCGCGCGGCCGGCGCCATCATCGTGGCGAAATCGAACATGGCGGAATGGGCCTTCAGCCCCTACGAAACGGTGAGTTCGATCGCCGGTATTACGCGCAATCCCTACAATCTGGACTACGTTCCGGCCGGGTCCAGCGGCGGAACGGCGGCCGCGGTTGCGGCAAATTTCGGGGCCGTGGGCCTGGGCACAGATACCGGCAATTCGATCCGCGGGCCTTCATCGCATAACGCTCTGGTGGGAATTCGCCCGACCATCGGCCTGACCAGCCGCGATGGCATCATCCCCTTATTTCTCGGCGCCGACGTTGGCGGACCGATCGTGCGTAGTGTGGAGGATGCGGCTGCGCTGCTCGAGGTAGTTGCAGGATACGACCCGCAAGATCCCATCACCAAGAATTCCGAGGGACACATCCCCAAGTCGTACCGAGCGTTTCTCGACCGGCAGGGGCTGCGCGGCGCGCGCATCGGCGTGTTTCGCGCGTACCTGGATGCGCCGACGGGCGATCCGCAAATCAAAGAGCTTGCCGAGAAGGCCATTGCGGATTTGAAGGCACAAGGCGCGAAGATCGTCGACCCGTTCGTAATTCCCGATTTTGAAGCGCTGACCAAGAATATTTTTTGCGGCGACTTTCAATCTGATTTGAATAGCTACCTTGAGAAACACGGGCAGGGTGCGACCTACAAGACGCTCGCGGAGATTATCGATTCGGGACTCTACCTTCCCTATATCGAAGGCCGTCTGAAGAGTACCGCGGCCGCCAAAGCCGGCAGCGAAGCTGACCGCACCGTGTGTCCGGATGTGTATCACAACGAGAAGAAAATGGCGTTTCGCGCGGCCATCCGCGCGGCGATGGCCGCCAACAAGGTGCAGGCAATCATTTATCCGACCTGGAGCAATGCGCCGCGCAAAGTGGGTGATGAAAAGAGTCCTGCGGGCGACAACAGCCAGGTGCTATCGCCCCAGAGCGGGTTTCCGGCGATCACCGTGCCGATGGGCTACACGCACGGCGAGCTTCCCGCGGGGTTGACATTTCTGGGCGACGCCTACGATGAAGGCACATTGATAAAATTCGCCTACGCGTACGAACAAGCGACAAGGCATCGACACGCGCCGCCGAAGTATCCGCCGTTGAATTAGCGACCGCTACTTTGCGCGCCGCCATACCGTGTTTATTCAGCGTTGCTTTACTTGGCGCAGCTTGTATCGGCTCAGCGCAAACCGCCGGATTCCCCGACTGGGCCTATCCACCCTGCGATAGAACTCCTCCCGCCGCGGCACCGGACAACAGCCGACCCTTGAGCGTTGCGGGATCTAAGGTGCACTTTACCGCAGCGGATTTGGCGCGCGCCTCGATTGCCTCCGACTGGTTTCCCCTGGAGCATGAAAGATTGCCTCCGGTCGTTGCCGCAAGCAAAAAAATCGCCTGTGGTTATTGCCATCTCCCGGACGGCAGCGGCCGACCGGAAAATGCCAAGATCGCCGGTCTGCCGGTTGGCTACATCATGGCTCAAGTGTGGAGCATTCACACCCAGGAAAGGCGGCCGGCAAAGCCGGGGTGGGTTCCGAGCGCGCTGATGAAGGATGCCATCGCGGACCTATCGGACCAAGAGATCCGTGAGGCCGCCGAGTATTTTTCGCGCCAGAAGACAAAATCCTATGTCAGGGTGCTGGAGCGGGAATTCGTCCCGCAGCACGGCGTCGTGTGCGGCATATTCATTCCCGCCGGTGGACGTCTCGCGCGGTTGCGCCAGAGCATTCTGGAAATGCCGATCGATGCTGAACGGTTCGAGCGGCGCGATCCTCACACCAATTACATCGCGTATGCGCCGAAGGGCAGCGTCGAGCGCGGCCGTCAACTGGCAAGCAGCGGCGACAAGGGCCGAACACAGCCTTGCGCGGGGTGTCATGGCGCGGACCTGCGCAGCGGCCCGGAGCTCGAGGGGCCGCCCTTGGCAGGGCGATTCGCGAGCTATTTATTCCGCCAGCTCTACGGCTTTCAGTCCGGTGCGCGCGCCGGCGATTCCGCACAACCGATGCTGCCCGTGGTTGCGAAATTGACGCAAGCCGACATGATCGACCTGGCGGCGTACGCCGCGTCTCTGAATCCCTGAACATCATCCTGGAGATATTGCCATGTCCCACCGAACTCCGATGGCTGCAACAACCGCGACCCGGCACGCGATGAGTTGGGTAGCGATGCTGTCGCTAGGTCTGGCCTTCGCCCTGTCAGCGCGGGCACAGGTACCGGCGCAGGCCGCGCCGCAACAGGGCGCCGCGCATCCCATCGTTCTGCACGCGGCACGTTTGCTCGAGATCGATACCGGTCGCATGATTTCGCCGGGCGAGATTTTGATTGAAGGCGAGCGCATTGCCGCCGTCGGGTCCGCGGTTTCTCATCCAGCGGACGCACAGCTCATCGACTTGGGCGACTGCACGCTGTTGCCGGGTCTCATCGATGCGCACGTGCACCTGTTTCTGCATCCGGGTGCCGAAGATCTGCAGACGGTGCAAGAGTCCGTGCCGCAGCGGACCATCCTGGCGATGCTGGCGGCGCGGGATGACTTGATGGCAGGCTTTACCGCCGAACGGGACATGGGTACCGAGGGCGCGGGTTCCGCCGACAGTGCGGTGCGCGACGCCATAAACACGGGCCTGATCTTAGGTCCGCGGCTGCGAATCTCGGGCAATGCGATCGATATTCTCGGCGGCCATGAAGACGCCAATCATTTCAATCCCGCACAGCATGTCTTGTCCAACGCAACCTATGCCAACAGCGCGGATGAAATTGTGGCCGCGATCCGGCAGCAGCATAAGGAAGGATCCGACTTCGTTAAGATGTATGAAACCGGGCCTGACTCTATGCAGGGTGGCGCGCTGCATACTCCCTATCAATACACGGTCGCGCAACTCAAGGCGGCGATTGATGAGGCCGCACGGTTCGGCGCGGTTGTCGCGGTGCATGCGATGGGCGAGCCCGGCACGTTGTACGCAGCGCAGGCGGGTGTGGCCTCGATCGATCACGCTACACAGCTGAGCGATGAAACCATGCGAATCATGAAGGCGAAGGGCATACCCGCGGTCCCGACCTTCACGATCTTCGAGTACTTCATGAATGAATCCGAAGCAGGGGGTAGGCGCGAGCGCCCGATGCTCGAGTACAAGATCAAGGAATTCAAAAAACAGATTGCGGCCGGGATCCCGTTTGCGGTCGGCTCGGATGTAGGTCCATTTCCGCATGGTACGCAAGCTCGGGAACTGGAGCTGATGGTGAAGTTTGGAATGAAGCCTTTGGCGGTACTGCAGGCGGACATGATCAACGGCGCAAAGCTGCTGGGGTGGGGCGGCCAGATCGGCGAACTCAAGCCGGGTTACTTCGCCGACATTGTGGCTGTGCCTGGCTCGCCGCTCGAGGACATTACCGTGGTGGAGCATGTGTCCTTCGTGATGAAAGGCGGTGCCACCGTGAGAATGCCCGCGGCTGCGCGCTAGACTGCGCATGCGCCCGGACAGCGTAAAGGCCCTGTTCTTCGATGTCTTCGGGACACTGGTCGATTGGAGATCAGGTGTCGCGGGCGCAGCGCAAGGTCTCCTCGAGCCCCTAGGGGTAGTACTGGACTGGACCGCCTTTGCCGACGCCTGGCGCGATCAGTATCAGCCGGCGATGGAGGCGGTGCGTTCGGGCAGTCTCCCCTACACCAAGCTGGATGTGCTGCATGGGCGAACGCTGCAAAAGATTCTGCCGCAATTTGGCCTTGAGCATCTCAACACAGTTGAATTGGACCGCCTCACGTTGGCGTGGCACCAGCTGGAAGCGTGGCCGGACGTACAAGCCGGTCTTTCAAGACTGCGCCAGCGATACTGGATCGCTCCGGTGTCCAACGGCAATACAGCCTTGATGTGCGATCTTGCCCGGCGCAACGACTTTCGCTGGGATGCAATCCTGGGGGCGGATCACGCGAGAGCTTTCAAGCCCATGGACGAGGTTTATCTGGCGGCGGCGGACGCCTTCAATTTACCCCCGGGGCAGTGTCTGATGTGCGCGGCGCACGGCAGTGACCTGAAAGCCGCAGCGGCGAATGGTTTGCGCACGGCGTATATCGCGCGGCCGCAGGAGCGGCCCGGCTTCAGTGAACACGCACCGGCGATCAGCGTCGATGTGTCGGCCGCCTCCGTCTTGGATCTGGCGGCCCAATTGGACGCCTAGTTGAGGTTGCGCGCGAGCGCTACCGGCCTTCAGCCTTTGTCTCGATTCTGCGCGCCGTGAGTATGCCTTCGGTGTAGCCGTTGGGTTGCTCACGCCCGCTGAAAATCAAATTGCAGGCGGCCTGAAATGCGATGTTGCGATCGGGATCTTCCTCGAGGCGATGGTAGCCCGGGTCGCCCGCGTTTTGCCGATCGACCACGCGAGCCATGCTCGTAAGCGCTGTCCTGACCTGTTCGGCGGAACAAACGCCATGTAACAACCAATTCGCTACATGCTGGCTCGAGATGCGCAAAGTCGCGCGATCTTCCATGAGCGCGATATTGTAGTAGTCCGGAACCTTGGAGCAGCCGACACCCGAGTCGATCCAGCGGACCACGTACCCGAGGATGCTCTGCGCATTGTTGTTGATCTCCGCCTCGATGTCCGACTTGCTCCATTGCGGCTGGGCGACGAGCGGGGGCGTTAGGATTTCATCGAGAGATGCTCGCGGACGCTGCGCGAGGCGCGTTTGTACCTCGGCAACATTCACCGCATGATAGTGCAGGGCATGCAAAGTCGCGGCCGTCGGAGAGGGCACCCAGGCGGTATTCGCCCCCGCCTGCGGGTGAGCGATCTTGGCCTTGAGCATGTCGGCCATGAGGTCAGGCATCGCCCACATGCCTTTGCCGATTTGCGCGTGTCCGCGCAGTCCGCAGGCCAGGCCGATGTCAACGTTTTGCCGCTCGTAGGCATCGAGCCATACGGCTTTTTTGAGTTCGCTCTTGCGCGGCACGACGCCCGCCTCCATGGAGGTGTGTATCTCATCGCCGGTGCGATCCAGGAAACCGGTATTGATGAATGCCACCCGCTGCCGAGCGCCACGAATGCATTCCATGAGATTGACGCTGGTCCGGCGCTCTTCGTCCATGATACCTATCTTCACGGTGTTTCTCGGCAGGTCCAAAAAATCTTCAACGGCGCCGAAGAGTTGGTCCGCGAAGATGACTTCGTCGGGTCCGTGCATTTTGGGTTTGACGACATATACCGAGCCGGTGCGCGAATTGCGCCGCGCACCCGGCCCGCGCAGATCATGCACGGCGATGAGCACGGTTATCGCCGCATCGATAAAGGTTTCCGGGATCGGCGCTTCTCCCGAGGCGATAATGTTGCTGAGCATGTGAGACCCTACATTGCGAACCAGCATGAGACTGCGCCCTGGCAGCACGAGCTCATTGCCTGCGGGGGTGAAATAGCGCCGATCCGCGTTGAGGCGGCGAATGACGAGGCCGCGGTCCTTCTCGACGCGCGCCTCCAAACCACCCTTCATCAATCCCAGCCAATTACGATAGACGTGAATTTTGTCCTCGGCGTCCACTGCGGCAACCGAATCTTCGCAATCCTGAATTGTGGTGATCGCGGATTCGAGCACGACATCGCTGATCCCCGCCGGGTCATCACGGCCGATGTAGTGCGTGCGATCGATGTGCAGTTCCACGTGCAAGCCGTGATGCTCGAGCAACAGCACGCTGGGCGAACGGCGCTCGCCCTGAAACCCTCTGAATGCCGCGGGTTGCTTAAGGCGGGTGGTTTGGCGGTTTTTTAAGCCGACCTCGAGCCCGTGCTCGCCCACTTGGTAGTGCACGGAGTCGCGATGGGAGCCATCGGCAAGGGCAAAATTCTGATCCAAAAAATCTCGCGCAAACGCGATGACTTTCGCACCGCGTTGCGGTTTGTAGTTGCCGCCGCGCGGCGCACCGTCTTCCGGAATCGCATCAGTACCGTAGAGCGCGTCGTACAGGCTGCCCCACCGAGCGTTGGCCGCATTGAGGGCGTAGCGCGCATTGCTAACAGGCACCACAAGTTGCGGGCCGGCGATCTGGGCGATCTCTGCATCGACCTTCGCCGTGCTGACGGCAAAAGGCGTTCCCTCCGGGACCAGATAGCCGATCTCGCTCAGGAAGGCTTTATATTGTGCGTGATCGAAGCCAGGAGCGGGATGCTGTCGATGCCAGGCGTCGATCCTTGCCTGCAGCTCATCCCGTTTGCGCAGCAGTTCGGCGTTGCGCGGCGCCAGATCACGAACCAGCGACGCAAAGCCTTGCCAAAACTTCCGAGCTTGAATGCCGCTGCCTGGAATGGCCTCGTCATTGACGAACTCGTATAGGGCTTTGTCGACCTTGAGTGCAT
>Ga0265760_10000615_pt1 | contig 10121 bp, 10 predicted proteins | sample NZIome_2_FD_200831 | JGI IMG/M metagenome (GOLD analysis project Ga0265760, IMG submission 200831) | Metatranscriptome of rhizosphere microbial communities from Maridalen valley, Oslo, Norway - NZI1 (Metagenome Metatranscriptome) | ecosystem: Host-associated > Plants > Roots > Rhizosphere >... | reverse complement strand
CGCTTGGTCACGAAGATGTTGGCAGGTTTGATATCACGATGCACAATCCCTTGAGCGTGAGCCGCGTCAAGAGCGTCGGCGATTTCAATGCTGAGCGACAGGATGGTTTCAAGATCGAGGGGCCGGCCGGAAATGCGGTACTTCAGTGTGATCCCGTCCAGAAATTCCATGGCGATAAATGCCTTGCCATCTTCCTCGCCAATATCGTGAATCGTGCAGATATTCGGATGATTCAGCGCCGAAGCCGCCTGGGCTTCCCGTCGAAAACGAGCCAGGGTTTGAGGATCGCGGGCCACGTCGTCAGGCAGGAATTTCAAGGCGACAAACCGGTTCAGCCGCGAGTCTTCGGCCTTGTACACGACGCCCATACCGCCGCCACCGAGCTTCTCCAAAATCCGGTAATGAGAGATGGTTTGGCCGATCACAATAAAATGTCCTGGCGGTACGGTCGCTTCATCTTACGGACGCGCCAGTTGCCCGTCAACGCATGTTGGGGAGGAGGGAAGGGATGAGTCTCAGAGCGCCCCCCTGAATGGAGGGAAATAGGGTTGAATCTCTATGGATGCTGACATGCGGGGTGACTTACATCTTTCGCTTCCAAATGGTTTGAAAAGTCTTGCCATCCGTCGCGCTCGTGTTCTTCCCCACGATTATGAGATCGCCGGAAGTTGCGTCAATGGTCAATTGGTGTTGCCCCGAATCTGGCTTCCCGGAATAGCTGTAAGTTCCCCTTCCATTTGGAGGATTACGGGATATATCCATTTTGATATTGCCAGTCCACACCGTCTTACCGCTGCTGTTCCGCGCTTCAGTCTCTAGGATGTCCTGACCCTTCAGCTTCACGCGGATAACGCCACCAGTGGGCTTTCCGTCCGACAACTCTTCGTAATCACCTTCCATTAGACTGAATGGAGATCTGGAATCGTCGCGGACAACAGTAAGCGTATAGAGGATGCGCGAATCGGTGGGCTTTGATACTCCGCGCCATTTTCCTAGTTTGCCAGCGTCTTTTCTGTATCGATCAAAAAAAACGCTGACATCCTCGGTCACTGCTAGTAAGTGGACTCGGAACTCACAATTCTCATCGAAACCTTCTCGGCCCAAGCTTGCAGCGGCATGCCATGTAATCGAGTTGCGCGGTAGGTGAGCTTGCGGATGATAGGAGGAGCCTATCTCGACAACCATCCAGATCTCGACAGAAGACGGAACCTCTTGAAGCGTGCCAAAGAGCACAGGTCTGCGAGGCAAATGTATCCGAGAGCTCGGAGCCGTTACGCTGGCCTGCATACGTTTCGAATTGAGCTCCCACCGAGCGAATGCGTCTAGCCGATCGATCAGCTCGGTGGCCAGTTCGTTGATTATCTGCCGGACCTCGTCGGATTCGAGGTTTTTACGCCGATATTTTCTAATATCCTTGTAGTTGTGCGCAGCTACGATCTTCGCAAGCGAATCGGCTCCCCTTTTGAATTTATCCTTTAGTTGAGGGCACTCGATATAGTACAGAGGCAAGATGAGGCCATCGAAACCAACCCTCTTCTCCCGATCCACGAACTGCTCCAATTCTTCGCGGCATGGTTCACTGTTGAAATAACTCGGCGTAACGATCGGAATCAGAAAAAGAGCGTCATCCTCCGCGAGTTTAATTCTTGACTCCCACCGCTCGCCCCATCCAATGCCTTCGACGTCTTGAAAAATCTCGACGCTGACGCCACGTAGAGCCTGCACTTCGGCCGTAAGCGCATCCTTCAGGCCGGTCAACCAGTTCCCATCATGCTTATCGTCAAAGCGGGTATAGCTCCAAAACGCGATGTAGCGCTGTCGCCGTTGCAATTTAAAGCCTCCACAAAATAGCAAGATTATGCACTCGATGAGGCGACGGCCACAACATTGACACTCTTTGTGACATGCTCGCGCGCGAATTCCCGATGACACTACTGACGCTTTTTTCGGGGTTTTCGGTGAAACCAGCCTCACCAAACCGGCAAGCTCCGTCTCCACCACCTCCACATACGAAGAGGGATTAAACAGTCCCGGCATTTGCGAAAAAGAATGATTCACCTTGAGGGGGACAAGCCGCTGTTTTTATTGTCTGGCGGCTTTGTTTGTTTCATTCGATCAGGGTAAACCAGACCCCAATCAATTTTGGTTCCGGCTGGGACGGTTTGAATGACACCATCGGGCAGTCTATACATGAAATCGGGCAGAGGGGTACCTGTCTCGGTGTCTACGTCGAATCGATGCTGTTCGCCGTAGCATTTGTGTGCTTTGCGTCCGAGCTTTATTCTCCATGGCACATCCGCTTCGCAATTACACTCCGGTTTCTTACAGAAACCACCCAACGGGCGCGCCGGGCCACCGCAAACAGGGCAATGATGGCCGCAGCATCGCTTCTTCATGTGTGCTGTATTTTTCTTAGCCGTAGCTTTCATCAAGAAGGCAAGCCCTCAACAAACTTTTCCACGCTGTTAACACACTCGGTGCAATAACCAATGAGATCCGCCGAGCGTTTCCCCGTAAATCGCCACGATCTGCCGCCGTTTCCTGCTCCTGTCCCTGGTGGCAAACGCGGGTTGTGAAAGCGATGGGGTTCACGTTCAAAGCGTGAATGGAAACGCCCCACCCTGATCAAATCCGCCACGAAAACTATCTCGACGCCCGCCCCATGCACCTCGATATTCCTTTGGTTCATCAAAAAGTCGATCCCTTCGTCAGAGTGGCGCAGTGCCTTAATTGTTCGTTTCGGTAGCTGGTACTCAATGGACTTGAACGCGGAAAGGAATGCGCTAAGGCAGTAGCCAAACCCTATTGCGTGATGCTGGCGTTTGTCCATTTCATCGATGAAAAACTTCGATTCCGCGATCTTGGCGCGTACACGGTCAACGGCAGTTCCGCCAATCTCTTTTCTTCTTCTGTTCACCAATCCCAGTATATCCGCCCGAGCGGCTGTCACCTCGCGGAAGAGCTGGCACCCACCGGACTATCCCCACGTCCGCCGATGGCCGTGCCTGAAATTGACAACGCTTCAACGGCGCACTACGCTTTCCGGTATAAGGGAGGTCGCTTATGGGGCGGATAAACGGAAAGTTCAGATCAATTCAGAAGGGATAACGGCACGCGGGCGGATTAGAATCGTGCGACGGCATAAAGCAAGATAGAGAAGCCAATGAGACGGTTCGTATTTATCGTGCTCGCCATAGCGATATCAGTTCCCTTTTTTTACAGACTGCGCGACAAGACTTGGACACTAGAAGGCTGCACCGTGGTCAAGGACAGTCGAGCGCCGCTTGTTGACGCAGGTGCCCTGCTTACGCTGCGCGGTCCCTCAGTTATAACGGCAACAACAGACACTGCATGCGACTTATCACTCAACACAAAGTTCTTTCGCTACGGCGCATATATTTGCTTAGAAGGACGAGGAGCCGATCCAATGCAGAACCGGTTCTGCTACAAAATTGAATCTGAAACAAAGAGATAGCGGCACCGACCGGGACTAGCCTCACCTCCGCCGATGGCTTCATTTTCAATTCTTCATGCTCTTGTTTTGCATGTTTTGCAGTTCATGGATGGCCCTTGTCAACTTTCGAAGGGAACGCGGCTTGATGGTATTTTTCCCGTTCTTAAAACTTCTTATTGCGCATTCGGCGAGTCGGGCCCGGCGGGAGAGAAGCTTAGTGGAAAATTGTTTTGCTTGTGCTCGGATTTCATCAAGATATTTCGGGTCGACTACTCTTTCGTACTCGCGAAAAGTTTCATCTGCCGGGTCCAGCGCGCCCGCTTCGGCCATCATAGACAGATCAGGTCCGCCCGCCCAGCGCGTAGACGCCTCTTTGCCGATGTAATGAAACTCCCCGGCAACGATATGCCTGCGCACCAGCAGGCCGATGGTCTTGCTCGTGCATGTGCTGCCGTTGGGAGTGCGAAACTTGGCCTCGGCTCTGGACAGAATGTGATTGATTTCGTCTTCCATCGTCTTGAGAGAAAGCCAGCCCAAGGACTTATGCGAAATGGATGAACTCTTGTCGTAAATGTAGAAGATTCCGCCACTGACAACATTGACCATCGGACGTCCGTGCAAATCGTCGAGTTTCTGCCTATAGGGCATAATGAAGTACCCCGTCCAGAGCAGGTCCGTTTCCTTTTTGGGGAAAGGAATGGTAATGACAGTGAACGGACGGAGATCATCCTTGAAGCAACCGAGGTGTTGTAGGACTTGAGGTGTTGTAATCGGGACCGCCATTACCGCTGGCTGCTTCAACCAGCGTGGCGGCTGACATGGAATACTGAACTCTCGCGAAAGGATAAGATGCCACGCCTCAAAGATCCACGGGGGCAAGTCTTCTTTCCACTTCCGTCCTGTCCTTCGCTGCCAGTCTGCAATGCGGTAGGGTGCTTGTAAAAATCCCAGGCCGTGCCCCGAAGGTTTGCGGACTAGCAGTCTGTTTCCGTCAAAGTTAAAAAGACAGTACAACTTCGCTGAAACACAGTACGCGTGCAGTTGGTGGCGCTCGCCATCAGAGGCGAAATTCTGTTTTTCCAACTTAAGAAACGGAGCCTTGAGCGTATCGCGCCAGGGGTTCAGAGATTCGAACTGCCCGCGGATTCGATCCACCTCAGCCCAGGACAGCGCCTGGATGGCAGCGTTTCCGCTCGGCACTCGGTAGTCTGCGAGCCTATGTGGACCGCCAGCGCAGGGAACCAATCCACCATCTTTGGTTGAAACGATCATGGCGCTGTCGGTGTCCATCGCCGCGATGTGCCCTTTCCTGTCTCGGACCGCGCACTCCAACATGGCGCAGAGTAAATGTGAGCCGCCGGTCACGAGGGAAGCCATTATGGGGCAATAGAAATCGGCTGGTTCCTCCCAAACCTTGACGGCGGGAGTGTCATAGCTCGTCTCTCCGGAAAAAACATGCAACGCAGAAGCCGAATCTAAGTCCTTGACGTTCAACTGGCCCAGGATGCCGAAGGCCGCGCTGTTGGCTGCTACTTTCAATCCCCCCGCTAACTCGGGCTTGTCATTTTTCAAAGATGTCCGCAGTTCGACCAACTTCCCTGCAAGATCGTCACGGACGGGATCAACTTCGACCTGGCCGTAAAGCTTTACGGGCACCACCCCGGGTTGCACTCCGCGAGGGATAACCTTGATGGCCTTTAATACCTTGAGCGACTTGCCGCTTATCAGCTTCGCGGCGATTACGTCCGGACCTGTTAGCCAAACTGGTTGCTTTGAGGTAAGAAAATTCCACCCCAATGTTGGATCGGAATCGTCACGCTGACCGAATTTCGCGCGCATAGGAACGACATCCTCGCAGGGCTCTACGAGCGCGAACCACCGAAGTTGCTTCCACAGCGCCGGTCGGAAACAGTCGGTGTGGGTCACGCGTTTCAACATGCCGCGAGCCCCGGCGGTGAAATCGCAGAACTCCAGGCTTTCGGCGCACAATATTTCCCGACAATTGAGCAGACTGCTGACCGCCGGGAATTGGGCGTGAAAATCGACATAGGTCACGGGTACCGGCGTTCGCCTGATTGTTGCCTCGGCGCGCCCTGCGACACTCGCCTGCATGTGAATGCCATGGATTCTGTCGGGGATGAGGAATTTCTTCTCCGGTGGAGTTATTCCCATCTTGGACAGATAAGTTTTGGCGAGCGTTGCTGGTGAGTAACAGCGTTCAGGCTCCAGATCAACCGGATGCCGGTCGAATTCTTGCTTGAGGCGATTCAGCAGGTCCAGTTCGGCGGTCACGTTCCTTAGCAGGCACTCAATTGCCGGTTTGGTCACGCGCGAAGGAGGCTTCTGTGTCCTGCTCGCGGGAACTCCAAAGATTTCACAGGCGGACGCGAAGGTGTAAGTCTCTCCAGTGAGAACTGCAGTCAGCGTCTTCAGGTCCAGGATGTGAACACTTGAGGCCTGTTGCTCTTCTTCTCGCTCGGCATCCTTTTCGTGAAACTTGTACTTTATGAGGCGATAAATAGCCTTTGCGGCGTCCAGACTCTCGATTGAAAGCCCCGGTTCATAGCCGCTGGGACGCATCTTGCCCGTTTTCTTGTCTTGAAATATTCGGAAGTAGAAGGAGAACGCGCGCCGCCACTTGAGGGATTTATTCCACTTGACCGCAATCCGGCTGATCTCGAACGGTGCATTGTAGGCAACTATAAGCGTGCTAGCTTTGAGGTACTTCAAAAACACCTTTCGACGGAACTCTTCCACTGTTCCAAGCTCGAAGGTGCTGTCTTTGACAAAGCGGTCCAGCACCCGGATTTCCTCACCATGGTCCCCCCAGTGAAACAGGCCAATCTCCCTTGCGACCCACTGGGCGTCTTTCAGTTCGGCGCAGATGTATGCACCGAAAAGCAGTTCCTGCTTTTCATCAATGGTCGTCGCGCAGCGGAAGATGAGCGCTCGCTCCGGTTTTTCTGCGTGTCGGTCCGCCCGGTGTTCTTCTTTCTGGGCATCTACGGGTATCGTGTGCGCCCGACAATAAAGATCAAGCTTATCTGCTATGTTGATTGCGAGTTCCTTTCCCGCGCCGTGCTCCTTTCAAAGTGTCGGCGCAACATTCCAATGCCTCAAAGTGCTTGTCTAGAGCCGATGTAACGGCACGTCCGGTAACCGCGAGGGAGCGGAGAGCCATCTCGACAGATTTGACCGGATGTGATTGCTTTTTCATTTCGGCGCCGGCAACCAGACGTAGTTCTGTCAGTAACGCGTGATGGCGTTGGCATACTTCTACAGTTATGTGAGGGATATGGTTGCGCCCTCCGATGTGATCAGCCTCCAAGCAGAGGGGACAGACCTTCCTTGGGGAACGCGCTCGTTGGCGCGACACACGGAGGACTGTCTTAGCTGTGCGCCCAATCATCGCGCCCCCGCCGTGCTGGCGTACAAATTCTCCAGCTTCAAAGCTCCGGCATTCGCCATACGAACAATCGCCGCCGCATCAGCGAAAAGCTCTTCGCCAGCGACACGCAGACCCCACCACCTTGCCTCGAAGTCGTCGGCGTTCACCTGGCCACGCAGGAGTTTCTCGCGGTCGTGAAAAAATTCGGATAGCGTGGTCGCGTCCCGGGAATTGCGCGTACGTTTCGGCACGTCGCCGAGGGACCTGGGAAACATGACATTACGCACGCGCCTATCAGCCTTGCTCGCGCGTACAGGCTTATCACCAGTTCCGCCCAGAAGATCGCGACCTGCATATTTGCGGGCTGTGCGCGAACCAAGGTGGTGCTTCTGCAATAATTGCGTGTACAAACCCTCGCCGCGACGCAGGTCGGTGACAAGGTTGGTAGTCCGATCGTACGTGGCTTTTTGGCGCTCGGTGAGGCTTGAGTAACGCGGTGCGCGCGGTTTGATAATTCGAACCGTGTTTTTCCGCTCCGTCTTTCGGTCACCCGCCCGCCGCTTTCGTTTGTGCGCCATGGTTCACACCGTTCTGTTCGTTTTTCCTTCAGCGTTTACCAGCTACATTGCTATGGCCGCCGCTGTGGTCGCTTCTCAGGAAAGCTTCCAATGCCAGAACCGGGATGATTCTCCGGCGGCCCACTTTGCGACTTGCAAGTTGACCCCGAGAAACCAGCGTTGCCACCGTACGCGGCGAGAGCCCCAGCCTCCGGGCGGCCTCTGGAATGTTCACTGCTAGTGCATCCTGCATGTTGATGCCTCCTCTTACAGTAATTAGACACTTGCAGCAGCTTCGTTCACAAGAGTAGACTGGCGTAGGTAGGCACAGTTTGGCATGAGTTAATTTTATGGGTAAACGAGGGCCTAAACCAGTTGATATTGGGCTGCTAAATACGTGGGAATTTGAGTTTTACAAAGCTTTCTGCCTGCTCCGCGATGGCAGTGTCCTCCCTCGACCCACCATGCCGCCTTTGGGATTTACGCCCGCGGAACTTCGTGCGCTCATCGCACAATTGAAGCGAATGACGCCCGAGGACTACTGGCGTACGCAGGGACAGTTGGCTCGGGATCTAGGTGAGACGGTGAATTTGAAAAGGCCTCCGAGAAGCGTTGATCTGTGGTCTGCCGAACGTAACTTGAAGCAGGAAATCTTCTGGCTTGAACAAACCTTAGTGCCTCCAAAAGCTCAGGCGCAAGTTCGACGCCGCAAGATCTGGGATGACCTTGTACGAGCCAACACATACTCTGCGCTAAAAAAAGCCTGCAGACGCTGGAGCCGGATGCCGGATGTGCGAACTGCGGGGCCGACTTCATTCCCCAGCCATGTCACAGCGAATGCCGAGCCGTTCCTATTCATGAAGCGAAATCCGAGGTTCCCACGCTCACGTTATGGCGATAATTCGCGCATTGATTATTTGGCACGAGGAATGGCAGGCGTACTGGCCGGCGTGAGTCCAATGACCGCAATTGAACGATTGCGTAACATGAAGCACGAGCACGGCGGACCACTGTGGGACATGAGGGAGGGTCGTTGCATATGCTGGCGGTGCTCCTTGAACAGCTCGAATGAGGTAAGCAAGATGACGCAAGGTTCGTATGAGAATGGCTTGCGGAGATTTATTGAAGTCGCAGACAAGCTAAAGCAACAGAGGTCCTAAAGTTACATAACGGGCGAGTTGCGTGTTTTGAACACGTAAGCCCGCCCTGACCATAGGAGGCATGACTCCAGATGGCTTCGCACAACGTACAGCAACCCACGCGTTCCATCAAATCGCCCATCAGCAAAAGCGGCGTGCTCACAATCCACGGCTTTGGCGTCCGCGTCCGTATGCAGTCCGGTCATCTTGAAATCGAGGATGGGGTTGGCTCGGAGCGCCGCGCACTGAGGCTGCCTCGGGTGGGCCACGGGCTGAAGCGCTTGGTGTGCATTTCCGAGGATGGTTTCACGACCCTAAGTTCGTTGAAATGGCTCGCGGATGTTGGCGTTTCGTTCGTGATGCTCGACCGCATAGGAAAAGTTTTGTTGGTGACCGGGCCGACTGCGCCGAGTGATTCGCGATTACGGCGTGCTCAAGCCTTAGCATTCGGTAATCATGTCGGACTCGAAATTTCCCGAAAGCTGATTGACGCAAAACTGGGTGGTCAAGAACGAGTGGCAAGAGAAGGGCTCGACGATCCAATTACAGCACAGGAAATCGCGATTCTCCGGAACAATTTAGCCACGACTGGAACTGTAGAGGCCATTCGCCTACTGGAGGCGAACGCGGCTGCCACGTACTTTTCAGCGTGGCGGGATATTCCAATTCTGTGGCCGCGGGCCGATGCGCGGCGAATACCCGACCATTGGCGCAGTGTCGGAAGCAGGCACTCCCCGCTATCTGGTGGGCCGCGCCTCGCCATTACCCCGGTACATGCAATTCTCAACTACTGCTTTGCGTTGCTCGAATCGGAAACGCGGCTCGCGCTCAACTGTTTGGGGCTGGACGCGGGTTTGGGATTGGGCCTACACACCGATACCCCCCACCGGGATTCCCTCGCTTTCGATGTTCTCGAACCAATACGCCCCGAAATCGAAGAATGGGTGCTTAGCTGGGTAAGGCGAGAACCGTTGCGCAGGTCTGACTTTTTTGAAACTCCCAACGGGAACTGTAGGTTGATGTCTTGCCTCTGCGCCAAACTTAGCGAAACGTCTCCCGTATGGGGGAAGCGGGTTGCGCCGTGGGCTGAGTACGTGTCGCGGACCTTGTGGGATACGACATCTCCGTTAAAGAGTGAGCGCAGACTTCCCACCCCGCTCACTCAACAGCACCGCCGCGTAGCAAAGGGTGGCCCATCGTTTGTGGAAGTCAAAGCTCCGAAACCAGAGCGGCTTTGCCGGGGGTGCGGCAAAGCAGTCCAAGGCAGGTCGATAAACTGCGCCGAATGCGACGTTGACATCGCAACCGAGCGCCTTGTGGAAGTCGCGAGGGCGGGACGCGTCGCTGGGCACACCCAGGAGGCCATCGCCAAAGAAGCAGCAACTCACCGTAGACACGGGCGAGAGCGGGACGCTTGGAATCCCGCGAAGCAACCATCCTGGCTCACCGAACAAGTCTTCTCGGAGAAAATTCAACCGGCACTCGCGCGAGCCTCAGCTACGGCCATCGCTAAGAGGATTGGAGTATCGCGCTGGTACGCTGGCCGCATTCGCGAGGGCTACCGCCCGCATCCACGGCACTGG
>Ga0265760_10000612_pt1 | contig 10153 bp, 10 predicted proteins | sample NZIome_2_FD_200831 | JGI IMG/M metagenome (GOLD analysis project Ga0265760, IMG submission 200831) | Metatranscriptome of rhizosphere microbial communities from Maridalen valley, Oslo, Norway - NZI1 (Metagenome Metatranscriptome) | ecosystem: Host-associated > Plants > Roots > Rhizosphere >... | reverse complement strand
TGCCGAAGTAACAGAGTTGGAAGACGCTGTTGAATCTGCTCGCAAACCTCTCGCACCGCTAGCGGACGCCCGGCTTCCATCAAAACCATACGACACGCTTTCGTGAAACCGGGCTGGCGTCCTCCGGTCTTGCGGTCGACCAACTCCAGCAAGTCTTCTCCCAGAATGTCATCGCCGAACAAGTTGGCGAGACCTGAGATTGTTTGCTTCAGCGTGCCAATCCGTTTCATGATTTCAGCCCGCTGACGCATGAGCTGCCGCAATTCTTCATGGGCCGTTTTAACCACTTCCTGGACATGAGGATCTCCGGTATGTAACAGAGTTCCATTGCCCGTCCCGTTGCTGCCATTCACTCCGCTCTGCATAACCCCCACCTCCGAACCTGTTGATCAGTGTTCGTGCCGTTTCATGCTTACGCACACCACTCCTGCGCCTAGATACGCAGAGATGGGTTCACTCGTTCCATCGGAAACAACTCTGATCGTGGACCGTTGCGCATGTGTTCGTTTCCGGGACGAGATCATGATCCGTCCAACACCGAAACTGATTGCTTAGTTGGACGCTGCGACTCGGGAAAGGTGAGGCGATTTACAAGAAAGTGACAAGTGGTCGGAAAGCGCGTACCAATACCGCTTTCGCGAGGACGAAGTTTGTGCGCCAGCGCGCCAGCGTGTCCGCAAATGAACACTTGCGGGAGCAGTCAGCACTCGGCCCTCAGCATTCAGACCTTGGAGATCTTGCTCAGAGCCCGTAACCGCATCATGGCTGAATGATGAATGATGAATGCTGAGTGCCGCCCTTCTAATTTCTCCGAGCATCCAGACTCAACCCACCGGCTCCGAATTGAGAGATGAGCAACGCGCCTCCAAGCATGGTCACGTTCTTCAGAAACATTGCCATTTGCATCTGAGCCATCATCGGATTTTTCACTGCCCAGAAGTTGTGCATCATGAGCGTGACGGGTATCAGGAAGAGGACCAGCAGCCACGCGCCGATTTTGGCTTTGTATCCGAGCAGAATGCTGAGTCCTCCGACCAGCGCAAGAATTCCAGACGCCGGAACCAGCAGCTTCGCCATGGGCACACCTGCTTGTGCCGCGTAACCGATATCCGTCTGGGAGAAGTGGAGAAATCCCGACATGATGAAAATGGCGGAAAACAGGATTCGTCCTGCAAGGGTAACGAACGGGCTAACAGATGTCCTTTCCTTTCCGTCCGTGGCGTTCAGTACCCTGGCGGTTTGCAGACTTTGCGAATTTGAAATTGAGTTGCTGGCCATATCAGTCTCCTTAGTGGGTTGCCTTGCCGATCCACCTTCTATTCCGGAATAGATGTTTTACGTGCTCTTAGGTTACTTTAAATAACTACTTGTATTTGTAAAGTAGGAACTTTAAAGTAACTAAGTGAGGTAACGACGTGCGTCGCTACGCCCAATCGCCCAGTCCCTGTCCCATGGCCGGACTACTTGAAGTGCTCACCCGACCTTGGACTATGCACATTCTGTGGGCCTTATCTACAAGCGGCCCTACCCGGTTCGGGGCTCTTCGGCGCCAGATTGAAGGCATTTCTTCTCGCGTCTTGACCGAGCGGCTGCGCCTTCTGGAGCAGAAAGGATTCGTCTATCGCGACTACGAACCAACCATCCCGCCGTCTGTGACCTACGGCATTACCAAGCGCATGAAGGATATTCAGAAGGTGCTGGGTGAATTGGACCAACTGGCGCGAAAATGGCAGCAGGAGGACGTACCCGGACCGCGCACGAAGAGCATGGATCAACGAGAGGGAGAAGCGACGTCTGCCGGTTGAGTCATCGTTTTCCACGTGATGTTCTTCCTTGACAAAACTAACTTTCCTGTTAGAGTGCGGCCAAATGCTTCACCCGAGAACGTTTGACGAGGGGACCCAGGTATGAAGAATGTCTACGAGGTTCTGAGACAGAAGGAACTCGAACTGGCGCGGTTGGAAAAGGAAGTGGAGGCCTTGCGCGTTGCAGCTCCCTTGCTATCCGACGACAAGGAATCGATGCTGGAGGGCACCAGCAATAAACCGACATTAGCCACTCCCACCACGACGCAGCAGCCCATCCGGATTCCTCAGGCCGCAGTCAACGCAAGCCCGCAACCGGCGCGCGCAGCGGGTTGGGAAGACACAGCCAAGCGCTGGCCGTAAAGTCGTTGCTTCATCCTGGGACTCGATCGCTAACCACAAAGGTGCACGCAAGGCGAATCAGGCACTTGGTAAGTTGCCCCGTTTCCCTTCGTGTACCTATGTGTCCTTTGTAGTTTCGTGGGTTAAGGTGCGCTGAGGAAATCTGCCCTTCAGCAATGCTATACTCCACCAACAAACTCTGGCCGAAGCATTATTCTAATTAATTAACGTCTTCTGAAACCAGCCCGAGATGGTGTGCCCGTGCAGGTAGAGCTAGAACCATGACTGCCGCAGCGACGCAGGCGCCGGCCAGGGTGTTTACCAACACTCGCCGCGTGCCTCGTTTCCCCTTGGCCGTTCCCGCGGATGTTACCGTCTTGCGATCCGGAATCCCTTACTCAATTCCGGGGCGCTCGGTCACCCTGGGGGAACGCGGCGTCGGCTTGGTGATCGCCGGGGAACTGTATCCAGGCGATTCCGTGGGCATTGAGTTTCGCTTGCCGGATGCTGGCGGGCCGTTCCGCCTGAAGGCGATCGTGCGCTACCAGGCGCTGCTTCATTGTGGTCTTGAGTTCGTCAGTCTAACCTCAGAACAACAGACGCTCATCGAACACTGGACGCGAAGGAAGGCCGTCACCAATCCGATTGCGTCGTCGTCGGATGCTGGCAGTCATTTCTCCAATCTCTCATCGGGAACTGCATTGGCGCCGTCGATTGCGGCTCCGCGTAAGAATGCCGAGCCGAAGCGTCGCGGGAAGCGGTTCCGACGCGCCACTTGGGCAGCGGTCGCGGCGGTACTTCTTTTGAGCGCTCTCGGTTGGTGGCATTGGCACCAGGCCTGGGGCGAACTGGAATCGCAGATTCCGGCAAGCGGGCCGCCGTCGCAACAACCGCCCACTTATGTTCCGGCGGAAGCGATGCAAGGACTATTAACTCACAAGATCGAGCCGATCTATCCAGAGGCTGCAAGACTGGCGAAAGTACAAGGCGTCGTGGTACTCGACGCGCTCATCGGGGCGGATGGAACTGTCGTGGATTTGCGCGCCATCAGCGGCCCGGATGAGCTCACCTCCGCTGCGTTGGATGCGGTGAAATGGTGGCGCTTCCAACCTTACTTAGTAAACGGTCAAGCCGTGCAAGTGAAAACCAGGTTAGCAGTGGACTTCCGCCAAAATTGAGGTGCGTTACTCACTTCGTCGCCACTCACTTCGACGACATCCGGCCCTTCCGAAAAGCATGTAGGATCATGGAACTGCTGATCGCGAAACTACCCACGGCTCCCAGGGCCATCACCTGGGCCATCTGCCAACTCAACCCGAGGAAATCCGCAAAGAGCGCAGCCAGCGCGAACCCTACACCGAGGACGTTCAGCCACACTGGCGCTTGCACGGGAGTGGTGTGCTCGCGATTGTAGTAGCGGAGTTGCAGAAGCACCGCGGCCAGCCCGATCGCGGCCACAACCACCACCGCCAGTGGACTAAAGAAAGCGCTTCGCTTGGTGTACATCACGACTACACCCAAGCCGGCGCAAAGCAAGGCGGACGCAATCACGGTCCAGCGGCGAGAGGTGGATCGGCTATCGGTCACGAGGATTGGTTCCTCGCATTTATACAGGGGTTTGCCGTCAGTTTCAAACGATGAACCGCTCGGTCGAAAGCCCGGCGGGTTGGCCCACCTTTAGGCTTTTTGTAAAGGTGGGGACGACGAAGGTCGGATGTCACAGCTTTTCTTCGGCGTCCACCAGTAAGCTGGCTCTGTGTCCAATCATCCGCAGCGCTATTACGGCGCCGATGAATTGCATTCCATCACTTGCAACCGTTGTGGGTGATGGATACCCAGAGCGGCGATCTCTTCCCTAACTGCAACAAACAGCAACTATTTCTCTCGCTGTACATGCATTTCTGAACATACAATACGGTAGGCACAATATGTTCCACGTGGAACACTTCTAAAGTTTTGCCGATGAGACTGCAAGGCCAACTTTATCCTCCACCACCCGCGACCCACTCCGCTTGCCAGGCACCGCCGTGGCTCACGGCGTAGAGAACGAGTTCGACCCGGCTGGAGATCCCCAGCTTGTCGAAGATGTGGAACACGTATTTTTTCACCGTGTGCTCGCTGAGCCCGAGTTCTCGCGCGACCTCGCGATTGCTGAGTCCGTCCGCGACCAGGGCCACGACTTGCTCCTCGCGTGGTGTGAGTAACCGGTTGCCCAGAGCGTTCACCATGCGCAAAGAAGGTACCTGGGTTACGGTTTCGATCAGGTACTGCAATTGCTCGCTATTCGCCCACACTTGTCCCTGATGAACACTCTGGATGCACTTGCACAGCAACCGGAACGGGTAGTCGGAAAAGCAGAACAACCCCTTGACACCCGAGCGGAAAGCATTCACCACGGAATCGCGATTCGATTCGCCGAGGACCAGAACCTTGGCGATGTGGGGATGAGCCAGATGCAAGCGGCGAACGTTGGCCATATCCTGACCGGCCAGCTTGGGGTGGTCGGCGTTCATGAGAATTACGTCGACCGGAAAGCCCGAGATCGCATTCAGGATGACGTTCATATCCGCGCCGCAAGAATGCACGCGGAACACCGGGCGCCGGCGCAGCGCGCCCACCAGCAACTGGCACTGCATCTGATTGGAGTCGGCGACCAGGACACCGATCGTATTCGAAGTGGCAATGGGTAAGGATTCCATAAAATTCACATGGACGTTATAACTCTAACGTTAATCATAGGAGCCGAAGCAATTGGAACGCTGTGACATCGCCACGCCTTGACGGAACCTATTCGTGTGCAAAACTTCAGGAGAATGTGACAGGAATGGGAAGTTTCCCGATATTGCACTGCAGCCTGGTGAATAGCAGCTGTTGGTATTTAGCCCTTTGCGAAGCGATTGAAGCTTGTTCGCAACCTACGCACTGAGGCTTCGTCAAGTCCACTTTAGTGGATGCAACGAAAGCAGTGGCTGCGGAACTGCACCGAAACGAGGAGGAGTTGAACCTTGCGTGCTCAGTAAAGTCCCAAAAGTGAGAGTCCGCCGTGATACCGAAGCCGATCGCTCGTGCGTTTCGGGCTCGGTCTTAAATGTATACCTTCGTAGACGGTGCTTCCCATGTCTTGTGACTTCTCGTCCACCACGATAAGTTCAAGAAGTTCGAAACTATAGAAAGGTTGCAACTTCCTCGATAGCGAGTCGAGGCCTGAACGGAAAATGAAGATTACCCGTAAAGTGGCCTATTGCGTTCTCGCTCTCACTTGCTGCTCCATACAGCAAGGGTTGATGGTAGCCGTGGCTCAAGAGCAGCAGCCAAACGCGGCTGTTGAACAGACCGGGCCAGGGGCAACCACGAAATCCGGTGTGACGGACGGCGCTGGGACCTCGAGTTCGAGCCCAGCCCTGACGGGGGTGCGCCGTCCGCTCTACCGGCTTTGCAAGAGTGATGTGGTGGCGATTTCCTTCACCTTCTCTCCGGAGTTTGACCAAACCGTGAGTGTGCAGCCGGATGGATACATTGCCTTAAAGGGCGTGAAGCAGCTGCCCGCCGAAGGCGTAACCGTTCCCGAGTTGCAAGCGGCAATAGGCCGCGCCTACGTGGGCGTATTACATGATCCGGAGGTGACCATTGTGCTTCAGGATTTCGACAAGCCATATTTCATCGTGGGCGGCGAGGTGAATCATCCCGCGAAATACGAATTACGCTCGGACATCCGAGTGACCGAGGCGGTCGCCATTGCGGGAGGACTCACTCCACGAGCCAAACATTCTCAGATCGTCCTGTTTCGGCGGGTTTCGGATGACCTTGTCGAATCTCACCTGCTGGACGTGAAGGCGATGATGAAATCGCGAACGGTGGCCGAAGACATGCATCTCAGGCCGGGCGACTTCTTATTCGTGCCACAAAATCTGATTTCCAAGATCAAGCAATATTTGCCCACCTCCAGCTTGAGCATGTACGCGAGTCCAACACAGTTCTAGGAGAAGCCGTGCGCAACAATTGGGACGAGTCCCGGAAGAAGATAACCAACCAACAGAATCAGAAATGACCGCTTGGACTTTTCTATGCCGGAGGAACTTAGGCTCATCCCGAGATCGACGCGCGTCCCTTCCCCCACCTTGCGCGACCTGCTGGCAGTTGTGTTTCGGCAGCGTCGTCTCGCGCTCTTCTCGTTTGTGGCAGTCTTCTTCGCGATTGTTCTTTATGGGTTGATCGCACCTCCTTACCAATCAGAGATGAAAGTGCTGGTACGGCGGGGTCGCGTCGATCCGGTAGTCACCTCGACCCCCAGTCAGGCGGAATTCGAGCGCGAGGGTGTGACCGAAGAAGAGATGAACTCAGAGGTGGAGCTGCTGCACGACGACGAAATCCTGCGGACCGTGGTGCAGCGTGCCGGCCTTATTTCTGAAGGGCACTCGTGGTTCTGGAGCCTTTTCGGTGACAACGAGGAGAGACAACTGGCTAGAGCGGTGGGTCGAATCTATAAGCGATTGACGGTCGAAGCAGTAAAAAAAGCGACGTTGATCAACGTCAGTTACAAATGCTCTGATCCGGCGCAGGCGGCCAATGTGCTCCACTCCTTGGCCGGCGCGTATCTCGAACGCCACGAACAACTGCACCGCCCGTCGGGCGAGTTCAAGTTTTTTGACCAGCAAGTCGTTCAGTCGCGCAGCGGTTTGGAGGAAGCAGAGTTGCAATTGATGAGGTTCGGGGCCGATCAGGGAGTGACCTCTGCCGCCCTCGAACGCGACATGGCCCTTCAAAAGTTGAGCGAAGCGGATGCGGATTTCCGTCAAACCCAGGTATCGATCGCCGCAGCCTTGGAGCGTGCCCGTGTTCTCTCGAGGAAGTTGATCTCGTTGCCCGAGCGCATCACAACGCAAGTTCGTGACTCGGACAATCCACAACTGATGGAAAAGATGAAAGCACGGCTGCTCGAGTTACAGCTGAGCCGGACCCAACTGCTCACCAAATATGAGCCTTCCTATCGCCCGGTCCAGGAACTCGACCAGGAGATCGCAGAAACCAAGGCCTCCATCGCGGCTGAGGATAAGGCGCCCATCCGGGAGCGCACCAGCGACCAGGATCCGGATCACGAATGGGCGAGGGCGGAGTTGTTAAAGACTCAGGTCGAGCTGAACGCAATGAGCGCCCACGCCTCGGCCGAGAACGCGCTCTTGGACCATTATCGGGCAGCAGCGAGTCAACTTGGGGATCACGCCATTGAGCAAGAGCAATTGCTGCACGACTTGAAGGCGACCGAGGAGAAATACTTGCTCTACCTCAACAAGCGCGAGGAGGCAAGAATTGGAGATGCGCTCGACCAGGGCGGCATTCTCAATGTAACCGTCGCCGAGCAAGCCACGGTCCCAGCGCTGCCCGAACTTTCCGGACTGAGCTTCGGATTCATTGGCCTGGCGTGCGCGAGCACGGTGAGTATCACGCTGGCTTTTGTTGCGGACTACCTGAATCCAGCATTTCGAACCCCGGACGAGATCATTGCCTATTTGGGGAGTCCGGTGCTGGCTTCATTGCCCCGTAGAAACGGATAGGAAGATGAGCATCTTTCAGGATTAGAAACCGCATGGCACGGAGTTTCGTACCCGTTGCGCTGTGAGACAGAAATCGCAAGAGTACTCGGTTTGAGAAAGGGACCAATGAGCACGTTTGTCGATCTATTACCGCAGTCGTTGGACGACGTCTGTGAACCAGAAATTATCGCAGTCGAACCCGAAGAATACCGCCAGACCGGACCAGCAGTTTGGGACCCTGAGTGTTTCGCCGAGGAGCAGATCCGCAACTTGGTACGGCAGGTATTTCTTCCGGGATGGCCAAAGCCGGCGCGTCAAGTTGTTCTAAGCCCCGTGGACTCGGAAACCGATATCAGCGAGATCTGCATGCAGGTGGGCCTGGCCCTATCAGCACAAGTCCGGGGAACTACCTGCCTGGTCGAGGCAAATCTGAACAGCCCCGGATTGGAACACGTTGTCGAGGAAAATGGCCATGATCTGATTGCTAATCAGCGATCGCCATTTCGGGACCCATCCTGCCAGCTCTCCAATCAGCTGTGGCTCGTCCCCAGGCGTGTCTTCCTTGGCGAAAACGAAGACGGCTTGTCGGGCACATGGCTGCGCGATCGACTATCCGAGCTGCGCCAGCAATTCGACTACACAGTGCTCTACGGACCGCCTGCGGGAGCGGGTAGCGAGGCCGCATTGCTGGCTAGTCTTTGTGACGGCATAGTCCTGGTTGTGAAAGCAAATTCCACGCGGCGATTGGCTGCGCAAAGGGCAAAGGAAAAGTTGCACGCGACCAATGCTCGTCTGTTGGGTGTGGTGCTCAGTGAGCGAACATTCCCCATCCCGGAAACGATTTACAAAAATTTGTAGGAACCTCGTGTGAAGCTATGGCGAAGCCTCAGGTCGCCTAACTGAAGCAGTGTGAAACAAGAATTCTGAACGGAAGGAACTTAGAAACGTCGTGAAAAATAAAGTAAAAATCATTCGGGACTCAATTAGCGGAGCCGCGTTCCAAGAATCGTCTTGATGACCGTTGTACCCAACCTTTCCGTACCACCCAGCCCGCAAGAAGCACACTGGTACTCGATTCAGACCCGGTACCGCTTTGAAAGAAAAGTAACCATTCAACTTAAACGCAAAGGCCTGCAGACATTCCTTCCGTTGCTCAAAGAATTTCACCGTTGGAGCGATCGCCGCCAACCCATCTATATTCCTCTTTTCTCGGGCTATACGTTCGTCTATGTTGACTTGTCCGCCGGGGTGCGAATTGAACTCCTGCACACCGAAGGGGTCATCGGCTTGATCAGCATCAAAGGAGTAGCAACTCCGATTCCGGTCAAGCAAATCGATGATCTCCGAAGCCTCTTATCCCAGAAAGTCCCATGCACCCTCCACGCGTTCCTGAGCGTTGGACAAAAGGTGAGGATTCGAGGTGGTTGCCTGGACGGCCTGGAAGGAATTCTGGAACAGCGTGGGGAGAAGAACCTGGTGATCTCGATCGAATCCATCCAGCGCGCCGTCGCCATCACTATAGAAGGATACGAACTGGAAATGATCTGAAGTGCGTTCCCCCCTGACAATCAAGGCTGTCACACCGATCCGCAAACTTGCGTCTCCCTCCCGTTTGATTCCCGGAGTGCAAGCCTCGCTCGACGGAGCCCGCAGGAAGAAATCCTCCTCGGCCATTGTGGATGGGCGATTCTGGGAATCGCAGGATCACGACAGTCTAGGGGAACCGAGAAAGCGTCGTCTCAACGAGGTCCTCGCGGAGGCTCTCGTCCCAAGACTTTCAGTTCACGGCCAGCGCTGGAATCTTGCCCGGCAAGTCAGCGCGGACTTTCTCCTGATCATCTTCGGCTTTGCGGCGGTTGGTCATCTGATAGTACTTCTGGAGTTCGCGATCGACCACGATCCGGCAGCGTTACTGCGTCCCGAACCGTTTCCCACCGCTGGGCCGGGATTGCTGTTGCTCTATGGAGCTCTGTTTACCTTGCTGGGTTTTTCCGAACGGCTCTATCACCCCGAAACCATTCAGATACCCCATCGGGAACAATTAATCCTGGGTAAAGTCGTATTTTGGTCGGCGGCCCTGGTTGTCATGGCAGTGGGATGGTCAGGTCCTCACCTTATTTCGCTCACGACCTTGGCCGCCAGTGCCCCCCTGAATTTCCTGATCATGCTTGGCTGGAGGAACCATTGGCGACGCTCGCCCACGCAACCGGCACAGAACGGGCGCGATGTACGGAACGTGCTGATTATCGGCGCGGGAAAAATCGGCCGTGAACTCGCCTTTCACATGGGAGAGGACCTTTCGTGCAGGCGTGTGGTGATGGGCTTTCTTGACGAGCACGAGCCCATCGGCAACGATGTACGCGGTCGAGTGGAAGACTTTTCCCGGATTGCGCGAGCCAATTTCGTAGACGAAATTATACTTACCGCTCCGCAGCAGGCCGACATTGCGCAGCGCGTGATTCGAGAGGCGCGGCG
>Ga0265760_10000611_pt1 | contig 10158 bp, 11 predicted proteins | sample NZIome_2_FD_200831 | JGI IMG/M metagenome (GOLD analysis project Ga0265760, IMG submission 200831) | Metatranscriptome of rhizosphere microbial communities from Maridalen valley, Oslo, Norway - NZI1 (Metagenome Metatranscriptome) | ecosystem: Host-associated > Plants > Roots > Rhizosphere >... | reverse complement strand
CAACTCCGGACCCAAAATTGGACGCCTCGCGACGAAACAAGATCCCGTAGGTCATGCCGATTAATGTACTAATCCCCAGGTGAACGAAAAAACCCAGCCATGGCGAACTCCCACCAACCAGGCTGGCAACCGTCGGCAAGAATCCTACTGCCACCATCACCACGCTAAAAGTGAGCCCGCCGGCAAAGCTCGCCGCGGCTCCCCAACCCAGCGCCCGCAAAGTAAGCGTTGCAATCCCCTCCGGTTCCCGGCGGATAGGATCGGTTTCAGTCAAGAACCAAACCCAGAGCCGGTCGAATACTGCGTACAAAAGCCCCAGCAGAGCACCAAACAACACGTGACCTACAAGCAAACCGAATTGCGAAGAAGCATAGGTTGACGACCAGTTAAGACGCTGCCCCAAACGTATGGGCAGCAGAGTCAGGGGTCCAAGAAACCAGTAGAGAATTCCATACGCCACCCCCCACCCCACCCCGGAGCCATAGCTTCGCACATCTTTTTGAAACAGGAACCCGAAGATCACGCCTATCAAAAAAGCGATCAGGACATACACCAACCATCCAACCACTCGATTTGTCGATCTATCCATCTGCGCGACTTGGGAGACAAGGCCAACCTGCGCCAACCAGTTCCTGAGAATCCAAGCCGCCACGGCGCCGGCAAGTCCCCCGGAAAAGATTGCTCGGCCTATGCGGGTGGGCGACTTTTCTGAGCCGTTCTTGAATTCCGCCCACAGGCCTAAGCTCGACCCAAGAGGTACGCCGAAACATAGCAGGCAGGCGATTAGTTGCGGGAAGTGGTCGCGCGCAGTGTCGAGCATTCCCATGGAAGGCATTCTTCCCTCCAGCACCGGAACCACGCCAGCCGGCAGCGCTAACCAGAACAGAAGCGAGAGACCCATGCCCCAGGTCAGCCCAGCTCCCGGGCCAGTCACACGTTTTCGCAGCAACAGTCCAAATAGTGCTCCACAGAAAGCTCCCAGCAAGGGACCCTCGACTATGGATGCCAAACCTAACCACCAGAGCAGGATTCCGCCGCAACTTCCCACGGCGGATCCCAGCAAGCTGGGGGTAACGTCGCTAAGATTCCATTTCATGGCATGTTATCTTTCTCACTCAGGGGCCGCTTATGTAGTCGTTATTTAAGGTCAATCGTCTGAACAATATCTCTAGCGAAGAAGAGCTCGATGATCCAATCGACCAGTACGCGTATCTTTCGCTCCAAACCGGGGAGCTTGGCTAGGTAAATTCCCCGCCAAAGCAGCCAGGCGAACAATCCAGAGAAATGGAAAACCCAATTCACATAAGGCACGATAAGCTCGGCGCATGCGGTCTGGTGACCTATGACGCATAGGGCTCCGAGAGAGTTGAAGTGAAAAGGCTTGAGCGGCCGTCCTTTCTGCTTGGCGTAAAGGTTTTCGGCCAGCGTCCTGGCTTCACGCAAAGCGAACTGCGCCGTCGGGGGGCACACTTTCCCGGATTTGGCGTCGGTGATGGAAGCGCAATCTCCCAATGCCCATGCATTGGTTTGCTGCTTGACGTTCAGAGCCGAATCCACCAAGACGGCTCCCCTGCGTTCCAACTCGAACGGCAGTTCTTTCAATAAGGGGTGCGGCGTAGTGCCAGCAGTCCAGATGAGCGTCTCGGTTGGAATTTCCTTGCTGGTCAGCCGGACTTTCCCAGGTTGCGCATCGACGACGCGCGTTTCCAACTCGAAAGTGACTCCGCGGGCTCGCAGCCGATCGAGGGCATAGCGCCCCAGCGACTCGCTCAGTTCAGGCAAAATGCGGTCGCGTGAATGAACGAGCACTATTTTCAGATCATCGAACTCCAGACGCCGATAGTCGGCAAGAATTCCCCGGGTAAAATCGTTGAGCGCACCGGCAATTTCGACGCCCGCGAACCCTCCGCCCGCGACCACGAAGGTCAGCATCTGCAAACGGCGCGCGCGGTCGACTTCACGCTCGGCTCGCTCAAACAGGTCAATTACGTGGTTGCGAATGCGGATGGCGTCGAGCAGAGTTTTGAAGTCAAACGCAGTTCTTTCGACACCTTCCAGCCCCAGATAGTTACTGACGGATCCTAACGCGAGTACTAAGTCGTCGAAAAATATTTCGTTGCCGCCGAGCTCGATTGAGCTCCCTCCAGTGGCGTCGCCATCCAACATCACACAGCGGCGCTGGAAATCGATCGTGGTCACGGTTCCCCGCAATACACTAGTCCTATGCAGGCTGGTACGCAGAGGAGCGCTGATGTGCGTGGGCTCCAAACTGCCCCCAGCGACCTCGGCCAGCATCGGCGTGAACAGCATTGCATTTGCGTCGCTCACCAGCGTGAAGGTGACCGCCGGGTCCGCTCCAAACATTTTCTCCAACTGCTCAGCGAGAGTCATTCCCGCGAATCCACCTCCCAGAATCACAATTCTGTGCGGATCGCAGGACAGTGTCGCCTTCACCGAAATCGGCCCCAGCCATCGCAACGCTGCATCACTCCCGCTTTGTACTAGCACTCCGAGCGCGCTTCCGAATAAGACCCAGCCGACCAACTGTGGGAACAATAGACGCATTGCCTCCGCAGTCCATTGCGGACCAGATCCCGCGACGACTGGAATGGCAACTACGCTCAGGCATGTCCAGAGTGGAACGCCCAAGGTCGCTCCCGTCATTAGGCTTTCGAGATAGGCCCCGGGCGTGGGCCGAAAGGCTAAGGCATAAATTGTGCCCACAGCCGCCCCCAGAGCTATAGCCAGTGGCGGGTTCGCGAAAGTGCTGACTAACAGAGCGCTGGCGATAAGGCCTGCGATGATACCAATATAGGCTCGGCGTCGTAGGTCACTTTGCGCGCTCCTTTCTATCTGATTGCCCATAGAAGGTGGAACCGGTTGATTCTTACTGCGCATCGACGAGCCTCGAAGTGGCGCAAATCGCTCGGCCCAGCCATAGCGGAGTGACAACTTTAAGGATTCCCATGTCGGCAATATACGGCAAGAGCCACGAGATTATTCGAACAGGGATTTCCAGTGCCTTTGTCCCGGATTCTAGGCCAGGCACAATACTCCGTTGTGTGTGATGCAAGACTCCCTCAAAAGTGACGCGACAGAATCTCAGCACGTTCTACAGCAAACTTGAAACCTTCTTGAGCCTTTTGAATCCCACTGCCACGTGAGCATCTTGGCACGGCACATGAGCCTGACAGTCAAATTGGGTTTCTCCGAATCGTTACCGATTTGGTCGCCGACTGCGAAACAGAGCTCACAAACCCACTTTCAATAACGAGGAAAAGGAATGAACATGAATAAGACAATCCAGTTTCTGTTTCGGTCACTGCTGATGATGACGACACTGGTCGCCGTTTCAGCTTTCGCGCAAGATATGCATACCTCCAGCCAGTTCCAGGGCCCGAAAGCAAACAAAGGGCATGTCACGCATACTACGCGAGATGGCAAGAGCATCCTGACGTTGTCGGACGACTTCGTCGTCCCCGATACGCCAGACCCACACTGGCAGCTTGTGGACTCCGACGGCAACGTTTACCTGGTCGACAAACTCAAGACTAAAGCGTTCCTCGGCGACAAGTTTAAGAAGGAAATCGTAGTTCCCAGCTACGTAAAGAACGTTTCCAAAGTTGTGATCTGGTGCGCCTTTGCGGAAGTAAATTTGGGCGAAGCTTCTTTCTCCAGCCCCGTCCGGTAGCGCAACCCACCCCCACGGGGCGCGGACCGGTACGAAGCGCGGACGCCCCCCTTTCATGGAAACAGAAAGCAGGATGAACCATGCGAAACAAATCCATCGTGGTTTGGTCAACGTTATTGTTCGCCATTCTCTCCATCTCCGCAAAGGTGGCGGTAGGACAGATAGTTGAGAAAAAGACTCTCACGTTGCTGGGCGCCGAGCGAGTCATCGCCGCGGCGAAGGCCGAAGCACAAAAGCTGCAGGCCCCCGGCGGCGTCATCGCGGTCGTGGACGATGGCGGCAACCTGATGGCCTTGGAACGGCTCGATGGTACATTCTCGGCTGGCGCCAACATCTCCATTGGTAAGGCCAAGACCGCCGTCATGTTCAAAAAGCCTACCCGCTTCTTCGAAGAACTGATCAATTCCAGCGGCAAGGGACGCACGGTCATGACGGCGCTCGAAAACTTCACACCTCTGATCGGCGGCATCCCCATCGTCGTCGACGGCCAGATTGTCGGCGGCGTGGGCGCGAGCGGGGCGGCTAGCGCCGACCAGGACGAACAGCTAGCCATTGCCGGCTCGAAAGCGTTCCAAACCGGCGCCATGAGCAGCGACAGTACGCCTCCGGTTTCTTATTGGGAGAAGAGCAAGGTGGACGAAGCGTTCTCGACGGGCACAGTGTTGTTCGACGGGAGCGACGGCCGCAACTACATGGTACACGCCAGTCGCAGGGAGGGGCCGGGCCAGGCGGAAATCCATACCAAAGACGCTGACGTAATCTATGTCCTGCAAGGCGAGGCTACGTTCGTCACGGGAGGTGAAGCAGTTGATGCCAAAACTACCGCTCCGGACGAACTTCGTGGAACCAGCATCCGCAACGGGCAAACTCGCAAAATTGCCCAAGGGGACGTGATCATTGTGCCCCACGGTGTGCCCCACCAGTTCCTGGAAGTCACCAATCCCTTCCTCTACTTCGTCGTGAAGGTTCGCTAGGGAGACGTGAACATGAATACATGCCGGCATGTCCGGAGTGCAGTGACGACGCTAGGATTAGTTCTGTCGTTGGCCTTAGTGAGAGTGGGAGCGCAGACGATTCAAGACCCTCCTGTCGGCCGCCCGGACGCGGTAGTCGACCTTGCCTCACACGAAGGAGCGCAACTGGTGAAAGGCCAGTGGCGGTACCATGACGTGAAAATCGTGGATGCCCCCTCCCGCGCGGTCGGCCCCGATCTCAAGCCGAGCGGAGCGCCCATCAAAACGTACGATTACACTCCTCACGCCGGTGCCGCAGACTTCGACGATTCTCAATGGGAAGCCATTGACGCGACTACGCTCGACCACCGACGTTCCACGGCCAAGGTTTGCTTCAACTGGTATCGCATCAACATCACTATTCCCGAGAAAGTCGGGAACTTCAGCGCAGCAGGTTCAACCGTCGCGTTTGAGATCGTCATCGACGACTACGCTGAAGTGTGGGTTAACGGCAAAATGCCCCGCGTTCTCGGCCAGCCTGGTGGGCCGGTGATCAAGGGCTTCAACGCTCCGAATCGCGTGATCCTCACGCGAAACGCGCAACCAGGCCAGCAGATTCAGGTTGCGGTCTTCGGCATCAACGGTCCAATCTCATACAGCCCCGAGAATTTCATCTGGATCAGGTCCGCAACGCTCGATTTCTACAAGTCGCCCAAGGTTGCCATCAGCGAGACGCCTGCGCAGATCGTCAGGAACGACCCGGGGCTGGACGATATTGTTCCAGCCGGCGCGAAAATCGAGAAGCTTGCCGCAGGATTTATATTTACCGAAGGGCCGATCTGGGTGCCGCGTACCGAAGAAACAGACGGATACCTTCTCTTCAGCGATCCCAACAACAACCTGATTTACCGTTGGACGCAAGACGGACAACTCTCCATCTTCATGACCAAGAGCGGCTACCGTGGAATGGACATAGGCGAATTCACTCAGCCCGGCTCGAACGGGCTCACGCTCGATAAGCAGGGCCGGCTCACCATCGACCAGCAGGGCAATCGTCGCGTGGTTCGCCAGGAGAAGAACGGCCAGTTCACGGTAATGGCCGATCGTTATGAGGGGAAGCGGCTCAATAGTCCCAATGATCTTGTCTACAAATCGGATGGAGCGCTGTACTTCACCGACCCTCCATTTGGACTACCGAAGTTTTTCGACGATCCACGGAAAGAGCTCCCCTACAGCGGGGTTTTCCGTGTGTCTCCGGACGGGAAAAACGTCCAGCTGCTGACCAACGAACTGAGCGGCCCGAATGGTCTTGCATTTTCACCCGACGAGAAATACTTCTACGTAGACAACTGGGACGAGAAGAAGAAGATCGTCATGCGCTACGAAGTGAAAGCAGACGGAACGCTGTCGAACGGAGAACTCTTCTTCGACATGACTTCGGCGGAAGGCGAGGACGCACTGGACGGGATGAAGATCGATCAGAAGGGCAATCTTTACGTTTCAGGTCCCGGTGGCGTGTGGATTCTTTCTCCGGAAGGAAGGCACCTGGGCACGATTGTCGGGCCGGAACACCCGCATAACTTTGCGTGGGGCGACGACGACGGCAAAGGCCTCTATCTGTGCGCGAAAACCGGTCTCTACCGAATTCGACTGAACATTCCGGGCGTTCGTCCTTAGAGCGGAGGCCGACCTGAAAGAATGAGGTCATTTGAGGAAAGCCAGAATGCTACCACTGAATTCGCTGAGACTCGCCGTTCCTGACTGGAGAGGAGAAACGACACCAACATAAAACCGTATGCACATGCTCGCGGTCACGTTGGGTTTTTCTTAAGTGGTCTGCAGCCTGGTCTACTCCGTAGTAAGAAGTTCTTCTTGTGTTATCGCGCCCAATGCTCGCGCCCGTAAGGTGAGTTATAGGCAGAGATTTGAACACTGAAACCTTTTCGCCTGATTGATCTCCAAGACTATGTCCTCTTGAGATTTTAGTGAGCTGGCTAATGAACATCCACGCAGTGCGGCCGGTTCGGCTGTGGCCGGGCGATCCCAGCCGATTTCGACGCGTCTCCTGGCTGGAACTTTTCTTTGATTTGATCTTTGTCGCTGCGGTCGCGCAAGTGGGGGTACCGTTGGGCGAGGACTACACACGGCACGGCTTGGTGCGCTACGCGCTCATGTTCTTGCTCATCTGGTGGGCCTGGTTGGGGCACACCATGTACTGCACCCGTTTTGACGCCGATGATGTCGTGCAGCGGTTCCTTACCCTTTTGCAGATCTTTGCCGCGGCCGCAATGGCCGCTAACGCAAAGGCTGCTTTCGAGAGCCGAGATTCCGCTGGTTTTGTGGCAGCATACGCGGTCTTGCGCGCGGTGCTTGTCGTGCAATATCTTCGAGCCCGCCGCTTAGAGAAAACGCATCAGTTAACTAGCTTATACGCTGCGGGCTTCGGTGTGGCAGCCGTCCTCTGGGGCACAGCCGCCGTCATTCCCGCTCCGCTTCGTTTCTGGCTCTGGGGTGTGGCGCTGCTGGTAGATATGGGAACGCCGTGGCTTGCAGTTCAGCACACGCACACGAATCCACCCGACCCGGAACATCTTCCGGAACGATTCGGTCTATTCACCATCATTCTGTTGGGTGAGTCCGTGGCTGCTGTGATGCGCGGCATGGAAAGCCAGGAGACCTGGAGTCCGTCCGCCGCAATCTCGGCTTTCACCGGCCTAAGTTTGGCATTTGGATATTGGTGGTGGTATTTCGATGGCATACGCGGCGCTGCGAAGCGTGAGGTGACAACGAACCGCAAGATGCTGCTGTTCCAAATCTGGAGTTACACGCACCTTCCGCTCTACTTGTGTATCGCGGTCGTCGGCGTCGGCGTCAGCCATGTGATCTCGCTGCCTGCGGGCACTCGTCTCCACCGAGAAGATGCCTGGATACTCACTGCTTCGGCGACATGCCTCATGGCGACCATGACCATCATTGGATTCACACGCGATGGCGCTCAAATGCGGCGATCGCGGCTAGTGCACGGGTTGATCAGCTTCGCTTTGTCCCTGGCAGCACTACCTGCTTCTTTAGTTGCTACAGCCGTTTCTCCGTGCCTGCTCCTCGTATATCTGGCGTTGCTCTGCGCAGCGCAGGTGATGTTATCCATCGGACCACAATGCACTCCTTAACAGATCGGAGGACATGTAGCCACAATCGGGTTCAATCACCTTCTTGGACTTTGGCAAATCGTGCAGTACGGCGCGAAGAGATCGAGCCCTTCGGTTCGACCAGAGAAGTGGCGTTTGGGCATGGCACCATGATTCGATCCGGGACCCGATTCCCGCCGTCGACGGCACGCGGCTAACCCCACACGGCTGATCTCGGTTGGCTGATGAGCACAGGACTCATGGAGTCCGTAACTTTCGAGCTGTATGTGAATCCAACTAAATGCCCCCGGGGATCTGCCGGCGGTTGCATTCACGTTTGGCTGATTGTTTGGTTAGTGTGGAAGATCGGAGTGACAGATGAATCGTAGAAAGTTTCTTACCAGTTCCGCGGTGGCGGTCGCCGGAGTAGGCCTGATTTCGTGGCTCAGAAGCCCACGCGTGAGCGTTGCGAACTCCAACCCATCGGACGACAAAGGCGCGGTGATGATCGTCCGATTCAGCGATTCCGGACAAAGCCTCGGCCCGGTTACTGTCAAGAAAGTTCACAAGACGGATGCCGAGTGGAAGCAGCAATTAACCCCATTGCAATTTGAAGTTACGCGCGAGCAGGGCACTGAAAGAGCCTTCAGCGGCCAATATGACATCCACGATAAGGGTTTATATCGCTGCATCTGCTGCGACAACGCGCTGTTCAGTTCCGACACGAAGTTCGATTCGGGCACGGGTTGGCCAAGTTTCTGGGCGCCCATTGCGAAAGAAAATGTTCGCAAGTCGGTTGACAATAGCCTGGGAATGACGCGGGACGAAATTTCCTGTACCGAATGCGAATCGCACCTGGGTCACGTTTTCGACGACGGCCCCAAGCCTACCTACCTGCGTTACTGCATGAACGCCGCCTCATTGAGGTTTGTTAAGCATGGTTAGTGGATTTACAGAACTCGCGAAAACGCGGCAAAGAAACGCCAGCACTCACCGTCGAACCGATGGAGGTCGAGCGTTGGCTCAATCTGGATCTGATGCGCCGCACCATGGTCCTAACCGACGCGGCCACGGCGTTACCCGTCAGCGAAATTCTGGCGTTGATGTGGAAGGATCTGGATTTCGTCGCACAACTGATCCGGGTGCGCCGGGCTTACGTGTACCGCCGTTTTGGAGCTCCGAAATCGAAGGCCTCGAAAGCCCCGGTTCCGATGCATCCTCTGCTGGCGGCACATCTGCTCGCCTGGCGTCAGGAAACCCTCTACGCTTCCGACGAAGATCTCGTGTTTCCGAGTCTTCGCTTGAAGGGCACCAAGCCTCCCGCGGCCAACATGCTGGTATCCGATTACCTGCGCGCGGCCGCTAAGAAGGCGGGAGTCGTGGCTCCGCCGCGCACCTTCGGATTTCATACTTTCCGGAGGACGCTCGCTTCGGTCCCGGTCAAGATGAAGGTCGATCCGAAATTGGTGCAGGAAATGCTCCGGCACCAGAATCTGAAGACGACCTCGAGATCTACGCGAAGGCCGTGACCGAAGACAAGCTCGAAGCGCAGGGGATGTTCCTGGAGTTGCTGTTCCGAGGCAGGAAGGCGGCTGAACCCGATCCGGTCAAGAACCTGGAGAAAACGGCTCCGGTGACCGGTTTGGTGCAGTAGTGCGGGTAACTGCGGGTAAACTGCGGGTAATACGCAAAATGAAAAGTAATGTTAACCTCTTTGAAATGTGGTGGCCAGGGACGGAGTTGAACCGCCGACGCCAGCCTTTTCAGGGCTGCGCTCTACCACCTGAGCTACCTGGCCACGTGGGTTGCCGCTCTACCGCCGAACGCTTGCGAGTTATGGGCTACGCCAAACTTTGGCTGAGTTGCCGGTATTCGCGGGCGGTCACAATGCCGATGCTGTTGGAACAGCCCCGATTATAGCAACCAGGATGAATTCCCTCAATGCGAGTAGTGCGGCTGCGGGACTGTTCGCTGTCTGGTCTTCGATTATCGATTTTCGATTATCGAACCAGGGTCATGCTTTGCGGAGTGAGCTTCCCCTCCGTTTCCGGGAGTGTGCCAGTTTTCATCGCTGATTTCGTTTTAGAGCTGCTCGCAGTCTCGCGCTTCCGACTGCTGTGCAGGCGCACCTCCGGTGTTTCCCGGAAAAGGCGGGGAGCGGTTACGCGCCAATGCCGAGAGGTGTAGCTGTTGATCGTCTGTCCGCTTTCTACGCCTCTATCTGGAGAACTGCAAAGGGTGGGGCACCCGCAACCCGGTGTGCGGCGGCGGGTGCCGAAAATTCCTACTTGGTGGTGGCTTTGAAACCGACGGTTGCGCCTGCACTGTTCACGTAACGTCCCACCATTTCGAGCGTGTCATTGACTCCGTCTGGTTTGGTTTCGGT
>Ga0265760_10000609_pt1 | contig 10202 bp, 10 predicted proteins | sample NZIome_2_FD_200831 | JGI IMG/M metagenome (GOLD analysis project Ga0265760, IMG submission 200831) | Metatranscriptome of rhizosphere microbial communities from Maridalen valley, Oslo, Norway - NZI1 (Metagenome Metatranscriptome) | ecosystem: Host-associated > Plants > Roots > Rhizosphere >... | reverse complement strand
CGCGGCCTCCGCATTTGTAATCTGCGACGCAGTTCAAGCAGGGAGTGTGACGCTCTGCGCTTAGCGGCGGCAGCAGCGACATCGATGTTTGCATAACATCGATAAATTCTTCATTTACATAACGCTACGCAATCGTTTGGTGCGCACGCGTGTTCTTGTGAGCGCCGCGCGCGCCTATCGCCCGCCGCTCATCTGACACGCCCACGCGCAGCGCCGTGGACCAGTCCCATTTCGCGCTTACCCGTATCCGTCAATCTCAGACCGCGCCCCTCCATGTCTTGCGTCATCCACTTTCTACGCAGCGCGAGTTTGAGCAGTGCCGCGCCCAAGGCTCCGCCGATGTGAGGCCGGCGTTCGCTCCAATCCAGGCAGGCAAAGGCGAAACGGCGGCGCATCAGGCGCACGGCATCGACATCGATGCCGAGGCGGTTCAATCCTTCCGTGCCGGCGCGGGTCAACTCATAGAGATTTTCGCTTGGCGCGGCGCGCTGCAGCCAGCCCAGTTCCTGCATCCGGTCATGCAGCGCGACGGCGACCTCTCCCGCCATGTGGTCGTAACAGGTCCGCGCTGAGCGCAACCGGCTCGGTGTATTCGGCACGAATCCGGCCGCGCTGCCGCCCGCCACCACGCTCAAGGCCTCGAGCGCCTGCGCCACATTCGCGTCCTTCAGGCTGTAGTAGCGGTGCTTGCCTTGCGCATACACCTTGACCAGCTGATAGTCCTTGAGGCGCGCCAAATGCACGCTCGCAGTCGAGGCGCTAACCTCGGCGATGATTCCCAGTTCTGTGCTGGTGCGCGCGTGGCCGTCCAGCAAGCAATACAGCATGCGCGCGCGCGCCGGTTCGCCGATGGAAGCGGCAATTCCCGACACTTGGGAGTCCAAATATTCCACATCCATAGTTTCATGCTAAACGAAGTGTCGAAGTCGCGCAAGCCGTAGACTCTTCGGCATGCTGACCTGTTTCATTCGCTACGAGATCGAATCCAAGCAACGCGACGAATTCAAGCTTTATGCGGAAACGTGGGGACCCATCATTCCGCGCTGCGGCGGTCATCTGCTGGGATATTTTATTTGGCCGGCGGCGGCAACTGAGGCACTGGCGTGGGGCCTGATCGGGTTTCGCGGCATGGCCGACTACGACGCCTACCGCCTGCGCTTGAAGGCTGATCCAGAGGCGCGCGCCAATTTCGCGTTCGCTCAACAAAGGCGCTTCATTCTGCGCGAGGACCGGACGTTCCTCGAAACGATCGACGGCACAATCTCGCGCCCGCCTCTGCGCGGCGATTGCGATACGTAGGCGCAATCCCACGGTGTTTGGGGCGGCCTCGCTCTACACTTGCCTTACTCACGACCGTATCGTCTAGGCGTCACAACTAGGCGTAAGGCCTCGGCGCTATCCAATTACATTCGAATATAAGGAACTCCCATGCTTCACTATGCCGTCGTATTCTTGGTCATTGCCTTGATCGCCGCTGTGTTCGGCTTTGGCGGAATCGCTGCCGGCGCCGCAGGCATCGCCAAAATTCTGTTCGTGGTCTTTCTGATCGGCGCGGTGGTAACTTTCTTGCTGAATGGCAGATCGCGCGTCTAGCTTTCACATAAGGCGACGGCGTGGCAACGCGCCGTCGCCTTCGAGACCGTCGCCCTATCGGTGGGGACCGCTGCCTCAGAGGCCATTGCCTCGCCTTTGCGCAAAGCTCATCACTTCCTCGGCCATCAGATCGAGTATTTGGCCCACTCTCGGCACCAGGCACTTCCCCTCCTCATCGAACACGCTCTCGGCCGAATTGATGGCGGCACCGAGCGGCGTTGGCCAGCCGCGCAGCGCATGCACGATATCGCGCAAAGCACTCAACGTATTGATGGCACCCGGCCAGCCGCCGGCGGTGGCGATGCATCCCACCGCCCGTCCGCTGAAGTAGGGCCGTGCATCCGTGCGCAAGTCCTCCGCATAATCGAGCGCGTTCTTTACCAGCCCCGAAATGCTGCCGTGATATCCCGGCGAGCCGATGATGATGCCGTCCGCCAGGGCAAGCTCTGCCACCAGGAGTCGCGCGCCCGCGCCGCGCTCCGAATTTTCCGGTTGGTAGAGCGGCAACTGCAGCGCAGGGCCGCTGATCAGTTTGACCCGAGCGCCGAGTCTTTGCGTGGCGTTCAGCACATGGCGCATCGCCCACTCGGTCGAAGAATTCGGACGCAACGTTCCGCCGACTGCAACAATATAGGGTGAGGTCACGGGCGATGATCCTACACGCAATTGCATGGAGCCTGCCTGGGAATTCCCGCGTCAGCGCGCCGGATTCGCGGCGCGCGCGCCGAACGGCGGCTTCGAGAGCCAGATGACGGGAACCAGCGTCAGGAAAATGAAGCCCATCAAATAAAATACATCGTTGACGCCTAAGGTCGATGACTGGCTGGTGATGACTTGATTCACGAATTCCGATGCGCCGGCGCCGCCGATATGGTGCGCGCCCAGTTGAGCTTGGTACGAAGACCACGCTTGGGCGGAATTATTGATGTGTTCCGTCAGCACGGCGTGATGGTAGTCGCTGCGCCGGTTCCAGATCCACACCGTGATCGCGGTCGAAAAACTACCGGACATCGTACGCGTGAAGTTGCTGACGCCGGAAGCGGAGGCTAGCTCGTTCGAAGTAACGCCCGACATCAGGATTTGATTCAACGGCAGGAAGAAAAATGCCATTCCAAAGCCTTGCAGGAAGCGCGGCGTGGCGAATTGAAAAAAACTCGCGCTTTCATTCAGCGTCGCAGTCCAAAAGATCGCGAATCCAAAAATGCAGAACGCGAAACTGGCGGCGAGGCGCAGATTGAGCCGCGCCATATTGCGGCCGACGATCGGGGCGATGAAGAGGCCTAGGATTCCTACCGGCGCGACCGCCAATCCCGCCCAGGTGGCGGTGTACCCCACAGTCGTTTGCAGCCACAGCGGAAAAATGATGTTGACGCCCGAGAATGCAAAGAACGCCATGGACAAAGTCAAAGTACCGACTCGGAAATTGCGCTTGGCGAACAGGTGCAGATCCACGACCGGGTGCTTGTCGGTGAGTTCCCATGGAATGAAAAACGCGATGGCCATAAGGGCGGTCACAGCCGCGCTCAAGATCACCGGCGAGTTGAACCAATCCTTTTCATTGCCGTTGTCCAGCATGAATTGCAGGCTGCCGACACCGACCACGAGCAGTGCGAGACCCACGACGTCGATGGGCAATTTTACGATGTTCGACTCGCGGTGACGCAGAATCGACCAACTCGCAAGCGCCGAGAAGGCGCCCACGGGCAGATTGATATAAAACAACCAGGGCCACGACAAATTATCGGTAATCCAACCGCCGATGATCGGACCAAAAATCGGCGCGATCATGATGACCATCGACCAAAGTCCAAGCGCCATACCGCGCTTCTCGATGGGATAGTTGCGCAGCAGAATCGCCTGCGCGACCGACATCATCGGGCCTGACACGAAGCCTTGCAGCAAACGTGCGCCAACCAGCATAGGCAGGCTATTGGCGACCCCGCACACCGCCGAGAACACCATGAACAAACAAATCGAGGTGACAAAAGTTCTCACTTCGCCGAAGCGCCGGGCGATCCAGCCGGAGAGCGGCTGCATGATGGCGGCGGCCAACATGTAGGAGCTCACCGCCCAAGTGCCCTCCGATGTCGTTACGCCGAGACTGCCGGAAATCGAAGGCACGGAGACATTGACGATGGTCATGTCAAGGATCTCCATGAACGAGGCCGTCGCGATCGCGACGGTCAGAAAAAACAACTTCCCGCCGTGCAGCGGAGGGTATTCGCCGGCGATCGCCGGCTGCGCCACATCAGCCATGGGCGACGCTAGTGATTGACGCCAAGATTTTGCCGCACGATGGCGTCGGCTTGCGAATTGGCTTTCTCTAGATCCTGCGTATACACCTGCGTATCGCCGACCGGCTGATCGCCGGCCTGCGTCGCCAGCACCGGGCCGTCGCGAGAGGTCGTATCAACCGTCACCGTGGCGGAAAGCCCGACCCGCAGCGGCGATTTGATCAGGTCGCTGTCGTCAATGAGAATTCGCACCGGTACGCGCTGCACGACCTTGATCCAATTGCCCGAGGCATTTTGCGGTGGCAGCAACGAAAAGGCGGCCCCGGTCCCCGCCGACATTCCCTGCACGTGGCCGTGAAAAATAAACGAGCCGCCATATAGATCGCTGCGCACCTCGGCCTTCTGGCCGATGCGCAGGTTCCGCAACTGCACTTCCTTGAAGTTTGCATCGACCCACAGCGAGTGCAGCGGGATCACCGTCATGAGCGCCTGGCCGGCCTGGATGTGCTGCCCCAGCTGCACGCTGCGCTCCGCGACATATCCGGACACCGGGGCGACGACCGCATTGCGCTGCGCCGCGATCCATGCGTCGCGATACGCATCCTTGGCCTGCAGAACCGTCGGATTGCCTTCAATCGGGGTGCCATCGATGAGTGCATGCGCGGACAGGGCCTGGCGCTCGGCCTGCGCCAGCGCAGCTCGCGCCAGCTGCACACTCTCCTGCGCGTGCCGCACTTCTTCTCCGGCGATGGCCTGATCGGCCACCAGCGGTTCGCGTTTTGCCAGGTCAATTTGCGCACGGGAGAGTTCCAGTTTGCGCGATTCAATTTCCGAATCGTATTGGCCCGCCGTGGCTTTTTGCTGGCGGACTTGCCGCACCGCCTGGCCTAAGGCGCTGGCCGTGCGGCTCAGGGCGGTTTGCGCATCGATGGGATCGAGCTTCACCAATACTTGTCCGGCGTTAACGAGCTGAGTGTCGTCCGCCAATACCGCAACCACGGTGCCGGCGACCTGCGCCGATATCACCACCTGGTTGCCATTGACGTAGGCGTCGTCGGTTTTTTCGCGCTTTTCAAGCACCAATACCCAGTACGCCGCCCATAAGGCACCAATGACGACGAAGATCAGCGCGATGAGCAGCAGAATCCTGCGCCGCTTGCCGTTGGGAGGAGTCGTCGCCGCTGCTTCTATATTTGCGTTCATGGTGCCGTTGTCGTTGAAGAGGAACTCGCGATTCTTTGCGGACTCTCGTAACCCCCGCCCAGCGCTCGCTGCAGCGCAATGTCCGCCGAGAGCGCCGCAGAATCGAGCTGCAGCAGGCCGTCGCGCTGATCGATCCACGACTCGGTCGCCATCAATTCGCTGCGCGAGTCGCTCAAGCCCTGCCGCACGCGGGCAGCGGCGGTCTTCTTCATGCGCAATGCCGCATCGACTTGTTTCCCGCGCTGCGTGCGCTGGGCTTCGATCTGGGCGCGGGTCGTGACTTGCGTGGCCACGTCGCGCGCGGCGCTGATCAGCGTGTCCTGATAGTCGGAGACCGCCGAGTCGATCGCGGCCTGCGCGCCGCCGTACCGTGCTTTCAGCTTGCCCGCGTCGAATATCGGCAGATGAATGGCCCCGCTGACCTGCGGCACGCGGCTGCCGTACTCGAGCAACTTGCCCATATCGATACTGGAAACACCGAGCAGCGCATTGACGCTGACGTCCGGAAAGAAAGCGGCGCGTGCGGAAGCGAGGCTGCGTTCGGCCGCCTCGACGCGCCAGCGGCTTGCGGTGATGTCGGCGCGCCGTGAGATCAGGTCGATTTTCACGTTGTCGGGCAATGCGCCGGGAAACGACGGCAAGGGCTTCGCCGACAGGGGCGGCAGATCGCCGACCGAGCGTCCGACCAGCGCCGCCAGAACCACGACGCGCAGTTTCGCGGATCCTTCGAGCATCGCACTCTGTTCCCGCGCCGCCGCCATCGCGAGATCCGCGCTGTTCAGCTCATCCGCCGAGTCCAAGTCCGCGCGCACGCGCGCGCTGCTTACCTTGGCTTGCAGCTCGACCGCGAGTTCCTTCTCCCGGGCGAGCAGCAGTCGATTTTGGTCGGATTGCCAGCCGAAATAGGCATCGGCAATGGAACTGGCCAGCACCAGCGCGGCTGCGCTGCGCTCCGCCTGTGCGGCATGCGCCTGATCCATCGCCGCCTCGACGGCATCGCGTTGCTTGCCCCACCAATCGAAGGTATAGCTGGCCTGCAAACCTAGGTCGTACTGGTCGTACCACGTGAATCCCAGAAGCTGCGGCGGAAACACACCGTTGTCGCTGAGACGCTGCCGGTCCGCGTCGGCGTTGGCTTGCAGGTGGGCGCCGGACTCCGCCGCCGCCAAGCGAACCGATTGGCGCGCCGAGTCATAGCGCGCGTGCGCATTCGCCAGGCTCGGGGAGTTGGCGCCGCCGATTTCAATCAACTGGTCCAAGGTGGGATCCTGGTAGCGCTTCCACCAATCTTGCGCGGGCCAATCTGCGCCGCCAGGTACCTCGATGCCATCGAGCGGCGCAGCGTCGGACAATTGAACTGGCTTGTGCTTCGGCGGCAATCCGGCACAGCTCGCTAGAAACGCGCAGCAGACGGCGAGCGCGACCCGACGCGCGCTCATAGTGCGGCCTCGGTCACGGGCGGCGTGCTGAGTTGTTCCAATGCGAAGCCCAGCCGCTTGAGCTGAGCCGCCAATTGACGTTGCTCCGATTCCGGAAAATCCTTCAGCATTCTGCGCAGGGGCACATGCAATATCGGCAACAATTGCCGCACCAGACCCTCGCCCTCCGCCGTGATGCGCAGCACCATGCGCCGACGATCATGTACGCTCGACACGCGTGTGATGAGACCGCGGCTGACCAGCGCATCGCTGATGCGCGACATATTGGCGGGACTCTGCGAAGCCCGCGCGCATAAGTCGCTGGGATGCGCGACGCCCTCGGGCTGTGAGAAGAGCGTCGTCAGAACGCGAAACTCCGCCTCGGCCAAACCGAACGGCTTGAGCTGTTGCTCAAATCGCGCCGCCATCTCCCGACCGATGTGCAGCACCAAGCGACACAGCAAGATTCCCGAGACGGGTAAGTCCGGCATGCGCTGCTTCAGGTTTTGGAGATTGTCCTCCATCAACTCAAACTGGGAGGGGATATTCATTTGTAGTCTAACTATTTAATACAACATATTTTATCAAGTGAATATATAATCCGCAAATATCAGCTTGAAATTAAAAACGACACGTGTCATTTTCTAGCCATGATTGATGCCCAGTTGCCACAAACCGTGTTGCACAAGCGCGGAAGGCCTCGCCGAGGGACCGAAGCGGCGCGGACGTCGGCCCTCATTAATGCTGCGACGCGTGTATTCCTGCGCGAAGGCTATGGTCTGGCGAGCATCGACAAAGTGGCCGCCGAGGCCGGGGTGTCGACCCGAACCATTTACGAGCGCTACAAGAACAAGGCGGATCTGCTGGGCGCGGTCATCAGCAGGCTGGTCGATCGGATGTCGACGGTTCTGGCGACCGCAGACTTGAAGCGCCTTGAACCGCGCGCGGCCCTCACGGTCATCGCGGAAACCATCACCGGCCGTGCGCGCGACCCGGATGCCGCGGCGTTGTTTCGCATCGTCGCGACCGAAGCGCACCGCTTTCCCGAGCTCGCGGCAAAAATGCGCGAGAACAATAAATTATGCGTCGACAACGTCGTGGCCAGCTATCTTCGCGCGCAAGTCGCCCGCGGCGAACTGGTGCTCGCCGATCCTGATCGGGCCGCGACGCTCTTTCTGCATATGATTTGCTCCGAGCTGCACGAAAGTCTGCTGTTCGGCGGCGAGGCCGCGGTGGCCCGCCTCGATTGCAAGGCACACGTTGAGCATGCGATCGATATTTTTTTGCTCGGCGCGGCCCCCCGCCAATGATTCGCCAGACCTACACCGGATGTAGTACGGCTCTGGCGTGTTTGCTCGCCGCCTGCGCCGTGGGGCCAAATTTCAAGACGCCCGACGCGCCGCGAACCGGCGGGTATGCGCCGCCCGGCGAGATTCCCGCGCAGCTCGGCACTCCCGCCTCGCTCGATACGCAGGCGCAGCACTTTGTCGACGGGCTCGACATCCAGGGTCAATGGTGGACGCTGTTTCAATCGCCGGCGCTCAATGCCTTGATCGAGCGTGCGCTCACCAACAGCCCAACGCTCGAAGCAGCCACGGCAGCTTTGCGGCAAGCCAATGAAACCCTTGCCGCGCAACGCGGCAGCTACTTTCCCAGCGTGTCGGCAGCCGCCGGTGTGCAACGGCAGAAGGTTCCGGGTGCGGCCTTGGGCGCGCCAGAAATACCGTCGATCATCTATACCCTCAACAACGCAACGCTGAATATTTCCTACACCTTGGATGCGTTCGGCGGCGTCCGGCGCCAGGTCGAATCGCTTGGCGCGCAAGCCGAGTACGAACGCTACGCTCTGGAAGCGGCGTACTTGAGTCTAACGGCCAATCTGGTTACTGCCGCAATCACTGAAGCCTCGTTGCGGGCGCAACTTGCCGCCACCGATGACATCGCGGACTCGCAGCGCAAGCAGCTCGATATCACGCAACGCCGCTTCCACGCGGGCGGCGCATCGCGCGCTGACATTCTGCAGCAGCAAGCCGTTCTACAGAGCACCCTTGCGGCGCTGCCCGCCCTGCGCACGCAGCTCGCGCAGCAGAGAAATCTGCTGGCCACCTATGCCGGCGCGCTGCCGGCGGACTACGGTGGACCCGAGTTCACTCTCGAAACGCTCAGCTTGCCCGTCGAACTACCCTTGAGTGTGCCGTCCAAGTTCGTCGAGCAGAGACCCGACGTGCGCGAATATTCCGCGCTGCTGCATGAAGCCACCGCGCAAATTGGCGTGGCGACGGCGAACATGCTGCCGCAGATCACCTTGTCGGGCAGCTATGGCGGTGAAGCGACGAGCTTTTCGAATGTGTTCTCCCCCGCTTCGGTGGTCTGGAGCCTGGCGGCCTCCGCCACCCAGCCGATATTCAAGGGTGGGCAGCTGCTGCATCAACGCCGCGCCGCCGTCGCAGCGGCACAGCAGGCAGCCGCCAACTATCGCGCCACGGTGATCACCGCATTTCAAAATGTATCCGACACGCTATACGCGCTCAAAGGGGATGCGGAAACGCTCGAAGCGCAGGCGCTCGCGGAGCGGACCGCGGCGCAAAGTTTGAATTTGATCCAGGTACAGTACAGGAGCGGCGCGGCCAGCTACCTGCAGGTTTTGAGCGCGGAACAAACCTACCAATCGGCCGCGGTTTCCCTTGTCAAAGCGAAGGCGCAGCGCTACGCCGATACGGCCGCCCTATTTCAAGCGCTCGGCGGCGGTTGGTGGAACCGATCGGACGTCGCAGCCAATTCAAACCAACCCGCAAAGAGTCCCCTGTGAGCACCATCGATACCGTCAAGCCCCGCGCCATGATCAAGCCGATCATCATCATGGCCATCGCCGTCGCGGTGGTGCTCGGCGTCGTCTTCGGCTGGCAGCATATCTACGCCGGCTTCGGCAAAAAATACATGGCGGCCGCGGCTTCTGCCCCGCAAACCGTCTCAACCACGGTAGCCGCCACGGCCGAGTGGCAGCCCTACTACGAATCCACGGGAACTGCGCGCGCCGTCCGTGGCGCGGACCTATCCGCGCAAGCATCCGGCGTCGTGGAGCAGATCGCGTTTGATTCCGGCAACGAGGTGCCCGCGGGCAAGGTGCTCCTGCGGCTCAATCCGAATGATGACTACGCGAGACTTCAACAGCTGCAAGCAGCTTCGGAGTTGGCGGACCAAACCTACCAACGCGATGTGGAACAGCTTGCGGCGCAGGCGATCAGTCAGGCCACTTTGGACACCGACGTGTCGACCCAAAAATCAGCCCATGCGCAGGTAGCGGCTCAGCAGGCACTGATCGAAGAAAAAATCGTCAAGGCGCCGTTTGCCGGGCGCTTAGGCATCCGCCAGGTCGATCTCGGCCAGTACCTCACGGCGGGGACTGCCATCGTCACCCTGCAGGCGCTCGATCCCATTCTCATCGATTTCTACCTACCGCAGCAGGCACTGTCGCAGATAAAAATCGGGCAGCCGGTGACGGCGATGATCGATACCTATCCTGGAGAATCCTTCAAGGGAATGGTCGAGTCCGTCAATTCCAAAGTGGATGCGGCGAGCCGCAACGTGCAAGTGCGCGCATCCTTGCGCAATGCCGATCGGCGGCTGGTTCCGGGGATGTTCGCCAGTGTGCGCATCGAGTATGGCGATAAGCGCAATCCCATAACCTTGCCGCAGACAGCGGTGACCTTTAACCCGTACGGCGATACCGTGTACGTGGTGGAGCAAAGCGGCG
>Ga0265760_10000608_pt1 | contig 10205 bp, 5 predicted proteins | sample NZIome_2_FD_200831 | JGI IMG/M metagenome (GOLD analysis project Ga0265760, IMG submission 200831) | Metatranscriptome of rhizosphere microbial communities from Maridalen valley, Oslo, Norway - NZI1 (Metagenome Metatranscriptome) | ecosystem: Host-associated > Plants > Roots > Rhizosphere > Soil... | reverse complement strand
GAAGGTCATGATCCGCGCCGTGCGGGCACTGATCACGTCTTTCACATCCGGAAAATCTTCCTCCAGCACGCGGCCTTCGTAGTCCTCGACCTTAGTGATGTAGCGCGGCATAATGCGAACGCCGTCGTTGGGGAAAACGCTAAAGGCGGACGTTTGCTCGAACAAGGTGACTTCGGCGGCTCCCAACGCCACCGGCAGGTAAGCGGGAATGTTGGACGTAATCCCGAAGCGATGCGCGTAGTCGATCACGGTTCTTATTCCGATGCGGTCCGCAACCTTCAGCGCAGGAATGTTCCGCGATTGCGCAAGCGCCCGCCGCAGCGTGATAGTGCCTTCAAATTTCTCATCGTAGTTGTGTGGAGTGTAAGGGCCGGACACGGTCTGAAAAGTCACGGGGGCGTCGACGATCAGGTCATCCGGCCTTGCACCCTGATCGATGGCAGCGGTGTACACATAGGGCTTGAACGACGATCCTACTTGTCGCAGAGCTTGAGTAGCCCGGTCGAACTTGGACAGTTCAAAGTCTCGTCCGCCCACCATCGCCTTAATCTCGCCCGTAGCGTTGTCGATTGCGATCAACGCGCCCTGTGTGCCCGAATCCTCCTCCAGGCTCGCTCGCGCCTTGCCGTCGCTGCCGAGGGTCACGATTTTCAAATAGACGATATCGCCGGGCTTCAAAATGTCCTGCAGTTTGCGCTGCGTCCAAGTAACGTCGACTTGCAGGAGGGTTCCCGTGTAGCGGCCGAACTTGAACGCCGCTGATCCGGGCGCAACCGCCGTGACCAAAGCATGGACATAACCGTTGACCTCGGGTTCGTCGTCCCAATCGGGATGCTGGTAGCTCGAGAGAGTTGCGCTCCCGTTCAGCACATTTTCCAGATGCGCTTTCCACCCATGGCGTCGTTCGTAGGCGGCCAGACCGTCGAGCACAGCTTGATTCGCCGCCCTCTGCAGATCCATGTCGAGCGAGGTGTAAACCCGTAATCCGCCCTCATGGACCTGATCGCTGCCGTACTTGGTCTCCAGATAGCGACGGATCTCTTCAATAAAGTGTGGCGCGAGGGAGTTGGGATCGTGCTTCAACTTCAAGTCGATAGGTTTGTTCCGAGCCTCGACGGCTTGTCGCGCCGTGATCTTGCCATCCTCCAGCATGCCGTTGATCACCAGGTTGCGACGCTTGATGGCTCGATCGGGGTGATTGATCGGGGAGTAAAACTGCGGGGCTTTTGGCAATCCCGCCAGCAACGCCGCCTCCTCAATGGTGAGCTGCTTTGCTGGCTTGCCAAAGTAATATTCGGATGCCGCCTCGAAACCGTACACTCCGTGCCCAAGAAAAATCTGGTTGGCGTAGAGAGTGAATATCTGTTCCTTGGTAAAGCGCCGCTCAATTTGAATGGCCAGCAAGGCTTCCTCGATCTTGCGATGAAACGATCGATCGGGCGAAAGAAAAAGGTTTCGCGCCAGCTGCATGGTGAGAGTCGAGGCGCCCTGCACCCTCCCACCCGATTCGATATCTCGATATGCAGCCCCGGCGATCCGCCACACATTGATGCCCCAGTGACGGTAGAAATCCTTGTCCTCAATAGAGATGAGAGCGTTGCGCAGCACCTCCGGATAATCGTTATAAGACGCGACCACGCGCCTCTGCAGTGCGAACGAACCTATGGTTCGGCCCTGACCGTCATAAAGCTCGGTAATGGAGTTGGGACGGAAATGTTCCAACTCCTCGACTTGGGGAAGATCCGTGGAATAGACCAGCAACAATCCGGCGGTAGCGCCGACAAGCGCAGCCACCAACACCAGCAGCCCAAACAGGACACGGCCCACCAGTTTCCGTCCCGCGACTTCAACCGGTGGAAGGTCTTGATAGATGACCTTCATGGGAATCGACCTCAGAATAGCATGGCCGCTTTTAGCTTCTAGCTCTTAGTCAGAAGCTATCGGCTAGAAGCTCTTCTCATGGAAACAGTTTCAGAAACCTTTCCCACAAGATCAGCGCCATTGCGTTATGCACTTCGAGGGCTGCGACGCCCTCCTGCACTGCCGTGGGATCGTGAAGCAGCCCGACTGCCCTGTTGGCAATGTCGGAGGCGTCGTCGGTAGCGGCCTGCCAATTGCGCGGCGCCCAAGCGATCGCGTCCGAAACGACCGAGGCCACGCCCTGCCCGATTCCATCGGCGGTCACCATGTTGAAGCCTTCGGTATAGGATGGCTGCAGTAAGAGGTCCATCGATCCTACCGTGTCCAGGAATTGCGGCCACGATTGCCAGTTGCGTTCGACCACTTTGGCGCGCGGCACGTTCAGATACATTTGCTGGATGGCAGCAACAATCGTCTGCCCACCGCCCTCGCGCCGGCCCCCGGAGATCCAGAATTCCAGATCGGTCACGCGCAGGCGTTGTCCCACTTCAAGGGCAGCTGCCGCAGCCGTGAGCACGTTTTTGTACGGACGTATGGCGCAGAAGCACCCCATACGCAGCGTGCCTCGCTGCCACATCGGCCGCGCCCGCGCGGGACTCAGAGGGTACATATTCGGCAGCAAGGTCATAGCAGTACCGTAGGTCGACTGCCACCAGGTCTGAAAGCGCTGTGAGTTGGCCGCAATGTGGAAGTTGGGACAGGCCTGCTCCAGTTCCGAGCCCTGACGCAACAATTCGATGGCACGAGGATCTGCTTGCAGGAATCCGATGTTGCTGTGGCTGACCACGGCAATCTCCAAGTCTGGATTCTGCAACGTCAGGCTGGCCAAATTAGCGGTGGGAATCCAAGGCGCACTTATCACCAGATGGGAAAGCGGAACATGATGCGCAAGAGTTCGGGCCTGCAGTTCGGCCTTCATCAGGGTTTGCAAGTCGGCGAACGAACTAATCGGCCAAATTTCGACGATGTAACCGGCTGCTCGCAATGCTTTGGCGTTTTGGGTTGCGCTGACTCCGAGGCCGATGTGGCTTACGTTCTGTGCGGCGGCGAAATTCTTGTAAACGATCGCCAACCGAGGTGTGTGGTGCTGAACTCTTAGCATTTGTACCTTTCGCTGAACCACGAGCAGGCCAACCGACCCGCGAGCGGATTGCTTGGAATTTGGAGCGAAGACCTCCCTCGGAGTTGGCGGACTTCAAAAGTCTGAGGCAAGTTTTCTAAAGGATTACGGGGGGATTACCGAGTGCTATATTCGTTCTCTTACTCTCTACTTCTAGTGTGACACATTTGAGGGGGTAAACCCGCCAACTTTTCAACTTTATTTTCGCAATGGATTCAGTAGGTTACGGGGAATTTGGTGGTTTAGGGGGCTTGACAACTTTTCGGCACACCGGCGGCTTTCTGCCTTTATTTCGGCAGTTGTTGCGGCAAAGACGTGGGGCAACCGATGTCCGGCCGCCCCCCGCGAATTAGCTAGCCCTGCTCTTCAGGACTTCAATAGCCTTCAGCATCTGCTGGTCTGGCTGCGGAGGCTGAGCCTTTTTGGTGGCGTCGTCCGCAGGAGTCGCATTTTCGTCTTCATCCGGCACGGGCCCGTCTTCGTCGGTGTCAGCGACCAACACGTTCGGCGTTACCGCCGTATCCTGAATCGCTTTGCCAGTTGGTGTGTAGTATTTGGCGATTGAAAGAATCAGCGCGGACCCATCGCGAAGCTCCATGGTTTTCTGGATCGAACCGTCGCCAAAGGTCTTATCTCCCACAACGTCGCCGCGAGCATTCTCGAGAACGGCTGCAGCAACGATCTCCGCCGGACCGGCTGTTCCCTTATTCACTAGCACAACCACGGGAAGGTTCGTGATCGTCTTGGAAGGATCCGCATTAAACGCCTCGCGGGGATACTTCTGGCCCTGAAGGTAGGTGATCGTACCGTGATTCAGAAAAAGATTCGCAGTGGCGATGCCCTCGGTTTCGTCACCCTCGGCACAGTTCCGCAGGTCAAGGATGAGCTTCTTCGCCCCCGACTTCTGCACGGCCTTAATCTTGTTTGCAATTTCCTGAGACTTGCCCTTGGTGAAAGCATCGACCTGGATTACCGCAATTCCGTCGTCCAGCATCTTGTCGGTGACAGGCGGAATCGCAACGACATCGCGAGTAATAACGACTTTCTGCGGCTCGGCGCGACGCGCGCGGACCAACGAAACGGTTACGTTCGAGCCCGGCTGCCCAGCCAACAGATTGCGAACTTCGCCGACCGACATTTCCCGAGTGCTTTTGCCCTCGATGGCTTCGATAATATCGGTGTCCTGGAGTCCCGCTTTATCCGCCGGCCCGCCAGGAATGACCGCGATCACCGAAGCATAGCCAAAGCGCTTGGAGACCGCAGCCCCGATGTCGCCTTTCGCCTCGGTCTGGTGAGCCTTGTATTGCGTGTACTCTTCGGCGCTCAGATAGCTGGAATTCGCATCCAGCGACTCGAGCAGTCCATGCAAGGCGCCCGCAGTGACAACCGGGATGTTGGGCTCTTCCACATACTCGCTGCGCACGCGCGAAAGCACCTCGCTATACACCTGCAGTTGGCGATAGGCGCCATCGTTGCTGGAGGCACGAACGCCGTCCATTCCACCCACCACCATGAACAGCAGCACAACAGCGGAGGAAGCAAGAACTACAGCCTTGGTCTTTATCGACATCGGATTCGTTTTCTCAGAAGGGAAGTCACTTCCTTGAGGAAGTGCTAACAGTATATCTGGTTTGATGCGGATTTCTCAGACTTTGCTTCGGCAAAATAGCGCCCATTAGTAACTACGGTTCGCGGAGCCTCACTTCGGTAAGGTGAGGCCAGATTAAAGGGCTACCATTTCTTTCGAATGCTGATAAAAAAGGACTTACGTGTGGACGCTTTACTCACTCCACAACCTGAATCACGAACCCCTGGCTGACGCGAAAATCCGGATCGCCGCTATAGCTCGCCCAGATGTGATGCTTTCCGGCAGTCAGCGTGGAAGTGTTGTAGTGCGCGACGCCGCTGCTAAGTTGTACTTGTGCCAAGACGGTCTGTCCATCTTTGAACGTTATCGAACCCGTTGGAGTTCCGCCATATTGAGCCGTCACTGTTGCCGTGAATTTCACAGTCTGCCCGGCTTGCGACGGGTTCGGCGAGGAGGCTAGAGTCGTGGTGGTCGACGCCCTGGTTACGGCCTGCCGCAGCGGCGCCGAATTGCTGGGCAGAAAGTTCGAGTCCCCGGAATAGGACGCGATGATCGAAACCACGCCTGGCGAAGTGAAGGAATAGTTCAACGTCGCTTGTCCATTACTTACCGTCCCCTGGCCCAAAGTCGTCGATCCCGATTTGAAGGTGATCGTCCCGGTGGGCGAACCACCCATTTGGTTCGTGATGGTGGCTGTGAGAAGTACAGATTGATTTACTGCCGACGGATTCGGGGAAGAAGTTAGCGTGGTGGTCGTGCTCCAGCGATATCCCGCCGCAACATTCAACAGAACAGTAACGATAGAAAGCGAACCGGACGCTACAGCCACATCAGGTTTGTGATCTCCGTTGAAATCGCCAGTCGAAATAAATACCCCGCCCGGAAGGTAGGGGATTGGCGTCCCAAAAGTTCCATTGCCGTTCCCCAGCAGGACGCACGTGCCGTCGCCATTCGATACCACGACATCAATGTTGCCATCTCCGTTGAAGTCGCCTGCAACCACGGAGTAGGCGTTGGCGCCTCCGGAGTTGTAGACGTGGCCGTCACGAAAGGTCCCATCCCCCCTGCCAATCAGGGGGTACACAACTCCGTTGCTGCAATCAGTCGTATTCTCGCAGAGGTTCAATACCACCAGATCGGTTTTCCCATCTCCATTCAGGTCTGCAGTTAGGACGGAATCAGCTTGAGACCCACCTGAGCTGTAAGCCTGCGCCGCCTGAAATGTGCCATTGCCATTGCCGAGCAACACGCTCACACCCCCATTCGTGCAAGTGCTATCTTGGCACTGACTCGCCAGCGCCAGATCGGGGTTTCCGTCTCCGTTGAAGTCTCCGACTGCCACTGAATTGGTGAGATATCCGGCCGACGCAAAAATCTGTGCAGGTTGGAATGTTCCATTCCCGTTCCCCAGGAGCACGCCAACGGCCCCGTTCGCGCAGCTGCTGTCTTGGCACTGATTTGCTACTGCAAGGTCAAGATTTCCGTCATTGTTGAAATCAGCAATCGCAACCGATAAGGCGGTGTAGGCGCCGGAGGAGTAAGTTTGCGCTGCCTGCAGAGTTCCGTCGCCATTCCCCAGCAATACGCTGAGACTACCGCCGCTCTTGCAGTTGCTGGTGCTGCACTGGTTGGCTACGACTACATCAGGATTCCCGTCGCCATTGAGATCACCAATCGCCACCGAGGAAGCCCCGAACCCTCCGGTGGAGTAGTCATGCGCCGCCTGAAATGTTCCGTCGCCAATACCTAGCAGCACGCTTACGACCCCAGCGCTTCCATTTTTGCAGTTATTGCTCTGGCAGAGATTCGCCACTACCAGGTCCAGATTCCCGTCGTTGTTCAAATCGCCTGCAGCCACCGAATCGGCATCGTAGCCTCCAGAGACAAAGTTGGACTTTGCTTGAAACGTTCCGTCGCCGTTCCCCAGCAGTACAGTCAGAGTACCGCTGCAATTACTGTCGGATTGGCATTGATTGACCACGACCAGATCAAGTTTCTGATCTCCATTCCAGTCACCAACCCCTACTGAGGAGGCAAAGACCCCCTCGGAGATGAAATTGTGGGCTGTTTGAAACGTTCCATCCCCATTCCCGAGAAGCACACTTACATTGCCCGCACTGCAATCGTCTTGAGTCTGGCACTGATTTGCCAGCACCAGGTCTGTTCGTCCGTCTGGGTTAAAATCGCCGGTAGCAACCGCAGCCGTATTGTTTCCGCCGGACGCGAAGTCTTGCGCGGGCGCAAAAGTTCCGTCGCCCATTCCCAGCATCACGCCAACGTTGCCATTACCGCAGTTTCCACTGCTCTGACATTGATTGGCCACCACCAGATCGGTCTTGTGGTCTCCATTGAAATCGCCGACTGCCACGGAAACGGCGGCATAGCCTCCAGACGCGTAGGTCTGCGCGGCTCGAAACGTACCATCGCCGTTTCCTAAGAGTACACCCACACTTCCGTTGCAGTTTTGATTGGTCTGACACTGATTGGCCACCGCCAGGTCGGGTTTCTGGTCTCCATTGAAATTGCCGATTGCCACGGAAACAGCCGTGAAACCTCCCGTGGCATAGCTTTGTGCTGCCCGAAATGTCCCATCGCCATTTCCCAGCAAGATACCTACGCCACCGCCCGCGCAAGTGCTGTCCAGGCACTGATTGGTCACGACCAGGTCAAGGTTTCCGTCGCCATTCACATCCGCAATCGCGACCGAAGAGGCCACGACTCCACCGGAGGAATAGCTTTGCGCAGATTGAAATGTCCCGTCTCCGTTACCCAATAGAACGCCGACAACTCCGTTCGTGCAGTGGTTGGGACTCTGGCAACCATTGGTGACGATCAGGTCAGCTTTCCCATCGTTGTTCACATCGCCCACCGCAATCGCGTAGGCCTCGTATCCCCCGGAGGAGTAGCTCTGCGCAGCCTGGAAAGTCCCATCCCCGTTTCCCAGCAACACAGTTAACGCGCCAGTATTGCAATTGATTTCCGGGCATTCATTGGCCACCGCCAGATCTGCCTTGCCGGCTCCATTGAAATCGCCCACTGCGACAGAAAAGGCGTACACTCCGCCCGAAGGATAAATCGCCGGATTCAAGAAAATCTGATTGCTCGTCGGACGCTTTAATTCTGGCACGAACAAGCCCGGTCTTCCGCGACGGTTCGATAAAGGCGATGCTTGGGAAGAAACCAGGTCCCGGCTGGTAGACATCCCTGATTTATTAGTGCGCACACGCCAACGCGAGCTGCCTGATGGACTATCACCTGAAGTAGTCAAGAAAGGGAACAGAACCAGCGCAAGAGCAATTGCTAAGACCGGAGTCGACCGTGGCTGGGTCATTTTCACATCTCTCCGCCGAGAGCCTGCTGTCAATTACACTGCTGTGATCTGAATGAAGCTATGGGTTTAACCCCACAGCGGGGGGATCGGCTCACCTGGATGGCAAGCGGCCTTATTTTATCGTCTTCCCAGGAGCAATGGACGCTCGGATGTACTAGTGATTATTTCCTGGGATGAGCGAGCGCGTGTCCTGAGAGCTAGTGCGGATCGGCGGAAACCGCGGACGGGTCCGGCAGAATCGGATTTTCCCCGAGACCATGAGAATCAGAACGAGTCACTCCGGTGACTTGATAGTCGCTGTAGTCGATGGTCAGGACGGCTTTGCCTCCCATCCGAACCTGGGTTTCGGACTGGTTGTGGACGGGAAGCCAGAAGCCTGCGATCTTGGACCAGCGATATTCAATTTGAGTATGGCTGACCCAGAGAGATGGATTCTGGGCGGGCTCGCCTTGCATGCGTACAATCGCGAAATCCCTGGCGTCCACCCAAAACTTTCCTCGGTAGAGATATTTACTCTTACCCTTCGGGCTAACGGCCAGAACATAGAAGTCCCCGCTTGGGGTGTGTTCCGTCCCGGCCAGCGCGAAATCGTAGTTCTTTGGGCTGATCTCCAGCTCTTTACGGGTCTGGTCTTCCTGCGCTTCCTGTTCGCTGCTGAGCAACTTCAAGAGCACGTGGTTAATCAGCAACTTCGAACCGCTCTCGGAGATGACCTTGAAGTCCTTGCGGTTGGGCGCGGTGTAGATTGCTTCTACCTGCATCGTCGCATCGTGGCTGCCAAAGATTCCGCCATAGTCCAGGTGGTAAACCCGCTTGCCACGATATCCGCGCAACATCTGGGAGCGCTGCGCGTTTGCCGCCATCAATCTTTGCACGATTACTTCGGTCGAGAGTGGAGGAGACGAATGCAAATCCGTGTCGGCGAAGGTGAGGGTGCCGAGCATGACGAGTAGAAGTACGCTGGCCTGCACCGGAAGATCACAACCGCGCTGCTCGAAGCGCAGCAATCGAGGCAGTTCGAAGGCGTGAGAAAAAGTCCGCAAGCAATTTTCAATCTACCATACTCGATTGGGGCCTGAGTCACGGAAGGGGCAGAGTCTTTCGGGAAAAAGAGAAGCGAGAGCATTGGCGACAGACACTGCCTGCTCTTGCGTTGTAGTTCTCAGCGCCCTCCGCGGACGTTCTCCGCGTCCTCTGCGATTTAAGATTTTGGGTTCGGTAACAAAACCTTAAAACGCAGAGACCCCCGCAGAGACCGCCGAGATAGATGCTCGGGTTCGAGACCTGGTGGATTCACCTGACTGCAGCGAGCTGAGTCCGCAATTTGTGCGTGGCGCGGAACAGCGTGTTCTTGATCGTGCCCTCGCTGGTATTCAAAATGCCAGCCACGGTTCGAAGCCTTAAGCCGTGGTAGTGCTTCAACTCGAAAACAACTCGTTCGCGCGGCGAAAGTCTCTGCAGGGCGCGAACGATGCAGCCTCGTAGTTCGTGGCTGGCCATGTTCCGCTCCGGACTGGAACCGGCACGCTGATCGGGAATGCGGTCCAAAACCTGCTCTTCCTCACCATCGGATGAAATCGTAGTCGTAAGGTCCCGATAACGCGAGGATCGCTTCCGCAAATGGTCGAGGCACAGATTCGTCACGATGCGGTAGATCCAGGTATAGAACGAGCACTCGAACCGGAAGCTGCCGATGTTGATGTAAGCGCGCAGGAAGGCTTCCTGGTAGATGTCCTGGCCGTCTTCCTGGGAGCCGGTGAGGTGAACCGCCAGGCGGAGTACGGCCCGGTCGTACTGGCGAACCAGTTCTTCAAAAGCAGCGCTATCACCGAGCTGTGCTCCGCGGATGAGCTGCGTGTCATCTACGCGCGCTGCTCCAACCTTCTCTCGATGCGGGACTCGAAGCTGTAGGACCTTTTCCACGTTTTCTTCTCCGCCCAAAAAATGCTTTAGCCGACAAACTTATAACCCGTCCCATGTACGGTCAGAATGAATCGAGGTTCCTCCGGTTTGGGCTCGACCTTCTGCCGCAGACGAACAATATGGGCATCCACGGTGCGCGTCGTGGGGAAGCGATCGTATCCCCAGACATCCTCGAGCAGCCGGTCCCGGCTCAGGGTCTCGCCCGGATGAATGAGGAAGTACTTCAAAAGTTCAAACTCCTTCGACGAGAAATCCAGCGCATGCCCCTTGCGCGACACCTGGCAACTGCGCAAGTTCACTTCGACCTCGCCGAAGGAATATTT
>Ga0265760_10000607_pt1 | contig 10208 bp, 10 predicted proteins | sample NZIome_2_FD_200831 | JGI IMG/M metagenome (GOLD analysis project Ga0265760, IMG submission 200831) | Metatranscriptome of rhizosphere microbial communities from Maridalen valley, Oslo, Norway - NZI1 (Metagenome Metatranscriptome) | ecosystem: Host-associated > Plants > Roots > Rhizosphere >... | reverse complement strand
CCGCGAAGCACAACATTGCGTTCTACGTGCTGGACCGGCCAAATCTTATTGGCGGCGACGTGATCGAAGGGCCGATGCTGGATCCCGACAAAACCAGCATCGTTGGCTACTATCCTTTGCCCATTCGATACGGACTCACGATCGGCGAACTCGCGCAGTTTTTCAACGCCGAGAATCACATCAACTGCGACCTGCACGTCATAACCATGAAAAACTGGCATCGCAATTATTTTTTCGAGAGCACCGGCATTCGCTGGGTGCCACCGTCGCCTAATCTGCGCACGGTGAAAGGCTCGATTGTTTATCCCGGAATCGAAATACTGCAAAACGCAGGCGTTTCGGTGGGGCGCGGCACGGAAACGCCGTTCGAAGAATTCGGCGCGCCGTGGATGGATGGAATGACCGTCGCAGACAAGTTAAACGCCATCCATTTGCCTGGCTTGCGTTTCGCCGATCAGCCTTTCATTCCCGTTTCCGGACTCTACGCGGGACAGCGTTGCGGAGGCGTCGGCATTCGCATCACAGACCGCGCCGCCGTCCGTTCCGTGCGCGTGGGTCTGGAGATCGCCGTCATTTTGCAAAAGCAATATCCCAAGAACTTCGATCCAGCTAAATTGCTCTTCCTCGTCGGCAACTCAGAAACCATCCGCCAGCTTCAGGCCGGCGTTGCACCAGAACAAATCGTAGCGAGCTGGTCGACAGACCTCGCGAATTTCGATCAAACGCGCCGCAAATATTTTCTCTACAAGTAGTTTTGTTTTGCCCGGTTAGAGATCACCTGGTTGATGCCGCTTCCGTACCTGTTGTGGTAGAGTCAGCCCATGCGCATTGTGTCGTTGCTGCCGTCGGCCACGGAAATCCTGTTTGCGTTGGGATTCGACAAGGAAGTTGTTGGCGTTAGCCATGAATGCGATTTTCCGGCACAGGCGCGAACCAAGCGAGTGGTGATTCATTCGCGTTTGCCTCACGATGCGCCCCCTGCGGAAATCGATCGGATGGTCCGCGAATATGTCTCACGCGGCGAAAGTCTTTATTCGGTGGATGGCGTAGCCCTCGAAGAATTGGCGCCGGATCTAATCATTACGCAGGATTTGTGCCAAGTGTGCGCGGCTTCGCCGGACGATTTGGCAACGACGCTCGCGCGTTTTCCTACGCCACCTGAAGTTCTTTGTCTGAATCCTCAAGACCTGGGCGATGTGTGGCGCGACATTCTGTGGGTTGGCGAAGCGACCTTCCGCGGGCATGAAGCGGAAGCTTTGCTGAAGAAAATCGGAACGCGGCTTGGCGAACTGGAGTGCCAGCTAGATGGCATTGAACATCGCCCGCGTGTCGCTATCCTCGAATGGCTCGAACCGTTTTACGTGGCCGGGCATTGGGTGCCGGAAATGATCGAAGTTGCCGGCGGGAAAGATGCGCTTGGCAAGAAACGTACTCCTTCTTTCCGCATTACCGCTGAAGATGTGATTGACGCAGCGCCAGAAATTCTCCTGATTGCTCAGTGTGGCTACAGCGCGCAGCAGGCTCGCGATGAATATTTAGGCATGTCATTTCCGGAAGAGTGGCGCGCGATTCCCGCTGTGCGTAATTCGCGCCTCTATGCATTGGACGCAAGCGGGTATTTTTCGCGGCCTGGGCCGCGACTGATTACTGGCATTGAGGCGCTGGCGAAAATTCTGCATCCGGGGGTTGTCGTCAGTCCGGAAGCGGAGAGTGTTGCGATGCCGATTAGCGGTTTACCTCGCACGGCGCATACGCCTTCTGTGCGAGCTGCTTCGGCTTACTGAACCTTACCAACGATAGCGGCTTGTGAGTCGTTGCGAAAAGCGGCAGCAGGGCTGCCGCACTCCACATAGCTTCCTTGCAATTTCATGAGGGACTGAGTAGTTGCCTCCATGCCGGCGCCGGCGGGCCCTTCGAGACTCAGGGTGAACAAGCCCCGCCCCTACAATCCTAAACTATGAAACTGGTCTTCGGAACAGTTGACAACGCTGGCTTCTATATATAGTATTCTTATGTATAGGAGAACTGATGATTGCTCCGGGGATTAAGCGCGGGACGGCGGAACTGGCGGTGTTGAGCGTGCTGGAAGACGGGCCGCTGCATGGGTACGAAATGGCACGGCGCATCGAAGAGCAAACGCACGGCTCACTGCGGTTCACACTGGCGTCGCTCTATCCGCTGCTCTACAAGCTGGAAAAGCGAGGCTGGCTGCGCGGCGCCTGGGAAACCAGCGCCACAGGACGACGGCGGCGCTGCTATCGACTGACTGCCGAAGGGAAGAAAAAGCTTGCTCCCATTCGTCGTGAATGGGCCGAACTGTTCCGCGCCCTCAAGCAGCTCACCAAGGTAAACCATGCCTAATTGGGAAGTGCTCGTTCGTGAAAAGTTAGGTGGTGGTTCCCTTGAATCGGAGAAACTTCGCGAGGTCATTGCGGAGTTTGCCGGGCATCTCGAAGAAACGTTTGAGCAGTTACGCCGCCAGGGGCTTTCAGAAGAAGCGGCGGTCGAGCGCGCGCTCTCGCAAGTAAAGAATTGGCAATCGCTGGGGCGGAAGATTCAGAAGGCACGAATGAAGGAGGACGTTATGACGGACCGAGTCAAACAAGTGTGGCTACCGGGCTTTTTGACGTTGTTCCTTTCGCTGATGTTGCTCATGGCGATTCAGTTCTTTGGGCCGCAACCTGTCATCGTGAGCACTTCCGGCTGGCGGATGACGGCGCCTGTCGCGGTGATTTACGTGCCGTGGTTGTTGTCATTGCTCTTGATCGGCGCGATAGGAGTGTATTTGGCGGGCCGCGCAGGAGCGTCGCCGCGCGCTATGCTTCTTTCTATTTTGTTTCCTGTTCTGCCGTATTCAGTCTTTTTCGTGATTTGGATTCCCGTGTCGCTCATTCTTGACGACCACATCGGCCACAACACCATGCGTAGCGCCTTACTTTTGGGTTTGGTCGCGTGGGTGGTTCTACCTGGAGTGGCTTTGCTCGCTGGTGGACTTCCGGTGCAGATTGTGAAATCTCGACGCGCTTCCGTATAACAAGCTTGCTGAAACACGCCCAGCATGCTGCGCCCCTACAAATGCTTTGCCATTAACGAAGATTGCAGCCGATGCGAGAGCGGCTGTGCGACCAATAGATGAATTTCGGTTTGCCGCGCACTTCATTCAACGGAATCACGCCGAAAAAGCGGCTGTCATAGCTATTGTCGAGATTGTCTCCGATCACGAACAGAAAGCCTTCCGGCACCTTGACCGTTTCAAAGGGAGGACCCTCCGGTCCGAGTTTATCGAAGGATTCGTGTTCGCCGCAGGGAGTTGGAAATGCAACCTGCACGTTGTTCACCAAAATAGTGTTCGACGGTCCGCGAGCGACGGTGTCTCCCGCTATGCCAATAACGCGCTTCGTGTAGATTGTTCCGGTGTGATTGAAATCGAAAAGCAGTAACTCGCCCCGCTCAGGAGGTCGCAATTTGAAGGCATCGCGAGCCGCAACGAAACGGTCTCCTTCACAAAGCGTTGGACACATCGATCCCGAATCTACCTTGAACGCGCCAAAGTATCTCCGCAAGCGATCCGTGAAATAGTCAGGCACGGGATAAACGCCAAGCAGAAAAACTAGGACACTAGCCGCGATTGTCATTTTCAGGTGCCGCGGGGGAGGAGAAGTACCAAGTTCCTTGCAGGCCACATAGCATCCATCGCTGGCGATCCAGAGCCTCCACACAACGGTGAGTGGGAATGAGATGACAAATCCCCAAAACGATAGGAAGAGGCGGAAGATCACAATAATCGCCGTGAGCAAGGCGAGCGAAACGGCCATTGCGACGCCTCGCCATGGCCGCCGAGCGTAGACTTGGCCGAGGCCGGGAACGAGAAGGCCGAGCAGGAGTGCGATTACAAACTTCTTTGCGCGGGACGGCGCCCGTTTTTCCTCCTGTGCCGCAAGGGAGGCGGAGATGGAGCTAGTGCCGAGATTCAACTGCGTCATGTTTGTTGCAGCCTCTTATTCCAATAGCGATAGAAGGGGAGGCCGGCGAGGATTAGTAGTAGGCCAATGCTGGAGCGGCCGGGGCGATTGAGCCAGATGTTGACAGTGAGAGCGAGGGCGCCGGCTACGAAGAGGCCGGGGACGATGGGGTAGCCCCAGCAGCGGTAGGGGCGGGGCATGTTGGGTTCGGTGTAGCGCAGGCGGAATAGGGCGACTACGGCCAGGCCGTAGAAAATCCAGCCGGCGAAGATGAAAAGATTTGTGAGTTCCTCGAAGGTGCCAGTCAAGGCCATCAGGCTGGCTAGCACACATTGAAAAATTAGGGAGCGGGCGGGCGTGCGGTATTTGGGGTGAACGCCGTCGGCGATTCTGAAGAAGATGCCGTCGCGGGCCATGGCGTAGCCGGGGCGCGCGCCGCTGAGGACGGAGGAGTTCATCGAGCCGAGTGCGCTGATGACCATGGCGACCGTGATCCACGCGGCGGCGATGGGGCCGGCTACGTGTTGGACGACGTCGGAGGCGATGTGCGGAGAAGCGGCTACCGCGCTGAACGGCAAAACTTTTAGGCAGGCGGCGCTGAAGAGGAAATAGATTAGCGCGACTAGCGAGACTCCGCCGACTAGTGCGCGCGGAAAATTTTTTTGCGGATTCTCTACTTCAGAGCCGACCAGATTTAAATCTTCCCAACCATCGTAAGCCCAGAGAGCCGCGGCTAGTGCGGCGAGGAAGGCGCTAAGGACGCTGCCGTTTAGCGCGCTCGGCCATAAAGGGTCGGGAGTGCTGTGCGGAGCGGCGTGCGAAAAAAACGCGACCCCGATCACAATCGCGACGGATGTAATTTTGATCGCGGTTAGAAAAACTTGAACCGCTCCGCCGAGGCGGACGCCTAGATAATTTATGGCGGTCATACCGACGATCCAGAGGACGGCTAGCGGTTGCGCCCAGGTGAAGACAAAATCGTAGGGCTTGATCCATGTTGTAAGGCCGGGGATGGCGATGTGCATCGTGAAGATCGGGGCCGCAACAACAGGGATCAGGAAACTCAGGAAGCGCATTAAGCCTGCAGCGATGGAGGATAGCGAACTGGGGCGGCCGACGATGGAATGCATCCAGCCGAAAAGAAAACCCCAGGCAGGGCCGAAGGCGCGGCGCAAGTAGGCATATTCGCCGCCTGCTTCGGGGATGGCAGCGCCTAGTTCGGCAAAGGACAGCGCACCGAAGAGAGAGAGGATGGCGCCGACGATCCAGGCGGCGAAGACGACGCTCACGAAACGGCCTTCGCGCGCCATCTCGGCAGGCTTTAGGAAGATGCCGGTGCCGATCATGGTGCCGACGACGATGGCGCCGGAGGCCCAGGCGCCGAGGCCGCGGACCAGTTCGAGACGTGGGGAGCCGTCGCCTGTGGTCCGTGTTGCCTGATCCGTGGAAGAAGGAGTTTCGGTCATAGAGAGTTGGGTGACATTTTCAGTTGGCGGTTTCGGGCCGATCGTTGGGCACGATGAATCGAGCCCCTCCACTTTGCACAAGCCAAACGTGCGGCAGCCCACAGATTAAAGCGGCGCGCGATGTGGCTACCCATTGACAATTTTTTTCCAAACGCTCACATCCAAGGAAGACGGGCACGGCGTGCCGTGCCCCTACGAACGAAATCTGCTAATGGCAGCGCCGACGGCGAAAGTCATGACGCTGCCGATTAGCACGTACCATGTATACGCAATTGGGGTGAAACGCCAGATGCAAAGAACGGTGGCTAGGCCGGCAAACATTCCGATTAGGGCGCCGGTGGCGGTGGCGCGGCGGTCGAGCGTACCGAGGAGGAAGAGGCCGAGGAGGCTGCCAAAAGGGAGAGAGGCTACCGTTAGGCCGGTTTCGAGAAGCGGGCCCCATTTTATGAAACCGAAGCACATTAGGATAGCGCCCCAGACTAGCGTCATGCGGCGACTTAGGCGGAGGAATTTTACGGGGTCGGCGGAATGGCCGCGGAGTTTGGAAAAATCTAGGACACTGCTTGCAGCGAGGGAGTTGAGTGAACCGCTGGCGTTGGACATGGCTACCGCGACGATGGACGCGAGGAGCAGGCCGGCGAGGCCGGTGGGCATTTCGCGGACGAGGAAAAGCGGGAGGATACGGTCGGTGCGTTTACCTGCGGCGAGAAGCGGGGAGTGTTGCGCGAAGACGTAGAGAAGGACGCCGATCAGAAGAAAAATTGTGAATTGGATTAGGACGATGACGCCGCTGGTGAGGAGGGCGCGGCGGCTGTCTTTTTCGTTACGGGCAGCGAGCAGTCTTTGGACGATGGTTTGATCGGTGCCATGGCTGGCCATGGTTAGGAAGGCGCCCCCGATCAGGCCGGACCAGAAAGTATATTTGGTGGCGAGGTTGAAAGAAAAATCGAAAACTTGGAGTTTGTGGCCGGCACTTGCTGCAACTTCCGTTACTTCAGTCCATCCGCCGGGAATGCGGTGGAGCAAAATCCAAAACGTAACGGCACTGCCTGTGAGATAGAGAAGGAGTTGCGCGACGTCGGTCCAGATGACGGCGGTCATGCCGCCTTCGAAGGTGTAGAGAATGGTCAGCGCGATGACGATGACGACGGCGAGGTGTTCGGATGTGCCGAGGACCACGCTTACGACGAGCGCGATTGCTGAGATGCGGACGCCTTCGGCGATGGCGCGCGTGATGAGGAACGTGCTGGCGGCGACGGCGCGCATTTTTTCGCCGAAGCGTTTCTCGATGAGGGCGTAGGCGGTGAGGAATTGGCCGCGGAAATAGCCGGGAAGGAGGAGGAGGACGATGAGGACGCGGCCGATCAAGTAGCCGATTACCAGTTGAATGAACGTGAGGTTGCCTGCGTACGCGATGGCTGGAGTTCCGATAATGGTTAGCGTGGAAGTTTCCGTGGCGACGATGGAGAGAGCTAAGGCCCACCAGGGGGCGGTGCGGCCGCCGAGAAAATAATCGAGGCTGACGGATTCGCGATCGCTATTGGCGGCGTCCTTCTTGCTGCGGCGGAAGCGCATGCCTAGCGCGGTCACGGCGAGGAGGTAGGCGATGACGATGGCGAGGTCGAGTGGATGGATGCGCATTAGCGATTAGAAAGAGAAGCGAGAATAGTGGGAGTGGGTAAGGAGGTCAAGGAATGTGTGTGGGCTGCAGGCATTAGCGAGAGGAGCGTGCGCGACGTGTCGGATGAGATTCGGTGCGCTGCTGTGCGATGGCGCTTGTTTGCGCACGTTATTTTCTTCGGCGAATGCATTGCGTGCGTTTCTCGCTTAAACTTTTTGTATGCGCTTTGTCTTGGGATTCGATGGCGGCGGCACGAAGACGGACTGCGTGTTGATGGACGAGTCCGGGGCGATCCTGGCGCGTTCGCAGTCGGGGCCATCGAATCCGCTGCGGGTTGGATTTGGTGCGGCGATTAATTCTGTTCGTGACGCGGCGCGGCAGGCTTTGGCCCTGGCTGCGTTGCCAGGCGATGCCTCGGCTGCTGTCGTCTGCGCTGGGCTTGCTGGAGCGGGGCCGCCCGAATCCGCGGAAAAGATTCGTGTGCTTCTTGGCGCGGAATTTCCCGAATCGAAAATTCAAGTTCGCACCGACCTCGATCTCGCATTGGCAGCGGCTGGCGACGGAGCAGTGATTGTGCTGCTTGCCGGGACAGGTTCGTTTGCAGTCGGGCGGAACACGGCGGGCGAAACGGCGCGTGCTGGCGGATACGGCTCGCGGATTGGCGATGAAGGCAGCGCTTACGATATTGGGCGGCGAGCGGTTTTGACGGCGATGCACGAAAATGACCGAACTGGGGTCGACGCGCTGCTTGCACAACGGTTGTTGCGCGAACTGGGCTGCGCGAACTGGTCCGAGGTGAAGGCGCGGGCACAGGCCGCTTCGGACGAAGTGTTTCCGAGATTGTTTTCCGTCGTCGCGATGGTGGCCGATTGGCTTGAGACTGCGTCTGAAACTTCAGCCGAAACCGCAGCTAGAAATTCCGCGAAAGAAACATTGCACGCGGCAGCGATCGATCTTGCTTCTCTGGCAGAAAATCTTGCGGAACGATTGCAGTTGTGCGGCACGCCATTTTTTCTGGCAAAAACCGGCGGGATGATTGGCCGGTCGAAATATCTGGAGAATCAGATCGACGAGCGCTTGAAGAGCGTGTTTCCCCAGGCGGAAATAGGAAGCCTGCGCGTTTCTCCGGCGGAAGCCGCGGGGCGGTTGGCCTTGCGTCTGCTATCTGACGGAGACAATGCTAGCCATTGAGATGACGAGCGTGGACAAAAATCGGGATCGCGCACTCGTTGCGTCGGGCGAGGAGCTGGCAGCTTTACTGCACCATGCCGACACGGACGTACTGCTGGCGCTGCTCGATAATCCTTCACTCGAGGAAGCGCAGCTGTGCATGTTGTTGGAACGAAAAAATCTGCCGGCGGAAATTCTCGAAGAAGTGGCGCGTCGCAAGCCCTTGCTAAAGAATTACCGCGTGAAGAAGGCGCTGGCGTTTCATCCGCGGACGCCGCGACTCGTGACGCTGCGTTTGCTGCGCGATCTTTACCTGATGGACTTGGTGCAGCTTACGCTGCTGGCGGGCATTCCCACGGAGTTGAAACGGAATGCGGAGGATCAGTTGGTTTCGCGGCTGCCGCAGCTTCCGCTTGGACAAAAAATTACGCTGGCGCGGCGCGGTCCGGCGCGGCTGGCGGGCGCACTCCTCGCCGAAGGACACGAACAGATCGTTTCGATCGTTTTGGATAACGCGTATTTGACGGAGTCTCAAGTGTTGCGCGTGCTTTCGCGCGAAAAACTGCCGCCCGCGGTAGTGCGCAACATCTCGCTGCACCGCAAATGGTCAATCAGCTATAACGTGCGGCTTGCGCTGGTCCGGCATCCTTTGTCGCCGCTGGCTACTGTGCTGGCCTACCTGCCGGAACTCACCGTTTCCGATTTGCGTGAGCTGGCCTCGCCCGGAATCGTTTCGGAGAGTCTTCGCAAGTATCTGCAAGCGGAAGTACAACGAAGAATTCGCACGGGAGAAAAATCCACGCGTAAGGACGATATCCCCGGGCCAGCTGCTGCGTCTAATCCAGACTAAGTGATGTCCGTTCTCCTAAGGCTGGAAATTCCTGCCGAGGGGGTGTGTCCGACAAAGTTAGGTACATTGCTGGGAACAAAACATCGGTCTCCGGCGTCGTATGGGTGTGCTCTTAGCAGGGGTATGCTTAATACGAACAAGCGGCGAGATCACCCTGGCGCCGCATCTTGGGATCCTTGGCAGGGGGGTTCACCAAGTACATGGGCAGTGGGGATCAATCGTCCCGGCGGTCGGATCGACGCTGGGCGCCGCGTTACTCGTTTCGCGCCAACCTCGAGATCGAATGGGGTTCGGCGGTCTTGCGCGCGAGCACGCGCGATATAAGCTCGAATGGCATGTTCATCGAATCGGTCGATCCGTTGTGGATCGGAGCGGGTTTTACGGCGCATTTGGTGCTGGACCGGCCCGTGAAAGTGGATTGCTCCGTGAAGCGCATCGAGCCCGGGCTGGGCATGGGCGTTTCCGTGACGCTTTCCGAAGGGCAGCACGAGCAGCGCTACCAAGATCTTCTGGCTTCACTCTCCAACACAGGTTCTTAAGCTCGTCTTATACTATGTTTGCGGCGCGTAGCGGTTCGCAATGTGTGCAGGTGTGTTCGCCCCCTTCGTTTGGAAAGGTGTTTGAGGTCGCATGAGTTTGACCAGATGCCTTGATTGCGGTTCCCCGCGGACCGCGGACCAGTGTCCCTCTTGCGGTTTGACGTCGGTTGCGGCCGAGTTGCTGTTCCGGCGGCGGCTGGTGGGGCGAACTGCGATATTTCTGGTGGGTTCGCTGGCGTTTCCTTATGTCAGCCAGATTTATCCTCCGCTGGATTTGGATTTGATGTTGGTATTTTTTGGCTTGCTGTTTTTTCTGGCGCTGACAATTGCGGTGATTCTAGAGAGACGAGCGCGGCAGCACACGGAGATTGAAGTATTGAAGCGGATCTACGCGGGGTTTATTCCGCTGCCATGGATTCTAGCAGCGACACTTTTTGTGAATGGGCGGCTCGATTCGCAGAAATACCTGGCCTACTATCCGACCGTTGTCGTCAGCAAATTCAATATGAAGGGGATTGTGCGAGGCAGCCGGCGTTTGCACGTGCATTCCTGGCGTGATAGGCAGAAGGTCGAAGGATTGGCTGTGGATGCGGATGATTT
>Ga0265760_10000606_pt1 | contig 10214 bp, 10 predicted proteins | sample NZIome_2_FD_200831 | JGI IMG/M metagenome (GOLD analysis project Ga0265760, IMG submission 200831) | Metatranscriptome of rhizosphere microbial communities from Maridalen valley, Oslo, Norway - NZI1 (Metagenome Metatranscriptome) | ecosystem: Host-associated > Plants > Roots > Rhizosphere >... | reverse complement strand
GTCGCATATTCGTCCGTGTTGTTCATCAACTGGACGGCTTTCTGATAGCTTTCGGGGGCGTACTGCTCGGCGCCTTCGGATTGCGCGATGCGCAGGGCATTGCGCGCCTCAAAGAATTCCAACGGCAACTTGGCATTCAGGACCACGGGGTCGAACTTGTAGCCGGTCGGAATGTACCCTCCCCGCTCCATGAGTTCATACTTCGCGTCCACAGTCTCGATGGTTCCCTTTGTGTCCTTGCGAATAACATTTTCGAGCACGACCACGTTGCTGGGTTGCCGCACCGCATAATAAGGTTCTGCCGTGACGATCAACGCGAAGGCCTGAAGGTCGGTGGTCACGTGCAACTTGCTGCGGTCGTTGCCACCCACTAAGACCTCGCCCAGGTTTACCGCGCGGCCCTCCGGCGAAATCGCCCATAGGATGTAAGTCAAATACTCGTTGCCGAAAGTCGTGGGCTTCTGCAGGTTGCCGAATTCCGCTTTTATCTCTATCGTTCCCCGTTTGCTATTCACTTCGGCTCCGCCGTTGGCTGACGGCATGAGATTGGTGCCCATGACATCCACCTTCGTAGGACCGCTGTGATGTCTATAGTTGACCGCGGGCGTCGTGCGGCTGGTTACGACCACACGGAACGTGGGCGTCTGCGCCATGGGTTCGACAGCGACTGGCGATTGTTGATTAGTTTGAGCCAGTGCGCTCACACTTAGTACGATTCCAGCTGCTAACAACAGTTTCATTTTCATCTGTATCCCCTTGGCAGATGCCTGCCGTGTTACGTTGTCTCGATCTAGTTGTTGTGACGAAGTGTTCCTGAGGATCTCTTGCCAGCTCATCACCCTTTTCCGATACGGATGGCGGAAAGCGAATGAAACAGTCCAAATACATTCAGCAGCCACAGCACCACGGCGATGACCACCACGCCATTCAAGATTGACTTGATGGATGACTGCATCGGAATGAAACGGTTGACCAGCCACAACAGAACCCCCACTACGATGAGAACTTCCAGGAGTTGAATTAACGGCATAATCTTTGACCTTTCTTATTTCGAGGGCTAACGCCTCGCATCTGCGCCGAGGTGTCGCCTGAATCTGTTCTGCGCAAGCTTTTAGGGTCGAATCGTGTTCGCCGGAAGTTCCACGGCATACACACGGGTGACGAATGCCAATCGGCTGGATGTGGCCGCATCGATTTGACTAGGTGGGACCTTACCCACAGCGGCCTAAGAGTGAGAGCTGCGAATTAGCGGTCGTCGCTCTCCCGACACACTCAGGAGAATAAAGAATGACAGATGCAGACTTTCGTGTCTGAGCAAGATAGCTCACATGTGAAGAATCAGGATTGACGCGCCTGTGCCCCGTGGGCTCAAATCGCGGGGGCCTCGGCTCGGCCAGCCTGATCTAGCAGCGCACAACCGTCGGCATCAGCACTCGACCGTACGGGATGCATTGAAGTCCAGGAATACTCGAATTCTTGCCCACATTGGAAGCAGACGCGGTAGGTTCGTTTCTTGATGGTGAATACGCGACTGATTTGTCTGTGATGGCACCCAAACGCCGAGTGCAAAATCCAGAGCAGTGGTTTCATAAGTCCTGCGCTCGTCTGCGCTCACTACTTCCATTGGCGTCGAGCCAATCGAGCAGAGAGCGAACGCTGGCCCGAGCCAGGGCAATCGAGCAGTCAGCAGCTCCGTAGTACACGTTGAGGCCGTCACCATCGGGGTCCATCGTATATCCGCAGGGGAATACAACATCATCGACGTCGCCGTGACGCTCGTAGTCGGCTTCTGGCCCAAAGATCCACGAATCTCCTCGCAGTAAACACTTTGCTGGATTCTCAAGGTCAAACAGTGCTAAGCCCAGTCGATACAGACAGCCCGAAGGCGTGTGCCGTACACCGTGGTAGAACACGAGCCATCCTCTGGAAGTCTCGATGGGCGGCGGCGACAAACCGATCTTGTTTGCGTCCCACCAAGCGCCGCGGCGCGCCTCCAGCATAAGCTTGTGCCTCCCCCAATAACGCAGGTCGGGAGAGTAAGAAACCCACATGTGCGATCCCAGCGGCGTCATCGGACGATGAATAAGCGCCCAGCATCCATCAATTCTCCGAGGCAAAAGCGCCGAGTCTTTATCATCTGGTGGCATGATGACCCCATAGCGCTCGAAGCTGTGGAAGTCTTTGGTTAGAGCCAGGGACACTCCGGGGCCGCCACGCGAATAGGAGGTGTAGGTGACTACGTATTGCTGCAACTCGGGTACGAAAGTGATACGCGGGTCCTCAATGCCCCAGATTTCCTCTGGATGTTCTTTGGGGCTGGGCATCAGCGTCGGTTCGCTATCAATTTGCCAATTGTCCACTCCGTTGCGCGAGCGGGCGGCACAAAGATGGGACAAGCCCCGTCGATCTTCGACTCGGCAAAGCAGCAGGGTCGATCCGTCCGCTAGAAGGGTCGCGCCCGCATTGAACACACTATTAATGGAGTATGGCCAGTCTTTGGCCGTCAAAATCGGGTTGGCAGGATGCCGAAGAAGCAGCGGCTCGTGGCGAATTGTTGTGGCAACGCTCATAGGTGTTCACTCAGTGCCCCTGGTCAAATCTAGTTAGTGGAAGCTACAAATAACTCACCGATTGTTCCCGCGCTATCAGGTTCGGGCAGCGAGCTCATTTCCAGCAATGCCATCAAGAACGATAGTGTGGATTCTGCTCCCTGGTTCTCGTTGGCTCGGTCGGGGTGCAGACCGTCCCGGCAGCCGCCGGTAACGGAATCATAAAGAGGCAGTTGCAGATCATTATCGCCAAGGAACCAGTTGAAGGCCGACCAAGCCTCATTTCGCCAGCGCGCATCGCCGGTTACACGGTAGGCCTGCAAACAGGCGGAGACCGCGCCGGCGGCCTCAAGTGGCTGCTGATCGAAGCGCGCCTTTTCAGCGCCCTTGCGATAGAAGCCTTGTGATCCGATCGGTACAAAGTGGCCATTGGTTTCGCAATGCTGGGTCTTTAATAGCCAATCCAGTGCTTCGAGACCGGCGGAAACCATCCGATCATCCGCGCAGGCGGAGCCCACCAGCAACAGCGCTTGGGGCAATCTCGCGTTTCCATAAGCCAGAATGTTTTCGAACCATTTCCAATCCGAGGTGTGGATCGACTCGTACATTTCCAGCAATCGAGTGCTGAGGACGGATCTTATTTTCTGTGCGTCCCGGTCTCCGGGATACGAATCGAGGTATTCCTGAATTCCGAGCAAGGCGTAAGCCCAGGCACGAGGACTGCTGAATTCCATAACTGCCGGCAGGGAGATCTCGAACAAACGCCCGGTAGCGCATCTCAATCCCTGATCCTTGGAGCGGCCTAGAACCGTTCCAAGCCCCCACAGCGCGCGCCCGTGACAATCCTCGGAGCCCGCAGCCTCGTTCCACCGGCGATCGTAGCCGAGAAAGTTTCTGAATCTGCCCTTCTCCGGATTGAACGCATGCTGCAAAAACGCCAAATACCGGAAGGACGAATCACGGGCACGCTCTTGGCACTGCTCCTGGCCCAGTTGCCCCAGCAGTACGGTCAAAATGAGTGCGCGAGCATTGTCGTCGGTGGTGTATCCCTCTGAGTAGTTAGGGATGGTGAAGATCGCGTGCTGCAGCATTCCGGTGTCATCGGTTAGCCTGTTGAAGTGCTTCAGGTTCAGTTCCGGCAGCTGATTCAATGTTTTTTGTGCAACGCGGGCCGAGAACCGCACTTGTGGAGCCTCCATGCGGTCGCTACGAACGTGTATAAAACTTTCCATGTAGCCCTGCGCTACTCTTTTCCAGACCATCTCGCGCGCGAACAAGTAAGCACGCTTACGCATGGCGTGGCGTATCGCCGGGGTGTCCAAAAGCTCGACTGTCTTTCTCGCGATCGCATCAGGATCCTGGAAGGGAACCAGGGCGCCGCGACGGTCGTCCAGCAACTCGATCGCATGCCAGTACGGGGTTGAAATGATTGCCTTGCCAGCACCCAATGCATAAGCAAGCGTCCCGGAAACTACCTGGGCTTCGTGACGATAAGGAGTGATGTAAATGTCGGCGGCGCCAATGAACTCAACCATCTCCTCCGGGGTGACGAAGCGGTTGTGGAAGATTACGTTCGCCTCAACTCCTACTTCCTTTGCCAGCGCTTGCAAATGAGCTCTATACTTGTCGCCCTCGCGGCGCAGAACGTGAGGGTGGGTTGCTCCCGCTACGATGTACATAACATTCTTGTGTTTGGACAAAATCTGCGGCAGCGCCTGAATAACATTTTCGATTCCCTTGTTCGGCGAGAGCAGACCGAATGTAAGTAGTACCGCTTTACCCTCCACACCGAAGCGATCCTTGTAGAAATTAGGATCGAGGAATGGCAGGTCGGGAACGCCGTGAGGAACCATATCGATTTTGCTGCCAGGCACCTTAAAGATTTCTTGCAAGAACTGGGATGAGAGCTGGCTCATCACAATGAGCCGATCCGAAAGCTCTGCGATTTCTTCCATCACAACAAGCTGGTCAGGATTCGGCTCGCGGAGGACGGTGTGAAGCGTGGTCACTACTGGCATCTTCAGGCCGCGCAGCAGCTGCAAGACGTGGCTCCCGGCGGGTCCGCCGAAAATTCCGTATTCGTGCTGCAGGCAGACCATGTCGATATTGTTGAAGTTCAAGAACTCAGCAGCATCCTGATACGATCTCAAGTCGTCTTGGGCGAGCGACCATCTCACACGCGCTGGATAGTCATATCCTTCTTCTGTGTCGTTTACGGGTAGCGCCAGCAATCGAGCCGTCCCATACTCGGCGGATATGGCTGCGCACAGGTCGGTGGTGAACGTAGCAATTCCACACTGTCGGGGCAGATAGTTCCCGATCACTGCGATCCGGCTGGGTAGCGATGGCTTTGATTGCGATCGTGGTCGAGCCGCTGAAGCACCGTCCTGCACTCGTGGTCGCGGGCTGACGACTTCTAACGTCCCCTTGGGGAGCACCGGGTTGGGTAGCGACATGTTGGTCCCTGGTTTGCCGAGAAACGGCTGCTGATGCAGGTCAGATTTCCAATAAACCCGACACGCCATCCGACTTGGCCGGAGCGTATCGTTTACCGGCGCGGGGTTTCGTCCATCAGTAGAGTTTGCCTCTCTTAGTATTCAACGGAAGTGGGGTTGCAAACTGGTCAAAATTGACCACATATCTCTCTAATGAGGGAATGCGGATACTCTGGGAATCCGCAGTGATTGTCGATTCAAAAATTGATTACCACCGTAACCGCGCTGGTATTGTGACGAACACTCTCTAGCGGGGAGGAGACCCTAAACTAGAGGCAGGTGTGTTCTGGCAGACGAATCTGCGATCCAAAATGGAAACTCGCTGGGGCAGGCGTTTCGGACGATACGAGGTCATAGCCGAGGTTGGCCGTGGAGCCATGGGTGTGGTGTACAAGGCTCGTGATCCAAAAATCGACCGGTTTGTCGCTGTCAAAACCATCTCGCTCTCCGGCCAGAATCCAGAGGAGGAGCGCGAATATCGCGAGCGATTCTTTCACGAGGCTCAGGCAGCCGGTCGTTTGTTACATCCCGGCATTGTCACCATCTTCGACACCGGCGAGGATCCAGAAGACCACATTGCCTTCATTGTTATGGAGTTCATTGCGGGCCAATCGCTGGACCAACTCCTTTCAGAAAAGACCAAGAAGCTACCGCTCGACACAGCCCTTCGCCTATCGGAGGAACTGGCAGAGGCACTGGATCACGCTCACGGTCAAGGCGTAGTTCATCGTGACATGAAACCCGCCAACATCCTGGTGACGACCGAAGGCCATGCCAAGATCGCAGATTTTGGTATTGCGAAAATGAACCTGGCGCACCTCACAATTCCCGGCCGGGTGCTGGGCACACCGGCCTACATGTCGCCGGAACAGTTAGAAGGTGAGCCGGTCGACAAGCGCTCCGACCTGTTTTCCTTAGGCGCGATTCTCTACCACATGGTTACTGGCTACGGCCCTTTCCAGGGCAACAGTGCTACCACCGTTTGCTTCAAGGTCGCCAACCACGATCCCTTGCGGGCAACCGCGATTGACCCTGATCTTCCCCCCGAACTGGATTCCGTAATCAGCCGCGCCATGGCAAAAGATCCCGCGCAACGTTACCAACGTGGATTGGAGTTTGCCCTCGACCTGCGCGAGCTTCGCGGGCGCCGCCAGACAATCTCAAAATGTGCCAGCGGTGCGTCGCGGTCCCCGGCGGCGAGAGAAGTCCTCGCTCGGTCACTCGGCGACGTTACGACCCACGTTCCTTCACTTGTACCGGTTGGTTTCTTCAAAATGTTAGGGCACGCCCCGAGACAAGCAGCGACATTCATTCGGCTGCGGGCCTTGTCCTGGTGGCGACGGCCAGCGGTGCGCATAAGGCTCGTGCTCTCGATGGCGACGATCATTCTCATCTTCTTTGCGCATCACAAAAATCTGCCATCGCGAAATTCAAGTCAGACCAGCCCATCGGCAATCGTCGGCGCGAGTGGAGCACCGACCCCGGTGGTGCATGAGCCGAATGCCATCGACCACAGCGCAGACAAATTGTCCACTTCCAAGGAAGCCTCGAAAGCCGTTGCAGATTCCACGCTGAACATACGCATTGAACATCGCTTCTCAGCGGCAGAGCTTTCGCTGTGGATCGACGACAATTTGGCCTACGATCGTCCTCTGCGCGGTCAAATCAAGAAGCACTGGAATCCATTTCGAATGGATGTCCGGGAAACTCGCACCGTCCAGCTACCCGCAGGCACCCACCGCATCCTTGTTCGGGTGCGTTCCACGCCCGAAAAGTACGATCAGTCAGCGACTGTCTTGGGGAGTTTCAGTAAAGACCATCCGGCAATCTTGCAGATCAACTTTGAGCGCCAGGGAAAAGCGATGCGCTTGGCATTGCGATAATCGCGGGAACCTGAACTCAGAGGTAACCACCACTATCCATAATGCAAAAAGAGCGGCTCGCAGCATGTGCTACGAGCCGTCTCGCGGAAGCGGTCGGATTTACTGCTGTTGTCGCCGTTCTTCTGGAGCAGCTTCTTTCTCTGGCTTAGGGGCTGGACGGGCTTCAGCGCGGGGAGCAGCCTCGGGATGAGCCTGGGTTTCAGCATGCGGCGCATTCTCGGGTTTGGCCGCTGCTTGTGGATGTGGCGTGCTCTCCGGACGGGGTGCGGCTTTCTGAGGCGCGGCCTTTGCCTGCTGTGCATTCTCAGGTTTCGGCGTAGCCGCCTTCGCAGTCTGTGGAGGAGGCATACTTTCATGCTGCGCCGCGTTCGTTGCCGGACGAGCCGCACTGGCCTTCTCCGGCGCGCTCGGCGGACGAGGCACGTCTTTGCGCTCTGCTGGAGCGCTAGTAGCCGAAGTGCTGGGCCGAGCTGTGTTGTTCGCTGGACGCGGAGCCGGCGTACTCGCCGACGGCTTAGCTGCCGCAGTATTGGCTTCAGGCTTGTAAGGTGCTCCAGCTTGTTTCGCCGGTACGCCGGCGCTGAATGCCCCCGGCTTAGGAGTAGCTGCGATTGCCGGTTTGCCCTGGTTCACCGATGCCCGTTGTTGTGGGTTAGCGCGGGCTGCAGCGACCTGTTGAGTTTGAGCGGCCACAGGGGCGATGTGTTTTTCTTGCGCATAGGTGCGATCTTGAGCCGTTGGCGCTGCCGTGACGCCACCCGCTCCTCCGTTGTAGCTGACGCGGTTCACCGTCGTGTTGTTGATCACCGTGGTGTTGTAAGTGTTGTGAATGTTGGTCACGTTGACGTTATTCACTGCAGTGTTGTATTGGAACTGTCCGTTGTTCCAACGGCCACCTTCATAACCTTGACCGCCATAACCGAAGCCATAATTGATTCCGCCATAGAAGCCGACGTGCGGACCCCAGTAGCCCTCATTGAAGGCAAACGCGCCGCCGTTCCAACCCCAATAACCGGGGGTCCAGAGGAAACCGGGTTGCGGAGCCATGACCCACGTGCCTGGCACAAAGAAGTAACCGTCTGGGCCGTAAGCCCAGTAGCCAGGAGCCCAGAGATAACCCTGCGCGGGCACTGGCGGCTGCTCGTATACGGGCAGCGCTGGCGGACCGATAGTAATGGATACGCCGAGTTGCGCGAACGCTGCAGCCGACATGGCCAGCATTACGAGCGCGAACAACAGCGAACGAATGGATGGGATGATACGCATAGTGTTTCCTTTTGCCTGGTCATCCTTGGCTTGCCCGATGGTGCTCAGCTGCTGCGGGTTGCGTGGATGGAGAGGGTCGATTTCCGAACGAAACGTATTGCACACTTTGTCTCGCTCGCAAACAGTTCTGTTATGACCTTCTCATTTCGGAGTTCGTACGTCTGGTCAATAACGCTCACAACGAATTCGCAGCGGACCTTCGAAGGAAAAAGCGCAAGAAGGCCAGGGCTGAAACGAGTGAACTGATCAAAATTGAACATCTTGTTGGCGAGCGACGCTGCATGATGGAGCCATGACAGCCAAACGGAAACAAGCCCTGGCGGTTCGTTGTCCTACTTGTGGAGCGAAGCCAGGAGAAAAGTGCGAACTTAGCACTGGGCAACCTCGCACTGATCCGCATAGAGATCGGCGCTTAGCGGGTGTGGAAAAGTAATCGCCAGGCCGCTCCGACGCACAGTCAAGGATTCGGTGGATACGGACGAGTCCGGAACAAGCTCAACCTCTGGCCTGCTCGGCATGGCGCTGGGACGTCCGCCGTTCATTGTCGCCATCGAGATAGCAACTCTGTTGGATGTGTCGCGAGTGAGCGGAAACGACCGTGTAGGGCACGCCCAGAAATCGTTTGGCAACGATTCCAGTCACCTCAAGGCAATTAAAATTCATCGGCTTCAGTTTTCCCAATATCCGCTTTACTGCATTTTGAATGTTCTTCGCCCCGGTGGCACCGAAAAACATTACCTTCGTCTCCGCAGCCATGAAGAAGAAGTTCCATCCCGCAGCATGGATCTTACGATCAAGAGCCAAGCCGTCGAGTGCCTTCACCACTCTCCAGTGCGCTGAATAAGACTCGCTTTGCAGCCCAAGAGTCTCGGCCATCAGGGCACGATCCTCGATCAGAATAGTGCCGGCTTGAACGGTTGCTGTCATAGACCCTCCAGAGAATACGTAGACGTGAGATACCCGTCATGCCAACGCGGCCGGTTGTGCGAACGCGGCCACGACAATCAGCAACCATGCGACCACCACCAGCGCCGCACTTCCCAGCAGCACGATTTCGCTAAACAGGTCAGGGTTCATTAGATCTTCCCGGAGCATTTCAGTCCTCCAGTTCTGCCTGGATCAAACCTGCCTCGGAAGAGCACGTCGGCTGCATGGTTTGACAGGCCCATGGCTCTTTTGAGGCATCTGTAGATTCGCTCGTTTTCCATGGAAATACTGAGCAAAATGGCTCACTTTGAAAGCTGGTCACGATTTGTGACAGATGCTCAGGTTTTAGGACTACAATCGGGATTAATGAGTTCTGCAACGGCAGCGAATAAGAAGAAACGCGAGTTCGATCCCAACACTTTCCTCGCGACCATTGGCGCTGGCAGGAAGAACGTGGCTGTCGCCAAAAAGGAAACTATCTTTGCCCAGGGGGATGGGGCGGACGCGGTCTTCTATATCCAATCCGGCAAGGTGAAGCTCACCGTTGTATCCCAGACCGGCCGAGAAGCCACCATCGGCATGCTAAGTAACGGAAACTTCTTTGGGGAAGGTGCACTGGCAGGCCAGTCCGTGCGCATGGGATCCGCGGCTGCAATGACGGATTGCACGCTCCTGCGAATCGACAAGAAGGCGATGATGGAAGCACTTCATCGCGAACATGCGTTTTCCGATATGTTCGTGGCGTATTTGCTGTCGCGGAATATCCGTTACGAAGAGGATCTGGTTGATCAGTTATTTAATTCCAGTGAAAAGCGACTAGCCCGCGTCCTTCTATTGCTGGCCCATTTTGGCAAGGAAGGTGTACCCGAGACCGTCGTTCCCAAGATAAGTCAGGAAACGCTGGCTGATATGGTAGGAACCACCCGTTCACGAGTAAGCTTTTTCATGAACCGGTTCAGGAAACTGGGTTTTATTCACTACGCCGGCGGGATCGAAGGCGGATTGCAAGTCCACAGTTCGCTGCTCAACGTCGTTCTGCACGATTGACTGCGCCTGAAATTTTGTAGCCGACCTCCACAACTTCGCGTTGCTAC
>Ga0265760_10000605_pt1 | contig 10216 bp, 7 predicted proteins | sample NZIome_2_FD_200831 | JGI IMG/M metagenome (GOLD analysis project Ga0265760, IMG submission 200831) | Metatranscriptome of rhizosphere microbial communities from Maridalen valley, Oslo, Norway - NZI1 (Metagenome Metatranscriptome) | ecosystem: Host-associated > Plants > Roots > Rhizosphere > Soil... | reverse complement strand
TTTTCATCAGCTCTAAAGTTCGCAAATCGAAGAGAGCATATTCTGCCTTTTCGTTTCTTGCCCATGCATACGGGAACGCAACAGGTTCCTCCGGAATGTGTTCAAGAGTGCCAGGCTGATGCGTTACTAGGATACGGAACGATCTCGCATCGTCGCATAACCAAGGTACTCTTTTGTCGAGTTGGAGGGATTGTGGGAACACGTCGGTTTTTTCCAACTCCTCGCGGATGTCAACTTTGGACTTCTGGCTCCCGAAGTATTCAGAAACGAGCGTGTTGTCTCGGAAGTGATTATGAATGACGCTCTTCCAGCGTCCGATGTCGATGGTTCCATCGACGCGCCAAAGCTTCGTATATTCAGTGTGGCGACCGGCGCGTTTGAGATCCACATCGAGACGGGCCATCATTTCTTCCGGCGTATAGGCTCGTATCGAACCATCAAGATGTTCGATACGGCTCGTCGTTGCATCGATCACGCTATGGACGTAACGGCAATGCAGCTTCTTCCCATCGGCACCACTCTCACTGTCACGCAGCTCCTCGGCTTCAAGGATGAGCTCTGCGCTCTTTTCCTTGGTCCTTCGTTGCCACCAGAATTCGGTGCGGAAGATTTGATGGAAGAACCGCTGACGTTCGTCCGCCCCGTGTGTCGTTACTCCGGCCTGGAGCGATGACAGGTCTTCGTCGAATTTCGGCCCGTACCAATAATCCAACTCCATCGTGTGAGCCGCAGTTTCGGCCAATCCCACCATATCAGGATCGAGCCTTACTCTCACGTTCACACTGGAGTCCTGGGCCATTTGGTGTAGTGTCCCTAGAAGCTCTTCGTTGAAGTGATTGAAAGGGCTCTCCGAACGCCGCATGTAGTGGTGTGCGAACACACAAAGTTCCCCAATTTGGAATATGCCTGGTCGGATCATCTTGAGGGCTGTGAATGGGACGAGACCGTCCTTGTCCATCTGCTCGAAAATCTCCGGGAATGCTCTCTGTGCAAGACCCGCCCCCCTCAGAGCGTGCGCCCCCGAATTCCACGGGGTTTCAGAATCCGTTAGCACGTCCGTTCCTAAGAGTTCCGTAAGCCGTGTGATGGACTCTTGGGGCACATCATGGATTGTAGAGGCGATGAACTTGCCCCATCGCTGCTTTATCTGCGATTTGTCCTCGTCTGTTTCAGGCTCGATGACATGTGCGAGGACGCGGGTGAGACCAGGCTCTAGGTAAACTGCGGCAGGAACGACCCATCCGACCGGTCTATGACGATCATGACTGATGAGCTGGGGCATCCCAACATCAAAACTATCTTTCATGGAGTCGTAGAGGGCACCCGTGTCCATCCTCATGGACTTCCGATTGACCGAATCGCTCATAATCGCCGCGATTTGAGATTTCACGAGGCTCCTCGACAGGTAAAGTCTTCTCTCTCGGGAGAAGTCACCCCATCCCAGTTTACTAACTTGAGGAGACACCGCGGTTCGCGGCAGTTTTTAACATGTCGATTGCTCCTGCGAAGTCGGCTAGTAGAAGCTCATCTCGCATTCGCAATTTGACGTAGTGAACCGTCAGCAGATCTTTCCTCGCCGCTGTTAAGTGTTATGAAACGATCAACGGAGTAGCCCCTGGTCGCGCATCCGCTGCTCCTGCTCCTCTGAAAACCTCTGCCATTTCCCTTTGCGAACTTTGACATCCTTGATAATCGTCACGTAGTTGATCTTGTTCGGGTCGCGCTCATCGTGGGGCTTGAGATCGGGCGAGTCCGACATTTGGTTCAACTCTTCGATCAACTTCTTGTCAGCCTCGGGATCGCGTGGCTTCTTTGGGACCGCTTTTATGTCGCGCCACGCGGGGAGATATTTATCCCATAGGCGAGTAATCAGAAAACTGGTGTCATCGGGCGGCGTGCCTGCAAAATTGATGAGACCGGTCTTGAGGACTTCCTCCGGCATCGCGGAATAGTAGGCGTCCAGCTTCTTGAGATCCTCCTTGAAATCGATGCCGTTTACGAAAGTCTGGTGAGGATCGAGAAAAAGCGGGACGATCTGCGCGTGGAAATTGTCCTTCGACGTGAACACCGAGCAGAAGGGTAAATAATAAAGATAGGCAAGATCGACGTGATGGCTTGCCTTTACGTTCCTGAGCAATTGGGTGGGCAGCACAAGGCAGAAAAAGATGTTCACTGTGAGCAAGAAAACGAAATATGGCACATGCTCTCGCAATGGTGGCCGTCGGCGCTGAATCCAGTCAGCAATGACAATATCTGCGGCATTGGGAACATTGATGGCTTCAGGTAATCCCAATAGATCAAGCCCGAAGCGCAGCAGCCATTCGGTGTCCAAGTAATCGATGATCGTGTCGGCAAGCTGTTTCGCATCCTCAAGAGTTTTCGGCGCGCGCCACGGGCCAATACTCCGCATGACGTGCTTGACCATCGCATCGAAATCAACGGCGGTGAGTGATCTTCGCCATTGTTTGGCCATATTCCGTTCCACATCCAGAAACTGGCGCTTGGTCCAGCGTTCAAGCGCTTCCTGCTCCTTGCTTTTGCGATAAACGACGCCCTTTTTGTCTCCAAGCTGAACGGGTTCGCCGTGGGCCATGGCGACGCGTTCGTAAACAGTCTTGATGTCGAATTGGCGAGTTAGTTCGCTGTTCAGGATCGCTATATGGTGAACGTTCGGATAGCCTTGCGAATCCGGAGTCCGGTCGGCCAGCGAGCCTACGAGTTGCTCCGGCGTGCTGCCACTCTTCAACTGCTTTTCGAGATCAGCAAGGCACTCAACGAAGAAAAGCGGTGTAATTGTGGACATGTAGAAATTGTCCATCAGCGCTGCCTCGTGAATGTTCAGGCTTTCGAGCGATGACTTGTCGAAAATGAGCGACGGTCCTTGTGACATATCATTTGGTCGTCCTTCCCCCGGAGTTCCTTTGAGGCGTCCGCAATCGCAGCCTCTATGCGTTCGAGTATTCCCGCCTCAGCGGCGTCTGTCCAGACTTTGATCATCCCGTCCTTCTTCCATGAGTTCTTCAAGCGTCGGCCGGCCCGCGCTTGCGTGCTGAAGCTTCAGCTCCAGCCCCAGCGCCGCGAGAATATTGGTGATCTTGGAATATCCCAGTTCGCCCATCCGTCCGTTTTCCAGGGCGTCGAGCGTGGAGAGTCCGACCCTGGCTTTTTTTGCAAGCGTGGGCTTCGTCAGGCCGAGTTCTTTGCGCTTGATGGCGATCTGCTCGCCCAGTAAGTACAGGGGCACCGTACACCTAGTATACGAGGTTTGTACGCGTTATGCATCAGAATAGCCTAATATACTGGGTGTTGACGCGGCTATCAGGAAGGGCAAGCAAGCACGATCTTGGAAAAAGGGGTCAGTGATTGCGTGCCCGGAGACATTTTAAGTGCCGTATTTTGAATACATTTCCAGAGCGCGCATCAAATACTTGTACCTACGCAGCATTATTGACTTGTATTTACACAGCATTATATACTTGTATTTGCACAGCATTAAACACTTGTAGTCGCCCAGGAAGAGGCAGCCCATGGCAACGCCGAATGAGAAGCTAGCTGAATCTCTCGATGCGCTCAAAGCGCTTCAGGATGACGGAAGACGTGTGTTCCGATCGGATGACCTGAGCCGCATTAACCGCGAACGTCTGCTTGCCAACGGCTTTGTCCAAGAAGTCATGCGCGGCTGGCTGATCTCCTCTAGCCCCAGTGCGCGCGCGGGCGACAGCACCCCATGGTACGCCTCATTCTGGGAATTCTGCGCGCGTTACTGCAACGACCGCTTTGGCGAGGAGTGGCATCTGGCGCCGGAGCAATCGCTTTTGCTTCACGGCGAGAGAACGGTCATTCCGCCCCAGGTGGTGGTCAGCAGCCCGAAGGGCACCAACAACACGATCAACCTTCTGTTCGGCACCTCGCTCTACGACCTGAAGGTGTCCGAGATGCCGGCGGCAGCTGATCTCGCGGTAAGGGAAGGCCTGCGGCTTTTCTCGCCTGTCGCGGCGCTTATAAGAGTGCCGGAATCCTTCTTCGCACGAAACCCCATCGAGGTACAGGTTGTGCTGGGCAGCCTCGCGGACGCGTCGGACCTGCTGCGCCTTCTTCTCAACGGCGGCCACTCTGCGAAAGCGGGCTATCTAGCCGGCGCGTTCCGGGCGACCGGCCGGCCGAAACTGTCGGATGAGATCGTCAGCACGATGAAAAGCGCCGGTTACGATGTGCGCGAAAGCAATCCGTTCGAGGCTGGGCAGACATTCGGCGCATCGAGCCGCGCGGTGTCGCCCATTGTCGGACGCATGCACATGATGTGGGACTCGATGCGCGACGCAGTTATAAAGAATTTCCCGGCGGCACCCGGACCGCCGAAGGACAAGGACGCCTATCTGCGTTTCATCGATGAGATCTATCAGAGTGACGCGTATCACTCGCTGTCCATCGAGGGATACTCCGTCACGCCCGCACTGATCGACCGGGTGAGGGGGGGCGGCTGGGACCCGGAACATCACGAGGACGATCGCAAGAGCCGCGACGCACTGGCGGCGCGGGGCTATTGGCAAGCATTCCAAAAGGTGAAGGCGACGGTGGCGGAAGTGATTGCGGGTGGGAACGCCGGCACCCTCGTGCGCGAAGCGCACAACGAGTGGTACCGCGAACTGTTCCAGCCCTGCGTTGCCGCGGGCCTGATCGAAGCCGGAGCGTTGGCCGGATACCGTAACAACCCCGTCTATCTGCGCACGTCGCGCTTCGTGCCGCCGCGGTGGGAGTCGGTGCGCGAGGCCATGCCGGCGTTGTTCGATATGCTCGAAAAGGAATCTGAGCCTTCTGTGCGCGCCGTGCTCGGTCACTGGCTGTTCGGTTACGTCCATCCCTATCCGGACGGCAACGGACGGATGGCGCGCTTCGTAATGAACGCGATGCTCGCCTCGGGCGGCTATCCCTGGACCGTGATCCGCGTCAGGGATCGCAACACTTACCTGAAGGCACTGGACAGCGCCAGCATCGAGCTAGACATCAATCCCTTCTCCGCTTTCGTGGCGAAGCGGGTGCGATGGTCCCTTGAGCAACACGATCTGAGATTCCCGGAACCAAGAGAGACCTATGATTTCGACCGTGGTGCCGTCAAATTCTGGGGTCAGGACGGAAAAAACCGCGTATGGTGCGCCATCAACGAAGAAGCCCTGGACGATCACTTTCAGGGCGACGACAAGGACAAGCTGGAAGTGTTCAGGGCTAATCGTCAGGCCATCGAACTGAAAGCGCGGCAGAAATATTTAGACGGCGAAACGGAACCGGACGGATCTGTTCTCATCCGCACAGGCGACCTGTAGCGTCAGAAATTAGACTGAAAATTCCTATGACAGAGCCGAAGAATTCATTCAACTGGTTTTGGCTAAACGGGAGCTAGGGTCGAGAAGCCGACTGTCTCCCTTCCGAACCGGATTTGACACTCAATTCATAGCCTGTTTCAGGGCAGGGCCACAGGACTTCAAACGCTCTAGATTGGTCCGCCAGGGCTTGTCGACGAAAGCATTACGAAACCACTGGGGGCGCACCCGTGCAAATAGCTAATCTCGCTATTTTCAATTCCCTTAGATTGTAAAAATAGCGCGGAACACTATTTTCATTTTCGCCCTAGGAGCTATGTCACGTCCTAGAAATAAATAGAAGTCAGCGCGTCGAGCCCGACGTGTTGAAGTCGACCACAGAGTTCCACTCTGCGACGGCACCGGCCTTCGTCGCCATGAACGAAACGGGCTTCAGCGCGAGCGCGTAGGTGCGTGGCGCGAGTTGGGGGGTGAGGCGAAACAAAAAAATGGACGAATAGGACCTGATTCCACTTCGCCAGGTCCCACGATTCCAATAGTCCGTCTGCTGGCTTCGAGAGGGGCGTGAGCATTCACCTTCTTCGTTTGATTGACAGAACGAGATTATAGGGGGGTTTTGCCGAAATGGAAGGTGCCCCTCGTATCGGCTGTAATTCGGGGAGCAAGTGAACACAGGATTCTATCTTGCTAGATACAGCAAACACGATCCGGGCGCCAAACGGGTCCAAAATCCAGGAGAGGCTAGAGGCGTGCTAGGTCTAGCTGAATTCGGGCGAGAATTTTGTCCAGTGGAATTTGGCCGGGATAGTAACGTGAGGCTGTCTTTGAGTATTCTCTTTCGAACTGTTTGCGGACGTTCGCGTCCTCGATGGTGAATGCTCCGCTTTTTGCGATGTCTTGGTCCAAAGACTTGAAGCCCTTCTTTTTGTGCTCCAAATATTCCGGCGTTCCGATGAATCTCTGCACGGCTTCTACATCAAGAAGTTGATGGATGTCGTGGTAGTGCCTCAGGAAATTCGTGGGAGTTTTCCCCTCCCTTTGAATTGGCCGTATTTTCGAACCACCGCCTGGACTATGGTGCGGGCGGAGGGACTTGAACCCTCATGGGCCGTTTAAGCCCTGCGGGCTTTCATACCGTCTAAGGCCTTCGTCGCCCGGACACGTCCGTTTCCTGGTGAGCCGGCTGCGCTGGGACTGGCTTTCTTTACCTTATGTCCGGTCGATCAAGACGGTCTTCAAGAAGACTTCAAAGCGTGCGGGTGGGGTTGAATCCCACGAAATAACCTCCCGTGGGAAGTTTTACAAAGCCCATCCCGCCGCGTAACAGCAACTCCTCCCCGAGGTCTTTTAAGGGCTGATATTCTTGCACGCCTTCCCACGAATCGAGTTTTTCGAACATAGAACGAAGAACGCTTAAATATCGCGTCCAAAGCGCATTCAGCCAACTTGTCTCGCGCAACGCGGCTGCCAATGTCGGAGCTGCTTCTTCGAGAGCCTTTTCCAGCCCGTCGATATGACCAATGAGATAAGAACCGCGAACAAAGAACGTTTCAAAAACACCACGTAGCTCAGTCATGGTTCGCTCTACGTTCTTATCTCGCGTGAATGATCGCTTGGCCGCTTCGCTTCGGGCAAGAAGCGAACCGAGCATTGAGACCAATGTCTGCTCGTATCGGGAGCAGTAATCCGGAGTTCCCCAATTAGCACTCAATCGTGATGCGGCATATTCGTCCCATGCTGCCATGGCGAACTGGGTAAGCACCGCCTCACGGAGGTCCGGCATTGGAGTTCCATAGTGGTCGGGCATCGCTTTGCTTCGCAGCAAGTGGTCGTACACGTGCGCCAACTCATGGCACAACGTGTGCACCGCAAGGGCGTAGCACTCGTTTGTAGGATCGACCAGCGGTCGAACTAACGCGGAGTTCAGAACAACGTGACTCTTATGCTCACCGTTTCTCAGAACTGGCACTGCCATCGCGAAGCCCGCACCGAACTCGTCGCGTGTCGGGGTCGCTGACTTCATATTCAGATAGCCTCTGTCGATTGCTGCGAGGGCCGCAACGTAGTCGTCTGCAATTGTGATGCCGTCCAGTGCAGTTAGGTCGAAGACACTTCCAAAGACTCTCGCAAATCCAAACACCGTGTAGAGCAGTTTCTGGGCGTCTTCCTCTGACCGGAAATTGCCAGTCACGCTTAGCGAGAGATCTTCCTTGACGGTGGACTTGTTCAACAGTTCGTCAAAGTTCGGCTCATCTGAGTCCATTTATCCTGCCCTCGGCGGGAGTCCAACAACTTCAGTCGGGGCTCCACACTCAACTCTAACCGCTCCACGCTTCTCATGTTTCAACACGTCGGCGGGTGATGTCGTCACGTATGATTCAGGTCGAGCAGTTGTGCCGCGATCTCTGCAGATCCGCAAGGCATCAATGTTGGTTGTGAAAGAATAGGGACATGTCTATCGAGCGCGATGCAGATACTCCAATCAGTTGCTTCATCATCGCCCCATCAGGGCATCTCAGCGATCTTCTGCGGAAGCAACTTGAGCAAGAGGGTGTGCTTTCCTTTCGCTTGGAGAGCTCTGATGTTCCCTGGCAACCAACGGTCCAAGCTACGTCACTGGTTGAGCGCGCTGACTTTGTAGCGGTCATTCTCGAAGGCCAACCTTCACCCAACATCTACTTCGAGATCGGTCTCGCGATGGGCAGCGGAAAACCTCTCCTGCTGTTTAACGAAAGTCCGAAGCTTCCTTCTGCGCTTTCGTCGGCGACTACCGTGCTTACATCGGCACTTCGAAATGACAGCTGGAAGGATCTCAGACGAGCCTTTCTGCGCACCCTGAAACCTGCCCATCAGGAAACGAGGCGCAGAACCCAGAAGAAACCGGTCGGTAGCCAGCGCTGGCGGAAACTCGAATCAGAGTTCGAAAGATTGCGGACTGGTGACTCAGAATCGGCGTCGCGCCAATTCGAACACCTGGTCGAGCGAGCCTTCCTGCTTGCCAACTTTCCGATTTCTCGCGCTCCAACTCCAGACTTTGGTGCCGACTTCGCGCTGGCTTCCCCGAGTCTGATGCGTTCGTTCGGTCTGCCCATCTTGATCGAGGCAAAGAATAACTCTCGCATACCCCTGAGCCAGAAAATGGTCGACCGTTTGGAGCAGCTTATTTCAGAGGGCAGAGGCGGCGCGGCGCTCCTTGTCGCTATGCAGCCCCCCAGTCCCACCGTTCACCTAAAGCTTCAGCGACCCATCGTGATTGTTCCTTTCGATGAGGTCCTGAACTGGCTTGAAAAGGTATATTCGAAGAAGAGTTTCTTTTCACCGTTGACGCTTTCTGGACGAGGCAGAACTAAATGGCCTTCCCCAGAACTCAGATCAACGCCTACCTCCACGACGCCGAACATGGCAACACCGTGCAGATTCGCGGGCGGGCGCTAGAAGATGCAGCCATCGCGATGTTTACGTCCATTCCGGGCGTGCTGACGCCCGAGCCCAACGCGCTCGACTACGCGCATGCCACTGAGATCGACAGCTTGTTTCCGAATCGGCCAAACAACAACGGGCTCTGGTTTACGAATGAACGCGCATTCCTGTGTGAGTGCAAGAACTGGAATGTTGCAGCAGGTGCTCCTGAGCTGATTCTGTTTCTGCAGAAGATGAAACAAAGGAATTGCAAGTTCGGGGTACTCGTATCCAGCGAAGGAATTACGGGCGACGCCGCAGCTTTGACAGCGGCAAACGATATCGTGGCTGCCGCCTTGGCAGAGGGTTACGAGATCATCGTTCTTGATTGGGCTGACCTCGTGTCTATACGAAGTGCGAAGGCCCTGGTGCAGAAGATGCAGGAACGGTGGGTTCGGCTGAAGTCCTATCGCACAAGCGTCTGAATCCGGGATGCGGCACGATGAGGGGCTCCCCGAAGCAAGAACGAGTTGGCGCAGGAACTCGAGAAGGAATGAGCAGAGATGCGAAGAGTTCGTGCCGCGGGATTCAGTGTTTCGCTGGACGGGGTTCTTGCTAGCAGTCTGCACCAGATCGCGTGTTCTTCACGCCACATCCGTTATGTTGACTCCTTTTGACTTCCTCTTTTTCGGACGCATTACGTTGATTGCAACGGCATCCAGCGAGGTCTTGATGTGGGACGCGTAGTACTTCTCGATCATCTCGACGCTGGTGCGGCAGTTCTTCGCGATTTGGTAGATGTCGGCACCCTCCATCAAACGTAGGCAGATGTATGTATGTCGCAGGCTGTACGCCGTGCGCGGTTGGCCTTCACGGTCGATGCGGAGCTTTTCCTCGTCGAGGATGGTTTTGAAAAGCTCTCGCTGCTATTTTGGAAAAATTAAATCAGTCGGTTCGGGCGTGCGCCATTCTCCGTTCGGAACTGCAGATGTCTCGGAGGTTCCTGTGGGCGCGTTCGCGCCGTAAATGCGCGCCGGGCGGAGCCGGCTTCGAAGTCGCTTAAAAGGCAACACCGCACCGGACATACTTTTACAATATACAGTCCCACGCTTTCCTCGAACCTCGATCTCCAGGATGGTCTTTCTTAAATTGTCGTCGAAAACGATCGTGACATCGCGGAACTGAAGGCGCCAGGCCTCGTCGGGCCGCAGTCCGGTATTAACGGCAAAGAGGACATAGTCGTGAAGCTGTTCTGCCTCCCATTTGAAGCCACGTTTCTTCGGCTCTTGCGCACGGGTTCGTGTCGCTTCGTAGAGTTGTTTGTATTCTTTTAGTGAGAACCATGCGCGGTGCGAAATTTTTGGCGATTTCCGGTATCGCTCAGAGCTTGTGACTTTTTCGTGCGTTTGATGGGAGGGGAGCGTTATAAGGAAGCATGAGAGGTGGCGCGATGGATGGGGTAAGAGAAAGGGAAGAAGCGAAGTCGGCAGTGCGGTTGC
>Ga0265760_10000604_pt1 | contig 10223 bp, 15 predicted proteins | sample NZIome_2_FD_200831 | JGI IMG/M metagenome (GOLD analysis project Ga0265760, IMG submission 200831) | Metatranscriptome of rhizosphere microbial communities from Maridalen valley, Oslo, Norway - NZI1 (Metagenome Metatranscriptome) | ecosystem: Host-associated > Plants > Roots > Rhizosphere >... | reverse complement strand
TTTCAGGTCGTAGCGATAGATGGAGGGTGCAAACGTAAACGACTGGAAGCCGTAGAAAATTTCATCGCGATTCCACTTGCCGCTGAGATCCCAGACGGTGCCGATTGCGGGCAGCGCAAGATCTTTGACACTTGTTCCATCGGTATCGAATACCTTGAGCTGCGACGAAGCATTCTGCTCGTACTGCGCCACAATCTTGTCGCCCCACAGTCCGATGTTCTGCAGAACCGGACCTGTCTGAGGAATGATTTCCTGCCAATCGTCGCGCTCATAGTTGCCCGCTTCCGCCATGAACACGCGAAAACGGGGAGCGTCTTCGTTGGTGACGATGTAAAGCCTGCCGTTGTACGCGGTCGCGCGATAGAGAAAATCCTTGTTCGTAGTGATGCGCGTGGGTGGCGTGCCCTTTTTCAAATCCATTAAGAAGAGTTCGGTCTTGGTCCAGCCCTGAGACACCGTGATCAGGAGCAATTGGCCGTCGTTGTCCATGCTCACGGTGGGCCAGTCTTCCAGGTCCCGGCCTTCGCCGAAAATTGGCTGGTCCGTGGAGGGGTCGGTGCCTAGCGCGTGATAGAAGACACTGCGGTGATACACTTCCTCGCCGTCGGGGACGTCACCCTTCTTGGGATAGCGTGTGTAGTAGAAGCCGAAGTTGTCGTGCGTCCAGGCGATGCTGGCCGCGCGGGTGCGCTCGATGGTGTCGGGCAGGACGGTGCCACTGTTGGTCTCGATGATGTGGAGCGTGCTCATCTCTGATCCGCTGGCTGAGGTGCCGTAAGCCACGTACTTGCCATTTTCCGAAGCCTGGTACCAGTCGAGCGCAATCGTGCCATCGGCGGCCAGCTGGTTGGCGTCGACCAGAACACGGTCTTTGCCGTTGACGCCTTCGCGCACATAAAGCACGGGCTGGTTCTGCATGCCGTCGCGGCGGGTGTAGAAATAGTGCCGGCCCTCGACCTGCGGGACGCCGATATTCCCGATGCTCAGCAGTTCCGTTAGCCGCTGGTGAAGCTGCGCGCGACCGGGCAGCGGATCAAGCAGGGAACGCGTGTAGGACATTTCCTGCTCCACCCATTTCTGCGTGGCGGGGCTATTTTTTTCCAGCCAGCGGTAGTTGTCGAGAACTTTGACGCCGTGAAAAGTCTCTTCGAGCGGCCGCATCTCCGCCATCGGAGGCCCAGTCGCCGCGGCCGCGGATGAGTTGGCTGCGGAAGGTGTGGATTTACCCGAGGAAGACGGAGCTTGGCCCGACGGGGACGACTGATTGGACGAAGAGTTGGCGGGGGAAGCGTCAGGCGCGGAGGAGTCCGATGAATCCGCCGCAAAAATCGCGGCGGCCAGCAGGATCAAAGATGCAAAAGCCCAGAGCAAACGAAAACCTCCTGACATAAACACCTCATGCAGAAGCGCAGGATCCCAAACGGCCCAGCCGGCGGGGAGTCGCACACTTTATGGCGAGTGGGAGCCTCAACCCAAAAGCGTATCAGAAAGTGGTGACGCAACCGTCAGTGCAGTTTTCAGACGCCAAGCCAAGATGTTATGATGGAATCCGATAGCGGCGGTGCGCGCTTCGCGCGCACCCACGACACTCCTCAGTAGCTCAATGGCAGAGCATCCGGCTGTTAACCGGAGGGTTGTAGGTTCGAGTCCTACCTGAGGAGCCACTTCTTTTCATGGACTTACTGCACGGCTGCATTTCCGACAACACCTACTATGGAAGCTGCCACTTAGCTGAAGGGAGAGGAAAATCTCGATGGCAGCGATAGTCGCAGCCAAGAGTACATCCCGATCACCGGACTTTTTCAACACCCACGCCTGTTCTCGACAGTTGACCTCTTAAGCCATGCCAGCGTTCGGTTCCTTCTCGCGACGAACGAACGAAAGCCCGCGATTCAACTCAGCGGTAAGATCCGTATACTCCGTATACTCGGTAGCGACATGCACAGGCTTGTCGGATTCTTTTCCGAGCCAAGCGTTAAGTTTGTCGAGCATACTCTCAACGTACCGGCCTTTCCGACGAAGCGGTATTCCATCGGACGCCCATCGTTGAGGGTGAGCTTTATTGCTCAGACCTCTCGAATCCTGATTTGCTATGGTCGAAATTGCCCTGGTGCGCCCGGCTATCTATGCGGGTTTGCGTGCGAGTGCACGCACAGCAGGAAAGCAAGGCTGGCGCACTGGAAACAGAAATGAGGCTGTCCCATGAAAAAAGTAATGTTCGTACTTGCGATGTTGAGTCTCGGCACGCTGGGCTGGGCGGGGTCGGCGCGGGAAGATGCCACCGACCGACTGGACAACGCCACTAGTGTGATGCACGAAATTATGGGGATGCCTGACAAAGGAATCCCTGAAGAAGTGTTGGAGCATGCAAAGTGCGTCGCCGTCATACCGCACATGGTCAAAGGTGGTTTTGTCTTCGGAGCTAAGGGAGGCAAAGGTGTAGCCACCTGCCGCACAGCGAATGGCTGGAGTGCGCCTGCGTTCATCACGATTTCGGGTGGAAGCTGGGGGCTGCAGATCGGTGTAGAAGCTGTGGACGTGGTACTGATCATTCAGAATGACAAAGGGATGCAAAGGTTGCTTTCGAGCAATTTCCAAATCGGAGGGGACGCTTCAGCAGCAGCGGGTCCAGTGGGACGACATGCCGAGGCCGGTACAGATTGGAAAATGGATACAGAGATCCTGACCTACTCCCGCGCCAAAGGTGCTTTCGCCGGGCTCACATTGGAAGGTGCATCGCTCCGTCAAGACAATGATTCCCGGCAAGCGATATATGGACCTGACGTCACCACTCGGGCTTTGCTGTTGGGCGAAGTGCCAGTTCCGTCTGCAGCCCGGCCGTTCCTTGCGGAAGTTCGCGGAGCAAAGGCCCAGGCCGTAACCGACAAAAAGTAGGGCTTCCGGACTCGATCTTCAGTTGTCTGTCATTCAGCCGAACGGTTGAGTGTTTGAGTGAGAGCACTCCCTCAGGGAGGAATCACGCGTTTTCGGGCCGTCCCGATTGCCGCCACAATTGCCATACGCAGGTCTTTCATGAGTGCATTTCTTGGCCGGGCAGGTGCTGCGGCGACCGCGATAGAAAAAAATGTCGCTACTTCGTTGGCTTCTGCTCGACCACTTGAAAGTTAAGGATCCTCTCAGGATTGGTGGAGTAGGTAAGTATCCCGTGCATCCCTTCCAGCACCAAGATGTCCTTACGGGGAGTCCACACTTCGATCAGGTCTCCGCGGTCCGTCTTGTACTTGACCGCGTAGTGGGGCTCGAGGAAAGGTAACTGTAGAAGGTGAACGGTCACAACAGTTCCAGGTCCTGCGACGAAGACCGTGCTGGGCTGTCGGAAGAACGACAATTCCAAAGTTTCTTTGCCCCAGGCCGGAGTGAGACACGCAGTCAAAGCCATTATCTGAAGCAGTTTTCTCAGCATCTTCCTCCCCGGAGAGTGAAACCCCTTTTTTCAAAGCTGGACTGAGTGTGTCGTTATCAGGCGACAAATTGCCCCAAATTTTCTGCCGTTCCACGGCCGTTGTCAAGGTGAAAACAATAAAATGAAAAAATAACAGTGAAAAAAATAACAGAAAAAAATAACAGGGACTTTTCTGCCTCCGTTTCCACGCCCAGTGCCGATGACGCCATGTACGTCTCAAAAAGACTGACGAAGAATCGGGTGACTGTGTGGCCACCATCTACCGCACGAGCAAATGCACAGCCAATACGGACGTTTCGGGCGGCTACGACTGCCACGGCTAAGCACACGCAGACGACCAAAGCGGCGGTTAGTTAGATCAGACATGGTGGTTAGCGGCGCTGGTGCTCTAGAAGAAGCTTTAACCAGTAGCGTGCGCCTTGGTTGCGCCTGGCTGGGCTTCTGTGATGAGGGCTGTGAGATCGGTTGCGCGCCCAGGTTTGCCGGTGAGTGCGTCAGCGAGAGCGCCAAGCATGAGATAGGAAAGAGAACGCACCGAGAGGTCGGGAAGGTTTACGCCGGCGATCGAATCGGATTGTGAGGGTGGTGATGAAGACATGGGTGGTAAGAAAAAAAGGACCGGCCAAAGGAAAGGCCAATGAACCCCGCGACGGAGCCGGTCCGGTGATGTGCGCGCCGTCTGCGCGTTCGCCTGGTTTGGCGAAATTGAAGTTGTGATGATTGAGCAGAACTATGTTTGACTTTCGCTAGGCACGCATGAAATCATCGTTTCCGTTGGGGTGAATTGCAGCCCTGCGCGCAGACTTGACGCTGGTCTCCGCACTTCTTTGCGCATTTATTCTTCCATCCATAGGAAGCCGCCTTCTGCGCATTCGGGAATTTTTGAGAGGAGGGCAATTATGGCGCTCGTGAAAGCGTCCAAGAAACTCATCGCATTCGACACAAAAAAATTTCTTTCGACCATCAACGGCGGCAGAAAGATCACAGCTTTTCTCAAAAAGCAGACGATATTCGCTCAGGGCGACCCGTCCGATGCTGTCTTTTATATACGGGAAGGAAAAGTAAAACTTACCGTTGTGTCGAAAATCGGGAAGGAAGCCACAATAGGCATTCTAAACGAGGGCGATTTCTTCGGAGAAGGTTGCCTTGCGGGCCAGCCTCTCCGCTTGTGCTCCGCTGCCGCGATGACCGATTGCTCGGTGATGAAGATTGACAAGAAGTCCATGAATGAAGTGCTCCATCGAGAACACGCATTTTCCGATATGTTCGTGGGCTATTTGTTAACACGGAACATCCGATACGAAGAGGATTTAGTTGACCAGCTTTTCAATTCCAGTGAGAAGAGACTGGCCCGGATATTACTGTTGCTGGCTCATTTCGGGAAGGACGGTAAGCGGGAGACTGTAATCCCCAAGATGAGTCAGGAGACCCTGGCAGAAATGATCGGCACAACGCGGTCAAGGGTCAGTTTTTTCATGAACAGGTTCAGGAAGTTGGGCTTCATCGAATATGAAGGCGGGAGTGGCTTGCAAGTTCACAGTTCACTCCTCAACATCGTTCTCCACGACTAGCTGCCGGGCAATGGCTCCGTTTTACATCAACTATCGAGACTCTAGGATCCTCAGAATTGCTGAAAGTGAGCAATTCTGAACATTCACCCAATCGGGGGAAACAGTATTGTACAACCTGCCTAACGCGGCAGTCCCCGAGAAGGCGGACGGCCCTTCTAAGGGCGGTCACGGGTTAGTGTCGGGTGACCGACATTCGGACCCTCACGACCGCCACTCTTCAACCCTAACGATTCTGGCTCGTATGGCAACGCGCCCTCCCCCCTGGAGGCACCCAAATCCCTGACGAGCGAAAAGGAGCGATATGAGCAACGAAGTTGAAAAAGATCCAGAGCAGCAGAAACACGAGCAAGGCAAGCATGACCCAACCGGATCGGTCAACCCTTCGGATAAGAGGGGGAATCAGAGCCAGAGCAACCCTACACAGGACGTTTCCAAGAAGAATCCATCGCAGGGCAGCGACTCTCAGCACCAAGGTCAACAGAAACCAGAAGATGAGAAGCGGCGTGCTTCCTGAGTAATTCTTTTGAGGACAAGCCAGTGCAAGGATGAAGCGCCCCGGCTTAACCGCTGGGGCGTCCTTGCTTTTGTTTAGACTGGTAACGCCTCGGTGAACATGTCCCGGCCCAGGTTCGGTGTTTTCGAGAACGCCTTAGTTCCACGCTTTCCTCGGCTTTGGGAGGTCTCGCAAAAGTGCTGCGAATGCCTTGGACTCATCGCGAGCTTGTTCAATTTGATGGTAGAGATGCTGAAATTTTGCACGGACTAGAGGCGAGAGTTCAGGATCGTTCATCAGATCTTCGCATTCCTTCTGCCACACTGGCTCTGGCACTCGATGCGAACGCAGTACAGCTTTCAAAGCCATGTTCTCAGAAAACAAGCACTCAACGGTTTGTAGAAACCTTAGCATCCGCTTCTGCTCGGCATCGGTCATAAAAGGCCCCCTACCGCTCATTGACCGCAGTGGCATCGTCAAGAGCGAGCAGTGGCGCGCCGTCTTGCGCCTTACTTACTAACCTTCTTCAGCCAAGGCTGTTGCAGTCGCATACGCCCGTCGTCATCCCACTTTACAAGCGCGTCGTCTTCGTTCGTTTTCTCAACCGTCCCGAATTCTCCGGTCGGCTTACCGAAATTGGCCAAACCCTCGACGCGATCACCGGGAATCAGTTCTGAGTCGCGAGCAGCGGGTTGGACGAGCGGTGGCCTCTTGGCTCGGTCTGCATCGGCGGTTGCCCCAGCGTGTGACAGCGGCGGTTGCGGAGCTTTGCGCAGTTTCGGTGTCGATTTATTGATACGGCTCATAATGCTATTTCCCCAGTGGCTTCGCGTCACCTGATGAAAAACAGTCCGCGCGGCCCGAAGTCTCTGGGTCTACGAGGGCAAAATCCTAGCGGTTGAGAAACTCGCTTTAGGCGCGCCGCAAGAACCACACAACCACCAGAATCACAAGGATTGTTCCCACAATACCCATACCTAACATAGTGCCTCCACTCGAACCAGTCGGGCATCAACGTCACCCATACAGATACGATAGGACAAGATTCCGCCTGGGTCTGAGCAAAACGATACTCAAACAGTCGAAGGCTGGGCTGGTGGGCTTGTCCGCATTGCCGGGCAAGGGCGGGAAGTGATGTCATCGAATCCGAAGATAAATCGCGCCAAGGTCATGGCATCGCTCGACACCGGTCTGCACCAAATGCGGTCACTAGATTCCGCCTGGCGATCTACGCCGGATCGACACGTTCCTGATTGAATGTCCCAAGTCCGGCCGCGAGCAAGAGTGAGCACTTTTGAGCAGACATGCCCCGAGAAGGTTCTTAAGGTTCTTGCAACATAGGAAAGGAATATCTACGTGTTGATACTGATTATCATTTTGGTGTTGGTTTTAGGGGGCGGTGGAGGATACTACGGCCATAGCCGCTGGGGTTATGGTGGCGGTGCTGGCATAGGTCTGGGAACCATATTGTTGATCCTCCTCGTGGCCTATATATTGGGGGCCTTCCACTGAGGCAATCCCCGCAATCCGATTCTGTCCCCATCGTGGACAGATTTTGTGGTCAACGCCCGTTTCCATCCTGTTTTCTGAACCACTGGCGCGCCACAGGATGTTCACGCCCTCGCTACCCACTTTACGAGGCTAAAGTGCCATTCCTGACGGTGTGTCCTGACGGCGCTGGCGGGCAGCGACCAGAATCTCTGCCGTCTTAACCCTCTGTTCCTCCGTCATCTGCCGCTTACGCTTGACACCCGTGATTCGGATCGCCAGCTTGGCCTGTACCTGGTTAGCCGGGTCGAAACTGAATGCGCCCTCGGCGTCACCGTTTTGCCGGAGAGTCATGCCTGCGGCCAGAGCTTTACGGGAATGCGAGTTGTTGCTCGGATAGGTCGGGCAGCTCGATTTCGTATTCAAGCAAGCGCTCAGGGTCCAGACGCGGCAGGTTTGCGCCGGACACGCTGTTGCTGGCCCATTTCACGAAGCGTTGCGACAGCAAACCACCGTAGAGGTAGCCTCGATCCAGCATTTGCGGTTGGGGTAGGAGAGGCAATATTTCGGTGGTACAAACGCCATCGAAGTCGGGGAGAGTTGTCTTGTTGAGACTGGGACGCAGTTTACTGTAGAGCACATGACGAGGAGTAAACCGGTACTTGGTAAGAAGCATCTCAGGCGTTCGACGGAAATCTGCGGTGAAGTGACCAGTATTCTTTTCGATATGCTCCAAGCCGACATACGGCAAGGTTCGACACTCAGTCTCGGAGGCGGCTGCGCGGTCCTCTTTTTGGTCGAGGCTGGGTGTGGTCCCGCTTGGGGACACTTTTTTCGCGTCGAAAATACTTTGGGGACTTCTTGAGGTACCATGCTTCAGAATTGCCAGTACTTGGTAGTTGCTGACGCAGGTATAAGCTCAGTGTTTTCAGAGACAATCGCACTACACAGCAATTGGCAGTTACCCCGTCCGTGCAACTGTTAACCGGAGGGTTGTAGGTTCGAGTCCTACCTGAGGAGCCATTTTTTTGTGCCCGTAAATGAGCCATGACGCTCACACTTAAGTAGTCAGACATCGCTGAAGCTGCGCGCCAACAGTCCTTAGGCAAGAGTCTCCATACCCACGGTGTGCTCCGAAAGAGGAGAAATCGGAGTTGCGGCTGACACTGGCAGCGTTCATACTCCGACCATGACCCTCAAAAGTGCAACGCTGCTGGCGTTGATCGGAACGATACTGATGACGGCTCTCCTCGCGTGGGATTTTGCCTTCACCGTCCTCAACGTCCTACGGGGCGTGGTTCCGCCCGTCATGCTGTTCCACACATTCATCTATGCGTTTGGCTGCTTCAGTGTGATGGTGTTCTTTTTCGTGTTCCACAGAACACAGTCGTGATCGTTTCCTTCGACAAGAAAGGATTGCGTTGAGGCAGCGGCACGCCGTCGATTGCCAGAAAGACGCGGTTTCGCCAGTTGGTGCAAAGACGGATAAACCGCCAGAGTACGAACGCATGAAAGATTTGAAGAAGCGGGAGCAAACCGCCATCGAGGCCGTCGCCAGACGGTTCTCGGCAACATGGGAACACGGTATTAATCCCCCCGAGGCCTATCTCATGGTCGCTGGGAAACGGGTCCCCGTCGAGATCACAACTTTCAAACGGCGCGGCACTGGGCAAGGTAACGCCGCCATGCCTCGGTTGCGGTTCGATAAGGTTGCGACCAGATTCATTGAACGTCTGCAAGCCACAGTCGGCAAAACCGTGCCGGACGGCATGATGGTGTTGCTGACCATCACCGCTCCCATCCGTTTGCCGTCGAAAACCGCTGCCTCGTTGGAAGACAAAATTCAAACTCTTCTGGGGCGGGGATCGCCGGGGCGAGATGAGAAAGACACGATTCACGGGAATCGTGTTCGGATTCGACTTTTGAGAGACGAATCTGCGCGAGCGCCAAGAATGATTGGGTTCGTGCACAATTCCGATTCAGACCCACTTCTACTTTTGAACATGACGCGTGAATTACTTGAGTCAACCGTCTCCGAGGCTGGCAGGGCGACGAGGCTTGAGGGTGATCGATGGCTCGTTGTAATAAGCGACGAAGGAATTTCATGCTTAGAGGCATATCGCTACATCTATTCGCAGTTTCGCATGGCGACCGACTTCAAGAAGATTCTCATCGTGTTTGCCGATGGGCGGGTCGCGATGTTGGCGGGATGAAACCAGTTTGCCGGATGGGAACCGAGTGGCGCGGTTGCCAGATTCTTCGTGCGCCGTCTTTCTGGCACAGCGGGAGTTCGCATACAAGGTGAGCGTTTGACCAACGCGCTGATGATGAGGGCGGACGTGAGGGTCGACGTCGCCATTAACCCATGCCCGCCCACCAAGGACGATCCGCTCTTCGTGTTAGCGGACGACCTCTTTAGGCGAACGATACATCACAAGCAGATGACCGTGCTGTTCAGATTGCACACTTTTCGGAGCAGGTTCGCACAAAACAAAACGCCCCAGACTCATTCGAGTCGGGAGCGTATGTCGATCAGCCCTCCCCCAAGTGCTGCTCAACCACAGAGTAGGGCCGTCCCCGCTCCGAGTGAATGGCACGGGTGTGCCGGGCGATATCACGTTTAGGCCTACCGCGACAGCCCTCCGAGTCTTAACTTGTAACCGCTGGCGGCAGCGTGCTTCAGAGAGCGGTGACAACGCTTAAGGTGGCCGATCATTTCTTGGGCACTGGAAGCGAACCAACTCGGCGTGAAAGCCGTTCGCGGGCGAGAACTCGCAGACCTTAACTTTGGCCAGGCGTGTTGGGAAGAAACGCGACTTCGCTGACCTCCTCGTCGCGGGGTAAGAGAAGGGCGTGATCGATGGCTTGAAGCAAAATGTCGAGGTCTTCCAAGTTTGATTTCTGCAGATAGCTAATCGCGCCGTCTCTCCTCAATCTCGACTCATTACTCATGGGCAGACCGCTAAGGGCAATTACCGGAATTGCCTTGGTCACGCGATCTGCTTTCAAGGCGCGAAGTACCTCTACACCGCCAAGTTTCGGCAAAAGCATATCGAGCAGGATGACATCTGGCCGCGTGCTGTGCGCGAGAAGCAAACCCTCCTCGCCATCGCTGGCCAGTTCAACTCGATACCCGGAAGAACTGAGTACCTTCTTGAATGCGATTTGGAGGTGACGGTTATCGTCAACCAGAAGAATCGTCAGCATATGAGTATATTTCCTCGTCTAATAGACAGTCTGTTTTGGT
>Ga0265760_10000603_pt1 | contig 10223 bp, 12 predicted proteins | sample NZIome_2_FD_200831 | JGI IMG/M metagenome (GOLD analysis project Ga0265760, IMG submission 200831) | Metatranscriptome of rhizosphere microbial communities from Maridalen valley, Oslo, Norway - NZI1 (Metagenome Metatranscriptome) | ecosystem: Host-associated > Plants > Roots > Rhizosphere >... | reverse complement strand
TAGGTTGATCTTACTTAGGTTGATCTTACTTAGGTTGATCCAGGCTGATTCCGCCCGGGGCTGCAGCCTGCTTTTCGGCTTTCGCCCTTTTTGCGGCCATGGTCTTGTCGACCCATTCATCCGCCGTCTTCAGATCTGCAGCGCGCGCCGCGGGATCGTCGCATTCGACGTCCGCTTTTTCGCGGTACATCAAGTTCAGGTACGCCATGGCGTCGTCGTAGTCCGGACGCAACTCCAGCGCCTTATTCAGCGCGGTGATCCCTTCCTGAATGTTGGCGGAATTCTTTTGCTTGAGCTCGTCGCAGACTTTCTTTTGATTCTTATCCTTGGCATTCAAGGGCTCGTCCGGCTTCATTCCCAGCTTGGCGCGTTCTTCCATGCGCGGTTGATAGGTCTGGGTCCAATCCACGACGCCGATCGAATAGTACGAATCGGGGTCCGATGGATCGGCCTCGGCCACGTTGAGGTTCGCTTTCTTGGCCTGGTCCAGCTTCTTCATGTTGAAATAGAGAGACGCAATTCCCTTGAGGGAAGTGATCTTCTGATCGCGGCTGGGGTTCGCGGCCAGGACCTTTTCGTATTCCTCGATCGCTTGCTGGCCGATGCGGTTGTTGTCCTCCGCGTCCACGCCCGGGATGTACTGGTTTGCCAAGGCTGTCGCCAGATAAAGGCGGGCATTCACCAAAGCGGGATCGAGCGTGACCGCTTGCTGGAAATGGCTGATGGCCTCTTCATAGCGGGCACTCTTGTAGGACCCGACTCCCTTGTTGAGTTGGTCACGCGCCCGCAGTTTGTCGCAGCCGGCAGCAGACAATAACAGTACGCCGACCGCCATGAGCGCCAGCACTCGCACGCTTGTTTTCATTGCTTTATTAGTCTCCTCGCCAGGAATCCCCGGGATCTATGACGAAACTTGAACCAACGCAGGACTGCCTCTGGCGCAGCCGGTTTCGAATAATAACCCAGCAGACGCATGTAGCGCTTTGTTTCGAACTTCGTGACGACTGTCTTCTGAAAATGAACTTGCCGCCTTCGAGCCTAGCCTCCGGCTTCGATCTTGGCGGTGATCAGACCAACCTTGTCCACGCCCGCCGCGTGTGCGATGTCGATTACAGTCGCGACGTCGGCGAATGGAACATTGTCGTCACCTTTGACGAACATCACCTTTTCGGCGCGGGTCTTGAATATATCGGTCAGTCGTCCTTGTAAACCGTCCCAGGTCGTGTCTTCCTGGTTGATCTTTACTCCTGGCTCCTGGCCAGCTCCGCGATCGATCAACTGAACCACGATCGTTCGATCGGGGGTGACGTTCTTGGGTGCGTTCGGCGGTGGCGGCTGGGGCACAAGAGCGTCCAGTCCCTTGGGTTGAGGAGGGTTGATGACCATGAAAATAATAATCAACACAAGTAGCACGTCGATCAGCGGAGTCACGTTCATGTCCGCGTTCTGCCCGCCGCCGGAGCCAACTGCCATACTCATAGAGATATCCTCCGAATGCTCTTATTGTCCGCCAGCAGGCGGGGGTGGTGGAGTTCCATGACCAGTCTTTTTCTGGTCGGTCAACAGACCCAACTGATCTACTCCGGCAGAGCGGACATTGTCCACAACGGCCACGACGGCGCCAAACTTGGCGCGGGCGTCCGCCTTTACGTAGACTCGCTTGTCCTGCTGGCTGGCGAGGCGATCTTTCACCTTTTGCGTAAGCTGGTCCACCGGAATCTTATCGCTTCTGAAATAAACCGTGCCATCGCGCATGACCGAAACCACCATGGCGTCTTCTTTTTCGGCGTCTGGCATACGCTCCGGATTGTTCACTTGGGCTAGGTCCACGCTCACGCCGTTCTGCAACATGGGAGTGATCACCATGAAAATGATCAGCAGCACCAGCATCACATCCACCATGGGGGTGACATTGATGTTCGAGTTGACCTTGGCACCTTCGTTTCGTTTTGAAATTGCCATAACAGATCCAATCTCCTCCGCGTCCTGATTTCTGAAGTTCAGTTCAGCCGGGAGGTCTCCGGCGCCAGGCAAGCGCCCGACGCCGGATGAGCAACTCTAGTCCACCATGCCCTGCTTCAGAACTAGGGCCGGCGGGCGACGCCGCGGCGCTTCAGGAAGTAATCGATAAGCTCGCTCGAGGAGTTGTCCATCTCCACGTCGAACGCTTCCACGCGGCCGGTTAGATAGTTGAACATCATAACGGCTGGGATGGCGACGAACAATCCGACGGCCGTGGTCACAAGCGCTTCCGAAATACCGCCTGCGACTGCGCCCAGACCGGTGGTCTTGCTGGTAGCAATTTCGCGGAAGGCATTCAGAATACCGACCACCGTGCCGAACAGTCCCACGAATGGGGCGGTTGAGCCGATGGTGGCCAGACCGCCGAGTCCGCGTTTCAGTTCAGCGTGGACGATGGCTTCGGTGCGCTCCAGTGCGCGCTTGGAAGCCTCAATGGTCTCGCCCGGAATCTCTCCACTTTCCTGGTGAGCACGGAACTCCATCAGACCGGCGGTGACAACCTTGGCCAGATGGCTCTTCTTATTGCGCTCGGCAACTTTGATGGCCTCATCGATCTTGCCATCGCGGAGCGCGCCCGCGACTGCAGGAGCAAACGCCCGCGACTGCTTTCGTGCCGCGTTAAATGCCATGGCACGGTCGATCATCACGCCGATGGACCAGCCGGACATGATGAACAGGATTACCACGACGATTTTCGCCAGGATGCCCATCTGTTTCCATAGCGAAATCGGGTCAAACCCAACCGCACCTTGATCCTGAAAAAGCCAGATGGCGGTAGTGGTCATGTGGCTAAGGGTATGTACAGCTATATTGGCGACGAACATGAGTTGCTTCTCCCTCCTCGGAACTGGTTAAACCGTTTCAAACGGCTAAAAATCTACTTAATCGTGCGGGAATGCAAGTGTACACTTCGCCGGGCGGGGTTTAAAGTCTCCGTCTGCCCATGCTGCCACTTCAAACTTCCCTACAGCTATCCCCCTGAAAGGGTAAAGTTCACCGTAATCTGCGTTTCCACCTCGACCGGTTCGCCGTTGAGAATATACGGCTTGTACTTCCACTGCTTCACGGCTTCGATGGCAGCGGGCGCGAGCATGGGATGGCCGCTGATGAGATGCAGATTCTCAATCGTACCGTCTTTGCTGATTTCAGCTTGCAGAAGCACACTTCCTTGGATGCGTGCTTGCCGTGCAAGGGGTGGATAGTTCGGCTGTATCTTGCGGATCAAGAGTCCCTGGGTCACACCTTGGGATACCCGCACGCGCTGGGGCGTAGCGACCTTGGGCACGGCCACCGGGGTTGAGCTGACGATGCCGCCGATGACTCCATTCATCGCTCCCCCAGGGATGCCGCCGGGAACGCCACCCACTACGCCGGCTGACATCACTGGCGGTGGCGCTTCATCTTCCTTAATCATTTGCACTTTCTCGGGAATCTTGGTGGGCGTGCGCAGTTGCCCGTTGACCAAATCGGTTTGCACCTGCTTCACAATCTTGATGGGAGCGGCCGGCGGCGGAGGCGGAGGCGGTGGCGGTGGCGGCGCGACCAGGAACGTCATTAACTGGGTTTTGGGTAGAGCTTCGGTGAACAGCAGCGGGATAAGCACCAGTATCCCGACCAGGATGAACTCAAGGATGAATGAGAAGATCGTCCAAACTCCCCTCTTCGTCTTGAGCCTTCCACCCGACTCTATCAGGCTGTCTTCAAACATACGGTTTCTCCTACAGCGGATCCTAACTACTCTTTAGACACCGCTTGCCCCCGGTTTGCTCCCAGTATGCATGTCGCGCGGCGACCAAATGGAAAACCGGACGATACTACCTCAAATCCCAATCAATCACAAACTTAAACATCCCAGCCAGGCTGTGAGCTGGCTTAGGCCTTAGCTTTTACTTTTTCCCGCCGGCTTGCTTCCTTGCCAACCGGGACCATAACCGGCGGTCTCCCGCGGCCTGACCGCCAATCCTGATATGCCACCAGAATCGGAGCGGCAATCGCGATCGACGAATAGGTTCCGATCAAGATGCCGATTACGAGGGCCAGGGAGAAGCCCTTCAGCACTTCGCCACCAAACAGATATAGCGCCAAGACTGTGAGGAAGGTTAAACCCGCTGTCAAGATGGTCCGGCTCAGAGTCTGGTTGATGCTGCGGTTGACGATATCTGAGAGCTTCTCGCGCCGCATGAGCTTCAGGTTTTCCCGGATGCGGTCGAAAACAACGATGGTGTCGTTGTTGGAATAACCTATCAGGGTCAGGATGGCGGCGATGACAGTTAACGAAATCTCTTTGTTCAGGAGCGAAAACGCCCCGACTGTGATCAAGGTGTCGTGGAAGACGGTCACGACGGCAGCGACGCCGTAGATCCATTCAAAACGGAAGGCCAGATACACCAACATCCCGGCCAGTGAGTAGGCGGTGGCCAGCAATGCCTGTTTACGCAGCTGCGCTCCTACCTGCGGGCCAACGATTTCCACGTTGCGCACACCAAAATTGGAAAGGAAGAAGCCATCGGGCAGGGAAGCTACCACTGCGGGATCCGCTGCCGCTTTGAGTTCGTCCAGCGAATGAAGCACACCATCTTTCACTTTGTCCCGGTAATTGACGATAGCCTGAGCCTGAGCGGTATATCGCTGTTCTGCATCGGTGCCCAGGTGGAGCGGATCCTTCTGCATGAGATAGTTCTTGACTGTGAGGAAACCCGTGTTGTTCAGATCCACCTTATCGGCCGGCGCATTCGATTCCAGGGCATTGATGATTTGGGTCTTGCTCCGGTCAAGAGCCTGCTCACTGGTCTCCTGCTCGGAGACATCAATCAGAACTTCGTTGCTACCTGGTTCGCTTTCGTTGTAACGCTGAATGCGGGCATTGTGCAGTCCGGCGCGGTCCATTGCGGCGCGGATGGCGTTGCTATCTGGCGGCTGAGCAAATTTCACGTAGACGAGGGTTCCGCCGCGAAAATCAACGCCATAGGGAATCCCGTGCCAGAACAACATGGAAAAAACACCGGCCACGCTGAAGACCAGCGAGAAAGCGAGGAAATACCACTTCTTGCCGAGGAAATCTATGTTTGGATTGCGAAAAAATTCCACGCCGCTTAACCTCTTTTTACGTTCTCAATATTGCCTGACTGCCTAGCGAGCTCTCGCTCGCCTGGACAGCCACGTGGCTGTACCTTTAAATCCTATTATCCGATGCTCAATGCCTCACCGCGCTGCTTGCGAGTAAGCAACCAGTCGAAGATCACGCGGGATACGAACACAGCCGTGAACAAATTCGCGAACAGACCAAAACTCAACGTGACCGCGAAACCTTTCACTGGGCCAGTACCGAACAGGAATAGAATGACCGCCGACACAATCGTGGTGACGTGCGTGTCTACGATCGTGATCCAGGCATGGCCGAAGCCCTGTTCCACCGCTGATGGCGGCGTCTTCCCATTGCGCAGTTCCTCGCGGATGCGCTCAAAAATCAGTACATTCGAGTCTACGCCCATACCGACAGTTAATATGACTCCTGCGATGCCCGGCAGGGTAAGGGTCGCGCCGCTGAAACCAAGGAATCCGAGGAGGATGATCAAGTTCAGAATCAATGCGATGTCCGCGTTGATTCCCGCCGCATGGTAATAGACCAGCATGAAGATCAGCACGGCTAACATACCAATCACCGCCGCAGTTACTCCGGCGCGGATCGAATCGCTGCCCAGCGATGGACCGACGGTGCGCTCCTCGAGATATTTAATGCCCGCGGGCAAGGCGCCCGAACGCAGAGTCATGGAGAGATCTTTAGCTTGCTGCTCGGTGAAGCGCCCATTGATTACGCCTTGATCGTGGATCTGGTCTTTGATAACCGCGACTTCCTGCACCTTGTTGTCGAGCACGACGGCCAGATTGTCGCCAACGTGGGCGCCGGTGAAGGCGGCGAAACGACGGCCACCCTCGCCCGTGAGAGTGAAACTGACCGAAGGCTGTCCGTTCTCGTCACGGGACTGGTCTGCGGTGCGCAGGTCGCGGCCGGTCACTGCCGATGCGCGCGAAATCAGGTACCAGGTCTGCCCACCGTCGGTCGCACCCATGCTGTGCCCGCCGGGAACCAACATCTGATCTGGCGGCAACACTCCGCCTTTATCTTGCAGGGCTGCCTGCTCGCTGGGGTAGGGACCGCCGAATGATTGGCGGATCTCGAGCATGGCGGTGGACTGCATGATGTCCTTCACCCGCGCGGGATCGTCCACGCCCGGCAATTGCACCAGGATCTGATATTGCCCAAGCCCGTGCTCTTCGATGATGGGCTCGCTCACGCCCAATTGGTCAATGCGGTTTCGGATGGTTTCAATCGCCTGGGTGACGGCGCGGTTTTTCAGGTCGGCAAGGGACTGCGGCTTCATGGAAACAGTCCAGGTGTTATCCGCGCCCGAGGTCAGTTGGTACTCGGGAAGGCGATCCTGCACGATGGTGAGCAAGTCAGACCGGGATTCTGGAGGCACGCCTTTCAGCACAATCTTGTCGGGATTGTTGGCCGGATCGGGTTTGGCGATCTCGGTGTAGTTGATCTTGCGAGCCCGCAAATCAGCCTTCAGACGTTCGACCGCGTTGTCCGAATCTACATTGACGGCATCATTCACCTGCACTTGCAGGATCAGGTGAGTGCCGCCCTTCAGGTCGAGTCCGAGGTGAATGCGGTTCTGCAATGCCGTGAGGGGTCCGCCCGACCAATTGTCCGGCGGGCCAAAAATGCCGAACACGAAGAACAACAGCGTGGCGACAATAACGATAAGTTTCCAGCCCAAGTTCTTATTCATGGAAAATGACTTCCGACTGCCCCAAATTTAAAATCCCAAATTTCACTTCGTCGCGTCGTCGGCCGTAGTCACCGACGCTACCGAGCCCCGGGTCACTTCAAGCCGCAAATTGTCTGGAGGAACCCGGAGGTGGATGTACTCATCCTTGAGCGCAACGATCGTGCCTCGCAGGCCTCCGGTGGTTACCACCTTGTCCCCGGTTTTCAAGTCGTTCAGCATGGCCTGCCACTTCTTCTGGCGCCGCTGCTGCGGCATGATGAGCAGGAAATAGAAAATGGCGAAAATAAAGATGAGCGGGGCAAACCCCAGCCATCCTGCCGAACCACCGCCTAGTTGTACGGCCAATAATTGCTGAACACTCATAAGAAGACTAGAAATCCGTCGTTACCAAATAATCCGGAACTACGCCTGCGGGCGCAATCGCCGTTTGCAATTTTACCGCTGGAGTTCTCGCGCTATGAGGCCGGAGATTCCTTCAGCTTCGGACACGAACCGGGGATGCCGAGCTATGGTTTCGGTCGAGACTGGACACACGGAGAACCAGTCCCTTTCCCAAGTAAAATAGAATGACGCACCGACCGCATAGTGTCAAGGTAGAAGCTCAGATTGTGGACGGTATTTAAGACCTGGGCCAAAACCTCGTTGGAAGCATAAAGATGCCGCAAGTAGGCTCGAGAGTAGCGCTGGCATACGCGGCAGCCGCAATTTGGGTCGAGCGGAGCTTCGTCGCCCGCGTATCGAGCCTGCTTGATCGAGATCTTGCCCGCGGACGTGAATAGCAATCCATGCCGGGCGGCACGTGTGGGAAGTACGCAATCCATCATGTCGACGCCAAGATTGGCGTATTCGACAATTTCCTCGGGCGTGCCGACACCCATTAAGTAGCGGGGCTTGTCCGCGGGCAGATGTTCGAGCGTAGACTCGACGACCTCCCTAGTTAGAGCACGCGGTTCGCCTACGCTGAGCCCGCCGATAGCGTAACCGGGGAAGCCATTTTCGAGGGTCCGCTCAGCGGATTCCTTTCGTAAGTGAAGATCCATCCCACCCTGCACGATGCCAAAGAGAGCCTGAGTAGCCTTAGAACACGTAGGGGCATACGCCCTCGTCCGCCCCGCCGAGCAAAGCTCGGCAGTTGCGTGTGTGGAGTGGGCGCCCTCGCCCGCGTAGCTTCGACCATGCTCGTTGGCATCATCTCGCGTCGCTCGCTCCCCGGACGGGGCGTCCGGATCTACATGATTCTTGGCCCAGGGGACGTCACTCTTGTGCTCTTCGAAATGCTTCTTGCTTCTATCAGCCCAGCGTAACGTCAGCTCCATCGACGCCCGCATCCGCTCGCGATCGGCCGGGTATTCGGTGCATTCATCAAACGCCATGATAATATCCGCGCCCAGGCCGATTTGCGCGTCCATCGCGCTCTCCGGGCTGAAGAAATGCGAAGACCCATCCAGATGCGAACGGAACGTTACGCCCGCTTCTGTGACTTTGCGCAGATCGGTCAGGCTGAAAACCTGGAAGCCGCCAGAGTCGGTAAGAATCGCCCGTGGCCAGGACATGAAGCGATGCAGTCCACCCAGCTTGCGAACTTGCTCGACTCCCGGTCGCAAGTAGAGGTGGTAGGTGTTTCCGAGAAGAATCTGGACCCCGAGTTCCTCGAGAACGTCTTGTGGAACACCCTTGACCGAGGCCAGTGTTCCCACAGGCATGAAGACTGGGGTTTCAACTTCTCCGTGAGGCGTGATCAAGCGGCCGGCGCGAGCTGGGCCGGAGCGAGCTTCGATCTGGAAATCGATTGACACTAGGGGGATTGTAGCGGACTCGAAACCCTGTGAGCTTCGCTCACCGCCCGGACGAGGGCGTCCGGGGCTACGTGATTGTTTCGAGCGGGAGAATCTTGGCGTTGATCTTGTTGTGTTCAATCGTTATGCGGCCCACACTTACCGGCAGCTTGAAGCGTCTTGGTCCGGCGCTTCCGGGATTGAAGTAGAGTACGCCGTTTTTCCGTTCCTGCTTGGGCACGTGGCTATGCCCGTAGACGACGGCCGCGAATTTTGCCGCTTCCGGTTTCAAGTCGAGTTCCCGAATGCTGTGCAAAACATAGATGGATATTTCGCCGATCTGAAGAACATTCGTGGCAGGGATTTTCCGTGTCCATGCGCCGTGATCAACGTTGCCGCGTACTGCAGTCACGGGCGCTATCTCTTCCAGCTTGTCTAGAATTACAGGATCTCCGATATCACCGGCATGAATGATGTAATCGGATCCTTGCAATGCTGCTAGAGATTCAGGCCGCAGCAGGCCATGAGTGTCGGAGATCACGCCGATGATCACCGGTCGATTTTAATGGAGGACGGGCGGTGACGCCCGGCCTTCATTTCTTGCCTCAGCCGTTTGCTAGCTCTCTTGCTCGCTGGGCGGCTTTCACTACGGCTTTGATCAGCGTGACCCGCAGCTTGCCTTCTTCGAGTTCCAGAATGCCATCGATGGTGCAGCCAGCCGGTGTGGTCACCGTGTCCTTGAGCTGTGCCGGATGCTCGCCGGTTTCGAGCACCACGGTCGCCGCTCCTAATGTGGTTTGCGCCGCCAGAAGCGTTGCAACGTCGCGAGGTAAGCCGACTTTCACGCCCGCCTCTGCGAGGGACTCCAAAATAATGTAAATGTACGCTGGCCCGCTTGCCGACAATCCGGTCACGGCGTCCATCAGCTTCTCGTCGACGACGACCGTTCTGCCCACGACGCCAAACAGTGTGCTTGCTATCTCCAGATGCTGAACCGTCGCGAACTTTCCCTTGCACAAGGCGGTCATCCCGCAACCGACAACGCAAGGCGTATTGGGCATGGCACGCACCACCGGCACCGCGCGCTTTATAACGCGCTCGATCCGGCTGGTCGGAACGGAAGCAGCCACCGAGATGATGATCTGGTTCTTGGTGACACTGGGGCGGATTTGCTCGACGACCTGATCGACAATCTGCGGCTTCACGCATAGCAGAATGATGTCCGCGTTGCGTGCGGCAGTCCGATTGTCGGTGGTTACCGGAATCCCCAGCTTCTTACTAAGGCTGCGAGCTTTCTCTTCATGCTGGACGGTGGCGACTGTGGTCTTGCTGGAAAACAGTTGTTTTTCCAGAAGCGCTTTGAGCAGGATCCCGCCCATCTTTCCTGCACCCAGTACGGCTACGCGCTTTTTTGAAAAATCAGAGGCCATGAAGCACCAGGCCCAACCCCTTCTGGCAAGCTGCGCTCGCCTGGACAACCGAGGGCGGCTGTCCCCACCGTGACTATAGCGTTGGAGATTTCTCGGCGATCAGCTTCTTGATCTTCTCCACGAACTCTGCGGCCGGCATGTCTTCGGTCTTCTCCTTGCCGCGAGTACGGACGTTCACTTTGCCGGCTTCTGCCTCTTTG
>Ga0265760_10000602_pt1 | contig 10233 bp, 9 predicted proteins | sample NZIome_2_FD_200831 | JGI IMG/M metagenome (GOLD analysis project Ga0265760, IMG submission 200831) | Metatranscriptome of rhizosphere microbial communities from Maridalen valley, Oslo, Norway - NZI1 (Metagenome Metatranscriptome) | ecosystem: Host-associated > Plants > Roots > Rhizosphere > Soil... | reverse complement strand
GTTCCGCTCCCGCCGAGGGGAATTCAATTGCTGCCGCTGGAGAATCGCTTTTGGGCAGGAGAATTTTGGAGCGATTCAACGGGCGCAGGTTTGCGAACCGCAAGCACGGGTTCCTTGATTGAGTATTTCAGCAGGCACCACACGGCGCGTACTCCGTCTTTCCAGCCTATCTTTTTTCCCTCTTCGTAGGTTCGTCCCCAGTAGCTGATGCCGACTTCATAGATGCGCAGATGACGCTTCGCAACCTTGACCGTAATCTCTGGCTCGAATCCGAAGCGGTTCTCTTCGATTGGGATGGACTGGATTACCTCGCGCCGGAAAGTTTTGTAGCAAGTCTCCATGTCGGTCAGATTGATGTTTGTAAGGCAATTTGAGAGCAACGTCAGCAGCCGGTTTCCAACTGAATGCCAGAAGTAAAGCACGCGATGAGGAGCAGCGCCCAGAAAGCGCGATCCGTAAACCACATCAGCCTTGCCCTGCACGAGGGGACCAAGCAACAGGGGATAATCAGCCGGATCGTATTCGAGGTCCGCATCCTGGATTACCACGAAGTCTCCAGTGGCCTCTTGAATTCCGCGGCGCAGTGCCGCGCCTTTGCCCATGTTCCGCGGCTGCAAAAATACCCGGACCTGCGGATATTGCGCTTGCAACCCGGAGAGAATTTCCCGGGAACCGTCTTGCGATCCGTCATCGACACAAATCACTTCCAGCTCGAGTGGCACTGCCAATACTCGCTCGATTAGAAAGCGCAGCGTGGCGCGCTCGTTGTAAACCGGTATGACGACCGATAGTTTCATGCTGGGAAAGTTTCCCTAGTGTAGAACATTCGGCGCTCGGAATCCCGGCATTCGCGCACCGTACAATACGGTACCGTTTGTGAGCTGGGTCGAAGGATTGTCAACAAGTGTAATTAGTTCTCAAAAGTCTTACATGATCGGGGAATTTTGTCCTAAGGTCTTTGCCCTAAACATCCAGCGGGTGCCCGGCCTAAAAAACTTTGGCCGGGGTGGCTTTTGCCTGTGATGCCGAAGGATCGGCGTCGGTCGTCAGAGGTCTCGGCGGGTCGCTTTTATTCACAGCAAAAGGTGGCGGCTGGATCTTGTGTCCAAGTGGAAATGTTCTCCTTTGTTATCTGCTACTTAGCTGGTGGGTCTGCGGATTCGCCAGAAATCAAACGACTTCCCTGGTAGGAGGTGCCCGCGCCTTCGTGCTTTCGTGTGTGTGGGTTCCTCTTGGTACAAGTCTGATGTGCGTTCGGACACAATAGAAGACTGAGGAAATCGGGGTGACTTGGCACGGTGAATGCTATGGTTTTCTGGAGACCCAGCCGAAAAATTTTGTGCTTCCTTTTGCGGCTGGATGGCGAAGGGCGCTTGCAACGAGGGACCTGTGGAAAACTTCCCCGGGCGGCGTCAGTTATTATCTCACCCTTGGGGAAGAGCTGAATGGAGGAAAAGCCTGTTCGTTTAGGCCCGCGAGAGCAGCAGATTGCCGAGTTGCTGCTGCAGGGCTGTGACAATACTGAAATTGCAACGCAGCTCAAAATGGCCCGACGGACAGTCAAGGCCCACTTCAATCGTCTCTTCCAGCGCTTTGGAATTGATGGCGGTATCAAACGAGTCAAACTTGCGACAACTTTATACCGGAGGCAGCTATGTTTGGAGGAGAACGCTACGGAAAGCGGGTTCCGAACGAACGGGAACGGCGGGTCATCGAGCTCGTTGCTCAAGGACTCAAAAACAGTGAAGTCGCAGAAGCCATCGGCACGACTGAGCATGTCGTAAAAAATTATCTTCGCGTCATCTATGACAAACTTGGACTCTGGAATCGGGTCGAACTCGCTCTCTGGTACGAGGCGCGTCGGCATGAATCTCTGGTCGGAGTTTGATGACGTTTCAAGAACTGCGAGCGCCTGGTTTCAACTCGCGGCGCTAGCGGACTGAATCTCAAATATCCTGGACCAAGTATTTCTGACCTCTGTGTGCGATCGCAGGGGTCTTCATTTTTGTGTTTGCGGCATTCTTATGAGCGAGCTTTAAAATCGAAGGAAGGTCGCCGCAGCCTGAAGAGATTAATCGCAGTTTTTTCGAGCTGCCGGTTCAAACTGATCCATCTGCGCTTCGCGCTGGGTGGTAAACTTGCCCTCGGGAGTTTTGCCATACTGGTCTGAACCGGGGCAATAGTAAAGAGCATGTCGCAGGTCGACCCATACCTGGGCGTTGGGGTTACCAAGATAAACCGGGATGGGCGGCGTTTCCGCTAATCCCAAACTCACCAGCAGTTTTTCAAATAGAGTCAGATTGGGCTGAGTAGAATTCCTCGATGGCGCCCGGTTCTCCGCAGGACGCATGACCCACCCCGATAGCACCATCAAGAGCAGCAGAACCGCCGCTCCGACATAAACGTCCGCGCGATGCTTCGCCAGCCAGATTCCAAAGGGCGACTTCGGATGCAGCGATTTCAGCCACGCGTGAGTCTCGGTTGCTGACGCCCACGGCGACAGAGCTTTTGGGGAAGCTTCGATTGCCTCTGAAACGGGAGCCGCGTCCTCCGCTGTCTCACCGTCGATTACGGGCCCGAAATCGCCCTCCTCCGCTACCTCGGGTTCGCCCGATTCTTCGGAGAATTGATCGATTACTTTCTTCAGTTCGGGAGAAAGGCTGAGAGAGAGCTCGTGAGCAAGCCGGCTTTCATCCATCGCCGATGTGCTGACGTCGGTTTCGTGAATGTCTGTTTCGATCTCCTCATGCTGCTTGTTCTCCGCCTCCTGCTGCAGACGCCACATCGATGCCCACCTGCCCTGCAAGTCGCCTGAAGAAGAAGTTGCCGACGGCCGTGCGGTTCCGCATCTACCACAGAATAGTTCTTGTTCTCCAAACTGATACCCGCACTGTGAACAAACTGTTTCACGGCCCGATTTCGCACTCGAAGTGCTGACCGGGATGCTGAGGTCTGCTTCCCCTATTTCTATCGGCTCGACAACGCTCCCCGCCGGTTCGAAAACTTCGTGTGCAGCGGCAGCAGCATTTTTCCCCGGTTCAACCGCAAGGCGCTCAAGCTGCGGTTTGATTCGTTCCAGCGCTTCGAGCATGGCGGCGCGTTCTGCCGCGAGCTTTTGTCTCCAATCTTTGTCGGCAGCTCTTGCGATCGCCTCCGTCATCAATCCTGCCATGAGTTGGCAACTTCGCGTCTCTGGCTCTTGAATGGAATCAGCGTCCGCAAAGCGAATTTCCAGCAGGCCGGCCAGGTTGCCTTCGTGATAAAGCGGCAGAGCCATGGATGGTTTGCCCGCGTGCTCCCGGCTGAACTCGGTGGAGAGCCGTCCGTCCGCCGACAGACTCGAATCCATCGGCAAGCTTGATCCTGTCAGGCTTGCCGCATCTCCAGTGGCCGCGCAGTACTCCAGCCGATTCTCCCGCACGACCGCGACTGCTACTCCGGTTGCGTGCGTAATCTTTCGCAAGCGCTCGACAATCACATTGGCCGCTACCTGCAAGTCGCCGGCTTGCGATCGCAGAAACTCCTGCGTTTCGACGATCTGGGCGAGGGCCTCGGTGGGATCAGGCCTCGAACGGGGTTCGACCTCGAAAGTTTTCTGCTCCTGCAGCACATGCGCGGCTTCCAGGAGTTGTTGGAATGTGGCTTCATCCAGTGCCGGCTTTTCCTGCTCGCTGATGATGGTTAGCTCCAGTTGGTCCCGTGTCCCCGGCTTGTCCGGCTCCGTCATAGGTCAGTGCAATTCGCCGTCCACAGTACTGAGCGCAACCCCGCAACCGCTTGATTCTAGCAGTCTTGACGGCCTCGAACCATACCCGAATAGATGCACTCAAGTGCTTGCACTTCTTGGCATTATGGCATCCCGTGCAGTTGCCGCGTTGGACCTTCACAGCAAACGCACCTGCACGCTGCACCACCAGAAATCGCACAGCTCCGCCAATAGGTGCTGCATGCAAACTATTGCACTTTCCCAGTCCCTGTGTCATCGCTTGTCCGATTCTGGACATCCCGTTTCGCCAGCGAACACCTCTTGGCTCACATCCCGCATTCTGCCGCGTCAAATCAAAGGCTTAGAGGACGGGGGAGGGAAGCGCAGTTGCTTTACGACGTCCTGCGATAAGGGGATTTACCCATGCAAACGCTACTCGAGGACGTTCGTTACGGACTCCGCAACCTGCGGAAGAACCCTGGCTTCACCGCGGTAGCGTTATTGACCTTAGCTTTAGGCATCGGCGCGAATACTGCAGTTTTCTCCATTGTGAATGGCGTGCTTCTCAACTCCCTGCCATTCCACGACCCCGACAAACTGGTTGTGCTGTTCGAGAGCAAGCCGCATTTCAAGGAAGGCTCCATCTCGTATCCCAACTTCCTCGACTGGCGTCGCGAGAACCATGCCTTCACCTCGATCGCGGCCTATCGTCCTGACACCTTCAGCCTCACCGGCACTGGCGAATCCGAGCAGGTGCGAGCCGAGATGCTGTCTTCGGACTTTTTCTCCGTGCTGGGCGTGAAGCTCTTGCTTGGCCGCACATTTACTCCAGAGGAAGACCAGCTGGGCGCCGATCACGTCGCGCTCGTCAGCAGCGGTTTTTGGAAGCGCAAACTGGGATCTTCCCCCGACGCACTAGGGCGCAGAATCGTGCTGGACGGCGAAGGCTACACCATCATCGGTGTGCTCCCATCCAATTTCCACTTGACCCTGCCAAACTTCCGCGACGACCGGGACGTCTTCGTTCCCATTGGCCAGTGGGCTTATCCTTACTTTCTCGATCGCAGTCGCGCTTTGGGCATGAAGGCCGTGGGCCGGCTCAAGCCTGGCATCTCTCTTGCCCAGGCCCGTGCCGATATGGATTCGGTAGCGCAAAACTTGGCCGCGGCTTTTCCCCAGGCCGATGCCGGGGAAGGCGCCGCCTTGGAGCCGATGAAGCAGGAAATGGTCGGAACCATCGAGCCTTTTCTTCTGATGCTGCTGGCCGCTGTTTGCTTTGTACTCCTCATTGCCTGCGTCAACGTCGCCAATCTCCTGCTGGCGCGGTCAACCAGTCGCACCCGCGAGTTTGCAATCCGTGCCGCACTCGGCGCCAGTCGAGCCCGCGTGATCCGTCAGCTTCTCACCGAAAGCATCCTTCTCGCGATGGGTGGCGCGGCGCTTGGCTTGCTGCTCGCTACCTGGGGATGCAGAGCCGCGCTCGCGGTAGTGCCGGTCGCCCTCCCCCGCGCAGAAGAAGTCGGACTCGACTTGCGTGTTCTGCTCTTCACCGCAGTGGTTTCCATTCTCGCCGGAGTTTTCTTTGGCCTCGCGCCGGCGTTAAAAACCTCGCGCACCAACTTGCAGGAAACTCTCAGAGAAGGCGGCCGCAGCATGAGTGGCACTCGCCACCGCGTGCAAAGTGTTTTTGTCGTAATCGAGTTGGCCATGGCGCTCGTCCTGCTGGTCGGGGCGGGTTTGATGATCCGCAGCTTAATGCGGCTGTGGAATGTCGATCCCGGATTCGATCCGCACAACGTTTTGACCTTCAGCGTTGCCCTGCCGCCTTCGGCAAACGGCATAAGGGCCGACGCAGCTCGATCCATCTATCGTCAACTCCACGACAACCTCGCCTCTGTGCCCGGCGTCCGCGCGGTTTCCCTGTCCGGCGGTTCGATTCCCTTCAGGAGCGACGATGAAGAGTTGTTCTGGATTGAAGGCCAGACCCGGCCCGCAAACGATAAGGACATGAATTGGACCCTGCGCTACACCGTCGAATCCGGTTACCTTGAGGCGATGAAAATTCCTCTCAAGCGTGGCCGCTTTTTGACCCCGTACGACAATGAACACGCACCTTTCGTCGCCGTCATCGATGAAAGCTTCGCCGGCAGATACTTCCCGCACCAGGATCCGATTGGCAAGCACGTCAACATGAAGGGAATTGATCAGCCCCTCGAAATCGTGGGCGTGGTTGGCCACGTGAAACAATGGGGCCTCGATGCTGACGATAAAGAAACTCTGCATGCCCAGCTCTACGCTCCTTTCATGCAAGGCGCAGATAAAGAAATGCAACAGACCACTGGGGGCGTGGACGTTCTGCTGCGATTCGATGGGCCCCAGCAAGCGGCCACCGATTCGATTCGCGGTGCGGTCACGGCCATGAACAGCGAGCAGTTCCTCTTCGACGTTGAGACCTTTGACGAGACTATTTCCAAGGCACTCGCGGCACAACGCTTCTCAATAATCTTGCTCGGTGTTTTCGCCGGGCTCGCTTTGCTGCTGGCCAGTGTCGGCATCTACGGCGTCATCTCCTACGTGGTGGGAGAGCGTACCCACGAGATCGGTATCCGCCTTGCGTTAGGCGCGAATCGGATGCACATCCTGCGCCTCATCCTCGGACGCGGGGGCATCCTCGCCATGGCCGGTGTGGGATTAGGTCTCATTTCTGCGCTGGCCCTGACCCGGCTCATGGCAAGTCTGCTCTACGGCGTCCGCTCCACCGACCCGTTAACCTTCGGCGGCGTCGCGATCCTGCTCACCCTGGTCGCGCTCGCCGCCTGCTACATTCCCGCCCGCCGCGCCAGCAAAGTCGATCCCATGGTGGCCCTGCGCTACGAGTAGCCCACTCTTTGTCCGCGTGGTAGTGATCGCACTCCTCGCCAAGAACACAATCTCGAACTCTGGCGGCTCGCGCTGACCCGATTCAGCACAGATTCTCCCGTTTTGGCTCTACCAATCTATCCCCACCCGCTCGTCGTTTTCTCAACCTGCTGCATTCAATGGTCTTTATCCCTCCGTGCAAGAAGGCGAAACTTTGGCGAACTACCTGCATTCGCATTGACTGATTGACTTCACATCAATCAGAAAAAGTCGAAGCAAAGTTTCGCAAGCCAGCAGAGAGGAAGCGCCATGTTGGATCTCAGCGATATCAAGATTACGCGACGCGATGAACAGGTTCTGCACCTTCTGGTCGAAGGCTGCAGCAACAAGGAAATCGCCGAGCAATTGAACATCAGCCCCCGAACCGTGAAGCAGCATCTGCGTACGCTGTTTCTGCGGGCCGGGATCAAAGATGGCCGCAAGCGCGTGAAGCTCGCAACCGCCGTGTTCCAAAGAGAGCAGAGGGAATTATGCAACCATGTGATCGGCTGACCGCCAAGGAAATCCAAGTCGCCATGCTGGTTTGGGAAGGCCAGACCAACCGCGAAATTGCCAATGTCATCGGCACCACCGAGCAAGTCATCAAGAATTACTTGCGCAACACGTTTGATAAGCTGGGCGTTTGGAGCCGCCTGGAGCTGGCACTCTACGTGGCCGCGCACGGAGGCACTCACTGGCGCGATCCTGCCACTTTGACATCCCCTTCGGTTTCCCCAGCTTCGCCGATTGCGCGTCCGCTGGAGCAACCAGCCCGGCAGACTGCATCACAAAGTGATAAGGATGACCATCGGTCACGGCCATCTGCATTCGCGGCAAAAGTCTCGTCACGACTGATTTCAGCCTAGTTTTTCACAGCTGTAGCACCTATACATCAGGCCACGGCTCGGTTGGGACGCCGGTCTCAATTGCCTGTTAGTGCGCATTTGCGCACGTCGCACCCGAACGGACCAACCACGTACTGCACCAGAAATGGTGCAGTACGCTGTGGAGGGAACGCATGTGCATGAAAACGAAGAGCCTATAATCGCCCGAAACCAGTTGACCAGGTTTGTCCTTCGGAGTACACACCTCAAACTGTCTTGGGGAGTGATCGCTGGCGGATGGGTAGATTCGATTCGCGCAGCGACTTGAGGATTCGTAGTGAATCGTTTCAAACGTGGAGGCGAAAGTCCCGTTTAAGGGTGGGCCACGTTATTTTGGCGCCATCGCTCAAAACATGTTGCGAATTCTGTTAGGGGTAAAAACGTTCGTGTCCCAGCCGTAAGTGATATGCAAGCAAGTGGTCTTGTTCCCCTATGGCTTACATTGCACGTAATCCGCTCAAAGCCACCGTCCTCGTCGTGGACGACTCCCCCGAAATCCAGCGCTACCTTCGCGTCCTACTGGAACTCGACTCTCACCACGTCGAGACGGCCAACAGCGGCTATGAGGCTTTGCAGAGCCTGCGCCGTGGCTGCGCCCCCGATGTGGTTCTGCTCGACCTGCAGATGCCCGGAATGGATGGTCTCGAAACTTTGCGGCGATTGCGACAGCTCCGGCCCCGCTCCAAGGTCATCATGTGCTCGGGATTGGACGATCCCGAAAAGATTCGTGAGGCCGCCTCATTGGGTGCGCATGCTTATCTGGTGAAGCCCGTCCAGCATTTGTATCTTTCGGCTGCGGTCGAGCGTTGCCTCACTGAGGGTCCGGCAAAGCGCGCGACGGATCATCTCGGGGCCCAGCTCTTCGTCTTGCCGTCGCCCAGCCCGCTGTAGAATCACGATTTCAAATCCTGATTCGAACCATGCCGTCGATGAACTGGCTCAGCTGGTTCCTGTCTTGTTCCGTCATCTCCGTGAACTTCACTCCGATGCCAAACCCCGGCGTGCTGGTGATAACTTCTGCGTTCCCCCATAACTTGAAATCTTTGACCCACAGAGCAATCCGGACCTGCGTGCCTACAGGAAGAGGATTAGGCATCTCCAGGAAACATCCTCCCAGGCTGAGATCGGCGGTCCTGGTGCGGATGGGAGTGGCTTCACCAGTCGGGTAAACTTCCACGGAACTTGCGCACTTCACCCTCGAGTTCGCCCGGCGATCTCGCGCATCGCGAACCGTTGCGTCGTAGCCGGGTGGCGGCAAGGGGAAGTCCCACAAGCTTTTTTCCGGGGACAGATTGAGCAGACCCAAGCGTCCTGCTTTGGCGCTGCCCGGTTGACCGACCCACCTCACTCGAAAATGACCTTTGGTGGCGCCATAGGTGATGCCGACGATCTCATCCACGTTAGGCTGAGCTTGCACCCCGCTGAGTTCCACCCCCTGCTGACTGACGTTGAGGGTGAACACCTTCTCTGAGAAGATCTGGCCGCCGCGGTCCGTCCCGAAAATTCGGACCGGCACTTTGATTTCCTTGCGAGGTTCTCGGCGTTTTCCCATATCCTGACCAGACTCGTCCAGTAAGCAGCTTTCGCCTCTGGGCTGACCCGATTCTACTTCAGACCTGCTCCTAGCCGAGTGACGGATGGACTACCCGATTGGGCAGCATTCCGTTCTGCAGTAGGGAAAACGCTGCAAAAGCTTGCATAAAAACTCCGCTGCTTCGGGGATCGCTCGCGCAAAGCGCAGTTTTACAAGCGTTTGAGGACCAGCCTGCGGCACTCCAATTGCACTATCGCGGGGGTGCGTCCCAGGTCTTGTTATGTCTCCCCCCGGCGGTCGCGATTCGAGGTAGGTAATGACCACTAAAGAAAGTTTCTGGATGGCCTGTGACTCCACCGAGCAGTTGCGAGCGGAGTACGGACCCTTTCAGACCCGAGCCGAGGCCGAGGCCGAAGCGCGCAAGCTGGGGTTTGGCTTTCTGCTGCGCTATGAGCACGTCATCGATGCCAACGAAAATATCCAGGAAGTCCGCTGCATCTTCATCGAACTGCCCATGGCGCACTCTACGCCCACCGGTCCAGTCGTCCGCAAGCTTCACACTCGCTGCGCCACCTGTGGCGAAACCTCGGTTCATGAGGAACACTGGCAGGCTGAGGTTTGGGCTGATATTCACGAATTCGAGCACATCCGCCATCGCGTACGCCTGTTCGAGCAAACCCGTCGCGAGGGTCTCAAGGAAATTGGCGACTGGCGCGATCAGTGTGCCTGATCCTGATTCGGGTCTGCAAAATTCCAGAATTTTCTGCTAGTCTGTTCCCCGTAAGCTGGGCTCGAATCGAGCCTCCTCTGAGAAACCTATGGCCTTGGTCATTTCGCTGTTCCTGGCGCTGATTCCTCTCCTGGGCATCGTTTATATCATGGTATTTGGCTCGCTGACGACGGTGGATGGGCTGTTCATGTCTCTCATTCTGCTGTCGATCTCGGCCATTCTTGGATTAAACGTCTTGATTGAGCTGCGCAAAGGGAAGTCCGCGTTTGCTCCGAGCCACAGTGCGCTGGTTAGGCAGCCTGGTGGGCTGTTCTCGGATGGCTCCCGGCTGAAGGCCCGCGGCAAAGTGAAGGAGGTTGTGTACATCGAGTCCAACGTAGGCCAGCCCAACAAATCCATTGTCACCCTTTCCGATGGCGGCGGTTCGTCCCAGACCCTCGCCCTCGAAGGGGACGTGCGCAATGCCCTTCCCGTGGGCCAG
>Ga0265760_10000600_pt1 | contig 10247 bp, 5 predicted proteins | sample NZIome_2_FD_200831 | JGI IMG/M metagenome (GOLD analysis project Ga0265760, IMG submission 200831) | Metatranscriptome of rhizosphere microbial communities from Maridalen valley, Oslo, Norway - NZI1 (Metagenome Metatranscriptome) | ecosystem: Host-associated > Plants > Roots > Rhizosphere > Soil... | reverse complement strand
GCTGCGAGTCATGGGACCAAGCTTGTCGAGCGACCAGCAGAGAGTCATCGCTCCCGTGCGCGGAACGCGGCCATAGGTAGGCCGAAATCCGGTGATACCGCAGCGCATCGACGGACTGACGATGCTGCCGCCGGTCTCGCTGCCAATCGAGAAGCCTACCAACCCCGCGGCTGTGGCGGCGCCGGGACCGGCGCTCGATCCCGATGCGCCTTCTTCCAGCAGCCACGGATTCATGGTCTGGCCGCCAAACCAGATGTCGTTGAGCGCCAGCGCACCCAGGCTCAGCTTGGCTACGAGCACCGCGCCCGCGTCATGCAAACGCTTCACCACTGCGGCATCCTCCACGGGCACGCGATTTCGGAAAGGCTCGGCGCCGTAAGTAGTGGGGATGCCGGCGGTATCGAGAAGGTCCTTGGTTCCCCAGGGAATGCCGTGCAGCGGCCCGCGATAATTGCCCGCGGCGATCTCTTCATCCGCTTGCTTGGATTGCGCAAGCGCAAGCTCGCGCGTGAGCGTGATTACACACCGCAACTTGGGATTGAACTTTTGCAATCGCGCCAAATATATATTCGTCAGCCGTAGCGAGCTCAGTTTTCGAGTCTCCATCCAGCGCGAAAGCTGGGTGACCGAAGCGAATGCAATGTCTTCATCGTTTGCCGGCAATGGGCCAGGATCGGCGGTGCTGCGGATAAACCGATCGCGCGGCGGAAAGGTTTTCTGCCCCGGCAGCATCGGGTCCCAGCGCGAGGCCGGAGCGAGCGTGGCTTCGAGCGCCAGCTTGCGCGGGCCAGTCCGTCGTTCATACAACCCTGCCCTCGTCTTTCGCCAGCTAGCCGCCGCCATCACTCGCTCGGCGTCGCTCATCGGCACCTGCACCAATTTCTCCGCTTCGGCGAAGGTAGAAACGGTCACGTCGGGTCCAACGGCAGGCCCGGTACCGAACGCAGATGGCGACCCTGGCGGCAGATCGGTTGCCACCTGAGCCTTGCTGAGAGACACAGCGGCTGCTCCCAATAGAGCGAGCGATGTAGCCGCCAAAAATTCTCTGCGCGATTTCGACATGGATCCTCCGCACCGCATTGTAACCCGCACGCAGCAACGCCTTCTCGCGAGCGGATCTGCTCAACACGTCAAGAACTATTGCGGCAATTGCTCAAGCATCTTCTGAGCCAAGGCGTGATCGGGATGCTGCTTGAGAAGTTCAAGAAGAACAGCCCGAGCCTTATCCGGCGCACCCTCGATGCTATAGACCCGGGCGAGATTCAGGTACGACTGATCGAACGCGGGCGCAACCCGGATGCATTCTTCAAAGCTCGCGACCGCTTCGTCCCGCCGCTGCGTGCGCAGATAGAGTACGCCGAGATTATTCAAAGCCTCGGGATAAACCGGCCGAAACTTCAGCGCTCTCGTCAGATATTCGTACGCATGGTCGCCGTCGTCCAACTGCGCGAAGACCATCCCGAGGCTGTAGTTCGCCTCCGGATCCTGAGGTCCAACTGCGACGGCCCGCTCCAGCACTCGGCGAGCTTCATCCCACTCCTTCTGCTGCCGGTAAGCGTTTCCCAGATTTTCGAGGGCGATCAAGTGATCGGGACTCAGCCGCAGAGCCTCTTGAAAATAGGGAATCGCTTCCGCGGTGCGCCCTTCCCGTGTGGCCAGGAGGCCGAGGTTATTCCAGGCGTTTGGCAGCGTGTCGGGATAGCTCGCGCGCAGCTTGATCGTGCGTTCAAAGCAGTCGCGTGCCTCACTCGTCTTCTGTTGCTTGAGGTAGACGCTTCCCATGCCGTAAAGCGCTTCGGCGCTCGAAGGATTGTTGCTCAGGGCCAGCGTGAACGACGCTTCCGCTTGATCGTAATAGCCTCGTTGAAAGTAAACCGAACCGTATGACAGATAGTTGCGTCGAAACTCCAACGTCTCACTGATGCCGAGAAAAAGCAGCGCCTTCGCCATCCGTTCCGCCGCGGTTTGTGGAATCTGCCGAATGTCCAGTTCGACGTGCTCGCTGACTATTCGGCCCTGATAGACCTTCACAATGTCTCCTTTGTCGTTAATCAGAAACGATGTTGGAAGACCAAGGTCACGGTGCCGGTCGAACAAGTACCGATAGAGAATGTTATAAATGCCAGCCACGTCATCCGATCCGCGAAGGATGGGAAATGAAAGATGAAGCTCACGCGCCAGTGCCTGAGCTTTTTCCGCGTTCGCAGAATCGTCGACGTTCACCGCGAGCAGTTGAAGTCCAGAACCTATCGAAGGCGTATCTGCCCATCGCTGGTGAACTTGATTGAGGACCTCCAAGTCTTCCCGCGAGCCAACCGTTCCCGCGGCCCAGAAATTGAGCAGCACTGTTTTGCCACGAAGCGCGGAAAGTGTCTGAGCCTTTCCATTCAAGTCGGAAAGAGAAAAATCCGGCGCGGAAACCGGCGCTAACAACCATGTCTCAACTACATTGGGAAGCGGTTCGCCTTCAGCCGTGCCCCCCGAGGCCACACGAGACGCGGGCTTTAGCCCCTGAGGGCCGCTCTTGAACGCTTCCATCCGAGAGGGCTCAGCTCCTTCCTCAACCCAGACCCTATGGTTGAGCGGCAAATCACGAACTTCCTGCACCAGTCCGCTCGGCCACCGGATCGACGCCCGCACCGGGCCCTTCGCCTCGCCCAACCCGAAAAATACCTCCTTACTGTGCTGAGAAAGGAATCCTGATCCCGCTTGCAACATACGTGTCTGCCAGCCCAGTTCACTTTCCACCGTAACCGCCGCCCCGATCGCGTCCGGATTACTTTTGACACCACGAAGACGGAAAGCGATCGACGGCGCCAGATTCCTCATTACGTTCTTCAAAAGTCGCAACTGCGGACCATTGCGATTTTTCAAGAAAACCTCCAGACGGCCGTCGTGATCGAAATCTGCCAGTGCGAACGCCCTTCCATCCTCGAGAAAGTCCAGGCCCAGAATGCCCGATACATCCGAAAACGTTCCGTCCCGATTGTTTGCATAGAATACGTTCCGCTCGAACCCGCTCCAGGTGCCGTCAGCGCGGATCAATTCGTTCAACGCGTTCCATCCCTCTTCATAATCATGCGAAGGCGTCGCAATGCTGGGCGAATTGGCAACCACCTGCCGCCAAAAAAAGCTGTTCAGGTCTTCCACTTGGGTTGGACGCGATGGGCCAGAGATCATACCGTTCGTGATGTAAAGATCAGGGAATCCGTCGTGATCAAAATCCCACGCGTCGCTCGACCACGACCAGCGTCCCATTGCAGCTCCCGCGGAAGCGCTTGTGTCCTTAAATGCGCCGTCCTCATTGCCGACGGGCCCGGTATTGCGAAACCCGATATTACGAAACCCGATGTTACGAAATAAAGAATTGCCCATGGCGTGTTTGCGATACAGGGCGCGTACTTCTTCGGGCGCGTCCTTCTGAAAAATATCCTGCGTCGAGACGCGCATCCCCCCAGCCGACCACATATCCGCGACATAGAGATCCTCAGCCCCGTCGTTATCGTAATCGAACCAGCAGACGCTCATACCTGCGCCGATATCTTCAACCCCAGCCTGCGCTGCCACATCGGTAAAAGTTCCGTCACCATTGTTGCGATAGAGATTCTTCCGCCCGAAGTCGTTTACCACGTAAAGATCGGGCCATCCGTCGCGGTTGTAATCACTCCATCCACAGCAAAAGCTGTAGCGAGTGTTGTTCTGATCGAGGCCGGACTCCTTCGTGATGTCGCGGAAGGTTCCGTCGCAGTTGTTGCGCATCATAAAGTTGGGAGGCCCGTTCTCCGCGTCATAGTAAGGAGAGGGATACCTATACTGATCCGTGCCCTGATAATAAATGTAGAGGCAGAAATAGATGTCCAACCAGCCATCGCGATCATAGTCAGCGACGGCCGCACCGGTGAAAGTCCCTTGCGGAGGTGCCGCGAACTTGAAGGCATCCCGCTTCTGACGAAACTTGCCACCGCCTTGGTTCAGAAACAACAGTGGGCCACTCGTGCGCACGACGATCAAGTCTTGCCGGCCGTCGTTGTCGAAATCGCCAAAAAGCGCGCATGCCGTATTTTCGAGGATGCCAACTCCCGACGCGTCCGTAACATCCTCGAACGTTCCGTCTCCCCGGTTCCGATAGAGCCGGTTGGGAAGGCCGGCCGGCTGACAAACGTAGAGATCGTCAAATCCGTCACCGTCGATGTCCCCGACCGAGATCCCGTTGTGCCCGTAAATATCGATTCCACAAGCGCCGTCGAGCACCGTCCGCCAGTAATCCGCTCCTCGAAGCAACTGCGAAGAGTACGAGGGATTGCCGCCGAGCGCCTGCGCCGCGATATCCAAATAAACTGGGTCGGCGGCGCGACTCAACGTCTCATCCAACACGCGCCACGTCCGAAGACGAAACCCATCGCCTGGAACCGCTGTCCATTCTAGTTCCCAGTGCCCCACCCTTTGTTCGCGGTAGAAATCGCGACCCGAGCCCACTATTTCGTAGCGCACGCGAGTCCGCAACCCAGCCGGATATTCCTGGATTGGCGTAGCAGGGACCGCTTCAATGCCAACCACTTGGAACTCAGCAGTGACAATCTTCAAGAAAGAATTCAAGGCCGATTGCAATTCCTGAACGAAACCATCTCTCCCAAGTGAATTCGAGCGCGCCCACGTATTCTGACGAATCTCAAGTGCCGGCCCGGATCGCACAACCCGCGATTCAACCGCCCGCAACGAAGACGCTGAGAAATCAGAGGCAAGAACCTTTTCAATCGCCCGCATGTCCCGCGGAGACTGCAGCCAGTTCGAACTCCATTCCGCCAGGATCGCGGCGATCTGGTCCTGATATTTCTCGGTGACAAAATCGTCCAGACCTGCCTGCGTCTTGAGCAGCGTGGCATCGAGCGGCATGTCGGCTCGATAGTGAGGATGCAAATGAAACTCGACATCAGCCTTCGAGGTGGTTGTATTTGTAGAATCAAAGATTGAAGGGAAGGCGAGGTTACGCAGCCCCGCGGGAATCAGCGCCGCGGAAGCCCCTTGGCAGCATCGGATCAAAAAGCTGCGCCGGCGAAAGTCAATCGAATCCTTCGTCTTCGCCGGCTCAGTCAGACCCATAACCTCCGAATATTCGGGTGGAACCGAAATCTAACAGCGACTTCGCGGCCCGTCAAGGTTGGGCTGGAGATGTTGAGCTGGAGAGGCCGCTCCCACATTCAACTTGGCCAGACGCGATTTTGCCGCCGTTCCATTGCCAACAAGAAAGCGCATCTATAATGATCGTGTTCCACCGAAAGGCCTCTGATCCCCTGCGGGAGCCGAACATTCAATGAAGCTCGATAATACGCTGCTGAGAAAGTTGCCAAAGGTACTTCTGCACGAACACCTGGATGGCGTGCTGCGACCTGAAACCGTGACCGAACTGGCAAAGAGCGCGAAATATTTAAAGCTTCCCACCAACGATCCTCAGGCCCTTGCCCAATGGTTCCATCAAGGCGCGAACCAGGGTAGTCTCGCCAAATATCTCGAAGGCTTCGCACACACCATCGCGGTCATGCAAACGGAAGAAGCACTGGAGCGTGTCGCCTTTGAACAAGTCGAGGACCTGAGCCGTGACGGCGTGGTCTACTTTGAAACGCGTTTCGCGCCAGTCTTCCACACGAAGAAGGGATTGACCCACCAGCAAGTCGTCTCCGCTGTTCTGAAGGGATTAGAGCGCGGTCGACGCACGTTCAGAGTGCCCTCAGGATTAATTATCTGTGCCATGCGCAACATGAATGTGTCGCTTGAAATGGCGGAGCTCGCCGTTGATTTTCGCGATCGTGGTGTCGTCGGCTTCGATCTGGCAGGCGAAGAAGGTGGCTACCCACCTAAGAAACACGTCGAAGCTTTTCACTACATTCAGCGAATGAATTTCAACATCACCATCCACGCCGGCGAAGGCTACGGCAAAGAATCGATTTGGCAGGCTATTCAGTATTGCGGCGCCCACCGTATCGGCCATGGAACGCGTCTGATCGAAGACATCGCTATCGCAGACGGCAAAGCCGTAAAGTTGGGCGATCTTGCTCAATACGTTCTCGATAAACGGATCCCGCTGGAGATTTGTCTGATCAGCAATGTCCACACCGGAGCCACGCCTAGCCTGGCTGAGCATCCCTTCAGGATTTTCTATCAGGAGAAATTTCGCGTCACCCTCAACACCGATAACCGGTTGATGAGCGATACGTCCATGACCCAGGAATTCGAAGCGGCAGCTACAACCTTTGGTCTTTCGCTCGATGACTTCGAAAAGATCACTATCAATGCGATGAAAAGCGCATTCCTCCCCTACAAGCAGCGCTGCGGAATCATCTATTCAGTAATCAAACCCGGATACGCGAAAATCCGCGAATCTGCAGGATTCTAAAATTGGTCCGCACATTCTTCCATTGTGTCCTCTGTGGTTAATTGAAGTGCAGAATGCAAGAACAACTAACCGCGCACGTCTGCTATATTTACCCTCTCGCGGAGGTGCATCCATGTCCCGGATCGTACGCTGTGGCCTCATTCAGGCAAGTAATGCGCTCAGCAGCGACCGTTCGCTACCCCAAATCAAGAAAGCCATGATCGACAAGCACCTTAAGCTCATCGACCAAGCCGGGAAGAAAAAGGTAAAAATACTTTGTTTGCAGGAACTCTTTTACGGCCCCTATTTCTGTGCCGAACAAAACATCCGCTGGTACGAGCTTACGGAACGAGTTCCGGAAGGACCCACAACCAAACTGATGCAGAAGATCGCAGCCAGGCATCGCATGGTGATCGTAGTTCCCGTTTATGAAGAGCAGATGCCAGGACTGTATTTCAACACCGCCGCGGTCATTGACGCTGACGGGAGCTATCTGGGCAAATACCGCAAGCATCACATCCCTCATGTCCATCCTGGATTCTGGGAAAAGTTCTACTTCACCCCCGGCGACTTGGGCTATTCCGTTTTCAAAACTAAGTATGCTGCCGTCGGAGTCTACATCTGCTATGACCGTCATTTCCCCGAAGGCGCGCGCATTCTGGGCCTGAACGGCGCGGAGATCGTGTTCAATCCCTCCGCCACGGTCGCCGGACTTTCTGAATACTTGTGGGAATTGGAGCAGCCCGCGCACGCCGTCGCGAACGGTTATTTCGTGGGCGCAATCAACCGAGTGGGCACGGAAAAGCCGTGGAACATCGGTGAATTTTATGGCAAAAGCTACTTCTGCAATCCTCGCGGCAAGATCGTCGCTCAGGCGACCCGTGATAAAGACGAAGTCCTCGTCGCCGACCTCGACCTCGACATGATCGCCGAAGTAAGAAAGACCTGGCAATTTTTCCGCGACCGCCGCCCCGAAACCTATGGTCCGCTAACGGAGCAGACCGGACGAGCGCTCGCCGCCGACTGACTCCAATGACCACCCAAGAGTCTTTGCATCCAAGAATCGAATCCAGTCCCCTCTACAACCCCGACCTCGCCCCGGCCACCAGCGACCGCCGCCACTGGGGAACCTACAACTACGCCGCTCTCTGGGTATCGATGTCGGTGAATATTCTTACCTACATGCTGGCCGCAAGCCTGATCCAGGGCGGAATGAACTGGAAGCAGGCCGTAGCCACGGTCTTCCTCGGCAACACCATCGTTCTGATCCCCATGTTGTTAAATTCTCATCCGGGCGCACAATACGGAATCCCTTTTCCCGTGCTGGCCCGCGCCTCCTTCGGAGTTCTAGGCGCAAACGTGGCCGCCGTCTTGCGCGCCTTGGTGGCCTGCGGCTGGTTCGGCATTCAAACCTGGATCGGCGGAGAAGCGGTGAGCACCCTGGTCGCAACCCTGTTTCCCGCCTGGAGACATTTCCCCTACAACACCCCAATCTGCTTCCTGGCTTTCTGGCTTATCAATCTGGCCGTCATTCTCAAAGGCGTCGAATACATACGCGTTTTACAAGGCATCAGCGCGCCGGTCCTGCTGGCCGTAGGACTCCTTCTCCTGGCTTGGGCCTATCGCAGTGCAGGCGGCTTCGGCCCCATGCTCGCAGCCCCATCGCGCTTCACCAGCTTCCCAGACTTCCTGAAATTCCTGGTTCCCGCCTTGAATGCCACCGTAGGTTTCTGGGCAACAGTCTCGCTCAACATTCCAGACTTCACCCGCTTCGCCCGCAGCCAACGGCAACAAATGATCGGCCAAGCCCTTGCTCTCCCGGCCACCATGACCCTCTATTCGCTGATCGGAATCCTGGTGACCTCCGCGACGGTAGTCATCTACGGAACCGCAATCTGGGACCCGGTACAACTATTGAGCCGCTTCCATTCACCAATCGCCGTTGTCATTTCACTACTGGCGATCCTGCTGGCAACGCTGAACGTGAATATCGGCGCCAACGTGGTTTCCCCCGCCAACGACTTCTCCAACTTGTGGCCGCGCAAGATCAGTTTCCGCACCGGAGGAGTAATCACCTGCTTCATGGGAATCGCGATGATGCCCTGGAAACTCCTGGGAAGCTACAAGACCATGATCTTCGGATGGCTAGGCGGCTACGCCGCATTCCTCGGACCCGTAGCCGGCATCATGATCTGCGACTACTTCGTAATCCGCCGCCGAGTCCTGCTTCTCGACGACCTCTACCTGCGCGGCGGCGCCTATGAATATTCGCGCGGTTTCAACTGGCTGGCAGTCGCCGCGCTGGCAGCGGGCGCCGGAACCGCGCTAGTGGGTTTAGTAATTCCATCGCTGCGAACGCTATACGACTATTCCTGGTTCGTAGGCTTCGCCGTTTCCTTCGTGGTCTACTACGCATTCATGAAGCTGGCGACCCATACGTAGCCCCGGACGCCTCGTCTGGGCAGCCTTCGCCCTTTCGTAGGTCGCCTGCGACGCATCAACGAGGATTCTGCCAAGCCCTCATTCCTGGAACGTCACGCACACACCATTGGGGTCAATCGCGCCGAACTCTTTCGTGCCCCAGGGCTTGGTTTGCAATGGCCCGTTCGGATGCACCTTGCCTCCTCGCTTCTGGTATTCGGCATATACGGCCTCAATACCTTGTACGGCGATCCGGACCATGGTCTGGTCGCCGACCTTTCGAGCGAGTGCCTTGTCGCCCATCCCCGCGATGTGCAGGTAAGCATCGCCGCGATTGATCCCGGCATAAGTCGGCGGAGTTCCATCACGAAAGGTTTCCTTGAAGCCGCAGACTTCCGTCCACCACTTCAACGACTCGGCAGCGTCGGCGGCCGGCAGCACCGGGATAGCGCCTTTGATAATCGGTTCCATATGCGAAGTATAAAACGAGTCCAGTTGGACTTTCGCGGTTTACCCAAAAGCCGGCAATATCTCTTTCTTGTAACTCTCGAGCGTGTCCTCTTCGTCGCCGCACATCAGATACACATTAAATTGCGTCACCCCAACTCCAGCTAACTTCCGCAGCTTTTCCCGATGCGCTTCAGCCGTCCCAACCAGACAAAATCTGTCCACTACGTCATCCGAAACGAAGCTCGCGTTACTGCTCTCCACTTCGCAATGGTGTTGGTAATCGTACCCGCCTCGATTGCGCACAAACGACGTCAACGCCGGCGGCAATTCCTCTGGCTTGTAACGCGAAATCAAATCCACCACATGATTCGAAACCAACGCCGGAAACCACCGCACCCGCTCCCGTGCCACCCTCAGATCATCGGAAACCCACACCGGCGCCGCCGCCATTACTTCGATCTTGCGCCAGTCCCGTCCCGCCTCCTCTGCTCCTTTCTTGACGAAACCAAGGCACCACGCGATCAAGTCAGGATCGGCGAATTGCAAAATTACTCCATCCGCAACTCTACCCGCGAGGTCCAGCACCTTGGGCCCATATCCCGCAATCCACACCGGAGGAGATCCCTTCGCCCACGAAAGCCGAGTAGGCTGGCCTTCATAATCGATCTCCCGCCCTGCCGTGAGTTCGCGAAATGCTTTCACCGCCCGTTCCAGATCGCCCGCCCCAACCGGCTTCTTGCCCAACACCCGGCGCGAACTGTCCCCGCGCCCGATGCCGAGCTGCATCCGATCTCCCGAAATCAGATTCAGCGTGGCGAACAGACTGGCTGTCACGGTGATGTCACGTGTCGCGGGATTGGTAACGCACGGGCCAAGCCGCATGTTCTTCGTGTTGCTCGCCATCAACGTAAGCAGCGGGTACGGGTCTAGCCACAGGACGTGAGAATCGAAGATCCACCCGTACTGAAAACCCGAGGCTTCTGCCTGGCGCGTGAGGGCAACGATG
>Ga0265760_10000596_pt1 | contig 10274 bp, 10 predicted proteins | sample NZIome_2_FD_200831 | JGI IMG/M metagenome (GOLD analysis project Ga0265760, IMG submission 200831) | Metatranscriptome of rhizosphere microbial communities from Maridalen valley, Oslo, Norway - NZI1 (Metagenome Metatranscriptome) | ecosystem: Host-associated > Plants > Roots > Rhizosphere >... | reverse complement strand
GCCGGCGCCGCACCATTGGCAGTGACGGTCGACGCGGCTTGGAGCGGAATCTCGCGCACCGTCGTGTCCAGCAATGCACTTGCTTGCGGGGCTGGATCCGGCGGAGGCTTGTCCGCAACGGGCGGATCGATTCTGCCCAGGCTAGGCAAAGGCATGTCTCCATTCTGCGCGCGCTTCGTCGAGGAAGCCTTGGCGCTTTCTCGGGCGTGACTTTGACGCGTCAGGGCGTTGGCGTAATACCAGGTCAGCATTCCCAATCCGAGAATGCTCATCAAGCCGATCGCGAGAAGATTGCTGATGCGCGACTGCACCGAGGGCGCATGCGCCAACGTCGCACTGCTGCGTTCGCCGCGCACCGAGGTGTCCTCGGGCTCTTGATCCTTCATGGGACAGCGCCTCCTTGAACGCGCCGCTCGACATCCGGCGCCACCGTGCCGGATTCCAAGCGTTTGCCGCCGCCGGCGTATCCACGATTGACGACACAGCCGGTAAGGTTTCCACGGCGCAGGATGAAGCGCTGCGCCACGCGATGAATGATGATGTCGCCCGCATCCAGGCTGAAATTCAGCAGCGACTCAGAGTCGTCGGCGTTGCGCACAAAAATCGCAGGCAAGTCCGCGTTCGCCGCAAAGGTCAGGCGCGTGTGCACGCCATCGTCCGACGCGGCGGTCGGCCGAAGCGCTGGTTCGCCGCAATACCAGTAGTCGATGTTGTGAGGCCGATGGCTCGAGGCATTGTCGAGCTGCGAGTCAACGCGTTTTGCCGCGGCTTCGGCGGCGCGGTTGGCAGATGTCTCTGTATAGGTGAATCGCAATGAATAGATGACGTCCTCTTCGATCGGCCGCTGCGCCACGGCCGTATAGTCGAAGTGATAGTGGCGGCGCGTCGTCAGCACCGTAAGGTTGGTCGCGACCCTGGCTGCTTTCGGCTTGAGGAAGAGATGATTTTCCTGACCGACGAACGACAAGCCTTCCATATCTCCGGCGCCTAAGCCCACAAAGGTTTCGCCCGGCTCAAACTCCAAGTCGATTTGATAGCCGACGAGACCGCGCAATTTGTAGACCTCCGCACTGTCGTAAGCAGCGACTCGGATCCGGGCATCGACACTGCCTCTCGCGGGGGTCGTTTCGGCCCATGCGGCAGCGTTCTGAAAGAGTGCTGTCAGCAGCACCGTTAAGAAGAGGGGACTGGGCATATGTGCTCGCGTGCTCATCGGGCGGACTCGCTCATGACTTCGGGTTCCGTGCGGAAGTCGAGAATCTTGAAGCCCAGAGGATTCCAGCGGCGTGTCTTCGGATCCTTTGCGGCCTCGGCGTAGGCGTATTGAATGGTTGCGACCCAGTGGGTGAAGCTTTCCTCGGCACCTGGCCCCTGGCGAGCCACTTTGAGGTAGCGCACCTGGGCCAGGTCCGACAAGCCGCTCGCGCGCGTGAAGAAGCTGACCGAATTGACCTGCACGCGCACGCTGCTGCCATCCTTGTGCAAGTTCAAGGGCGAATTTGGATTGGTGGAGGTCCAGAGGGCAAACCACGCCTGATTTCGTTGTGCGGAATGAAAAGCGCCGCACTCCTCGTAGTCGCTTTCGGCAGTGGAGAAGTTGAAGCGCTCGCACACGCTGACGTAGTGCGTCAAAAAGTATCGGGTGACCGCTTCTTCCGGTGTCGCGCGGCCGACGAATACCGGCACTACATCGACTATTCCGGTGCTGCCATCCACTCGCACCAAGTACGGCACAACCTCCTTCAAGGGCATGAGCAGCAGCAGCGCAGCGCCACTGGCGACAGCGCATAGCCACCCCGCCCCCGCGACCCGCCACGCGATCCGTGTATTGCGTCGAAACTGCGCGACACGATCGGCATCCCAGCTTTCAGCCGCCTCGAAATAAGCCTGGGCATCGGACGCGGGCATTAAGGCTGGCTCTGGACCGGGGTGACGGGCTGTTTCGCAGCAGGCGCATTGATGGGCAGGAGGTGCTTGTCGCAACGCACCTGCGGTGAGGAACAGGCGCCGAGCACAAGTGCCAATAAGAGAATCAGACGCATGGTCCCGCTCCTGGTGTGGGTCGCCGCTATCGACGCCAATCGCGCCAGCCGCTGGCGAGTGATTGGATGCCGGCGCCGGTTCGAGCGGCAACGTTGCGCATTGCTTGCCGGGTGCCCTGTACCCCGACGGCGACGCCGGCCAAGGCATACTCCTTGGCCAATCTGCGGACCGGCTTCGACCAGCCAGCAGCGCTTCGAGCTAACATGGAGAAGCCGCGACTCGCCACGCCAAAAGAATTGAGCGAGGGACCGCCGGCCAATCCCGAGGCAATCGGCATCACCTGGCGCAGAACGAGAAATACCAAGAGCGCGATCAGCATCATGTTCAGGGCGTCCACGGTCAAAATGGCGGTGCCTCTGGCCGCTGTTTGCGCGGCGTAGGATTGAACGATTCGCAGCAGCAACGCGGCCACCATCACCGTAAGCACAGTGATGAGTCCGTAGTTGGCGAGCTGCGCAATCCACGCCGTAAAAAATCGGCGGGTCGCGTCAAAGAACAAAAATGCGATGAAAAGCGGTCCTAGCGCCAGCAGCACCGCAAGCGCAATGCTCGAGAGTGCAATTAGGAACATCGCGTAGACGCATAGCACGCCGATCAAGCACCAGACGACGGCACCGGCAAGGTAGAAGCCGAAATCGCCCGATAGCACGCCGCCCTTATCCCACAGGTTTCCCGCCACAGTGCCACCGCTGTTCCAAATGGCGTCGATGGTTCCTACCGGATCGCTTGCACCGACCATCGCCGCGGCGAGTTGCGACGGTGCGTTGTAGAACGTATCGACAATCACCGTGTTATAGAGCCAAAGGCGCAGACCAACGCCCAAGATCAGCGCAATCATGGCGACGCGCTTGAGGCCTGCTTCGAATGGCTCGGTAATTTTGCCCGTGAGATGCAAATAGCCCCACGCCATCACGTAGATGGTCGCGAGCGTGAGTACGGCCGGTTCCAGTACAGCCGCGAGACGCGAAGTGTTGTCGCCGATGTAGACGGCGAGCTGACCATTGAGCCACGACCAAAATGTTGCGAAGAATCCCATCGCGGTTTACGGAACGGGCTGGAAACGCGCGGCGAACGGGCCATGCCCATCGATGACTTGCTCCCTGCCTAGCTGGCGCAGCGAAGAGTCCTGCGCTTGGGTCGCCTGATTGAGAATCTGCAGCTTGGTTTGCTCATTTTGCAGCATGCCGAGCTCGGCGCTGATCCTGGCTTGCAGATCTAGAATGCCCTTCTGATCCGTGGCTGTGGAAATTGCCGCGATCAGAGTTTGAATGGCCGCGAATCGATCGCTGGCGTTCGACAAGGCCTGATGCGACAGCGCCTGCTGCATGGCGCTCCACTGGCGTGAGTTTTGAATGAGTTGCTGCCCGCCGGGCGGTAATGTCGCCAGCCGTTGCGGCGATAAGACGCTGTTCGCCGTGATAATGCTCTGAATGTCGGCTGACAAAGCGCTGAAACCGCCTGGCCCCTGCAGTGCGCCCGTGACCTGGGTCCAGTTCGAGGGCAAGTAGTTGCGCACCGTTCCACTGAGAAGTTGCTGCATGCCGCGACTACCCGTCATGGTTTGCAGAGCCTGCTGCGTCTGCAGCAACTGAGCTCTGGCAGTCTGTAGCTGTTGAGCCGTGGTCTGTACCTCTTGAATGAGCTGCACAATGGCCGGCGCGTCAACGACCGCCCACTGTGCCCAGGCCGCTGGCGCGGCGGCGAGCGAAGCGATGCAGCAAGCGGCAAGCATTCGAACCTTCAGATTTCGCATGGGCTTCTCCTTATCATTGCCTGTGTTCGGCCAGAAACTGCGGCAGCCATGCCTTCGGATCCGCCCCTCTCGCAGAGATGATCCGTTGCATGCGCTGAACTTGATGAGCGCGACCGGAAATCACGGCCAATTCGCCGTCAAATCCCTTTAAATCGAGCTGGCACACCACGCTGTGATGCGATTGCTTGATCAAGAACATGCGCGAACCGGGTTCCAATTGCTCTTTGATCAATCTGAATTCCCGCTCCGTGAGTCCGAAGCCTTGCGTGTACTCGACAAGATCGGCATCTGCATTGGGGAAAAAGACTTTGGTCGGCGTTTGTTCCACCAAGGTGCGGCTGATGGGACTATCAAGCACGTCGCTTGGACTTTGCGTCGCAAGGCACATCACGGCATTGAGTTTTCGCCACGTCTTGGGGCCGTCTTTGGCGAAATTTTCAAAGGCCCGATCTGCGAGCAAACGCCAGAATTCGTCCATCCAGCAGACGAATCTGCGGCCATCGAGGAGCTGGCGCACCAAGTGGAACAGGTACAAAGTAATGGGCGCGCGAGTCAGGCTGTGATCGAGAAATTCCGTTACGTCGAAGCCGATCAATGCCGCTCCCGACAATCGCGCGATGATGCTATCGCAGGCATTGTCGAACACCCACGCGTAGTCGCCGCGATGCGATTCGCACCAGCGCGCGAGCCTTGCATGCAGGCCTTCGGGATCGGTCGGATCGAGAAATTCCACCAGCCGCGATAGGCGCCGCGCTGCCGGCTCGAGCGATAAGGTGCCGCGCAGCGCTTGATCCAAATCGGCTGCTTGGCGCACCGCGCGCGACTCCGGTGCGGACGCCGATTCGCCCCTCGCCAGCTCACGCAACCAGACCTTGAGGAATTCAATGTTCGCCGGCGTATTTGGCAGCTGCAGCGGATTGAATCCCGTGGGAATTCCACTCTTCAGGGGCAGATAATCGCCCGCCAGTGCGCGCACCAGAATCTCGAGCCCGCAATCCTTGTCGAAGATGACCTGCGTGGCGCCCTGGCGGCTGAGCATCGCGATGAGGAAGCCGATGAATACGGTTTTTCCCGATCCAGTCGGTCCGCAAATCAGCGTGTGGCCCGTGTCCTTGCGGCTGCCGCCATCGGGGTCGTCAGGGTCACTGGCGTGCAAAGAGAAGTAATAGGGCGAGCGGGCGCTGGTGACAAACATGCTGAGCGCATCCCCCCAATGATTGCCGTGTTCACGCCCGATGGGGTAGTTGTGAAACGGCGCCATCGCGGCGAAGTTACGAGACGTAATCGGCGCCTTGCGCGGCCTGAAGGGGAAGTTTCCCGGGAGCTGCGCCCAAAAGGCCGCCTCCAGGGCCAAATCCTCTCTCGCCACCAGCATGCCGGTATCAGCAAGACAGGTACGCGCCAGCGCGATGGCGTCGTTCAGCGCCTTGAGCCGGGCGCTGCCCTGATCGGGCGCGCTGTCCGAAATATCGGCAATGATCTGCAACGAGAAATGATGATCGCCCATGACGAATTCATTGCTCGTAAGCGCATCGAGCGCGTCATTGAGTTCGGCTGCTTGCGTGACCGCGAAGTCGCCCGCGTTCAGCATTCGGTTGAACTGACGCTGCAGCAGGGCTTGGCCGGACGATTTGGCCAGGAAGGAAAAGGACTGCGTCGCGACAAATGCAAACGGTGCAGCCAACAGCCGGTTATACATGCCGACACAGCTTGGCGTCGGATACTCTTTGATGCCAAGCATCCCTGCGACGCGCGTCCCGCAGGGCGGCCGGTATTCGATCGCCTCGGTCCCGAATAGCAGGCGCGAAGTCGCCAGTGCTCGATTGACGGGTCCCAAGGGCAGTGGCATGCGCTGCCACTCTCCGTTAATCAGCAAGCCAAAGTACTCGAGCAGCGATGAACAAGGAACATCGGCCGCCCGATAGACGCCGAGCGGCTCAGGATCGTAGCGCACCAACGAAGCCAGCAGGGTCTGGGCCAACTTCTCGCAGACATCGAGCGCATCCGTCAACGCCATTTTCGAGCTCGCGCGCTGCACGCGCGTCAACGCTTTCGATATCAGACCGGTCGCCACTCCGGCGGTCGGCCGATGCACGATCGCCAGGTAGACCTCGTTGAGCATCAGTGTTTCGTTGGCGAGACGCTGATGATATTTGTCGTGCAAGCCAGCGGCGAAGGTCGAGGGTCTCTGGTCGTCCACCATCGCGGCCGCGTCGATCCGGACGCGATGGCGGATGACGTGAGTCCACAGCGCCACATTCGGGCCGCCGACATTTCGCCACAGCACGTTCAGGCGCTCGTGCCAATTATTGAGCTGATCGTCATCACTGCTTTCGAAGCTTGCCCCGCCGAGGCGAAACGCCTGGATGTAGTCGCCAAACGCCGTTCGGACTATCGCTGGCGACACGTGCGCCACATACGGAATCCGTTCCGCGGCGCTGATTTCGCGATGCAAGGCGGACGCACGACGCAATGAGGCCATGATTAGCTCTGCCGGTTTCGCCGTCCGCGGCGATTCGGGAGGTCGATATCTAACGGACAGTAGCTGCTCGCCTTCCAGACCCGCAGATTTGCGAGAAGCGCGGGCAATCGGGTGCGTCCCCACAACAACACGAGATCGAAGAACCGCGCATCGCGGGCACACAGCAGCATGCACACCCCGTGAATCGGCGCGCACAGCAGGAGGGTCAGCAGATTTTTCGAAAGAAGAAAGGCCTCCATCGTGAAAACCATGTTGAAAAGCAGCGCCGAGTAGGTCACGCCCCAGCGCATCGAAGGCCGGGTCGCGCCGACGAAAAGCGGATCGGCGGTGAGGCCTGCGTTGCGTTCATTCATGCTCTTGCCCTAAACGCCGAACATGCCGCGAACCCAGGTCACAATTTGCGGCGCCCCGAAGCCGATCGCGATTCCCAAAATCGCGCCCAGGCACCACCCCCAACTCAGTCGATTTGCCATCGCCATGCCGCCCAGCACCATGATTAGAATGATGGCGACAGGCGTCAGCCAGGCGAGAATATTTGTCTGCAGAGAACTTGCGCCCGTCATGAACGGCGAGGCCTGCGCCAACGCCAGATCGGGCGCACAGAGCGTCGCAGCCAGCGCGGCAGTGAGCACCAGGTGCGCGAGTACGCGAGTCGTAAGCTCGCGAGTCGGGAGCTGCGACATATTAGATCTCCGTCTCCAGCGCGCCGATTTCGTTCTCGCCGCGCCGTGCGGCCAATTCTTCACGCTTCGCCCGCCCGGGAGCGCCGAAGCGGAAATTTTGCACTATGAAGTCATAGTCGTATCGCTTCTCGCCGTCACGGTCGGTCCAGTTGTTGGAACGAACCTGAGCTTGGAGAATCAGCTGATCGCCTTTGCGCACATTTTTGGCGATCGCTTCACCGAGCCCCTCGAACGCCACGAACCAGATGCTGGAAGCGGCCTCGCGTGCGTTGCCGTGCTCGTCCTTCCCCGCGTAATCATTGCCGATCAGGCAAAACCGCGCATAGCTGGTATCACCCTTTGCGGCAAATTCCGGATCTTTGGCGAGATTGCCGACAGCAGTAAGCGTGAAGCTGTTCATGATGACTCCTTGAGTTTGTGACGCGCCGCGACCAAAGATTTCGTCGCGTGGCAATAGTTTCCGAGGAGTGCCGAGAGACTGAAATTCGATTAAGTGCCGAGTTCGCGAAGATTCTGTTGTAGCGTGTGGACCGATTGCTGCCAATCGTCCACGTCACGCGTAATTTTTCCGGCGATTGTCCAGAATCCGACATCGAGTATGATGAGGGAGTGTGATTCACCCCGGCGAAATGGAGATCTCATGAAGTATGTGATTGCGTTGCTTTGTGCCTCCGTGTGCGTTCCGGCCTTCTCGCAAACCCTGGCTGCGTTTCGCGGCGACGCGCAGCACAGCGGCATCTACCAACAGCTGGGGGTTCCTCTGTTGCACGGGATCAAATGGAAATTCAAAACGGGCGGCGCGGTCATCTCCACGCCGGCGGTGGCCGACGGCTCTGCCTACTTCGGCAGCAACGATCATTATTTATATGCCGTGAACCTTGCCGACGGCGTGCAGCGCTGGAAATTCAAGACCGGCAGCCGCGTCACATCATCTCCCGCGGTCTACGAGGGCCGCGTATATTTCGTCAGCTACGATGGCAATATCTATGCAGTTGATGCCAAGTCCGGGGAACAACGATGGAAATTTGCATCCGAGGGCGAGCGCCGCTTCATGGGCCGGCATCTTCATGGCGCGGATCCGGCCGGCGAATCGATGCCCGATCCGTTCGACTTCTATCTGTCCTCGCCCACCATCGATGCGGACACAGTGTACGTCGGCAGCGGCGACGGCAATATTTATGCGCTCGACGCGCAGTCCGGCACACTGCGCTGGAAATTCCGTACCGGCAACGTCGTGCATGCTTCCCCGGCGATCGCGAACGGCATGGTCTACATTGGCAGCTGGGATTCCTATTTCTACGCGCTAGACGCCAAGTCCGGACAGGAGCGCTGGCGCTTCAAAACAGGTGAGGACCATGTGATCGCCAACCAGGTGGGTATCCAGTCCTCGGCGTTGATCGCCGATGGCACAGTGTACTTCGGCTGCCGCGATTCAAACCTGTATGCACTCGACGCCGTCAGCGGCGCAAAAAAGTGGGCGTTTTCCAACAAGGGCTCTTGGGTCATTTCGACGCCCATTGCGAAGGACGGGACGCTCTATTTCGCCACGTCGGATTCCGCCCTTTTCAATGCAGTCGATGCCAAGAGCGGCGCGCTCAAATATTCACTGAGCTTTCATCACTGGCCCATGTTTTCCTCGCCCGCGATCGCCGGGCGGAACCTTTACATTGGCTCGCACGCCGGCACCTTGACGGCAATCGATCTCGACAAGCATGCCACGGCGTGGACCTTCAGCACCGACGGTGCGAACAGCAATGCCGCGGCGCTGACGAAGAAAGACGGCGATCCCAACTATGGCGCCGCGTTCCGCGACACCTTCTACGACGAGTTGGTCATCGGTGTGTGGAACATGCTCAGCGTCGGCGCGGTTTTGTCCTCGCCCGTGATCGAGCGGGACGTGATCTATTTTGGCAGTACCGACGGCAACGTCTACGCCATCAGCTAGTCACCGGCGCGCGATCAGTCACTGCGTCGGTTGCCAATCAGGCAGTCCCGCGCGCCAAAACACGAAGGCGATGACGTCCGCGCCGAGCGCGTCGGTCTGCGTCTTGGTGGAACCGATGCCGTGTCCTGCCGCCTCATCGATGCGCAGCAAGATGGGTTTCGCCGTACCGGAGGCCTGCAGCGCGGCCGCCAACTTGGCCGGTTCCCAAGGCGCCACGCGGGGATCGTTAAGCCCCGTGGTTATCATCACTGCCGGGTACTGAGTCCCCTTCTTGATGTGCTGGATCGTGTCCATCTCGTACAGATTGGCAAGACCCTCGGCGGTGCTGATCGAGCCGAACTCCGGAATGTTGGCAGGACCGCCCGAGGTAAACTCCGAGCGCAGCGGGTTCGCCGCGGGCACCTCATCGAGCACGCCTGCGAACAGATCCGGCCGCTCGGTCATTGCGCGCCCCATCGTGATGCCGCCCGCGGATCCGCCCAGAATGAATAGTTTGGCCGGCGTCGTCACGCCGCGCGCGATCAAGTATTCGCTGCACCGAATGAGATCGTCCCAGGTGTTGTGCTTGTTCGCATCCTTGCCGCCCAGCCGCCACTGCTCGCCCAGCTCGCCGCCGCCGCGCACGTGGCACACGCCATAGGTGATACCTTGGCGCATCGCGACCGCACGGCGAACGCTGAAATCGGCGAGTTCCGAGATACCGTAGGACCCGTATGCCTCGATAATGGTGATTTGCGCCCCTTGAGCGCCCTTCGGCTGCACCAGCGACAGCGGCACCAAAGTTCCATCAGCTGCTTTAGCCTGCAAATCGCTGAGCGAATAGTCCGATGGAATGAAATCGCCGCGTGCCCCGATCTTAAGCTCGCTGAAGGCCTTATTTGCGGGATGGTAGACGAACTCCGCGGGGGGCGTGATGAAGCTCGAAAGATCGAGTGTGATACCCGGTGTGCGCGGGTCGGTGAAGGCTTCGTCGATGTGGCCCCGGAAAGGCAATGACACTTCCTCAATGGAGGTCGACCCCGCCGGAATACGCAGCAGTTGAGAGTAGGCGCCATGGCGTGCGAGCACATACAATGCATCCGCGCTGGCGTGAATTCCCTCGATTACACGATCAGCTTGCGCAGGGACCAGCGTCGAAGCGGAGGTAAGAGGCTGGCCCGCATGCACCGCGAGGACTTTGAACGTGGGCGCATCTTTGTGCGACAACAGGAAAATCTCCGCTCCGCGCATATCGACGCCGGTGACGTCATCTTCGCGCGTGAGGAATTTGGTCCAGGTCACGTTGGGATCGCTGACCCGCGCGGCCGGCGCCAGCCACATCGCCAGCTCATTTTGAACACCGTTGATCGATAGCGCCGCCGCCACGGG
>Ga0265760_10000595_pt1 | contig 10295 bp, 19 predicted proteins | sample NZIome_2_FD_200831 | JGI IMG/M metagenome (GOLD analysis project Ga0265760, IMG submission 200831) | Metatranscriptome of rhizosphere microbial communities from Maridalen valley, Oslo, Norway - NZI1 (Metagenome Metatranscriptome) | ecosystem: Host-associated > Plants > Roots > Rhizosphere >... | reverse complement strand
GGCTCATCCCACCAGCACTGCCACCACCAACTCCCCGCGCCGGGCCTTCCTTTCCACACGGCCGACGGATTGACCCCGAAATAATCTCCGTCCACTGCTCCGGCCGGCGGTGCCTTGGCCTGCCAGGAAGAGGCCGACGTATGCGGTCCCATAGCGTCGGTCCGGCACGCAGCACACTGCAAAACGATCATCAAACCGAGCTTCGCCCAACCACGCAAGAGGCGCGAAGGCAACGAGAACGAATCGCGGCCCCTCTCGGACGCCATGGTTTGGCTGCGTTTCCTATGATGAATTACCGACAAGGGACTTGGGCCAATTGAACCCAGTGTAGTCAGCCGACGCGCATTGTCACCTGGCGAAACAGTTTGAATCCACCGGTATTATGCTGTAGAGCCGGAGACTGTTGCCAATGACCCGCGACAGGAACCACGGCGCCCATTAGCGCTGGCTGCTTGTTTGGGACGCCGGTCCGCAAGAAATCGTGTGTCGAAAAACGCGTGCGTTTCCGGGACTTGCTCGAGCGTCACTTATCGGTCGTTTGATGGCCTGCCCGCAAAAGGGTTGAGTTTCGCGGAGCGCGACGCCGCCCGTCCAAAGAGGCGATGACTGCCGAAGCGCGGGGGAGAGACCCACATGGCGAGTCCCGTCGAACTGACCGCTTTGATAACGAAGCCCGCTGGCGCGCTCTCGTCGCTCATGCCGTCATTCTAGCGGTTCAATCTCAAACTCGGTCTCCGCTGCCCTGCACCCCCAGGGGAGATCGGAAATCGCGGCAAGCGCATCCGCCTCGGTCTGAAAGACGGCGGCGACCTCCGAGATTCTGACAAGGCTGCGGGACTCGTCCGGCCAGCGCGTGGAAACCCAGACAATTGTTCTGCTATCCAGAGTCGCCTTGACCACGAATGGCATGCCGTCATTCTAGCGGCAGCGGATGCTCCAGACCGCAGCAAAGGTCGTAATTAGAAACGACAAGACAACGGCCAGCAGCAGGTCGACCCGGATATCGTATTTTCCCTGCGGATCGTAAAAGGTGGAGAACCACCACTCGTAAATCGCGGTCAGGCCCCACGCGACTGACGCAATGAGCAGTGGCCAACATCGGTGTGTGTTCCGATACCGCACGTAAATCAGCGCCAGGCCGACGGCGAAAAGCGACGAGATGCCGATCCACATTGGAACGCTCGCGAGCCAACGGAGGCGAACTTCCGTCATTCTAGCGGCGGTATTCGACGGGAATGCCAGCCCCAAGATTTTGCGTCGCAGAGTCGCAGACGGCTTTGCCCAAGAAGTCGCGTTTGCCCAAAAAGTCGGTCGGGGGGTCAGTTAGTGGGCTGACTCAACTGAGTAAATGCGGCCGGTGCCCTTGAATGCCTGTGGCAATTTGCGGATCGCCAGATTCGCGTCTTCGTAACTCTGAGAGATGCCGGCTTGCTCGCGAGTAGCCAGCGAGCGCAGGCCAGCCTCGTTTGCGGCGCTGAGCCAGCAGACGCCGAGGTCCCGGCTGGTTAGCTTGACAACGAAATCCATGCCGCGATTGTACCGGGAGCGGCGGACGGGGGGCACGAGATCCGAAGTTAGCGGCGCAATAGGTGGTGGCCGTGTTTGAATCACGGTTTTTCGCATTTGACACGGATCGGCCACTACCCACTGGGGTTCGTGCCCTCCAGGGCATAAGCGAGGAGCCACATAACAGCGTTGTAGCCGTTGATGCAAATCCCCAACAGCGCGCCCGGGACAATAAGCAGAGCACTCCGCCGAGATCGAATGCCGAAGAGACTGATTGCCGCCGCCAAGACTCCCGCCACGCTTGTCAAAAGGAGAACGAGGCTAAAAAGCAATACGCCGCGTGACCGTTGGCCTCTCATGCCGACATGGTTTGTAACCCAGATCCAGAAGACGACGGAAATGAGAACCGCGACCAACGAACTTGCCCATGCCGTCACGACGTATACGGTCCGGGCAGGGGGGGCGTTTGAAAGGTCGCTCATGCCGTCATTCTAACGACGGTATCCAGGCGGACATCAGCCCCAGGAGTCGAAGGCGGCTTTGCCCAAGAAGTCGCGTTTGCTCGAAAAGTCGAGAGGTTGCCCAGAAAGTCGGTGAGGCGCGAGTTCATGGCTCAAGGGAACGGCTCAGCGCATCCGCCAAGCTGCGATTAGGGCGCCTGCCACCAAGCCGATCGGTCCCGTGATGAACACTCCGACCAGGCCACAAAGATTGCTGTTGGGCATGAGCACATAGCACGCAAGGGCGACCCCGACGAAATAGCCGACGACTAAACCCAACAGCGCGCCAATGCCGATCCCCAGCGCGTATATAAACCAGCCGTCCTTGCCGTCAGGAACTTTCGGTTCGTTGCTCATGTCGTCACCGTTTCGTGGTTTGCGACGGGAGTTTATGCGTCTCGCTTGCGTCGACGGCTAGGCCAGAAGGCGCGGACGATAAGCGCAAGGGTCCAGATAGCCCCGACGATTGCGATGGCCGGAGACAGAACGAGGAGCGATATGGAAAGCGGGTTGGGATTCCGGTCGAAAGCCGCGCCGAGCCCGATCACCCACATGAGGGAGCTGAGCGGCAGCAGTCCGATTGCGACGAGAAACCAGATCCACAGCCGCGATTTGTTCTTGTCGTCGCTCATGCCGTCATTCTGCCGGTTCAACGGTAAACGTCGTTCCCGTTCCCGCGAAGATGGTCCAGATGCCCCCGATTGCAGAACGCGCAGAATGCTCGGTTGGGTAGATAGCAGCCTCGTCTCTCGGCCCCAAGAGGGGCCAAGGCTTATGCGTCCGGAGGCCGGCCACGCCGGCAGCGGACAGCCAAGCGATCCGCCCGTTTGCGTCCGTCACCTTAAGCACGTGATCCATGCCGTCATTCGAGCGGCGGTGACGGGAGCGTTTCTTGCGGCGGGATCAATCCTGTTCAATCATAAAGCGGCATGGGCCAACCGGCAGATGATCGGACAGCCTATCAATCTCCTGCTGTGCTCCCTCGCGGGTTGAAAACACCTGGGCCTTTCGCAGTGTGCCGATGCTTCGGATGCCTTCGGAATTCAGCGTGGATATCCAGGCGCCCCCGCCGGGGTTGTTCGACACCTTAATGACGTAACCCAATTGACTCGCCTCCGTCGTCATTCTAGAGAGCGCCAGACGATCGCCGCGAACCGGGTCGGCCATCCGCGCGCAGCTCGCATTGCTCTTATCGATCAGTCGGGCACACCCGCGCGTCGGCCAATTCCGCCACCACGTCATGCCGTCATTCTAGCGGCGGATTCAGGCGCGAGAGGCCCGCTACGTCACCGACACCTCGAAACCTCGACGGCAGCGGCGGTCGAATCTGTCGGGATCTCCGCCGGTCGCAGCACTTCCTGGCGGAGCACGCGAACGCTCCGCGGGGCGGCGACTCCCAATCGCACTGTGCCGCCGCGAACGCGCAGGACTGTCACTTCGATTTGGCCATCAATGACAATTCGTTCGCCGATTTTGCGCCGCAAGATGAGCATCGTCCGGACGTCGAGCGACGAATTGTGTTATCGGACGAAAGCCCTGCATTGCGGTCTTCCTCGACGACGGATCGTCATGCCGTGCCGAGCCAGCCCGTCGATGCCGCCTCGGTGGCTTTTACTACAAATCGCATGAGCTTCTCGCTATTTGGGGAAAACTCGCATTCTTCAGACCGCCTGACGAGCAGCCCTGGGAACAACGGAATCGCGTACATGCATCGCTCCTTCTTCCTCGTATGTCTCCACGACAGAGAACCTGAGTCCCGCGCCGGTAAACACCCAATGCATCTTGGCAATCGCGTCGCTCGCGTCCTCAAGGGTCGCAAATACGTCGGCGCTGGATCGAGCCGCAATTGAGCGACCGCCAACACCCCGACGCGTGAGCCAAGTAACGATGCCGAAAGTTGAGACCGCTTTTACGAGGTAAGGCATGGACTCTGAACTCCTCGCAGGCGTGATCGTTTGCCGGGCCGCGCGTCCAAATAAAAAAAACCGACGTGGCTAAACACCCTGAGGTGTTCGACCACGTCGGCTTACTCGCTAACGGACTCCCCAGCGCGGCCGGGTCGCCCTTTATCTAGTCATCCGATGATCCCAACTACCCTACCACGGCCACCCGGCAAACGAAAGTGGAATGGCATGAATGGCGGCACGCAGCGCAACCTAAACGGATCAATGAAGGTTGAATAAAGCACTATGCGCGAGCGGAAAATCCGCTTACATTTCCGCGCCGCGCCGTATAATCAGGATGGTGGGGTTCTGACCACTCCGCTGTGATACCAAGTTGAAGTCGTCGGATGATTAGATAAAGGGCACTCCGGCCAGGTCGGAGGGCCCGTTAGCGAGTATACCGACGTGTTCGAACGCCTCAGGCTGTCGAACACGTCGGTTTTTTTGCGCTCGGTTCTCTCAACAACCTCTACCCAACAGGAGTCGCCATCGTGGGTGGCAAGACAGACGAAGTGAAAGGTCGCATCAAAGAAGCCGTAGGTGCGGTTACGGATAACGACAAAATGCGTGCGGAAGGCCAGACCGATCAGGCAGTCGGAAAGGTCAAGCAAGTAGCCGAGCAGACTGTCGACAAGGTCACACAGGCGGTGAAAAAGCTGCGGGACTGAAGCTTGTCGTAGTGCGCGAACGGAGTCGGCGCGTCGGGATAGTCGCCGCCGGCTCGGATCAATCAAACAAAGGAAAACTCATGAATCTCGTCATCTTGATCGTCGTGTTGGTGCTCTTGTTCGGCGGGGGTGGCGGCTATTACTGGAGCCGTGGACGGCGGTAATCACCGTTCTCTGCCATAAAAGTGCCGTGTGTCGTGCGGGGAGAGCCACACGCTCTTCATCCGATTCTCCGATGCGTCCCACTTTTTTTGGGCGCGAGGGGCCGGCCAGCCATTTACAGACAGCCAACGAGCTAGTGTCTGTCGAGGGCTTGTTTTCCGATTGCCGATTGCCGATTGCGCGAAACCGCTCGACACCCGTGCGGAATTCGTGATTCCCTAAATAGCCGTTAGGCGTTCCGATGCGACTTTGAAAACTGAAAAGCTCCCGGGGTGGCGGATCTCGCACGCCGGCAAGCGGATTCGCAAGGACTGGACGGTGAAGAACTTCACGGCCGGGCTAGGGTTCTTCGAACGTGTAGGCCAACTCGCCGAGGCCGATAACCATCACCCCGATCTACATCTCGAGGGCTACCGCAACATCTGGATCGAACTTTCGACGCACGCGATCGGCGGGCTGTCGGAAAACGATTTTATCCTGGCCGCGAAGATCAACGGACTTTCCGTTGACCTGCAGCCGGCCAAGTAAACGGAGAAGTTCAGCGGCCGGAGCCGGTCCTCCGCGGCGGTGGACGGCGTCGAATGCGTCAGCGTGTGGACCAACCCGATTTTTTTTTGAGCTTTACGAAGTGCGACACGGTCATGTGGGGCAGGGACGACACCATGGGCAAACCGACTTCAACAATGGCCCAGCAAATCTCTCAAGCGGCCAGTGCGCTCCATAGGCAGCGAACGGGCCACATCCCGAAATCGGTGGCCGTGGTGCTCGGCGAAGACACGCTGGTGATCACGTTGCATGAGGCCCTCTCGCCGGCCGAGAAGAATCTTGCCAAGAGTTCGGACGGAGCCGCTCAGGTGCAGGAGTTCCACCGACAATTGTTTGCCAATGACTCTGACTCATTGCGGCAGGAGATCAAAAGAATCACCGGCGTCGAGGTGCGCGAGGCGGTCGCGGAAGTCGAGACGACGACCGGAAGCGTCGTGCAGGTTTTCACTACCGGCACTATGGTACAAGTGTTCCGCCTTGCCAACGGTGTGCCAAGCGACACCTGGGGTGGAGGTGAAATGGCTCAAGTGAGGGGCCCCATCAGTTAATACCGTTCCCTAAGGTAGTCTTTCGGCATTCTCAGCTAACGCTGAATCACCTCGTGGGCCGGCCCGGTCGCACAAGCATTCGGCGTTGCGACCGGATGTGTCGATCTGCACGAGGGCGGTGTCCTTGAGCGGACACGAGAAGTAACACGGGCGCATGGACACTGATCCATGTCGTTGTAGCCCGAGCCGAAGTCCCACTGGTTTCGGAGTAAGTCAACTGCAAGTGAACGCACGTCTTCTCAACCGAAAAGCCGTCAGCAGCCGGAGTTGAAGAACCAGGCCATTACACTCTCCTCCACGAACCGGTGAACAAAGTGCCGTTCGGCACGTTGTAGACGGAGAGATGCGTTGGGAGTCATCGGTCGCTTTGTTGATGCCCCCGTGCTTTTCGTTCGTCAAATCAGCGCATTTGTGATAAACTGACTAGCTCGGAAGACGAAATAAAGGGCAGTCCGGCAATGCCGGGACGCTCGCTGCAGAGTAAACCGACGTTGATGGACATCTGACATGTTCGTCCACGTCGTTTTTTTATGGCGGTTGCCGTGAGTCGAGGGGGAAGGTCATGTCTCAGGACCTCACCGACGGGCAGGAAAGCGAGGACGCTCTGAAGGTCGCCCTGGATTTTGCCGAGAGCATCATTTGCCACCTTGCGAGAACCGTTCGTCGTTCTCAACCGTGATCTGCGAGTCAAGATGGCGAACCACTCCTTTTTCGAGTCGTTTCACGTCTCGAAAGAAGAAACAGAAAATCGCCTCGTCTACGAGTTGGGCGACGGACAATGGGACATTCCCCTCCTCCGAACGTTGCTGAATGAAGTCCTCTCCAATAGCCATCCCATCCACGACTTTGAGGTGGAGCACAACTTTCCCGACATTGGGCAAAGGGTCATGTTGCTCAACGCTCGCAAGTTTTCTCCGGAGCCCAACACCCCACCGTTGATCCTGCTTGCCATCGAGGACGTGACCGACCACAAGTTGGCGGAGGGCGCGCTGAAGGACTCGGAAATCCGGTATCGGCGGCTCTTCGAATCTGCCAAAGACGGCATTCTCATTCTCAACGCCCGCACTTTGAAAATCATCGACTCCAACCCCTTCATGACGGGCTTATTGGGCTACTCGCACGATGATTTTTTGGGCAAAGAACTCTGGGAGATTGGTCTGTTCACGGATAAGGAGGCGAGCCAATCGGCTTATCGAGAACTGCAGAAAAACGGCTTTATCCGCTACGAGAACTTACCGCTTGAAAGCAGAAACGGGCAGAGGGTCGCAGTCGAGTTCGTCAGCAATGTCTATGCGGAGGACCATCATAAAGTCGTTCAATGCAACATCCGTGACATTACCGAACGCTGCCGATTGGAGCGACAGATGCAGGAACAAGCGGCGGCGTTGGCCGAGTTGGACCACCGCAAAGATGAATTCCTGGCGATGCTCAGCCATGAACTTCGCAACCCTCTTGCCCCCATCCTCAACGCCGTGCAACTGCTTCAACTCAACAAAGGCCAGACCCCCCGTCAGCAAAAAGCGCACGCCATCATTGAGCGTCAGGTGGGGCAACTGACGCATCTGGTGGATGACTTGATGGAAGTTTCCCGCGCGCTCACCGGCAGGATTCAACTTCGCCGAGAACAAATCGCCGTGAACGGCATTGTCGAACGTGCCGTGGAGACGGCTCGTCCTCTAATCGACCAACGCAGGCATGAGTTTACGGTCTCGCTGCCACCAGACCCGATTTGGCTGTACGCGGACGCCGCTCGGCTGGAGCAGGTGGTGACGAACCTGCTCACCAACGCCGTTAAATACACCAACGAAGGCGGTCACATCCGGCTCTCCGTCCAGCAGGAGGGCGACAAAGCGGTGCTGCGTGTGCGGGATACGGGCCTCGGCATCACTCTCGACTTCTTGCCGCACGTCTTCGACCTGTTCACCCAAGCGGAGCGGTCATCCGACCGTTCGCAGGGCGGGTTAGGGATCGGATTGGCCTTAGTGAAACGACTGGTGGAAATGCACGAGGGAACAGTCAGTGTTTCCAGCACTTTGGGACAAGGCAGCGAGTTCGTCGTCAGTCTTCCTGTGGATCTGTCGATGGCGTTGTCTCAAAAGACACGACCGCCCGCAACCGAAATAGCCAAGCCGCAGAGTCCAGGCTTGCGGGTACTGGTCGTGGATGACAACGTGGATGCGGCGACGGCCTTGGAACTGCTGCTTCAAGAATCCGGTCATCTGGTGCAGGTAGCTCATACCGGCCCGACCGGGCTGGCGGCGGCTCTCGATTTTCAGCCGGACGTGATGCTGCTGGACATCGGCCTACCAGAATTCGATGGCATTGAGGTAGCGAAACGGATGCGTCAGCAACCCACTCACGACAACATCGTACTTGTCGCCATGACGGGGTATGGCCGGGAGACGGACCGGCAGCGCTCCAAGGAAGCCGGGTTCGATCACCACTTGGTCAAGCCCGCCGACTTCAGAAAGGTGCAACAGATCTTGGCCAACGTCTCGGAGAAGGCGAATTAACGCCCGTCGATCGGGTTTGGTGCCTCACGATTCGGCGCATGGCCGAATCCGGGTTGGCGAAAGAAAGAAGTATGGCGACGAGGGAGAAGACGCTGCGGGTTCTCGTGGTTGATGACAACCGCGACGGTGCTGATGCCATGGGTTTACTCGTCGAAGAACTCGGCAACCAAGTGCATGTGACGTATGGCGGGACGCAGGCGCTGGACGTAGCGAATGCGTTTCGGCCCGATCTGATGCTCATCGATTTGGTAATGCCCGAAATGGACGGTTGCGGTCTGGTCACTCGCCTTCGCCAGATTGCCGCCTTCGCTCAAACGAGAATCGTGGCCATCACCGGTGAGAAAGGCCCGGAACACAAATCCTCGGCCGTGCAGGCTGGGTTCGATACCGTCCTCTTCAAGCCTGTTTCTCGGACAGCAATAGAAGCGGTCTTAGCCAGTGTCGTTCCTGGGGTCGCTCAATGGCCACGGCAGGCCAACAAGCGCGTGGGTCCCAGATCTGGGCGGCCTCTACCGATTGACGAAGCTCGACGCATCAGACACGAGCGTAAATCCAAGACGCTCACTCAAGAAGAATGCGAAGCGACAATCTGTGATGGGATCATCCGCTTTCAGGACGAGTACCTCGGATGGAGGTCGGAGCGGATTCAGGCGCACCTTATCAATGACCTCCTGGTAGTCCGCCTTCAAGGTGTTTTAACTCTGGCCGAACGACAATTGAGCAAATCGGCGTCGCCTGGGAGGGGAAGGGATCTCATCAAAGCGGTCCGAAAGCAACTGCTAGAGATAGCACGCCCGATGTTGGAATCGCTGGTCCACGAGGTTGCTGGCGTAAAGGCGGTGAGCATGCACCATGACATCAGTACGGTGACCGGCGAAGAAGTGGTCATCTTTTCCCTGGCCGACATGCCTCGCTTCCAATAAGAACCCAGTACACTCCACCGCCGAGATCTCCGGCATCCTGCGAGGAGTCGTCAATGTCTCGCCTAACGCTCGTTCTGAGCACCACGTTGGTCGCATTGGCTCAGTTCATCGTTTGCAGAGGTGGTGATCAAAGCATGTGCAGATCGTCGATGACGTTCTTCCGAGCCCGGCTGAGCGCCAACAGGTGTTCTGGAAGACAAGCAACAGAGTATTCCGCCTGGGCCTCTTCGATACCGATCTCATCACCCTTTAAGTCTTCCGTCCAAAGGTTAGATTTCCATCGCCGATTTCAGGTGCGTGTCATCGGCTCTCGCAGCCTGAGGCGCATTCCTGTCAAAACGCCGGCGCCAAACGTGAATTGATCGTCGATCCGCCCTTGGTAGCGGATGGTTCCCTGCGCATCGATAAGAAGGTTAGGGGCGTGCGGGTCGCGCCGTGTTGGTCGGCCACTTTATTCCCAAAATCTTTCGGAATGGGAAACCTGAGACCGCTAATCCGCGCGAAGGCGTCGATCTGTGTGATCGCATCCTGCCGGTTTGAGTCGAAGCCGATCAGGCGACCCCGTTCTTCTCGAACGCCAGCGGCAGTTCCTGGATGCCGGCCGCATAGAGTTTGGCCAGCGGGCATTCGGTCCCCGAAAGATGCGCGGACGCCCTTGTGCTGGGCGAGCACGTCGTTCAGCGAGTGCTCCTTGCCGTGGAAGACCTTGAACATAATCGGATCGACTTTACGACCCACGGCGGATTCCGCGACTCAAGTCGATCCGGCTAGGCCCACCAACATCGCAACGTTCAAGACCAGCCGCCCCCCGGGAATGTTGCATCGCTCTCCCTCGTCTTCGCGCTGAGTATCCGTCAACGCGATTCGAACGAATGCGCCTGTCTGAGCAAAGGTTCGGGAACCGGTCCCAGTTCCTCGCTCGCGCGGACCCCGCCTTGATCCGAGCGCGGCACAACGGCAGCACAACGCCGATTCTACAAGGTGTT
>Ga0265760_10000593_pt1 | contig 10307 bp, 7 predicted proteins | sample NZIome_2_FD_200831 | JGI IMG/M metagenome (GOLD analysis project Ga0265760, IMG submission 200831) | Metatranscriptome of rhizosphere microbial communities from Maridalen valley, Oslo, Norway - NZI1 (Metagenome Metatranscriptome) | ecosystem: Host-associated > Plants > Roots > Rhizosphere > Soil... | reverse complement strand
GAAGGCGCGGCGGGGACCGAGCGCGAGTCCCACGAGCAGGACGCCGAAATTCTGCAGGGTCAAAGGAACAGGGGTGAACGGCAAAGGCACCGAGATGCGCGCGCACAGCGCCACGAACAGGCTGGCGCCAATCACGATCGCAACTTGGCCAGTGGCGTCGAGAACGCGATCTTGAGTTGCGATGGTTGCAGTTGCTGGTTTGGCCATGGCTGCGGTTCTCCGATCTGCTGCGAGAGGAAAGCTCGTGCTAGAGGCTATCCATTTCACGGTGGACACCACTTTTTCTTAACTCGGCCGTGATCTTCATGTGGCGGCGCACACGAAGATAAGCTGCTATGCCCGCCCACATCACGGCTCCGCCGCTGCAGGCGAGAATCAGAAATAACCACATCATCCGCACAATGCCTTAGGATATCAAAAGCAGAAGGCCCGTGCGGCTTTCATTTGGAGGCCATGGCGTGTTCAACCTCGTCGGCGGTGTGGGGGAGTGCCGCAGTCAGCTCGACCAGCTGGCCGCTGGCGTCCACGTAATACATGTCTTCGATTCGCACTCCCAGCTTTTCTTCTGGAATATAAATGCCGGGCTCGATGGTGAAGACCATCCCCGGCGCAAGTGGGACATCGTAGTCGCCTGAGTCGTGGACATCCAGGCCGACGTAGTGGCCGAGGCCGTGGATGAAATACTTGCCTAGAGGTTCGCCATGCAGGTCTTTGCCATGCGTGTTGATGTAGTCGTATGCGACGTTGTGGATGGAATTGGGCTGATCGCGGCGCAGATGAGACTTCCCCGATTGGAATGCGGCTATTGCTGCGCGCTGCGCTCCCAGGACAATCTCGTAAATCTCCCGCTGACGCGCGGAGAATTTTCCGGTAGCCGGCAGGGTGCGCGTAATGTCCGACGCGTAGAGGGAGTATTCGCCGGCGGCATCGATCACGACGACGTCTCCTGACTGAATTACTCCCGAATCGTCGGAATAATGGAGAACGGTCGAGTTGAATCCTGAGCCGACGATGGGAATATAGGCCGGACGTTCGCAGCCGCGCTTGCCCCACTCGTACTGCATCAGGGCAGAGATCTCGCGTTCGCTGATGCCCGGTTTCATGGCATGCATGGCAGCGAAATGCGCTGCGATTGAGGCATTGACAGCTTTGCGGATGAGATCCATCTCTCCCGCATCTTTGTAAGTGCGCAGCGAAGCCAGCAGCGGGCGAACATCCTGTTGAGAGAGTCCTAGAGGAAATGCGTTGGCACGGCTCAGCCATTCCATTGGCGTTTTAGAGTTCGATTCTTCGCCGGGCGCAGGGACATCGGTATAAATTGTGGCCCTGGGTTGTGGCAGGATGCGGACCAGTTCGTCGCGCATCCTGTCGAGCACTTCCACGTGCTCGAACCCGGTGATGCTGGTGGCCTGCGGATTCTCCGGGCCGAGCTTGGGTCCAGTCCATTTTTCTTGTGTGTAGTTGTGTGCGGGAAGGAAGAGAATCTCCATGTAGGGACGCGCGGGGTCTTGGCCCTTGGCTTCGACTGCAGGCGCAATGAGCAGAGCAGCACCGGGTTGCATCCAGCCAGAGAGATAAAAGAAGTTGCTGTCGGGACGATACCCATAGACGGCATTCGGACCTTCAGCTTCGGTAGGAGCGAAGAGTAAGACCACGCCTCCGTTGGTCTTGCTGGCGAGAGCTTGGCGCCGGGCACGGTAGTCGGCATTGGGCTGGCGATCCAGCGCCGCGCTGAATTGCATGAGTAACAAGATTTCGAGAAGAACAGCGAACGCGAAGACCTTGCGCATTAAGGTTCCTTGAAGCTTCGAATTGATTTCAAACACCGACCGGAAACGGTTTGGTATGGGTTTCCGCACTCAGCGAGATGCCCGCAAACCGTCCCTGCAGCAGAGACATTAATCCGGTGTACCAATAGCCTAGGACGAACAAAACCAGAAACGGCACCGTGATGTAGTTTTCGTTGTCGATTGCGTAATACACCGTAACGGCGAAGTAGCAGCCGATGAGCAGTTCTACCCACGGCACCCAGCCCAGCCCGCGGCGATAGTTGTTGGCGCGTACTTTGTCCTTCTTGGACTCGACGTGATATTTCGGAGTACGGGTGAACTCGGACTGCTTTCCCAGCAGCGCTTCCAGCACGGCTCGCGTATTGGTGACGGTGAGGCCGATTCCTAGAGCCATCAGAAAGGGAAGATAAAGCAGGGCGCGAAACCACTTGCCGGGAAATAACTCGCGCTGCGAGACCAGATAAAAACTCGAGATCGAAAAAGTCGACGCCATGAATAGTGGCAGGTCGATATACATCATTTGGAACCAGCCCTGGTAGAAGCGAATGATCATGGCCGGCAGCAGCAATACCGAGAGCACAATCATCAATGGATAGCTGAGATTTGCCGTTAGGTGATACCAGGCCTCGAGCTTCACGTGGAATCTCTGATCGCTCTTAAGCACCTGGGGCAGAATCTTTTTGCTGGTCTGGATCAGCCCTTTCGCCCAGCGAGCTTGCTGGGTCTTGAAGGCTGTCATTTCCACTGGTAGTTCTGCCGGGCATTCCACATCCTGCAGATAAATAAATTTCCAGCCTTTCAGTTGGGCTCGATACGAGAGATCGGTGTCCTCGGTAAGGGTGTCGTGCTGCCAGCCGCCGGCGTCGTCAATCGCGCTCCGCCGCCAAACTCCGGCAGTTCCATTGAAGTTAAAAAAGACATTACTGCGCGCCCGGCCGGAGTGCTCCAGTACGAAATGCCCGTCCAGCAAAATGGCTTCCACCTCAGTCAGAAACGAATAATTGCGATTGATGTGGGTCCAACGGGTTTGCACCATTGCGATCTTGGGATCGGTGAAGTGGTGAATGGTGCGGAGCAAGAAGTCTTCTGGCGGAACGAAATCGGCGTCGAAGATCGCGACGAACTCGCCTTTCGCCGTCTTCAGACCCTCACTTAGCGCCCCTGCCTTGAATCCCTCGCGATTGGATCGATGATGGTAGCTGACAGGGAATCCCTTAGCGGCATAGTGATTGACCAACCCGCGTGCCACAGCGACGGTCTCGTCTGTCGAATCGTCGAGCACCTGAATGTCGAGTTTCTCGAGCGGATAGTCCATTCGGCAAATGGCATCCAGCAGTCGCTCGACCACGAATTGCTCGTTGAAAATAGGCAGCTGAATCGTAACGCGCGGCAGTTCCGGAAAATGTGCAGGCGGTTCGGTAGTACGGTTCTTCTTGTTCTTGTAATAAAGATAAACCAGAACGTACCGGTGCGCGCCATACGATGCCAGCAGGATCAACACGATAAAATAGGGAATCAGCAACGCCGTGTCAAAAGCGTTGGCATGATACAAACCCTGGAAAGTCTTATCGAGAAAATGCTGGCGGATGTACTGCCCAATCCCCCTCGGGGCGACGAACGCGGCTAACAGTTGACAGGGAAAGGGCATGCAGTTCGAGTTGGAGCTCTTCAGTGGCTCATAGCAAGCCTATCTGAAACCTCCATTGTACCTGAAGCATCGTGTGCTTCAGATGGACCCAAAGCGGGACGAGTTGTACCTGGCAGCTTACGGTTGCTCGTCGGTGGAGGGAATGATTTTCAGCTGAACGGTCTTTTGTTCTCCCTCTCTTATCTCTACGCTTTGCCCACGGCCTTCGTACGATTTGAGGAAGTCCGGTTCATGGTAGTCGTCTTCCAAATCTTCGAACGCCAGCACTCTGTAGTGACCAGGACTCAGCCCATGAATGTTAAAGTGCCCACGCTGGTCAGTACTATCTTCCTTGTAAAGATCACGACGCTTGCGGCGAGCAGCTTCGGGAATCGCCACAATGTCGGCGTCAACAACCGGCTGATCTTTGGCGTTCAGCACCGAGCCTTCCACTATTGCTCCCTTTGCACTGACCACAATGTCCAGAGAATAACTCACACCCCCGGTCGTGAAGCCAGTGTCGGAAACGTCCTTGCTCCCGAGGTTCACGGATTTCACAAAATAGTCTCGCAGCGCTTGCGCTCTAGGTCTGGCAACCAGGTGATAAGACCCAGCCGGAACATTCTTCAGTTCAAAGGATCCGTCGCTTTTGACTTCGTCAGAGTGCGCCCAACCGTGGTACGACCTGCTACCCGAGTCTGAATCTTCGTCCGAATCGAGATCGACGATCGTTTGCGACCAGTCTATTTTTTGACCGGATTCCATCCGGAACTGACCGTGAACCTGGCTATTGGGGACAGGCGCAACACGTAAACCGTCTACGTCGGTATTCGTGATCTCAACCGTCTGCCCGGTATTGATCTCCTGCGGAAACCGACCGTCACCACTCACTGCCAACGACAACGTGTACGATCCCGGCAGCACGTCGCGAATCTCAAACTTGCCATCTTTGTCGATCTTGCCATTTGGGCTGTATGCATAGGCATTGCTGTCGGTTTTCGAGTCGGCATGGATCTCGATAGACGACCCGACCGTGATCGGTAGACCGGAAACCGTGCCCCGGATACGGAATGAGGGGCTGGCGACTAAAGAGAAGTTCGCCGGCACCTGATCTCCGGCATGGAGCTCGATAGCTGCCGCCTGACTCTTGTCCATCGTTCCAGGATAATAGGTGGTTGCGTACACGGTTTCGGGCTTGGAGGGGCCAGTATTTTCATTACCCGTAGATGCCGTTGCGGGGAAGGCCCGCCAAACGTGCGCAAAAACCAGGTAGCGCCCCGGAGGCAATCCCGAAATCCGATATTCGCCCAAGTCATTGGTGAATTCGTGGCCATAAAACTGCGAGTTCGCCTGGGAGGAACTCGATCGCTGCCGAAAGACTTCGACATTAGCTCTGAGAATGGGATCACCCTCAGCGTCCATGATCTTGCCGGTGATCACCGCTCCCGGCCGCATCCTAAACACCAGGTCTTTCAATTCTTGGCCCGGCTTCAGAGTAAGGGTTTCATCGCGGTAACGCCTTCCGTGTTTTTCGGCCTCCAAGAATCCATTGTGTTCGATGTGCAAGTTGTAGTGGCCGGGCTTCACATCTTCGATCTTGAAGTGGCCTTCCGCGTCGCTAAGCGCAGCGTATGAATTTTCTTCGTCATCGGAAAAGATTCGGATCGTGACCTTCTTCAACGGCTGCCCGCCCGGTTGTGCAACAACCTGGCCTTGGATCGTACAGTCTTCGGATTCTTTGGGGGGAGGCTGGGTTGTAAAAGTTTGTGCTGCGAGCGCGATGGCAAGCAGGGCGCAATACGCAAGCGGGAAAGATAACTTCATCCCCAACCCCGATAAGCCAAGGATTGAGAGGATTGTACTCTGTTCCGACTTTCAGTTGAGGAAATATGTCCGATAGAGCGTGTCGCGTTGAACCGGTTTGAACCCGGCATCGCGGATAATTCGCCGTAACTCTTCTTCGGTCGTGCAGTTGGTCACGCCCGCTGCCCGCACCACGTTCTCTTCGAGCATCACCGAGCCAACGTCGTTGCCGCCAAATTGCAGGCCGAGTTGGCAGACTTTTAGTCCCTGCGTCACCCAACTGGATTGGACGTTCAGGAAATTCGAAAGATAGAGCCGGGAGATCGCCAGCACTTTCAGATACTCAACCGCCGTGGCTTCGTCCCAGTGGCGTCCTCCGAGAGCGGTATTCGTCGGCTGAAAGCTCCATGGGATAAACGCGGTGAACCCGCCGGTTTCTTCCTGCAACTCGTAGAGCCGCTGGAAATGGTTCACGCGGTTCTCATACGTTTCGCCCACACCGAACATCATGGTCGCAGTAGTTCTCATCCCTAACTGGTGCGCTGTGCGATGAACATTGAGCCAATCGTCGGTCAGGCACTTGAGGCGTGCGATTTTGTAGCGGACTTCGTCGTCTAGAATTTCCGCGCCGCCGCCGGGGATCGAATCCAGGCCCGCATCCCTGAGTCGCGCAATGGTGTCACGAATACTCAGTTCGCTGTATTCAGCGATCGCAATAATTTCCGAAGCGGAGTAGCAATGCAGATGAATCCTGGGGAACCGCTGCTTGATGCCGCGCAGCATCTGTTCGTGCCAGTCAATTTTCAGGTCGGGATGCAGGCCCCCTTGCATCAGCACTCCTGTCCCGCCCAGTTCGACAGTCTCACGAATCTTTTCGTAGATGGCTTCAAAGTCGAGGATGTATCCCTCTTTGGCCTTGGGTCCTTTCAGCGGGCGATAGAACGCACAGAAAGTACAGTACTCGGTGCAGTAATTGGTGTAATTGATATTGCGATCAATGATGTAAGTCGCTACGCCTTCGGGATGGAGCTTGCGGCGCAGGGCATTCGCCTCCATCCCGATACCAATCAAGTCATCGGAACGAAACAGGTCGAGAGCTTGCTGCTTTGTTAGGGTCATGGGCAATCAAGAAAGCAATATAACAATTGTAGCGGAGCCGCCGCGCTTGTTCCAAGTCACGCCGACCGGTTCGCGGGAAGCGAGAGCAATTACTCAGGGTAGCTGAAATCCTCATTTTCTGTAGCGAAGGTATTGGATCAGCGACAGGATTCCACCGATGAAGGCCAAGCCGATCAGTATGGCCAGCGTCGGTTTGTAATAGCGAGAGAAGAAGCGCAGGATGTGGTTGCCATAGTGGAATCCGAGCCACGCGGCTATGCTATAGCGAACTCCGCGACCGAGAGCAAGTGCACCCAAGAACTTCTTTCGCGAGTACTGCATGGCGCCCGCCGCCAGCAGGAAAGGCAAAAAAGGAAAAGGCGGAGGCAGCAGGGCTGGTATCGCGATCCCTCCGAATCCCCATCGTTCGAATCGCTTGTAAACTTTCGCGGCTCGTCTTTTCGAGAGCCTTCGCTCCATCGCTTCCTTCCCACCCTTTCGAGCCAGACTGTAAGTGATGTAGCCGCCGAGCACTGCGCCAACGGTTGCCATCAGTGCGTAATATGGCCACGGTTCGTGATGTCGGGCCGCCAGCCAGATGGTCAGCACGTCCATGCTGCCGGTCAGCGGAATGACGGAGTTGTCCGCGATTCCCAATACAACCAGCCCCACCCCACCGAGTCGCCGGAGTCGTACCCAGGTGGAGACCGCTAGTAACAACTGGAGATGAGGCAGCATTCGATTGATGTGCAGGTAGTGTACAGTGCTGAGTTCTGGGGTAGAAAAATAAGGCTAAATCACCGCTGCCTTTGCCAGATCGAGAAAACATAGGGACGGTACTGACGGCAGTGCCCCGCATTCGCAAGCAAATTGATAGAAGAGTCGCATGCCATCAAGGCAGGCCGGGTCGAGAGAGTAATGAATATTCTCGGTAAGATAGCGTTTGATCCTGCCTTCATCCAGACCTAAGCGCGGCGACCATTCGCGGGTTATGCGATCAAGGTTCTCCGGCTGTAGCCCGTGATCACGCGATTCCTGGAAAACTGTGGCGAGATCCAAGTCGCGAGGCGCATCCGTCAGAGCCGCTTGTCGTACTGCCCAGAAGGCAAACACAAACGGCTTGCCCGTGAAGCGAATCCATTCCTCGGCGAGATCGAAAGTAAGATATCGCGAGCGATCGATCTTTAGCGCAGGATCTCCAATTACCAGGCCGGCATCGTGCAGCTCAAGCATCTTTTCGATGTCCGGAGCCATCGCGGTAAATGTTCTACCGCCTCCCCACCACTTCGCAAACAGAACTTTAGTCAGCGCAACTGACGTCATGGACGATGTATCCAAAGCCACGGTCTGAATCTTCTCCAGCGGAACTTTGCTTACCAACAGGATCGAACGAACTGCCCGCCGCGAAGCGATAGCCACGCCCGGAAGTATTGCCAGATCAGGGATGCTGGCGTAAGCCGCAACTGGAATGATGCCAATATCCGCCGACCCTTCGCGCAAACTGGCGGCACATTGCGATGGAATGGTGTAGGACATGTTAAAAGCTGAGCGAGCATCGGTGTGTCCGTGCTCGAAATCCCACATCAGGGGCGCAGTATTAAGGTAGGAAATCGCGGAAATTCGAAGCTGTTTCATCGCGGGAATACATCGATTCTAACAAACCCGATGTTCATCTTACCTTGACACTACCTTCGGGACGTGTATAGATGCCCGAGAGAGCCCGGAGGTCGCAGTGTCCGAAGCCGTTGCCGCAATTTGGAAAACCAGCGAAACGTCCATGCAGTGGTTGGCGTTGGCTCTTACGCCCGGTCTCGGACCTACCAAAGCTCGCCGCGTCATAGAATTTTTCGGCAGCGTGCAAGCGTTGTTCCTGGCTTCTCTCACCGAACTGGAAGCAGCCGGCCTTCGCGCGGTTTCGGCGCAATCGCTCGGGACCGGGCGCTCCATGGAATTGGCGCAGGACGAATTGGGAAAAGCCGCTGCTGCCGACGCGCGAATCATTGGCCTGGATGATCCCGGCTACCCGACGCAATTGAAACAGATTTACGATCCGCCACTCATTCTCTACGTGCGTGGAGATGAAGCCGTGATTTCGCAGCCGGGGATTGCGTTGGTTGGCACGCGACATCCCACGCCATACGGATCAGGTATGGCGGAGCGGCTGGCCTGCGATCTCGCGGCCCGTGGATTGGTAATTTTCAGCGGTATGGCACGAGGTATCGATACTGCCGGGCACCGCGGCGCGATTGCGGCCAAGGGGAAAACCGTGGCTGTGTGGGGCACGGGCGTCGACGTCGTTTATCCCAAGGAGAACACGCGATTGGTTGAGCAGATTCTCGCTCTGGGTGGTGCCGTGATCTCGGAATTTCCGATCGGAACTTTCCCCGCGCCGCAAAACTTTCCCATTCGCAATCGCATCATCAGCGGCATCTCCTTGGGCGTTTTGGTAGTGGAGGCCGCTGAATACAGCGGTACCCGCATCACCGCTCGCTGCGCATTGGAACAGAACCGTGAGGTTTTCGCCGTACCGGGCAACGTCACCAACAAAGGCTCGTGGACCCCGAATACCCTGATTAAACAGGGCGCGAAGCTGGTGGCGACCTGGGAGGATGTTTGGGAAGAACTTCCGACACAAGTGCGACTTACGCTCCAACCCGAGGGCGGCAATGAATCGCAGGTGGGTCAAACCGCATCTCTATTCGGGGAAGCCGAGCTGTCGCCTCACGAAAAGAAGATCTTCGCGCTCCTCAAGGCGGACGAATCCACCCACATCGATGAAATTGTGGAAAGGCTGGAGCCGGCGCTGTCGTCCTCCGAGATATTTGCCGCTCTGTTTGAATTGGAGTTGGCGGGCAAGGTGAAGCAGTTGCCGGGGAAGAATTTTGTAAAAACTTTCTAATCCGTAACTTGTTGATTTCTTCCGGTTCGTGCTAGTTTCACAAAAAGGGTAATAATCTACTGAGGACACATTGACCAAAGGTTTAGTTATCGTCGAGTCGCCCGCCAAGGCGAAGACCATCCAGAAATATCTGGGTAAGGGCTTCACCGTCGAGGCGTCGCTCGGCCACGTCAAGGATCTACCCAAGAGCACGCTCGGCGTCGACGTCGAAAATGACTTCGAGACCGAATACGTGGTGATTCCGGGTAAAGAGAAAGTTGTCGCCAGGCTGAAGAAGCTGGCGCTCGGGATGGATACCATCTATCTCGCGCCCGATCCGGATCGCGAAGGAGAAGCAATCGCTGCCCACCTGGCGGAAGAATTGGGCGAATCCAACGGGAAAAAGAAAAAGAAAAAAAAGAAGGGCGACGAACCTGAGCGCATCCGCCGCGTCACTTTTAACGAGATCACTCAGCGCGCCGTCCGTGAGGCTTTCGAGCACCCGCGTGACATCGACCAGAATCTCGTGGATGCGCAGCAGGCCCGGCGCGTCCTGGACCGACTGGTGGGCTATCAAGTTTCGCCGCTGCTCTGGGACAAGGTTCGGCGTGGTCTGTCCGCCGGCCGGGTGCAGACGGTCGCATTGCGTCTGATCGTTGAGCGTGAACGCGAAATCAAGGCGTTCGAGAAGAAAGAATACTGGACGATTGACGCGACCCTCTCCAAGCCTCCAGCATTCGACGCGCGCTTCTTAGGCAAAGGCGAAGAGAAGATCGAAGTCACCAACAGCGAAGACGCGGAAAAGATTCGCGCTGCTCTGGAAAACGCCGACTGGATCGTTCGCACCGTCGATCGCAAGGAGCGCCGGCGCAACGCAACTCCGCCGTTCACCACCAGCAAACTGCAGCAGGATTCCTCCCGCAAGCTTCGCTTCAGCGTGAAGCGCACCATGATGATCGCGCAGCGGCTCTACGAAGGTGTGGAGTTGGGCGAGGAAGGCCTGGTTGGCCTCATTACTTATATGCGTACGGATTCGGTGCGCGTATCGAATGATGCTTTGGCCGAAGTGCGGGACTATATCAAGTCGCAATACGGCGTTCAATATCTGCCG
>Ga0265760_10000592_pt1 | contig 10319 bp, 13 predicted proteins | sample NZIome_2_FD_200831 | JGI IMG/M metagenome (GOLD analysis project Ga0265760, IMG submission 200831) | Metatranscriptome of rhizosphere microbial communities from Maridalen valley, Oslo, Norway - NZI1 (Metagenome Metatranscriptome) | ecosystem: Host-associated > Plants > Roots > Rhizosphere >... | reverse complement strand
GCCAATGCGGCGGGACTTACGCGCCGCCAGGTGCAGGTCCTTGGGTTGGTCGGCGAAGGCTTGAGCAATGCGGAGATCGCGCGACGCCTGTGCATTTCCGCCAAGACGGCGGAGCATCACGTTTCTGCGATCATGGCGCGTCTTGACGTGCCCACCCGGCAAGAGGCTGCCGCCGCCGCCCGCGCGCGGGGGCTCCTTACGTAATCTTCAAGAAATAGGGATACGAAACCTAAAAGATGGGGATGAGCGCCCCATGCGCCAAACGAACCGCCGCGCGACCATGCGACTCCTGATTTTAATAAGGAGTCGCTCATGTCTCGCATCGGAATCTTCGCCTACGGAATCATAAGTTACCTGGTCTTTTTCGCCGTGTTTCTTTATGGCATCGGCTTCATCGGCGGCTTCGTGACGCCGACCAGCCTGGATGGCGTACCCGCCGCATCGTTGGGCCACGCCTTGACGGTCGATCTTGCGCTGCTCGCCGCATTTGCGGTACAGCACAGCGGCATGGCGCGGCCGGCATTCAAGGCCTGGTTGAAGCGCCTCGTCCCGGAGGCGGCGGAGCGCAGCACCTATGTGCTGTTCAGTTCGCTCGCGCTCGTCGCGCTCTATATTTTTTGGGAGCCGATCGGCGGTGCGATTTGGAGCGCTGCCGATGGGGTGGTGCGCAACAGCATCATCGGGCTGTACCTGTTCGGCTGGCTGCTGCTTTTGTATACGACCTTCCTCATTGATCACTTTGATCTGTTTGGATTGAAGCAGGTATGGCGGCGGCTCCTCGACAAAACCTACCGCGCCCCGGTATTTCGCACGCCCAGCTTGTACAAGGTGGTGCGGCATCCCTTATACATCGGCTGGCTGACGATTTTCTGGGCCGCGCCCACGATGACCGTCGCGCACTTGATCTTCGCCCTCGCCACCACGGCCTACATTCTCATCGCGATACAGCTCGAAGAGCGGGATCTGGTGTCGGCGTTCGGAACGACTTACGTCGACTATCGCGCACGCACGCCGATGCTAATACCGCGGCTCTGGTCGAAAAGCGCCAACGTGCAGCGAAGAATTATCTAGCGCCGAGGCACCTTCTGCACGGTCAAGTTGTTGGTGACATCATCAATGAAGGCATAGTTGAAGCCTGAGCCGGCGCGATCATCGTCACCGTCGCGGTCCGGCTCACCGAGCACGGTATCGAGCCCGAATGCGCCGCCCTGGCTCGAGTCGACATCGGACTCCCTGACGAACCGCCCTGACTTCGTAAACTCCACGATCTCGCTCGGGTGCAGCGGATCGGCGTTCACCGCATCGCCGTTTGCGGCGAGAAGATCTCCGTTTGGCGCAAACCGCAGCGCCAGCGGCCCGCGCAGATGTTCATCCGCGAACACGACGCGCCCGCGTCCGCCGGCGCTGGTTTTCTCGGCCGCATGAGCAACCGCATAAATTGCATTGTCGTTGGTGGAAGCGACGTAAAGCGTGTCGCTAGCCTGATCGTACGCGAGACCCGTCGGCCCCAGGATCAGGGCCGCCATGTTCGGAACGTGTGTGTAACCGTTTGCAATGGCCGTCCTATGCAACAACACCGGTCCCTTGGCTTGCACGGCGACATCGAGCCTGACGACAGTGCCGTTGAGCACATTCGATACGAACACCCGAGCCCACGCGCCATGATCATCGACCGTCAGATCCCAGGGGCCATCGAGCAGCACCGGGTCGGTCCACGTCGCGACCAGGTGGCCGGACTTGTCGATGACCTGCAGAGATCCTTGCCCGATGGTTGCAATCGTGCCGTCCGTCGTCGGAACGTTGCCGACGATGACAAAACCGCTGCGCAAGATCCCGAGCGCGGTACTTAGGCCCGCCTGGCTGCTTAAGAAAAATGTGACCGCCTCTCCCGGAGGGGCGATGGGACCTTGGGGCGAGAACTGGATGATCGTCGTGCCGGTGCCTTGACTGTTGGCGCTGTTGTTGAAGTTGCTCACCAGTACGTCGCCCGCGGCAATCGCGCCCCCTGAAGGAAAGCCGCGCGGCACGAAGGCAACACCGTACGGATTGACATCCCCATTTGCAGGCATCGTGGTGGAGTTGATGGCTTTCGGGATGAAGGCATCGTCGGCGTGCGCTGTGGCACCGAGCCCTAACAATATACTCAGGCTCGCGGCAAGCGCAGCCTGATGAGGGCGATTCATGAGCATGGCGGTTCTCCCTGAAGGTTGAAGGCTATGCGGCACGCGCTCTTCCGTGCCGCGGGGAACCGATTAGAGTTGCCCCGGCGCCGACTTTCAATTGGAAATCAGCGCAGCTACCGCCTGGTGGTGGTCGTGCCACGCCCTGAGGAACGGCGCGACCACAGCTTGGTCTGGCGGATAAATTGCGTCCTATTCAGGCCGCCCGCATACTGCGCCTCCCTTAGGCGCGCGCGTTCTCCCATGTCGAAACAAAAACTGGTTTGGAAGAAAAAGCCTGAGGCCGAAGACTACGAGGGGGCGCTGAGTTTCCTTTTGCTCATTTATCCCGACGCCAAGGCACGGCGGTTCTTGCGGTCGTTCCGCAAGGCGAAGACCGTCGAACATGCGGCCAAAGATCTGTTACGCGCCGGCAATTTGCCCTTACTGTCGCGCGAAGATCCGCATGTCGAGGAGGATCTGACGCGAATTCACAAGGGCAAGGCGTTGCCGCCGGTGCTGCTGGTTCGCGGTGACATGACCCACGGCGTGCCCTTGGTCGTCGCCGATGGCTATCATCGCATTTGCGCAATTTGTTACTACGATGAAAGCGCGCCCATTCCCTGCCGGCTGGTGAGCGTATGAGGCGAGGCGCGGCCGGCTCGCCTAAAGTCAATTCAATAGTTTCTCGAGCTTGCCGATCTGCTGCGTCCAGCCCATGGTCGCCATCGCCGTCCACTGCTCGTCATGCATCACGTCGTTGGTGACGATCAGCCGCGCGCCGCCGCCAGGCGTGGCGGACATCTCGACCACGGTGGTTGAGGTATACGGCGGCACGCCGGGGACAAAATCCACGGCGTTGGTATAGACCAGGCACCGGTTGGGTTCGACGACCGTGTAGTCACCCTTCGCCACGGAGCTTTCGCCGATACCGGATGCCTTCAGATGCGCGATGATTTCCGGCAGCATCGCGGTCATCACAATTTCAAAGCGGCCGCCGGCACGCACGTCGAGATGACGCACCGTGGACTTGAAGCCTTCCGGCCCCCACCATTTTTCGAGTCCCTCCTTGGTGGTCCACATTCGCCACACTTTCTCCACCGAGGTCTTGAGGGTGCGGTCGATGACGAATTGCTTAGGGTTCACAGCTTTCTGCTGGGTTGTCACGATTCCTCCTCGTCTAGTGCCATTTCCAGCCGATCAATGCGGCTGTGCCATTTGGCTTGCAGGGTCTCGATCCACGCGGCGGCCTCGTTCAGGGCACGCAGGTTTCGCGACAGAACGTGCTCGCGTCCCATCCTGCGGCGCTGCACCAGCCGTGCACGCTCCAGAATGCGGATGTGCTTCGAGACGGAATTCAGTGAGATGGCGAATGGCGCCGCCAAATCCGTCACGCGCGCCTCGCCTCGCGAGAGCCGCAGCAAGATCGCGCGCCGCGTCGGATCCGCCAGCGCCCCTAGAATGTTGTCGAGCTTCGAGGTGTCGGCCATATATTCACCTTTTAGGGTGAATATCGATGCTTGTCAAGAAGAGGCTGCCGGCGTGGCGTCGCACACGCTTGGCAGGAGGCCTTATCTTTGTGTAAACTAATGTGTGAGAGGTGACACATGGCGACCAATCTTTCCCTGGATCCGAAGCTGATTGAACAAGCGGTCAAAGTAGGGGGTGAGCGCACCAAGAAAGCTGCGGTAACCCGAGCGCTGGAGGAATACATCGCCCGGCGCAAACAGAAGCACTTTTTGGATCTGATGGGCAAACTAGAATGGGATCGCTCTTTCGACTATAAGGCCGAGCGTTCGCGGTGACGCTGCTCGTTGATACGAGCGTATGGTCGCTGGCGTTCCGCCGCGATACGGCATCACCCACCCCGCAGGTAGCGGCATTGCAAGCCGCTCTTAACGGCGGCGAAGCGATCGTCACCACCGGACTTATACTGCAGGAATTGCTGCAGGGTTTCTCGGGACCGCGCGCGCGCAAGGATCTCGTGCAACGATTTGCGGCGCTCCCACTGCTTGTTCCTGATCGGCGGGACTATATCGATGCCGCAGAACTGCGCAATCACTGTCGGCGTTCGGGGGTTCAGCTCGGTACGATTGACGCGCTGCTGGCGCAGCTTTGCATCCGGCACGATCTGACATTGTTGACAACCGATGGTGACTTCTCGATGGCAGCTGGGCACTGCTCGCTCAAGATTTGGAGGCCACTGAACGCGTAACCGCACGGGCGCTCCCGGCGCTCGCCCGGCTTACTTTTTTCGAGCGGGCCTAGCTCGGCGTTTCGCCTTGGCGGCTGGTGCAGGTTTGGCGGCTTGTGTGGGTTTGGCGGCGTGTGTCGTTCTGGCGGCTGTAGTCAGTTTGACGGCCGCAGTTGATTCAACGGCCGGCGCCTTGTCTACCTTCGCGAAGGCGCCGAGCGATGCATGCAGGGCGACGGCAAGCGCGGCCTCGCCGTTGACGAGCTGCGACCAGGGCAATTCAACGCCATTGCGCTTGCCTTTCAGAGTGAGTTTCAGCGCCGTCTCGTTCAAGGTCAGAACGTAGTCGCGGCCATCAATGGTCAGGGCGCGCTTCAGCGTCGAGCGTAGTGGCGTCATATGAATCCGCTTTCAGTCACAAGCCGCGCGGACTCCATTGCAGCGGCGAATTGATTGAACGCCCGGGTCCGGTATAGTTTACGGTATAAACTTACATCATAAATTATAGGTGACCGCTATGAATACAGCTATCGCCGAACGGCGCGCCGCCAATCCGCATGTCAGCGGCAATCAAGCTCCGGTGCGTGTGGAATCGACCCTGGAGCCCAAAATCCGCGGCAAGATTCCTGACGGCCTGCATGGCGCGCTGTATCGCAACGGCCCCAATCCGCAGTTCGATCCCGGCCCGAATTACCACGCCTTCCTGGGCGACGGCATGATTCACGGCTTTTGGATTGAGTGCGGCCGCGCTCGCTACGCCAACCGCTATGTGCGCACGCCGCGCTGGCTGACCGAGCACGCCGCGGGGCGCGCGCTCTTCGGCGGCTTGGGAATACCCAGCGATCCTTCCGTGGAAAATATCTTAGGCGGCGGCGCCAACACGCACATCGTTTATCACGCCGGCAAATTGATGGCGCTGCAGGAGGGCTCCAATCCGTTCGAGTTGGACCCGAGCAACTTAGGATCGAAAGGTTGGGTCGAAACCGGCGGGCGCTTCACAGCACATCCTAAGATGGATCCGGACAGCGGCGAGATGCTGTGGTTTGCCTATTCCACCGGCGAGACGCCGTTAAACCCCTATCTTGATTACGGTATCTCCGATGCGTCGGGCCGCATCACTCGTCGGGATCGGTTCAAAGCGCCATACTGCTCCATGGTGCACGACTTCATCGTGACCCAGCGCTACACGGCGTTTCCGGTGCTGCCGCTGGTGGGCGACCTCGAGCGCGCCAAACGCGGTCTTCCCGCTTTCGCCTGGGAACCTGAACAAGGCGCGTTCGTCGGTCTCATGGCGCGCGGCGCGAGCGTCGATTCGGTGCGCTGGATCGAGGTCGATCCGGTCTATGTGTTCCATCCCGCCAATGCCTACGAGCAGGACGGCTTCATTCATTGCGACATGATGGAGTACCCGAGCGCGCCGCTGTTCCCCAATCCGGACGGTTCGCGGCGCGCGCCCGTGAAGGCCCGCATGGTGCATTGGAGCATCAATCTTGCCGACTCATCCGCGCGGGTCGTGCGTACGCCGGTGAGCGACTTGGTCGGAGAATTTCCGCGCTTCGATGAACGCTTCACGGGCCTGCGCTATCGCTACTGTTGGCATGCGGCGAATGCCGACCAGAGCGAGGCGCTGCTGTTTGACTCTCTTGCGCATCTGGACATGCAAACCAAACGCGAGACCTTGCGCCGATTTTCGGACGGCGACAGTGTCGGTGAGCCCGTGTTCGTGCCGCGCAGCGCGCAGGCGGCCGAAGGCGACGGTTGGGTGCTGGCGGTGGTGCACCGCGCGCTCGAGAATCGCAGCGATCTGTTGATTCTCAATGCACAGGATATCGCAGGAGAACCTGAAGCCGTGCTCGAACTGCCCTGCCGCGTACCGGCTGGGTTTCACGGTAGCTGGGTCGGCAGCTAATTCGCGCCCAGCGATGGCGACAAATACACCGCGGCGTAGGCGCGCCAAGGCCGCCAGCTTAAGGTGCGTTGCTGAACGGCGAGGGCGTCCGCCGCCTCGAGCGCGCGCTTCAGCTCGCCCAATGTCATTGGAAATGCGTCGGTATCCCGCAGCGCGCGCATCGCCACATACCCGATAGTCTGCGCGCCGACGCCGGGACAGTCGGCCAGCGCGTGCAAAAACTCCGCCGTGTCGGCGACTCGGTCGAAGGCGATTCTTCCCGAGCACGCCGCGCGCGCCACCGCCCTGATGGAATCGGCGTGCGCCTTGAGCACCCCCAAGCTCTCAAGGTCCGCATCGCGCAGCACTTCCGGTGCAGGGAACACATGCGTCAGATGCTCGGCCGGCGAGTAGGGTCGGCCAAACGTCTCGACGATGCGATTGAGCTGCCGCCCGAGCGCAAGTGGTCGGCTGCGCTGGCGCAGGATCGCGCGCACCGTGAGCTCGAATCCGTCGAAGCAGCCGGCGACGCGCCGTCCCGGATCGGCCGCGATCATGGCGGCCAAGAGCGGATCAGCCTGCAGCGTCTTTTCGATGATGCTCCAGTCGGCATCGAGATCGAACATCGCGCGCACGCGTTCAATGATGGCGAACAGCAATCCGGGATCGCCAATTTGCACACGCACCCGCAATTCATCGCGCGCCTCATCCGCCAAGACCTCTAAAAATCCTTCGTTGCCTTTGACCGAAATGGTCCGGCGGTAGCATCCGCCCTCGACGGTCTCGATGCCGCGCGCGGCATGGGCCGCGAGAAACTTAAGGATGTAGGGCCAACTATACGGGCGGCGAAACCCGAGCCGAAATTCATATTGGTTTTCCGCGCCCGACGGTGATCGTCGCGCGAGCGCGCGGATCTGCGTGGGCGTGCGATTGTAGACCTCGCGGATTGCCGCGTTGAATCGCCGCACGGTGCCGAATCCGGACGCCAGGGCAATTTGCGTCATCGGCAGACGCGTCTCATCGATCAGCTTCTTGGCGAAATGCAGACGCCGCGTCTGCGCTATATCGCGGGGGGTCGCGCCGAGATGGCGCAGGAACAATCGACGTAAATGCCGTGAGCCGACGCCTAAGTGATCCGCCAGCGCTTCGACACCGCCTTCTTCGAGGCTCGATTCATTGAGCAACCGCAATGCGCGCGCCACCGTGGTCTTGGTGCCCGCCCAGGCCGGTGTGCCGGGCGAGCATTCGGGGCGACAGCGCAGACACGGGCGGAATCCCGCGGCCGCCGCCGCCGCGGCGCTAGAGAAGTAACACACGTTCTCCTCGCGCGAGGCGCGTGCATGGCAAATCGGCCGGCAATAAATACGGGTGCTGTGCACGCCGATGTAGAACTTGCCGTCGAAGCGCGCGTCGCGCGCCAGCCGCGCACGCGAACAAACCTGCCAATCCAATTCCATGCTGATCTCCTCGGCGAAACTCCGCGCAAAGGTTCCTCGACGCCGTCTCGATTCTATGTCCGGAAACGCCGCCGCGCGAGCGGGAATTCTAGGTCCGAAAACGTCCGATCTTGTGCGCGCAAGGCTCCTAGACTTTCGCGTCGGCATTCGTGAAACGCAATCACTGTGAATACGGAGAGCAACATGCAGGCAAAAACATGGGCGCACTTGGCAGTCGGATTGGCGGCGTTCGTTGCGACTTCTCCGGCGATTGCCCAGGAGCCGGCCACTGCGCGCGCAACCGCACATTATTATGTCACCAGCTTGGGATCGCTCGGCGGCTCGTCCAGTTCCGGCAACGCCATCACCGATTTCGGCTGGCCTCTGGGCAATTCCAACTTGGCCGGGGATACCGAGACGCATGCGGTGATCTGGATCGGTGCCCGGCCGTTTGACCTAGGCACGCTGGGAGGACCGAACAGCGCGGTGGATTGGCCGGTGCACAACCGGCAGGGTGTGATCGCCGGCTTCGCCGAGACCAGCGCGATGATGAACGAAAACTGGAGCTGCTCCGCGTTCTTTCCCACGGCGGATCAACACGTGTGCTTGGGATTTGTCATTCGCGACGGCCAAATGCAGGCGCTGCCGACATTGGGCGGCACCAATGGCTATGCATCGGGCGTCAACGAGCTTGGCGATGTGGTGGGGTGGACCGAGACCAACGTGCAAGACCCAACTTGCACCCCTCCGCAGGTGTTCCAATTCGAGGCCGTAAAATACGGCCGCGACAACCAGCCGCAGGTCCTCGCTCCGTTACCCGGCGACCAAGACAGTGCGGCAACCGCGCTCAACGTCGCGGGCGATGTCGTCGGCATCTCCGGCGAGTGCAACAACGCGGTCGGCGCGTTGTCGGCGAAGCACGCAATCATTTGGCACAACGGCAAGCCGAGCGTATTGCCAACCTTCGGCGGGTCTGGCTGGAATACACCGACCGACATCAATGAGCGCGGTGATATCGTCGGCTTTGCGAATCTGCCTCCCGATATCGCGGCGGACGGCTCGCTCGAGTTCAACCCGGTCGCCTTCATCTGGACCAAGGAAAAGGGCACGCAAGAAATTCCGCCGCTGCAGGGCGACACCAACAGCATCGCTTATGCCATCAACAATCGCGGACAAGTCGTCGGCCAATCCTTTGGCGGTCCCGAGGGCGCACGCGCCTTTGTGTGGGAGAACGGCAAGGCAACCGACCTGAACGCCTTGGTCAGCGGCGATGCTGGCATATATTTGATTTACGCCGAGGGGATCGACGATCGCGGCGATATCACCGGGCAGGCCTGCACCTTTGTTGACAATGCGTGCGTATTGCCGGCCTCGCCGTCATCGCCCACGCCGACTTTCCTGGCCGTTCCGCAGTACGGAGGGTATGCGGGCGCCGGCGTTCACGCATCCGTACCGCGAGAACTCGTGCGCCGTTCGCTGTTGCGCTGGGGAGTCGATCGCCCCAAGCAATAGCCCGAGGAATAGCGGATGGGGCTATTCAGTACGAAAAACTAAGCGTCAGGAAATTTTCGCCGATATTGGGCCGTTTGATATAGGCATTGGACCAATGGCGAACGGCGATTTCAAACAGCGAACCGCTCGAACCCAGATCGAATCGAGCGGCGAGCAAGTAGGAAAAATTCAAACGTGTCGCATCGAGTGTGTCGATCTCAGTTTTATAACTCCCGCCGACGCCGGCGTAGAGCCTGAGCCAGGACCGGTGCAGGAATTGCCAGCGCCGCATGGCTGAATAGCCCCAGAAAGGCGTGGCGGAGGTGTAGGCGGGCGGTGGGTAGCCGTGGCCTATCGCGATCTGTCGGGTGGCCACTCGGAACGCGCCGAGTTCCCAGCGACTCTCGTCCAGTTCGAGCGTCACGGGCAGCACGACGCCGTCCGACCAACCCCAGAATTGGTACGTTTGCCCCGCCCCTATAAGCAATTTGCACTTAGGGCACGGCGCGAAAGGATTGAAATTGAAACCGCTCTCATTGGCGGTTTGAGCCGTCTGATCGGCCGCTTGACCCGTTACATCTTCGGCCCGCACCGGGTTGGGGTCGAACACCGCCGACAGGACTAACAGGGCTACTACAACGCCGCGAACACAAGCCCCGGATTCCTCGCGTCGAAACGCAGTGTACACCACTCGTAGCAACCCAGGCATAGGCGGCCGCTCCCGGTCATTCCGCTCTAAGGCAAATGGTTATGCCGGGCTTTCCGGTTCCCATAGCTCGATCGGATTGCCCTCCGGATCGTGCAGTCTGGCGAATCGACCGTAGGGATACTTTTCAGGATCCACCTTCACCTCAATGTTGGACTTCTGCAGCTGCGCGACCATGGCGTCTAAACTTCGAACTCGAAAGTTCACCATCCACGCTTGCTGCTTCGATCCGAAATAGTCCGTATCCATCGCGAATGGAGTGAATGCGGTCGGGCCGGCGGCTTGTTGCCACACTCGATGGTCAATCCCGAGATTGAGTTGATACCATTGCGCCAATTTTTTGGGGTCGCGGCTCCGGAAGAATAGTCCGCCGATGCCCAGCACGCGTTCAGTTGGCGTATTCATCTGCACCTCCACTGTATCAGGCGTGGCACTCTCAGCAGTT
>Ga0265760_10000591_pt1 | contig 10321 bp, 6 predicted proteins | sample NZIome_2_FD_200831 | JGI IMG/M metagenome (GOLD analysis project Ga0265760, IMG submission 200831) | Metatranscriptome of rhizosphere microbial communities from Maridalen valley, Oslo, Norway - NZI1 (Metagenome Metatranscriptome) | ecosystem: Host-associated > Plants > Roots > Rhizosphere > Soil... | reverse complement strand
TCGCTCAGGGCAGGCTCGCGAGAGGCCCGTCCTCCATGGTCATGGGCTTGTCATTTGTTGCATTGCTTGCCAATGAAGTTTTTCCTGGGCCGCCCGATGGGTGGGACACGGATTGGTATCGGCGGTTGCGGCTTAAGGTCGCCGCCGGGGGCCATTAAATGCCAGGCTTCGCGGTAAGGTTCGTAGTAACCGCCGATTCTGCATCCCGAGGGATAGAAGCACATGCCGAGGACGGGGGTGACCATGTTCACGGGAATTATGTACCAAATATCTCGAGGAACGATGTAGGCCACGAAGAAGTCGATTTCGTCGGCGGTGTAGGGTAAATCTTTACAGCTTCCGCGGCTGTGGCAGCTGGCGGTGCGATATCCGTGGCTGCCGGGAGGATAGGTAGCAGACACCGATTTCACCTGGACTCGCCACAGGCGCTCACCTGAATCCAAGATGAAGTCGTAGCGTTCGCTGTCCCCGTAGGGTTTAGCGACGCCAAATCCGAGGATTGCGGCCTTGTGCAGAAACGCGATTTCGGCGAGTTCGCCTTTTTGTTTGCAGGTTCGGTCTCCGCGGGTAAAGGGCGTAAGCGGCGGCCGGGGCTGGGTTGATTTCATAGCTTCTTTTTTCAATTTGAACTCCAATAAAAAAGGCGCGAGCCGGATTTCCGGTTCGCGCCTGTTTAATTTGCTTCTATTTCCAGACTAGCAAATTGGAGGGGGTAAACCCGCCAAATTTTGAGATTTATATTTCCAACTGAATCAGTAGGTTGAGAAGAAACAGGTGGTTTAGGGGGCTTGACAACTTTTCGGCAGTGGAGCGATTTTTCCGGTTTTTCGGGATTTGGGCGCTCTCAGAACGGCCCTTCGTCTTCTTCGGCTGGGTCAAAGGGCATTCTCCACTGCGAGGAACTTCTAGCGCGGATTGGGCGTTGCGTAATTGCTCGTCTGGGTGCGTGGTGGAAATGCCTGGGGGCATTCTTGGTGCTGCGAGCAGACCCGGGGTCCCTCGACTGCGTAGCTGATTCGCTTCGCGAACCAACTACTCCGCTCGGGATGACAACGTTGTTGGGGAGATTCGCTGGAATCAACTACTTCGCTCGGGATGACAGTTTAAGGGTGGTGTTTGTTGTGCGGGCATTCTCGTTTCCCACCCTTTCGCACAGAACGCGAAAGAGTGGGGCACCCTTCTTTTGTGTGTGATTTGGAATTGCGTTTGAAACGGGTTGGCACGTTCCGCTCCCAGGTGTCTTCGAAGGCCATGATTTGGGAGCTGGAGCGGGTGCCGTCCTTTTCGGCGAAGAGCACGGATTGGACGATTGCGTAATTGCTTGTCCGTGTGCGGGGGTGGGGAATGCTCGAAGCATCCGCGGGCTTGCCCAGTGTTTCCTCTCTTTTTATTTGCGACACTGTGCAATATTGACCAGTCCGGGCAAGTGAGTCGCTGTACAGTAAGCGCGTTCGGAGGAATTATCGATGACAAGAGTTGATCCGAACTGGCGATTACGAATGCGGCGACTCTAAGCCGTCCGCCAGCGGCGGTGAGCGCGATGGTGAGTCAACCTTGGCTGGTCGTGACAGGAAAGCTGGGCCAGCCTCCACGCGCATCCCGGAATGGGACTCCTCGCTCAGAAAAAAAAGAAAGATGTGACCCCGATCACAAAGTTTTTCGTCTTCTATCCCGATAATACGCGCATCGAGTGAACACTGAGCCGCAAACCAGTTTGCGGGAAAACGTATGAATATGACGAAAGCTAGAAGAATACTTCCCCGGTTCCTGCTCCGGCTGACGATCGCGACCCCAGTGCTCACGCTCCTGATGCTGACCGCCTCGCCGGCACTGCCGGCGGACAAGAGCGACAAGAGCGAGCCGCCATCGGCTGCGGTCGAGGACACCTCCAAATACGTGGGGGCGCAGACCTGCAAGAGCTGTCACGAGGAGATTTACAACAGCTGGGAGAAAACCCCGCACTGGAAGACCACACTAAATAAGGAAGGCGGCACCGCCAAGCAAGGTTGCGAGGGCTGTCACGGACCGGGGGCAGACCACGTGGCGGGCGGCGGCGACAAGAGCAAGATATTCAGCTTCGAGGGGCAGTCGCGGCAAGCCAGTAGCGCGCGTTGTCTGAGCTGCCACGGGGAATCGCATAAGCAATCGCATTTTGCGGAATCGGCACATGCCAGTGGCGACGTTGGATGCCTTGACTGCCATTCACCTCATCATGCGCAGGAAAAAGAGCATCTGCTGGTGCAGAGCCAGCCCCAGTTGTGCTACGGCTGCCATACCGCGGCCAAGGCGGATTTTGCCAAACCCTATCATCATCGGGTGAACGAGGGCTTGGTGCAGTGCAGTGACTGCCATAACCCGCATGGGACGGGCACAGTGCGGCAGCTGCAGACGCTGGCCAGCGGGGATGCGGTTTGCTCGAAGTGCCATGTCGACAAGCAGGGACCGTTCGTCTACGAGCATGTGCCGGTGAAGACCGAGGGTTGCAGCAGTTGCCACACGCCTCACGGTTCCACCAATCCGCGGCTGCTGAAGGTCAGCCTGGTGAACATGCTCTGTCTGCAGTGCCATACCTTCCCAACCCAGGGGCCGGTCGGGCCGGTACACAATCAGTCGGCCAAGTATCAGGCCTGCACCATGTGCCACGCGCAGATTCATGGATCCAATTTCAGCAATGTGTTTTTCAAGTGAAGGAGCAGTGATGGTGTCGCTCAGAAAAATCGGTTTGCAATGGTTGCTGATGCTGTGCTTGCCCGGATTCCTCTTTGCGCAATCTTCCGGCACGGGCCAGAACCCGCCCGGGGAGCCTGGCGTGACCACCGGCGGATACGTGATGCACTCGTCGATTGAGATGGGCTACCGCTTCAACGACCGGACCGGCAGCAACGATATGTACGACACGCTGGTGAATCTGCAGACTGGGCCGCGATTTCTGAACGAGACGCTTTCCATGCAATCCGAAAACCACCAGGGCGTGCTGTTCGACGACTTGAACCTGAACAGTTTTGGCTGGGGTGGCGATCCCAACAACGCTTTGCGTCTTCGAGCGGACAAAAACAAATGGTACAACCTGCAAGGCAGTTTCCGTCGCGATCAAAGCTTCTTTGACTATGATCTGCTGGCGAATCCGCTGAATCCGCCGAGCTCTACTCCGGCGATTCCGTCGCTAAACTCAGGCCACGCCTTTGATACGACGCGGCGCATGACCGACATCGACCTCACTCTGCTGCCGCAGTCCCGTGTTAGTTTTCGCCTGGGCTTTTCGCACAACAACACCAACGGGCCGTCGTTCAGCAGCATTCACATTGGCACGGATGCCCTGTTGCTTCAACCGGTCAACACCACCATGAACTCCTACCGCCTGGGAGTGGACTGGAAGGTGGCACCGCGAACCGTGCTCAGCTACGACCAATTCCTCGACTACTACCGAGGAGATACGGACACCCAACTGGCTTCGTTCGCGCCGGCGCTGCTGCCAGGTGGGACTCCGGTGGAGTTGGGATTGGCGATCGACACAGGGAACAAGGAACCCTGTGGCGTGAAGCCACCGGCAACCAGCCTGATTAGCTCCAGTGGAACCTTGACCAATGTCAACTGCAGCGCTTACTTCAGCTACCTGCGCGATCAGCGGATTCGCACCTCCACGCCCACGGAGCGCCTCAGTATGCGCAGCAATTATTTTCAGCGGGTGGACCTGGTCGCGTCTTTTTCCTACAGCGCCGCCGATATGAACACGCCATTTGATGAGTCCTTCAACGGCCTGGAAACCCGCACCGGCAACCGCGCTTTTGTGGGCACGGGAACGGCCGGGGCCAACCGAATCTCGGACGTGCTTGATCTTGGGGCCACGGTGCACCTGACCAAACATGTGCGCCTGATCGAGAAATTTTATTTTTGGGCTTTCCGGATTCCGGAGAATGCCAATTTCACCGAAGTCGACAGTGTTTGTACAGGTGCTTGCACTCTGCTGACACCGCTGAGCGCCACCGCGCCAGCGACATCCACTACTCTCAGCGCCGCGTCCTTCAACCAGAACTGGAAACGAAATCAGACTGAAGTGGCTTGGGATATTTCCAAGAAAGTCGGAGCACGCATCGGCTACCGCTATGGCGATCAGGTCTTCAACGACTTCAAAGATTTTCTGCCGGGAGACGAAAGCCCAATCGTGGTTCATGAGAACACGGCTCTGTTCGGCTTCTGGGCTCGGCCTAGCCGCGCCTTGCGGTTCAATTTCGATCTCGAGCGCATCAATTACGACAATGTGATTGTTCGCATGTCGCCGCGCAAGGAATCACGCTACCGGGTCCAGACCACCTACACCCCTCGACCGTGGGCGGTGTTGGGCGGATCCATCAACATTCTGCAGGATGCCAATGCCAACTCCTTGACAAATTACCTGGGCCACAACCGCAACTATGGATTCACCGCCTCACTCGCACCGCGTGAGCGCTTTGGGGTAGATCTCGCTTACAACTACAATGACGTGATCCAGAACGCTTTGATCTGCTTCAACGACACCCCGCCCAATGGGGTGAGCCTACCCTTCGTGAACAATGCCGCTTCTTGTGCGATTAATGATGCGGCCAATCCTCTGCTGGCGAACTCGTTCTACACCAACCACACCAATTTCGGAATGGCGGCCGTCAGGTTTAAACCTGTACCGCGAGCGACGGCGAATCTCGGATACAGCATCACCAAGGTTGACGGCAGCATACCGCAATTCAACATTCTGCAACCGCTCGGCTCCTCGCAGTATAACTATTACCAACCGGTAGCCAACCTGAGTGTGGATTTGGGCCATAGGCTGGCTTGGAATAACGGCTGGAATTATTACCAGTACAACGAGGGTTCGTTTGTCGGGCCCACGGCGCCGCGCTATTTTCATGCGAACGCGCTGACTGAGTCCTTGCGCTATGCCTTCTGATTTTCTCGAGGGGCTGGCCTAGCTCGTCGTTCATTTCCGGACAGTGCATTCCACCGTCGCACAGTCATCTCCGGACTTTTCTCGTGGTCCGGGCTGTTTTTATCTTTTAAATCAGCAGCTTGCGATTGCTTCAGGCTGGACGACGGAGTGCACTTCCCGGCTGCATGGAAAGCCTAACGAATCCGGTCGCATATCGAGCCGAGAGTACACAAACGGCTCGCGTGCTGGTGGCGGACGATCAGCGGCATGTTTTGGACGCGTTGGAATTAATGCTCAAGAACCATGGCTACCGGACGGAAGCTGTGACCCATCCGACGCGCGTGCTGCAGGCACTGGAAGCGCGCGAATTCGATGTAGTTCTTATGGACTTGAATTACACGCGCGATACCACAGCAGGCGGCGAGGGTTTGGATCTGGTATCGCAGATACGATTGCTCGATGAGAACCTGCCGCTGGTGGTGATGACGGCGTGGAGCAGCGTTGATCTTGCCGTTGAGGCGATGCGGCGAGGAGCTTCCGATTTCGTGCAGAAGCCCTGGCACAACGGCCAACTGCTGGAAAAGTTGGAGAGGCAAGTGGAGCGCTGCCGCACTTTGCGGCAGGCCGAGCGCCAGCGTGCGGACGAATTGCGGGATGCCCGCGAAATCCAGAACCATCTGCTGCCGACTCGCATCCCTCAGATAAAGGATTACGAAATTGCGGGCGTGAGCCAGCCCGTACGAAACGTCGGCGGCGACTTTTACGATGTGGTCCGGGTAAGCGAGACGCAGACGGTGCTGTGCATCGCGGATGTCTCGGGCAAAGGGATGCCGGCGGCGCTGCTGATGTCCAGCCTGCAGGCGGCGCTGAGACCGCTGATGTGGGAGACGCGCTCGCCGCGCGAGTTGTGTAGCCGACTCAATCGCATTCTGTGCGAGATCGCGCCAGTGGGTAAATTCATATCCTTCTTCTACGCCGTGCTCGACAGCAAAGACAATCGTCTTACGTACTGCAATGCCGGGCACAACCCTCCGGTGCTGGTGCGAGCGAATGGCATGGCCAGCGAGTTGAACGCGGCGGGAGCGGTGCTGGGACAGTTCCCCGATTGGGTTTACGAGCAGAGCGACCTGCAACTGCGGCCGGGCGACCGGTTAATCATGTTTACCGATGGACTGATCGAAGCCAGCAATCTGGACGACGAGCAGTTTGGTGAGCAACGCCTGACCAGGATGGCGCAGGAGAATCTCGGCTCTTGCGCGGAGGAATTGAAGACCCGGCTGATGCAGGCGGCTTCGGAGCACTGCAGCGGACGTTTTCAGGACGATGCCAGCATGATCGTGGTACGAGCAGTGTAGGCCACTTGGTCGTGGCACAGTGCCATCTAGTGCAAAGCGACCTTCCCCGTGAGCTCGATGTCCGCCGCTGACCGGGCGACGAACACGTCAAAGTCTCCCGGCGCGACCGTCCACGTATGACTCTTGACGTCGTAATAGGAGAAGGCGCGCCGGTCGAGTTTGACCGTGACGTTTTTGGTCTCGCCCGGATTCAGATTTACTTTGGCGAAACCTTTCAACTCCTTGGCCGGGCGAGGAACAGGAGCATGATGATCGCCAACGAATACCTCGGCGACATCCGCGCCGGCGCGGCTGCCGGTGTTGGTAATGTCGAAGGCAACGCTTACTTGCTGATCGGATGACGGAGGCGAAATCGTCAGATTTTTGTAGGCGAATGAGGTGTAGGACAATCCATAGCCGAAGGGAAACAGCGGCTTGACCGTGGATTTATCGAAGTGGCGATAGCCAACGAAGACTCCCTCGCTGTATTCAACTTTCTGGCTGCCATCTTTGGGATAGTAAGTGTCGTGCGTGGCGTTGTCTTCCCAGCGGCGTTCGATGGAGATGGGCAAGCGCCCGGAGGGATTGAATTCGCCAAACAGGAGTTGAGCGAGTGCTGTGCCGCCTTCCTGCCCCGGATACCACGCTTGGAGCAGCGCCGGAACATGGTCAACCCATGCAGTCATATCTACGCCACCGCCGGAGGTCATGACCACGATGGTTTTCTTATTCACGGCCGCGATCTGGTTGATAAGTTCGTCCTGGCCCGGAGGCAGCCGGAAAGTCCGGTCGCCGCTTTCGCCTTCACTGGCAGTATCAAAGCCGGGAGCGAGGACTACGGCATCGGCGCGCGCGGCCAGCGATTTCGCCTCCGTGGTCACCAGCGCTTCAGGACGAACGATGCCAAGATTGGCCGTAGCTTTGCCCCATCCGTTAGTAGCGTGATAGTCGAGTTCGACCTGATGCGGGCCCGCAGCGAGAGTCACGGGAGCCTCGCCAACAAAGGCGTACCACTGCTTCCAGTTGTCGAGCACGAGTTTCTTGTCGATGTAAAGCCGGTAGCCGCCGTTTTCCCCCGGACCCTGCACGAAGGCAAGGTATTGTCCCGCAACACTCGGCGTAAAGAAGCCAGTCCAGCGAACCGAGATCGTACTGCTAGCCGTTTCTTCCCCGCCACGGGGTGGTTCGTAATTGACGTATTTGTCAGTTCGCACAATTGCGGGCGCGCCGCTGAGATCGGGGTTAAGAAAAATTTCTGTCTTCAGACCTCGCTGGCCGCCGCTGGCCAGAGTGGTAAATTCCATCCGCTTGGAAATTTCTTCAAAGGTTGGAATGCCTCGCGCGTAGTAAACTGTCGCGCCGTTGCCAAGGTAGTTCAAGATGCCTTCCAGATAGCTCACCGGCGTGAAGGGCTTAGCCTCAGCGCTGCCGCCTCCGCCGGGCTGCGCGGGATATGCGTCGGGGCCGATGACGGCAATCGATTTGATGCTTCCCTTCTCCAGCGGCAGAAGATTGCCATCGTTTTTGAGCAGAACCATGCCTGAGCGAGCGGCTTCCAGTGTGGCTTGATTTCCAGCGACATTCAGCATGGGGATGGATACATCAGTTTGCTCCTGGTCGAGCCATCCAAATTGAATGGCAGTGCGCAGGATGCGGCGAACCTTATCGTCGATGGTTGCTTCGCTGACCTTGCCGGCTTTGATGGCGGGCAGCAGAGTGGCACGGTTCATGAACTTCCCCGAAGGCATCTCGAGGTCGAGACCGCCATTGGCCGCGGCCACGCCGTCATAGGTGGAAGTCCAATCAGACATCATTATGCCTGGGAAACCCCACTCCTTCTTCACCAGGTCCGTGTTCAGGGGACCGTTCTGACTCATGTGCACGCCGTTGGTCAGGTTGTAGGAATCCATGATTGCGCCCACGTGGGCTTCCTTGACCGCGGCTTCGAACACGGGAAGATAAATTTCGCGCATGGTGCGCTCGTCGATAATGGAATCGGAGTTGTGACGGTCGAATTCGGAATTGTTGCCCATGAAGTGCTTGATGGTTGCGCTCACTCGCTGGGCTTGCATGCCGTTGATGTAGCCAACTGCAATGCGGGCAGAGAGGAATGGGTCTTCGCCGAAGTATTCGAAGTTGCGGCCGTTCATCGGAGCACGATAGATGTTCACGCCTGGGCCCAGCATGAAATGCACGCCGCGGGAGCGGGCGTCCTGGCCGATGGCGGCGCCGATCCGGTTTGCCAGTTCTGGATCCCAGGTGGCTGCGAGAGCGATGCCGCCAAACACGGTGGCGGGACCGTAACTGCGCACGCCGATTGGTCCGTCGGCCATCCTCAAGCGTGGCAGCCCGATCTTTTCATTGGCGCGAATGTAGAAATCATCCACGCCGCCGATTAAGTCGACCTTCTCTTCGAGCGTCAGTTTCTTGAGAAGTGAATCAACCCGGGCGTCAACATCCGATGAGGGTGTCTGCGCCTGGGACCATGCCAGGAAAAGAGGCAAAACCAGTAGAAAAAGAAAAGGCCGGAGCCTGCGGGTCATTCGAACCTCCACTTTGTATTGAGCGCTGCGTATGTGATGAAATTCAATTTCTCAGTATCATTTCGAGTGCAACAGGATCGTCCGCAAATGCGGATGATCCTGCGGAGTCGAGAAACCTGTTTTTCCGCTCACGCCCGCCGAACAGCAGATTCCTCGACTTCGCTCGGAATGACAGAATTTAGTGATGCTAGGTCATGAAGTCTTCTGCGCGGACAGCAGTTCCAGCGCCAGCGTAGCCAACTCGACATCCTCGCGCGATGAAAGGCCGCTGACCGCGACGGCGCCGGCAACGACGCCATCCTTCCAGATGGGAATGCCGCCGCCCCATCCGACGAATCGGGGGTCACCGTAGTAGGCGATGTCATGACCCTTCTCGGGGTGACGCACCTTCTCCCCGATCTCTATGGTGGGCTTGCGCTCGCGCGCGGCGGTCCACGCCTTATTGGCTGCGATGCGACTCGAGGAAATGGGAGCGCCGTCCATGCGGGCAAAAGCAATGAGTTCGCCCTGGGAATCGGCGACGGCTACGACTGCGGATTTTTGCATTTGTGCGGCCTTGTCCACGATAAGGTCGATGATCTTCCTGGCCTCGGAGTAGTCGATAACGGGAACATTCCTCATGGGGTCGCGGGAAATCTAAACTGAACCGAGGCACAAGCACGACAAGCGAAAAAAACGGGCTGGGCAGAAATGCCCAGCCCGCTCAGTTTCGCGCAATTTAGAAAATAAGTTTCAGCGCAAATTGAATCAGACGCGGGGTGTTGCCCGTGTTCGTGGACGTCACCGTTCCAAATCCATTAGCGGCGTTGTTCCCTGCCACAGGATTAAAGTTCGTGCCCGGGAAGCCGAACTGCGGATGATTGAACAGATCAAAGAATTCGGTTCGGAATTCAAGACCGACCCTTTCCGTGATGTTCGTCCGCTTGAATATCGCAAAATCAAAGTTGTTGATTCCGTCCGCGCGCAATGAGGAATCCACGCGCGATTCGGTGCCATAGCCCCACGCCGGCGGGGCCGCAAAGCAATTCACATTAAACCACTCGTTAAGACTACGGTTTCCTCCTTTGGAACATCCAGCCACAGCGTCAGGACGGACGTTGCTCACGCCGAACCCAGCATTTTCCAAGGCGGTAGCGGGGCCGGACCACGAAACCTTGAGCGGAAAACCGCGCTGGAAGGTGGTTACGCCGTCAATTCCCCAACCGGAGACCAGCTTATCTTCAAATCCCGAGCCTCCGTTAAGCCACATTTTGCCGTGTCCGAAGGGAAGATCAAGAACGTAGCTGATGACAAGTCTCTGGGAAACGTCTTGAGAGGAAAGCGATCTTTCGCCGGCCAGGTTATTCCAGTCTTGCACCTGTCCCACGCCGCCCGTATTGCCATTCTCAAGCCAACTGGTCTGGGTGTCGGTATTGCTCAGCAGTTTGGCGTTCGTGTAAGCCACCAGCAGGGTGCCACCGCCCTGGAATCGGCGAGTTAACGTGGCTTGGAGCGAATTATAGGTGCTACCGCAGCACCCAAATTGAGCCAGACTCACGTTGTTG
>Ga0265760_10000590_pt1 | contig 10324 bp, 8 predicted proteins | sample NZIome_2_FD_200831 | JGI IMG/M metagenome (GOLD analysis project Ga0265760, IMG submission 200831) | Metatranscriptome of rhizosphere microbial communities from Maridalen valley, Oslo, Norway - NZI1 (Metagenome Metatranscriptome) | ecosystem: Host-associated > Plants > Roots > Rhizosphere > Soil... | reverse complement strand
CGCCGCGCTTGGCGCCGCGAAGCGGTATTTGAGTGGCTGCAGCAACAGGGCAGAATCGCCGATGCGGAAATGTATCGCGTGTTCAATTGTGGAATCGGCATGACCGTCCACGTATCGGCGAACGATACACAACGGGCCATCGATATTTTGCGCGCAGCGGGCCAGGAGGCACTGGTGATCGGTGAGGTTCGCTCTGGAACTCGCGGCGTCGTCATCGCTTGAGCCAGGCAGCGCGGCAGCCGATCGTCATCCTGATATCAGGACGCGGCAGCAACATGCGGGCGCTCATCGAGCGCAGCCACGCGGCCGACGCTGCTTATTCCGTGGCGTCGGTAATCTCTGATCGAGCCGATGCCGGAGGCCTTGAGGCCGCGACGCAACTCGGTATCGAGGCTCGAGCGCTACCGCGGCCGGCGGGCAGCGAACGCGCCGAGTACGATCAGCTCCTGGCGGCGGCGATCAGCGAGTATTCGCCCTCGCTGCTGGTGCTCGCGGGATTCATGCGCATCCTGTCGGCCGAATTTGTCGCACGGTTTGCGGGAAGGATATTGAACATTCATCCCTCTTTGCTGCCAAAGTATGCAGGACTGCATACGCATCGGCGCGTGCTGGAAGCGCGCGAAGCCGAGCATGGTGTCACGGTGCATTTCGTCACCGAGGAGCTCGATGGGGGGCCGCCCGTGCTGCAGGCGCGTGTGCCGGTCTTGCCGGGCGATACGGAAACGACATTGAGTGAGCGCGTGCTGATTCAGGAACACGTCATCTATCCGCTGGCCGTCAATTGGTTCTGCCAGGGACGATTACGCTGCGAAGACGGCAAGGCGCACCTCGATGGCCGAGTATTGGACGAACCGCTGCAAATTAGCGACCTTCCGCCGGAGAAACGTTCATGAAGATATTCGCGGGCGCGCTTTTCCTGGCAGTCATGGCCTCCACCCTCGCCGCGGCGCAAACCCCGAGCGAACCCGGCATCGCGCCATTCATCGCGCACTATGAGGCAGCGTGGAAAGGCATCAGCGTGGGCACCAGCGAGATACACCTGACGCGCGGCACCGAACCGGGACAATATTTGTACGTCTGGACCATCACCGCGCACGGGATTTTCCGCATCGCCTATCGCGACGACCTGGTGCAGAAGAGCTGGTTGCAAATCGTCGGCGAGCACGTACGCCCGGATAAGTACTTCGGCAAGGAAGGCTCACAAACGGTCGAGCTGAATTTCGACTGGAGGGAAAAGCGTGCGACCGGCGTGTCGGAAACCAAGCCGGTGGATATCAAGCTGCCGGACGGAACTCAGGACGTCATGTCCATTCAGGTTGAAGTGATGTTCGACCTTAAGAACGGCAACTTACCCAAGACCTTCCAAATCATCGACAAGGATCAGTTGAAGGAGTTCAACTACGCCCAGGAAGGCACCGCCAAGATCCGCACCGCTATCGGCGAACTCGACACCATCATCGTCACCAGCCAACGCGCCGGCAATAACCGGATCCTGCGCATGTGGTTTGCGCCCTCACTGGGATTCGTGCCCGTGCAGGCGGAACGCAGCCGCGATGGCAAGATTGAAATCGCCATGCGGCTCAAGAGCGTCGATCATTTGATTCCAATCGAGCCGGCGCACCTGACGCCCTAAAAAACCGAGCCTTACGTTTTCGGCAGCGTCACTCCGCGCTGGCCTTGATACTTGCCGCCACGATCCTTGTACGAAGTCTCGCAGACCTCGTCGGATTCGAAGAACAGCATTTGCGCCACGCCCTCGTTGGCGTAAATCTTCGCGGGCAGTGGCGTGGTGTTGGAGAATTCCAGGGTGACGTGGCCTTCCCACTCGGGTTCTAAAGGCGTTACGTTGCAAATAATTCCGCAACGTGCGTACGTCGATTTTCCTAATGTGACCACGAGTACGCTGCGCGGTATCCGGAAATATTCCACCGTACTCGCAAGCGCGAAAGAGTTTGGCGGAATGATGCACACCGGTCCCTTGAAATCGACGAACGACTTCTCGTCGAATTTTTTCGGATCCACAATCGTGGAATTGATGTTGGTAAAAATTTTGAAGTCATCAGCACAGCGCACGTCGTAGCCGTAGCTCGATGTTCCGTATGAAACGATTTTCCCGCCATCTTGCACGCGCACTTGTTGCGAGGAAAACGGTTCGATCATGCCCTGTTCCGCGGCCATCCGTCTGATCCAACGATCGCTCTTTATGCTCATTAAGTTGCTTCAACCGTAATCTTGGGAAATGCCCGGCTATAGTCTTTGTTCAAGGTCGCCAAGCGCGCGGCCGTGCGGCGCGCCATCAAAAAATAGGCCCGCGCGCGATCGCTGCCCGGCTCGGCCACCACCGTCGGCGAGCCGCCGTCGGCATCTTCGCGGATGCGGATATCGAGCGGCAGCTCACCCAGCAGCTGCACCCCATATTGGGCCGCCATGCGCGCGCCGCCGCCGCTGCCAAACACATGCTCCACGTGCCCGCACTGAGCGCAGATATGCACGCTCATGTTCTCCACCACGCCGAGCACCCGCACCTCGACTTTCTCGAACATCTTGAGACCCTTGCGAGCATCCAAGAGGGCTATATCTTGCGGAGTGGTGACGATCACAGCCCCGCTGACGGGCACGCGCTGCGCCAAAGTGAGCTGAATGTCGCCGGTGCCGGGCGGCATGTCGACCACCAAGTAGTCCAAATCGCCCCACGTGGTGTCGCCGAGAAGCTGAGTCAGCGCGGAGGTCACCATGGGACCGCGCCAGGCCATCGGCTGTTCCGCGTCAATCATGAAGCCGATGGACATCACTTCGACGCCGTGCGCGCGCAGCGGCGCGATGTGTTTGCCATCGGTGCTGACCGGCTTGGCACCTGCCAATCCCATCATGAGCGGCTGGCTCGGGCCGTAAATATCGGCGTCCAACAGTCCCACCTTGGCGCCTTGCGCCGCCCACGCGAGCGCCAAATTCGCCGCGGTCGTGGACTTGCCGACGCCACCCTTGCCCGAGGCGACCGCCACGACGTTCTTGACGTTTATTAACGGTTTCAGCGTCCGTTGAACGGCATGCGCGGTGATTTGCGCAGTGAGTTTCAGCTCCAGCCGGGCACTCCCCAGGGCGGACCCAAGGTGCGACTGCAGCGCCGCCTGCATTTCAGGCACATAATCCGCGCAGGGGAACCCCAACACGAGCTCGATTGTGGCCAGCGAACCTTGGACCGAGACGGACTTGACCGCCTTGGCATCGCCCAAGGTCTGACCTAGGTAGGGGTCGGTATAGGCGTTAAGTTTCTCGCGGAGAACGCTTTCCGCGGTAGGAGGTTGATTCATAAGGATCGCCGATTGTACCGCAGGCGGCTAAAACCGTGACGTGTGGCATAATTCCGTAATGAGAATCAATACCATGGATGGCGCCTGAATTAAGGTAACAATGGGTAGTTCTCGGGAAAGTCCAGCTTAGGCGCCGAATGACCTTATTCGCCAACTATCGTGCCGATCGGCTAATTGCCGAAGTTAAATCCAGCGGCAATCCGGCTAGCCCGCTGGCGCTGAAGGCATTGGAGAAATTAATCTCGCTGGGGTCCGACGCCATTGACCCGATAGTGGACGCGCTCGCAACGTCGGAAAAAAAAGAGACCACTGCCTACGTCGAAGTATTGGCTCGCCTGATTGACTCCAAAACCCTGCCGATTCTGCTGAAGACCATGTCGGAAGCCAACGGCCGCGCCATGTCGGGAATCGCGTGGGCGCTGTCTACGAGCAAGAACTATCCCGCCCACGCGCTGCTCGACGCCTTGGCTAAACCCGGGATGCCGAAGCAAGCACTGCTCGACGTGATTACCGCGCAAAAATCCCGCTACACGGTGCGCGAACTGTTGAACGCGGCCTACACGCAAGAGCCCAGTGAGCGAAACGGCCTGTTCAAGATCGTCGGCGAGATCGCGGACGAATCGTCCGTGGATGATCTGCTCGCGAGGATCGAGGGCAAGGATCCGGTGGCGCGGCTGAACATCATCAATGTGTTGGCGCGCTTCAATCTGCCCAAGGTACAGCAGGCGGTGCAGAAGCAGCTCAAGGACAACAGCAAGTTCATCCGCTCGGCCGCGCTGTCCGCATTGGCCAAGATGGATGGCCCATTCGACATGCCCCTGCTCGTCGGCATGCTGCGCGATCCGGAAATCGAGGTGCAGAACAAGGCGGTGGACGTTGTCGTCAAGGCCAACCACCCTGAAACCATCAAGTATCTGGTGGACGTGCTCAAGGATGAAAACGAATACGCCCGGCGCGCGGCGGTGGAAGTATTGAACGTTGTCGGTACCTCGAAATCCGTCAAGTACCTGCTCGAAGTGATCGCCGACAGCGATTGGTGGGTTCGCACGCGCGCGGCCGATGCCCTTGGCAAGATCGGCGGCCCGCGCGTGGTCGACGCCGTGCTCGCGCTCATCAAGGATGAAAATCAGGATATTCGCCGCGCCGCCATCGAAATCCTAAATCAAACCAAGGATGAGCGCGCCGTCGCGCAACTCATCGAAGCCACGCGCGATGCCGATTGGTGGGTGAGCGAGCGTGCGGTCGACGCGCTCGCGGAGATCGGCAGCACCAAGGCTCTGCCGCGCTTCATCGACATGTTGCAGGGTGAGGCCAAATCCCTGCCCACGGTCATCCGCGCCATCGGCAAAATAGGCGATCAGCGCAGCGTCGAAAGTTTGCTGCCGATGCTGTCGCGGGCGGAAAACGAGATCAAGGTCGAGGCGATCGCGGCGCTGGCGAAACTCGCGGACGAGCGCCGCGCGGACACCATCCGGGTACGCTTGCAGGCGGTGACGACGAGCGCGGACGGCACCTTGAGCCAGGCGGTCGCTCGCGCCATGCAAGAGCTCGACAATCGTTTCTCGACCCAGCAAATCGCGGCGAACAAGCGCGCGGAAAAGATGCAAGAGCCCGCCAAGACGCTGCTCATCGACAATGTGGCGTTGGCCAGTGTCGTCAAGCAGGCGGAGGAATCGGCGGCATCGGCCAAGCTGGATATTGCGACCTTGAAGCCGGGAGACGTCATCGAAGGCCGCTACAAGTTCATCGAAAAGATCGGCAAGGGCGCTTTCGGCACCGTATTGCTCATGGAAGACACGGTCGTCGAGGAGCGGTTGATTCTCAAGTTCCTGAACCCGAACGTTTCCTCCGACGAGGAGATGATGAAGCGTTTCGTGCACGAGCTGCGCTACAGCCGCAAGATCACTCACAAGAACGTCATCCGCATTTACGACTTCTTGTACATTCGCGGCAATTACGCGATATCGATGGAATATTTCCCGTCGCACACCTTGGGCGGCGAAATCGTCAACGAGAAGCCGGTGGCGCTCAAGCGCGCCGTCAAATTCGGCATCGACATCGCGACCGGCATGGCGGTCGCGCATCAAGCCGGCATCGTGCACCGCGATTTAAAGCCGGCCAACGTTCTGATCGACAACGACTCGCTGCTGAAGATCGTCGACTTCGGCGTGGCCGCGGCCCAGAGCCAAGGCGATACCCAGTTGACCAAAACCGGCTATGTCATCGGCTCGCCCAAGTACATGGCGCCTGAACAGATCTTGGGCAAGAAGGTCGATGAACGGGCGGATATCTATAGTCTGGGCGTGATCATGTATGAGATGTTCGCCGGCGTGCCGCCCTACTCGCGCGGCGACCACATGTCCGTGATGTATCAGCACGTTCAGGGCAAGGCGCGCCAGCCCATCGAGATCAACAAAGAATTGCCCGTGGAACTGAACAATCTGGTCGTGAAGTGCATGTCCCTGGACAAGGCAAAACGAGCTCAAACCATGGACGAATTGCGCGTCGCGCTCGAGAAATTCCTCTAGCCCTGCAGCCTGTCAGCTTGACTCCGACGGTGCACTAGTTGACGCACCTCACGTTTATGGGCGAATTAGGCCCTAAACACTCGAAAAACCAATTGCTTACGGGTAGCCTTACGCGTTATGGCAAGAGTCGACGCGTTCCTCAAGTTGGGAGTGGCCCAAGGCTGCTCGGACCTGCATCTTGCGGTCGGCATCCCGCCCATGCTGCGCATGCATGGCGACCTGATGCCCATCAAGTTCCGCAATCTGGGTGATGCCGAGCTCGAGGCCTACGTCACTGAGATCTTGAACCAATCGCAGCTTAAAGTTCTGCGCGAAGGTCACGATCTGGATTTCTCCTATGTATCGAGCGAAGGCGGCCGCTTCCGCGTCAATGTGTTTCGCAAGGAGACCGGTATTGGCGCGGCGTTTCGTTCGATTCCAACCACCATGCCCACCATGGATCAGCTAGGCCTGCCGCCCGTCGTGAAGAAACTGTGCGACTACCATCAGGGGATGATCCTGGTGACCGGATCGACCGGTACCGGAAAGACCACGACGCTGGCATCGATGATCGATCACCTCAATTCGACCCGGGCGCTCAACATCATCAGTCTCGAGGACCCGATCGAGTTCGTTCACCGCAGCAAGACCAGTCAGGTGATACAGCGCGAATTAGGTACCCACTTGCCGTCATTCGCCGAGGGCGTGCGCGCCGCCATGCGCGAAGATCCCGACGTGATCCTGGTGGGTGAAATGCGCGACGCCGAAACCATTTCCATGGCCATGACGGCCGCGGAAACCGGACACCTGGTGCTGGGTACTTTGCATACCACCAGCGCCACCAAAACCATCGACCGCATCATCGACGCGCTGCCAAATGATGAACGCGAGCAGACCAAGACGTTTCTTGCCAATAGCCTCATCGCGGTCATTACGCAGATTCTGCTCAAGACGCCGGATCAGCGCGCACGCAAGGCCGTGTGCGAGGTAATGGTACTGACGAAGGCCATCGGCAAGCTCATCATGACCGACCAGACGCATCAGATTCCCAGCCAGCTGCAAATGGGCAAGGAATACGGCATGCAGCTCATGGACCAAGCTTTGCTCAGCGCCATCAACGCCAAGGAAGTGGACCCCGAGCACGCCTATACCTACGCATCCGACAAGCGCCAATTCCAGCGCTTCGTGACCGACATGTCCGGCGCGCCGGCCGCAGAGCCGGTAACGCCGCCCTAACGCATGCCGGCCATCGACGAATTCTTGACGGAGGTTCTTAAGGGCAACGGCTCGGATCTGCATTTTTTGGCAGGCGATGTGCCGCGGATTCGCCAGTACGGCGAGCTCAAGGCACTGCGGGAGCAGCCATTGAGCGTGGAGTCCGTCAAGAACACGCTGTACGAAATCATGCCCAAGCTCGCGGTCGAGCGCTTTGAAGAAAAAGACGGCACTGACTTTGCGTATGCCATTCCGGACGTTGCGCGCTTTCGCGTCAACGTCATGCGGCAGCTCAACGGCATGGGCGCGGTGTTCCGGGCCATTCCCTCCAACGCGAAAACCGCCGAGGAACTCAAGCTGCCGCCGGCCGTCATGGATATGTGCAAAATCAACAGCGGCCTGATTCTCGTGACCGGAAAGACCGGATCCGGCAAGTCCACGACACTGGCAGCCATGATCGATGACATCAACCGACGCGAAAAGGGCCACATCCTCACCATTGAGGATCCGATCGAGTTTGTCCATACGCGCAAGAACTGTCTCATCAGCCAGCGGGAAATCGGCGTGCACGCCGCGTCGTTCTCCTCCGCTTTGCAATCCGCGTTGCGCGAAGATCCGGACGTGATTCTGGTGGGCGAGCTGCGCGATTTGGAAACCATGGGCATCGCAGTGACCGCCGCCGAGATGGGGATTTTGGTCATGGCGACCCTGCACACGAACGGCGCGGCGCCCACGGTCGATCGATTGGTGAACGCCTTTCCCGCGGACAAGCAGCCGCACGTCCGCACCATGCTGTCCACCAGCCTGCGCGGCGTCGTCTCGCAGCAGCTCATTCAAAAGGCCGACAAGCAGGGCCGCGTGGCGGCTATGGAAATCCTGGTCAATACCCCCGCGGTGGCCAACCTGATTCGCCAGGGCAAGATGGATCAGCTGGAAAACGCAATGCAAAGCGGCTCTGCCACCGGCATGAAGCTGATGGATACGGCAATTCAGGCGTTGCTCGATTCACGGCAAATTACCGGTAAAGAAGCCTTTAAAAAGGCCATTAACAAATCCAAATTCGAACAGTTCCGCGACGCTTCCTCACCGCCTTCGATGTGAGATTAGCCCGCGCGGCGCCGGCCGCGGCCCCGACCTAAGCGCGCCGGTCATGGCATAATTCGGCATGACCCAACGCCGCCGAATCCTTGTCACCAGCGCTCTGCCCTACGCCAATGGCCCTTTGCACCTGGGTTACATCCTCGAAGCAATTCAAACCGACGTCTGGGTTCGATTTCAGAAGCTGCGCGGCCATGAGTGCTACTACGTCTGCGCCGATGACACGCACGGCACACCCATCATGCTCAAGGCGCAAGCCGAAGGCATCACGCCGGAGCAGCTGATCGCGCAGGTTCATACCGAACATCAGCGCGATCTCGCCGACATGCTCATCGGCATGGACAATTTCGGTTCGACCCACTCGAAGGAGAACCAGGAACTCTGCGACCGCATGTACTTGATGCATCGTAAGGGCGGCTACATCGACAAGCACAGCGTCCGCCAAGCCTACGATGAGACCGCGAAAATGTTCCTGCCGGATCGCTACGTGAAGGGCATTTGCCCGGTCTGCGCGAAGCCTGACCAGTACGGCGATTCCTGTGAGAATTGCGGCTCCACCTACACCCCCGCCGATCTAAAAAATCCCATCTCCGTGGTGAGCGGAACCGCGCCGGTGTGGCGCGAATCCGAGCATTATTTCTTCCGCTTGAGCGCATTCGAGACATTTTTAAGCGCCTGGGTGGGCAGCGGCGCCGTACAAGACAGTGTGGCACGCAAGCTCGACGAGTGGTTTTCCCAGGGGCTCCGGGATTGGGATATTTCTCGCGACGCGCCGTACTTCGGCTTCGAAATTCCCGATGCGCCCGGCAAATATTTTTACGTGTGGTTCGACGCCCCGATCGGCTACCTTGCGAGCTTCACGCAGTTATGCGCCCGCAGCGGCTTGAAGTTCAATGATTTCTTCGCCGCCGATTCGAGCGCGGAACTGCATCACTTCATCGGCAAGGACATTTTGTATTTTCACACGCTGTTCTGGCCAGCGGTGCTGCAGGCCTCAAAAATGCGCCCTCCCACCGCCGTGCATGCGCACGGCTTTCTCACCGTCAATGCTCAGAAAATGTCGAAGTCCCGCGGCACGTTCATTACCGCGCGCAAGTACCTGGAGAACTTCCCGGCTGAATATCTGCGCTACTATTTCGCCGCCAAATTAGGCCCCGGCATCGATGACATGGACATGAATTTGGACGAGTTCGCCACTCGGCTGAATTCGGAGATCGTGGGTAAGCTCGTAAATATCGCCAGCCGTTGCGCCGGTTTCATTACGCGGACCTCGGCCGGCAAGTTGGCGAATGCACTCGCCGATCGCGATCTGTATGCGGCATTTGTCGGCGCCGGCGAGGGCATCGCGAAGAGCTATGACAGCCGCGATACGGCCGCCGCCATCCGCGACATCATGGGCCTTTGCGATCGCGCCAATCAATACGTCGATTCGCGCAAGCCTTGGATGCTTGCCAAGGATCCGAAGAATGCCGCCGAAGTGCAGAGCGTCTGCACCCAAGCCTTGAACCTGTTTCGGGTATTGATGATCTACCTTGAGCCGGTTCTGCCGAGCATGGCCACTCGGGCGCGCGCTTTTTTCAATGAACCCGCGTGGACCTGGACCGCGGCGGCGACGCCGCTGCTTTCCACTTCGATCAATGCCTATGAGGCGCTCGCTGTGCGACTTGATCCGAAGGCTGTGGCGCGGCTGGTCGAGCCGGAGGCGCCGGCGCCCACCGCATCTGAACCTGTCGCACAATCACCCGCGAACGGCGGCGCTTCGGATGCCGCGACGTTGGCGGCGGCAGCGTCGGTCGAGGGCAATCTGATTTCGATCGATGATTTTTTGCGCGTCGATCTGCGCGTGGCCAAAGTTTTGGCCGCCGAATTCATCGCCGGTGCGGACAAGCTGCTGAAGCTGCGGGTCGATGTGGGCGAGTTGGGTGAGCGCGAGATTTTTGCCGGCATCCGTGCCGCCTACGACCCCGCCACCCTGGTGGGCAGGCTGATCGTCGTCGTCGCAAACCTCGAGCCTCGCACCATGCGATTTGGCGTCTCGGAGGGCATGATGTTGGCCGCAGGTCCCGGCGGCAAGGAAATTTTTGCGCTGTCGCCGGATTCCGGAGCGACCCCCGGTATGCGCGTCAAATAAAATGAGCGAGACCGCGCGAAACATCGCGGCGCGCATCGACGCTTTGCTGCCGCAAACGCAAT
>Ga0265760_10000589_pt1 | contig 10333 bp, 9 predicted proteins | sample NZIome_2_FD_200831 | JGI IMG/M metagenome (GOLD analysis project Ga0265760, IMG submission 200831) | Metatranscriptome of rhizosphere microbial communities from Maridalen valley, Oslo, Norway - NZI1 (Metagenome Metatranscriptome) | ecosystem: Host-associated > Plants > Roots > Rhizosphere > Soil... | reverse complement strand
TGGGTCCAGCATTCGGTGAACAGCTCCGTCCATGAATTAGGGTCTGAGCTGCCCAGATCGTGTGCCACCTGGGCAAGACGCGCTGGACCATGCTCTTCGACCAGCGAGAGAAATGCAGGGAAGCTCGCGATGAGTGCGGCCGAATCCAGCTCGTCTATGGCGCCGCTTGGCGAGGCATGTTCCAGACGCTGGTAAAGACCTTCTTGAAAGTGAGCCGTGTGGACGTAGAAGCCGAGAATCTCCGCAGCGAAAGGATGCTTTGCCGCGAGCTTTTCGGCGCGCCGGATGCGTTGTTGCCAGGCAGTGTTAGCCACCGGGCGATTATGGGGCTTCGGCACGCGGCAGGCAACTTGGTGGCGGGAACAAGACTCGTGGCATAGTGTTTTCGCGGCATTGACTGAGAAGCGGCGACAGGATTATAGTTTTTGAAAATTTGGGGCGCGGTCTTTTCGGCTAAAATTGAAGTAGTCGGAGGATGCAATGGAATTCTCCCGCAGAACCTTCCTCAAAGGCGCGCTCGCTGGTGGAGCGGGTTTCTCTCTTCTGGGATTCGATCTGACTCCCGCGGTGGCGCAGCTGAAAGAACTCAAGATTGCGCGAGCCACCGAGACGCGATCGACCTGCCCGTATTGTTCCGTGAGCTGCGGCGTCCTCATTTATACGATCGGCGATAAGGCAAAGAACGTCACGCCCCAGGTGATTCACGTCGAGGGCGACCCGGATCACCCTATCAATCGCGGCACGCTGTGTCCCAAGGGAGCATCGCTCGAGCAGGACATCCTGAACCCGCGGCGGCTGCTGAAGCCGCAGGTGCGGCGTCCTGGCTCCGATCACTGGGAAGACATTGCCTGGACGCAGGCTATCGACGAGATCGGGCACTGGGTGAAGAAGACGCGCGACGACAGCTTCATTGAGAAAGACTCGCTCGGACGCACCGTGAACCGCTGCGAGAGCATGGCGTGGATCGGCGGCTGCACCGACACCAACGAGTTCAACTTCCTCGTGGTGAAGACCATGCGCGCCCTGGGCCTTACCTATATAGAAAACCAGGCCAGGGTTTGACACGGCCCTACGGTCTCAAGTTTGGGACCAACATTTGGACGCGGGGCCATGACGAATGGCTGGGTCGACATCAAGAACACCGACATGATGTTGATCATGGGTGGGAACCCCGCCGAGAACCATCCTTGCGGCTTCAAGTGGGCCATTGAAGCCAAGCGCACCCGCAACGCGAAGATGATCGTGGTCGATCCGCGATTCACGCGCACGGCGGCAACTTCCGATTTGTTCTGTCAGATTCGCGCCGGGGCTGATATTGCCTTCCTCGGCGGAGTGATCCGCTACGCGATTGAAAACAACCGGATCGCCAAAGAATATCTCGTCAACTACACGAATGCCGCATTCATCGTGAAGGAAGGCTTCAAGCTCCCGGAGGACGGGCTGTACTCGGGCTTCGACGCCGGCTCCCAGACTTACGATCGATCTTCGTGGAACTATGAGGAAGGTAACGATGCGGGCGGAGTCGCGCCTGCCCATCCCCCTGCGGTTGCCGGCGCGGCAAAGTCTTCGGGAACGAGCTTGGGACAAGCCGCGACGCCGGCTCCAGCCCTGCCTCCGCTGCCGCCGAAGGTCGCCTATGACCTGACCTTACAGAATCCCCGGTGCGTGTTCCAGTTGCTGAAGCAGCAGTATTCGCGCTACACGCCGGAAATGGTTGAGCGGATTACCGGAATACCGAAAGATCAGTTCCTGAAGGCCGCCGATACCTTCACTTCCATTCGCAAAGATGGCGACATGAAGAAGGTGGCGACCATCCTGTACGCCGTGGGGTGGACGCAGCACAGCTTCGGCACGCAGATCATTCGCACTGCCGCCATGTTGCAATTGCTGCTGGGCAATGTGGGACGCGCGGGAGGCGGAGTCAACGCGCTGCGCGGCCACTCGAACATTCAGGGCGCCACCGACATGGGCGGGGTGTTCGACACGCTGCCGGGCTACTTGAAGGTGCCGAATCCGACTGATACTGATTTGGCCGCCTGGTTGAAGCGGATCACGCCCACCGCATCGAAGCCGGCGCCGTGGGATTCGTTCAACTACTACTCGAACACGCCGAAGTTCGCCATCTCCTACCTCAAGACGCTGTTCGGAGACGCAGCCACGAAAGAGAACGACTACGCCTTTCAGTACATGCCGAAGGTGGATCGCAACTACTCCTGGACTCAGATCTGGGACAACATGTATCGCGGCTCCGTAAAGGGGATGCTCGCCTTCGGCATGAACGGCGTGGCGATTGGTCCGGACTCGCAGAAAAACATTGATGCGCTCAAGAAAGCTGACTTTCTGGTGGTCGGCGAAATCTACGCCGACGAGACCAGCGAATTCTGGAAGTCCCCCGGAATCACAGCGGAGGAAATGAAGACCATTAACACCACGGTTTACCGCCTGGCCTGCGCGGGTTTTGCCGAGAAAGACGGATCGATGACCAACTCGGCGCGCTGGCTGCAGTGGAAGAACGTCGCGGTTCCGCCTCCCGGCGAGTGCCGGCTGGATCAGGACATTGTTGCTCAAATCTTTCTTAAGGTGCGCGAGCTTTACCAGAAAGACGGAGGCAAGTTCCCCGATCCCATCCTGAATCTGACGTGGCCCTACGTGAATGCCCAACATCCCGCGCTCGGAGATTTGGCAAAAGAGATGAACGGGAAAGCTCTGGCCGATCTCACTGATCCCAAGACGCAAGTCACGATCAAGAAAGGTCAGCAACTGCCGGGATTCGCCTGGTTGAAAGACGACGGCACGACCGCCTGCGGGATCTGGATTTATGCCGGGTGCTGGACCGAGGCTGGCAATCAGCTGGCGCGCCGCGGCACCGAAGATCCATCGGGGCAGGGGATCTACCAGAACTGGGCATGGTCGTGGCCGGCGAATCGCCGCGTCTTGTATAACCGAGCCTCGTGCGATCCCGCAGGCAAGCCTTGGGATGCAACCCGCAAGCAGGTCTGGTGGAACGAGTCGGCGCAAAGCTGGGTGGGAAACGATGTACCGGATTTCAAGCCGGACTCGAATCCGAAAGACCACATGGGCCCGTTCATCATGAATGCAGAAGGTGTCGGCAGAATATTTGCGCCTTTGGGGGCTTTCGCCGACGGCCCTTTCCCCGAGCACTATGAGCCAATCGAGAGTCCCGTGCAGAATGCGCTGCACCCGAACCAGCAGAACAATCCCGTAGTCAAGAAGCTGAAGACGGCTATGGACAAATACGCTACCCCGGGCGACGGTTTCAACGTGATCTGCACCACCTACCGCCTCACCGAGCATTACCACTATTGGACAAAGAACAACGCTATGAACGTGCAGCTTATTCCCGAGGCGTTCATCGAGATTCCGGTGGAGTTGGCCGCCGACCTGGGAATCAAGGGCAACGACAAGGTGAAGATTACGAGTGCACGAAGCTATTACATCGCAAAAGCTTTCGTCACCAAACGCATCAAGCCCATGACGATTGACGGCAAGAAGGTTTACCAGATCGGTATTCCGATCCACCAGGGTTTTCGGGGCATTCAAGAGGACGAGGATAAGAACGCCAGGACACTGCTGAACCGGCTCACGCCGACGGTGGTGGATCCCAACGCATATACGCCGGAGTTCAAGGGCTTTATGGTGAAGGTGGAGAAGGCATGAGGAGAATTTGGTAATTGAGTGATTTAGTAATTTGGTAATTTGGTAATTTGAAAACCACGCTGCAACTCAGCCCGAGGGTTCAACTTACCAAATTACTCAATTACGAAATGTTCTTATGAGCCAGGCAACGTTAGCAATTAAGAGAATTTCCGGCCACGCCGGAGCCGCTCCCGGCGACGATGTGGAGCGCGATTATCAGGTCTGCAAGCTGGTCGATACCACGACGTGCATCGGCTGCAAAGCCTGCGAAGTAGCCTGCCTGGAGTGGAACGGGTACACGTTCACCGACACGGTCTTCGACAACAGCTATCAGACCATGCCGGAGACGTCGTGGAATTACTGGAATCTGATCAAGTTCAACGAGCACGAGCGCGAAGACGGAAGCATTACGCTGCTGATGCGCAAAGATCAGTGCATGCACTGTGCCGACCCGGGCTGTCTGGCGGCCTGTCCCGCGGACGGTGCGATCGTGCAATACACCAACGGAATTGTGGACTTTCAGCAGCAGAATTGTATTGGCTGCGGTTATTGCGTCAGCGGCTGCCCCTTCGATATTCCCAAGTTCAATCCCAAGACCAAGAAGATGTTCAAGTGCACGCTTTGCGTGGACCGGGTGAGCGAGGGATTGGAGCCGGCGTGCATCAAGTCTTGCCCGACCGGCTGTTTACATTTCGGAACCAAGGACGACATGGTGGACCTCGCCGAGACTCGCGCCAAGCAGCTTCGCGAGAACTATGGCATCGAGAAGGCGGGAGTCTACGATCCGGCGGGCGTGGGCGGAACCGGCGTCATCTACGTGCTTCACGACGTAAGCAACCCCGAAGCCTATGGAGGATTGCCGAAAGATCCGCACATTCCATGGGTAGTGCGCTTCTGGAAAGGGCCGGCGAAGTGGATTGGCAATCTGGCTATGCTGGGCGGCATTCTCGGCGTGACCCTGCACTACCTGCGCTATGGTCCGAAGGAAGTGCATGACGAGGACGGGAAGAATGGGAACGGAGGGAAACTGTGAGCACTTCGCACGCCATTTCATCCACGCGCGCGACCGGCGAATCTGGCGGCGAGATTGTTCGCTATACGCTAAGTGAGCGGGTTCAGCATTGGCTCGGAGCGTTGACCTACATCTATTGCCTGATTACAGGTCTGGCCTTCTGGTCGCCTTACATGTATTGGCTCGCCGCCATTGTCGGGGGAGGGCCAACGGCGCGCTTCTGGCATCCGTGGTTTGGGCTGGCCTTCGCGGTCTCCGTGGGATGGATGTACAAAATCTGGCGCGGCGACCTGGCTACGACCGACGCGGACCGGCGCTGGTGGAAGGCGATAAATCACTACGTCGAAAATGATGATGAGAACCTGCCGCCTGTTGGCCGCTTCAATTTCGGCCAAAAGCTGTTCTTCTGGCTGATGTTTTTCGGAGTGATCCTGCTGCTGATTTCGGGGCTCGGGCTGTGGTTCGTCGAATCCATCCCGTGGAGCCTACGCTGGCTGCGTTATCTGGCGGTGACGGTACACGTGGTGGCGGCGATGGCGACCATTGGAGCGTTCATCATTCATATTTATATGAGCGTCTTCATGGAGCCCGAATCGTTCCACGCGATGGTCCACGGACGCGTCTCAGATGCCTGGGCGCGTACTTATCACCGGCTCTGGTACGAGCAAGTCACGAAGGGAACTTCCGGACAAAAATAACAGGCGCGATCAACGCCGAGTGGAACCCCGTCTGAAAACCGCTCTACTTCGCACAATCCGGCCGCAATCAAAGTGCATCCAAAGTTTCAGGATAGAATCTTCTGCTTGAACACCATGTGGAGAGGAATTATGCGCTCGTTAGTCGATCGATTCGCCCTCATCACAGTTGCGCTTCTGCTGCCTGTGGCACTGCTGCAGGCCGCGGATGTAGACACGAAGTTCCACAACGCACCGGCTTCCGCTCAGGCCACGAAGAATCCTTACGAGGGCAACGATGCTGCAGCGCAGGCGGGCAAGCCGTTGTATGCCAAGAATTGCCTGTCGTGCCACGGCAAGCTGGGAAAAGGCACGGGGAACATACCGTCGCTGGTGGATGGCAAGCTGGATTCCGTCAAGCCTGGGGAAGTGTTCTGGTTTATCACCCGGGGCGACAAAGATAACGGGATGCCATCGTGGGCATTCCTGCCGGCGAGCCAGCGCTGGAAAATCGTTACGTATGTGACCTCAGTCTTGCCGGCGCTGAACGCGCAGCCGGAAACAGCAGCCGCGCCAACGGACACGGCCACGTCTAAGCTGAAGGCTCCTCCGCCAAAACCGCCGTTCACCGATTTCCGCTACGAGAAGCCGGGCACGGTTCACAAGATCACGGCAAGCGATCTTCCGCAGCCATATGCGACCCAATCAGCCGATAACGGTCCACAATTGGTGGCCCGTCCAGAGAATGCTTGGCCAGTGGCGCTGCCTGGATTCAAGGTGGAGTTGTATGCCGCAGGGCTCGACAATCCTCGAACACTGCGCACAGCTCCGAACGGCGACATCTTTCTTACCGAGAGCGACCCCGGTCGCATCCGTGTGTATCGCGGGATGACGGGCGACGGCAAGCCCGAGCAATCAGCCGTTTTCGCCAGCGGGCTGAAACATCCCTACGGCTTGGCGTTCTATCCTCCCGGACCTGATCCGCAATGGTTGTACGTGGGCAGCACCAGTGAACTGGTTCGCTTCCCTTATCGCAATGGCGATCTGAAGGCGAGCGGCGCTCCGCAACACATTGCCGATCTTCCGGACACGGGCGGGCACTGGACGCGAGCGGTGGAATTCTCTCCGGATGGCAAGAGAATGTTTGTCGCGGTGGGCTCGGGATCGAACGTCGACGACCCCGACACCCATCCCCGAGAGAAGAACCGCGCCGACATTCTGGTCTGCGACCCCGCGAACTGCAGGCTGAATGTCTATGCCTACGGCATTCGCAATGCGGGAGGCGGGATTGCCGTGAATCCCGAGACGGGCGAGCTGTGGTGCTCGGTAAACGAGCGTGACGCGCTCGGCGACAACTTGGTTCCCGACTACATCACGCACGTACAGGAAGGTGGATTCTACGGCTGGCCGTGGTGGTACGTCGGCGGCCATCAGGACCCTCGGCATCAGGGCAAGCATCCCGAATTGAAGGACAAAGCAATCATTCCGGACGTGCTGCTGCAGCCCCACAACGCATCGCTGGAACTTACTTTCTATGAAGGCCAGCAGTTTCCAGCGGAGTACAAGGGAGACATTTTCGCATCCGAGCACGGCTCCTGGAACAAGGCCGTGCGCGTGGGCTATGAAGTGATCCGAGTTCCGCTGCACCAGACCGGCCATGCCACCGGCGAGTACGAAGACTTCCTCACCGGCTTCGTGCTGCCGGATGGCAACGTATGGGGACGTCCCGTGGGCATCACGGTGGCTCCGGACGGTTCACTGCTGGTAACCGACGATGGCTCGGACTCGATCTGGAGAGTCAGCTACGGAAAGTAGCGCCGACAGCCTGCCCTTTTTGCGAAGCCCGAGCGAAGCGAAGGGTCCGGCGCTGGGAACGAACGACAGGAGGAAAATGGTGGGCGCTGTAGGATTCGAACCTACGACTTCCACCGTGTGAAGGTGACACTCTACCGCTGAGTTAAGCGCCCAACCCTTTTCTATTCAAACATCAGTGAGTAGTTCCTGCAACCCCGGTACCGGCGCGGGTCGACTCGGCGAGGAGTGTTTGGGCCGCTGATGGCGGCGTTTGGACGCGGGAACAGGCCGTGGTAGCCTATGCTCGGCAGGGGGCAGAGGCGGGTTCGGGTCCGTCGGCACCTGTGTCCAAAGTGACTCTTGATGCCGGACCAAACCAGGCCCCTTCGACCCAACGTATCCTCCTCATCTGGAGCCACTTCTGGGGTTTCGTCTGATCAGGACAAAGAGCAACTTTCCCTTCCGGATGGGGTTCAATCTAGTGTGAGTACTGCCGCCATCGACCGCGGGGTCCTGATGGCATCGCTGGGGTCTCGTCCGGCCGGATCTGTACAACCGGCGATTGCTGGCGCCGAGAGCTATACCGATGCCGAGGTCATGCTGCGAGTTAAGGCGGGAGACCAGTCCGCCTTCGATTACCTCGTGCAGAAGTATCGGCGGCCGCTGGTGAGCTTTATGTACCGCATGGCGCGCAATACGGCGGCAGCGGAGGATCTCGCGCAGGAAGTTTTCTTGCGAGTATACCGCTCGCGCCAGACTTACGAAGCCAGCGCCAAGTTCACCACCTGGCTGTATCGGATCGCGACCAATCTGGCTGTGAACCACGCGCGTGATACGCGACACGAACGGCCGGAGGTAACGGTCAGCCTCGATGAGCCAGATGAGGAAACCGGAACAACGCTGGATGTGGCCGACGGTACGATGACTGCGGAAGAAGCTTTGGTGCGGCGGGAACGGATGGCGGCGATCCGAAGCAAAGTGGAAGCCCTGCCGGAACGGCAGAAGCTGGCGGTCATCATGCACAAGTACCAGCAGATGGATTACAAGCAGATTGCCGATGTACTGAAATTGAGCGAGTCGGCGACGAAATCATTGTTGTTCCGGGCGTACCAGACTCTGCGGGAACAGTTAAAAGAATTTCTCTAGGAAGCGACGTTCTTATTCTTGCGAAATAGCAGTGAAGTGACAGGGCGGAAGTGACAGAGCGAAGAGAGAATAAGGGAGCATGGTTATGAAGTGCGAAGAGATTCACGAAATAATGCCGGACCTGGCGTCCGGGCTGATGGGGATGACGCCGGAGATCGGCGGGCACCTGGCGGACTGCGGCGCGTGCACCGCAAAGATGGCGGAATTCCGGCAGACCATGGCGCTGCTGGATGAGTGGCGTGCGCCGGAGCCATCGCCGTATTTTGACGTGCGACTGCAGGCGCGTCTGCGGGAAGAGATGGCCAAGCCGCAGAGCAGTTGGATGGCATGGTTCCGCCGTCCAGTGCTGGCGGCAGCGCTTACAGTGCTGATGGCAATTGGCGTGGGGCTGTTCTTCTCCACTGGCGGAAGAATCTACAACGCTGGCGATGACGAGGTCGCGGTCATGGATTCTCAGGCAACAGAGCCGGGCACCGCGGTAAGCGATCTGCAGGCCTTGGAAAAGAATCACGATCTTTATTCCGACTTCGATTTGCTGGATGACCTGGCAGTGCAGCACGATGTGGTGGCGAATCCGTAAGAAAGAAGCGGATGTTCGAAGCGTAGTACAGAGTGGGACGAACCCAAGGGCGGGAAAATGCGGCGGGGCAATTTGATGACGCGATGGATGGCAACGGCTGCGTTTGCCGGAGCGACCGTTGTAGTGTCTCTTTCTCCATGTCTCGCCCAGCGTAGCCACTTCTCGCCTGTGCAGGGACGGCCGCCAGCGCAGATTCAGAATCATCCGCAGCCTCGCCCGGGAGGGCACGCCGGTGATTGGCTGCGCCGTTACAAAGGGATGTCTCCAGGCGAGCAGGAGCGCGCGTTGCAGAGCGATCCGGCGTTCCGCCGATTGTCTCCGGAGCGCCAGCAGTTGTTGCGGCAGCGGTTGCATCATTTCGCGAGCCTGCCGCCCGAACAACAGCAGCGCATGCTGAATCGCATGGAGACCTGGGAGCATTTGACGCCGGGCCAAAAACAACAGGCGCGAGCATTGTTTGGCCGAATGCAGCAGCTTCCGTCCGACCGGCGGCGCATGGTAAGCACCGCGGTGCGTGATCTGCGCGCCATGCCACCGGGAGAGCGGGAGCAGATCATCGATTCCAACCGCTTCCGGAGTGTGTTCTCGCCGGAGGAGCGCGACATCATGCGCGGCGCCACCCGGCTGCCGCTCGCACCTCCAGAGAACGGTCGGCCTGAGGAAGCACCTGCTCCCGAGCAGTAAGGCAGTTCTCAGTTTCTCGTTTCCAGTTCTGGTTTCTAGAATCCGTTCAATGAAAATCGTGCGAGACAGTTTCCGCTTTCGTGACAAACAACGGCAGCACGCGCTCCGCTTTGACTGAGATCACGTTGTCCTGATTCTGCAGGATGCCTTCGATGGCCAGAAATCGTTCTGAAGCCAGCAACAGACGGTTTTGATGAAAAAGATCGGGCGTGATGATCGCGTTGGCTACTCCAGTTTCATCTTCCAGACTGACAAACACGAAACCTTTTGCGGTTCCCGGACGCTGGCGGGTGATTACGCAGCCTCCGATGCGAAGACGCTTGCCGCTGGGAATGTCGCGGAGTTCGCTGGCCCGGCGAATGCCCATGGCATTAAGCCAGTCGCGGCGGTACGCCATGGGATGCGGTCCAACGGTGAGTCCGGTGCCGTGGAAATCAGCAACCAGGCGCTCTTCGTGGTTCATGGGTTGAAGCGGCGAAGGCGCATCGGACTCCGGCAAATTTTCCAGCAGCGGCCCGGAACCGCGCACAGCACGCTCCACCTGCCAGAGAGCGTCGCGGCGGTGAAGCTTGTTCTCACCACGGAGGCACGGAGCCATGGAGGAATTAGTGATTGTTGATTTTCGATTACTGATTGAATCCGTGAAGATCCGTGGAAGTCCGTGGCCAAGTTCTTTGCTTTTTTCCGTGTCTCCGTGTCTCCGTGGTGGATTTCCGATTTTGTTCAGAGCCCCGATTTCCGCCAGCGTAGTGAGTTCATCCTTGCGCAGCTCCGGAACACGACGAG